>Ga0182219_1000001_pt1 | contig 45960 bp, 80 predicted proteins | sample G6R1MG_20_FD_128405 | JGI IMG/M metagenome (GOLD analysis project Ga0182219, IMG submission 128405) | Miscanthus phyllosphere microbial communities from Michigan, USA - G6R2_MAIN_03OCT2016_LD1 MG | ecosystem: Host-associated > Plants > Phyllosphere > Phylloplane/Leaf | place: USA: Michigan...
GCTTTTGGCCCATGCCCGCGCCCGAACCATTACGGACGTGCGCGAACTCAATTGGGCGAGCCTTACAGCCGGGGATGCAGCACTCATGGCTGCGGACGAAGGTGGCATGCGCAGGCGAACGCCAGCGGCTGGAGCGCTTGGACTCTTTCGGGATGCGGCGAGGTAGCGCCATTAGAACGCATCCCCCGCACTCAGGACGGCGCGGCGATCGGTAAACGCCTTCTGCACCGCCTTAAAGATAAACGGATCAACCTTGTTGACGCCGTTGATCAGCCGCTTGTTCTTGTCGCGCAGCTCGTCCAAGCTATCGTTGTCGACGGCCAGACCGGCCTCTTCGATCAGATCGCGCGCCCAATCGCCCCAGCCGGTCGCGGGCTCTTCGATGTGAACCTTGACCTCATGCGTTTCCTCGTCGGCGTCGGGCGTGCCCTCAACCGGAATATTGAACAGCATGAACGCCGCGCTCTTGTACGCTGCGGACATGGCCTTGGCGGTGGACTTGTCGCCACTGTCGAGAGCTTCACCATAGGATGAAGCGGTGTGCTGCGAGCCGTCCTTGACCGAGACGAAATCGAATTCGCCCTTGACGGTCGTATAGAACAGGTTGCCGCCTGACTTCGATACGCGCTCGACCTGTGCCCGCTCGACGATACGAGGGATCACCACCAGCCCCTTAGCGGGCAGCAGCGGCCCGAGCGTCTCATAGACGTCGTCGATGCCGCGGAACATGTAACCGCTGCCCTGCGAGTTTTTGCGCGTCTTGGCGATGCCGACCTTGGCAATCTCGGCTTGGACTTCGGCAATCGCCGCATAGATCTGTGGTGCCGTCATGGCGTCGTTCCCTGTTTCGCTGGCCATCATGCGGCCTGCTTGATTTCGGTGATGCGGAAGCCGGGGATCGCGCCGGGGGGCTTGGTGCCGACCCGGATGATGTCGCGCGCCTGCTCGAGCATCCATTCCTTGAGCTCGGCTGGACGCATCTGGCGGAAGTAGGCGAGCGCCGCGGCTGGATCGTCCAGCGTTGGCGTCCACACCGCCTTCATCCCGATCGCACGACCGCCACCCGTGGCGTGGACTTGTGCGCGTGCCTTCTCGGCATGACCGGCAGTCTTGGCGATGGCCTTGGCTTCGGTCTGGAGGCGTTCGGCCTCCTCACGCTCGGCAAGGTTCGTCGACAGTGCCGCGGCTTGCGATGCTTCCCGCGCCTTGCGCTCAGCCTCGAGCTGCTGCTCGCGCAATGCTGCGGCCTCTTCGCGCTGCTGGCGGTCCAACTCAGCGAGGTAAGGCGCCAACGCAGTGTTCAGCGCGGACAGGGCGAGAGCCGTCTTCCCCTTGTCCTTGTGGATCAGGGGATTGTAGGCGTCCTGCACCTTCTTCTTGGCCTCGTCGAACGGCTTGGCCTCGGCAACGCGCCGTTCCTCGCCAACCTTCGCCGCTGCCTGGATCCGCTTGCGTAGTTCCGCGACCTCGGAAGCCTGCCCGGCCGTGACGATTGGTTCGCCGTCCAGCCAAAGCTTAGCTTCGTCGTAGAGGTCGTTGACCTCCTTTGCCGTTATCTCGATCGGCGTGGGCTCTGGCGGATTGTTGTCGCCGAGCGGTGGGTTGCGGTCGAGCTCGTCAAGCAAGTCCGCGACCGTGGCGACCATCGTGCCGCCTCCGATGTCAGCAGGCATGTGCCTTATCCTTCTTCATGTCAGCCGCAGCCTTGACGCGGGCCTCAGCCATGTTCCGCAGCTTGGCGCGGGCCATGTGAAGCGCGCAGTCGAGCGTGACGCTCTCGCTGGTCGCGGTGTCGACGTGGTTGGCGACGGTGACGGACACGCTGCCGTCGAAGCTCTCGGCGTTCGGTGCGTGCGCGGTGAACCCCAAGGTGATGAGGTTCTCGTCGGGATGGCGGATGCTTTGCAGCAGAACGCCGATCGCGTTGATGTCGGTGGTCTTCATGCCGCCTGGCCCTTCTTTAGGTCAGCCGCACGCTCAGCCCATGTCCGACCGTCAAAGCAGCGGAGAGGGAATGGAGACGGTGCAGCGCCGGGTATAAAAGGGCGGGCGCGGGTTGCCGCCTTGGTGCTTGCGGGAATGGTCATGCCGCGATGTCCATCGGCGCGAAGGTCGCGACCGGCTCGCAGGCCGGGCTGCGAATAGCGTTCAGTTCGCTGATTGCCGAGCCGACAACCTCGGACGAGGTGTCGCCGATCTTATTAAAGGCGCACTTGCCGCCGCCTTGCGCTGTCGCGTTCAGGATGCGTCGGTCATCACTGACGCGCAAAACCTGAATGGAAAGGCTGGAAAGATTGTGCTGTTCAAGAAGAGCGAAAAGCTGTTGTTCGAGGGTCATTTTAGCGGACCTTTCGATTACGGATGATGGAGCATGCAGTGCGGCGGATCCGAGCCAGTCGCTCGCGCTCATCGCGGTCGATGATGTGCTGGCAGGGCTCGCCATTGAAATATTGCGCTTCGCTGGCGGGAGGCAGGTGCGTCACGACCGCGCCTCCTGACCAAGAGCCGCATCGATCACCGCGTCCACAGTCTCCTGCGACCATGCGACGAGGGGGGCGTAAGCTGCATCGATCGCAGCCTGCGGAGCGTCAGGACCGATAGCGAAATACGCTTCGGTGCAGAGCGCATGAACCTCAGCGCCAAACCGATCGTACAGCTTGCGAAGGTGATCGACCCGCGAGCCGACGTACTCGAAGCCCTGCTGCCACTCGTCGCGAAAGTGCTGCTGCTCGGGTGGGCGCTTCGTCAGGCTGGCGAGCAACGCCTGTGCCTGGGGATCGGAATACCACCGCGCCAGCTCGGGCTGCGGGGCTGGAAACTTGAGGACAGTGGCCATGTGGCTTGCTCCAGTTCAACGGGCCGGATGCCTCGTTGTCTGGAGCCTGTTTAGAATGGCTAAACGCCAAACGCAACCAAAATGTTTAGCCTGCCGAAACTTTCCTCGAAGGCGTTTCCGACTCGATGGTTTCCACGTCATGAGCGACGCGAAGTAGATCGGCGCGCAACCGCCGCAGCGCCATGGCGTCCTTAGGATGCATCAAAAGCTCGTATGGATGTAGGTTAAGGTAATCTGACAACTCATTTAATGAATCACGGTCGTATTGCTGTTTTCCATGCAGCATGAGGCTGACGCGAGCCTTATTCCAGTCCAGATCGCGAACGATATCTGCCTGCTTCTTATGCAGCGTCTGAAGCCATTCCTTCAGATACCAATCGTGTGCGGGTGTGGCCATACCGGCACAATACCAAACCCCGCGCGCCGCGTCGTTTCGGTCAGCTAAACGATTTTGCTTGCAGCTTTCGTTTAGAATGGCTAAACGAAACTGCATGACGACGCTCGATACATATCTGGACCGCGACGGTTCGAAAAAGCTGACGGCGCTTGCTGCTGCTGTCGGCATTTCGAAGGGTCGCCTTTCTCAACTGCGCAATGCAACGGAGTGGCCTCCGGAGCTGGCGATGAAGATCGAAAAGGAGACGGGCGGGGCGCTTGACGCAGGCGCGCTCTCGTCGATTGTCGCGCAAGCCCGGGTCGGGATGGAAACCGCTGCCCCCGTCACGAAGCGGGTTCGTAGATCTGCATCGCAGGTGGTGGCATGAGCGTCTATTTCGTTCAGCGTGCCGACGGCGGTCCGATCAAGATCGGGTGCAGCGCCTTCCTCGATGCCCGGCTGACCCAGCTCGCGATCAACACGAAGGCAAAGCTCGTTCTTCTTGCTTCTGCTCCGGGAAGTTTTCGCGAGGAGGGTCGGCTGCATCGTCAGTTCGCAGCCCTGCGCGTCGAAGGTGAATGGTTCGAAGACTGCGCGATCCTTCGGGCGGCGATCGCTCACGTTGCACGTACCGGTGCGTTGCCGCCTCCGATCGAGCAGGATCGTGAGATCGTAATGGCTGGCCGGTATCTGTCCGGCGAGACGCTGCAATCGATCGCTGACGACTTCGATATGACCCGCGAGCGCGTGCGTCAGATTCTTCGCGCCTCGAATGTCCCATCGCTGGGCCACCGCCAGAGCACTCGCCGGAAGGCCGCTCCCATCACCGACGCCGAGCGTGAGGTCGCAGAGGTCTATGCGACCGGCGAGACGCCGCCCGCCGAATTGCAGGAGCGGTACGGGATCGATGCAAGTCGCCTCACTATGATCCTGAAGAGGACCGGCACGAAGTGCTTCGGTGTCGCCTATTGGCGCACCCGCGACGACGATGCCGAGCGCACCGCAAAGATCGTCGAGCTGTATCAGTCGGGCGCCAAGTGCCAGGACATCGCTGCTGAAGTCGGACTCCCCGCGACGGAGCACATCTACCGCTACCTCCAAAAAGCCGGGGTTAAGGCTTCGCGCAAGCCGCACGGTAACCTGGACCCCGCGGATGTTATTCGCCGATATACTTCCGGCTCGACGATCAAGGCCATTGCTGAAGCTCTGAGTTCTGCACCTGCTACGGTTCACCGCGTACTCGAAAAAGGCGGCGCGCTTCGAAGCCGCGCCGAGAATGAAGCGATCCGCGTTGCCGCTGTTCGCGCTGCCAATATTCGGCGTCATGCCGCAGCTTCGGCGGCCGCAGCATGAGCGCGCAGGCCATCTTCGCGATCCTGCTGGGCTGGACGGTTGCCGCCTTCGTGTTCGGCCTTCTGTTCGCCCGCGCCATCCCAGCTAGCCCAGAACCAGACGAGCATGAGGCGTGCCACGGCGACCCTGAATGGCGTCGGGCAATCGGCGAGCCGGGGATGATCGATAATTTCCATAACGGTTCTAATCTCACCCAGGAGCGCAGCAATCATGGCTGATGCAAATACGATCGTGCGCGAACGCCAGTTGGTCGTCCGCCGCGAAATGGACCGCCGCGGGATCAGCCTCAAAGCGGTCTCCCTCGACAGTGGCGTGCCTTACCCGTCCATCGTCTCCTACTTCCCCGGCGAGCGCGACAAGGTGCCGGCGACGATCAGCAGCGCGGTGATCTACCAGTTGCTCGCGACTGACGCTCTGCCGCTCGATCTGCTGTCGCTGATCCTGCCAGACGGTTTCCAGATCGTCCGTGTGCCCGAGGGCATCGATCACGATCGCGCCTGTGAGCTGGCGGCACATTACATCGCCGAAAAGAACCGTGCGCACCACCCGGAAAGCGAAGCCGGTCGCGACATCGGCCCGGGCGAAGCTGACGCGCTGAACTGCGTTGTCATGCAGCTGGTCGGGGGGATCGCAGCATGAAGATCTGGCCGTTCACCACCGCCAGCGCGGCCCCAACGCCTGCTGACGCCGCACGCACCCTCGGTGCCATTGCGCGCAAGAACGCAGCCGATCGTCAAGCTGCCATGCTTTGCGAGCTGCGCCGCGAAGTCCTCGAGTGCGACATCACGCCGCTGGGGTGGAAAGCATGACCACGGTAACAGCGGCGGACTACGAGAAGATCCGCGCCATGGTCGCAGCAGGCGACAACGCCAGGGGCATCGGCGACGCGCTCGGTGTCCATGCCAACACGATCATCTACACGGTCCGTAAGCGCAAGCTGGGACCTTGGGTTGCATCAAGCGGCCTGCGCAAGTGCCCAGCCGACTTCGCGACGGTCGCGATCGGCAAGACCAACGACCAGCTCGCAGTGCTCTATAGCTGCAACAAGCAATCGCCGGCACGCTGGCGGGTCGAGTGCGGTTTGCCCGCAGGTCCGACCCGCGCAGACCGTAAGCAGATGCCGGAGGGCTTTGCCGAGTTCATCAAAACGCACAGCGTCGCCGAGGCATGCAAGCGCTTTGCGCTCCATAAGGACACCGCGCGCCGGTTCCGCAATGAGCTTGGCGTTCCCGCAGCCCGTCCGATGCATCTGGTGCGTAACGCCTATCAGACAACGCCAGTGGATCGCCCGCCGCGCGACATGTCGGCTGCTGGCCAGGCCTGCGACTATCTGCGTCGGTTCGGCCCCGTGTCGCGCTGCGATGACCGCGATGGCTACTGGCGCCGCGGTTCAGCAATCCTGACGGGCGCCGAACTGATTGAGCGCGCAGAGCGGCTGGGTTGGACCCGTGACGCTTGGGCACAGGTCAAGGCGGCATGAGGGCGCCCCTCGTCCCAGACGATGGCCTGCGCAATCACCGGCCCGGCATTCTCGGGACCAACAAGCGATACCCGTGCGGCCATCCTCGCACTGCCGAGAACACCCGCGTCAGCCCTACTCGGCTGGACTGCAAGCTCTGCCGACGTCGCATTGAGCGCGAAGCCTACCATCGTCGCAAAGCCGCGGCCGCTTTCTCCATCCAAAACACGAAGGCACCAGCATGACCGAACAGACCACACGACAGCACGGCATGGGCGGCGGGAACATCGCGGCCGATGAGCTGCGCCTTCTGATCGAACGCGCCGAGCGTCTCGAGGAAGAGAAGAAGGGGATCAGCGACGACATCAAGGACGTGATGGCTGAGGCGAAGGGCCGGGGATACGACCCCAAGGCCATCCGCAAGATCCTGTCGATCCGCAAGAAGCGCGCCGAAGAGGTCCAGGAAGAGAACGCTATCCTGCAGATCTACATGGAAGCGCTCGGCATGCAGACGACGTTCGGCTTCTGATGCGCCCCGAGGACGCCTTGCAGGCCTCGGTTGCCGCCTACCTCAACGTAGCGCTCCCGCGCGCGTCGTGGTGGACTGCGACTGCCAACGGCGCGTTCCTTGGTGGGGACGTGAAGCGCCGCGCTATCCAGTCCCGCCGCATGAAGCTGGCCGGGGTCAAGAACGGCACGCCCGACATCCTGATCGTCTGGGACGGGCGCCTGTTCGCGGTCGAGCTCAAGACGGCCAAGGGCAAGCTTACGGATGCCCAGAAGGACGCGTGCGATGGAATCGTTGGGGCAGGGGGCGGCTGGACCGTCGCCCGCTCGATCGACGAGGTTTCGGCCTTCCTGCGCTCGCACAACGTGCCGGTGTCTGCATGAGCGTGATCGCGACCGCTGTCCGTCATCTTCTCGCCGCTGGCGTGACCGGTGAAGCACTGGTCGCGGCTATCGCTGACATGGAGGCTTCGCAGCCTGTTGACGCCGTTGCCGAGAAGCGCCGGGCATACGATCGGGAACGCAAGAGGGCGCTTAAATCCACCGGAATTCCACCGGAAACCGCGGAATCCACGGAAAATCCCTCCCCCTCCCCTTCTTCCTCCCCAGACCCCTCCAACAACCCCACCCCCACCCACGGAGAGATACCCCGTGCGCGTAAGGCCTCGGCTTGCAGGCTTCCGGAAAGCTGGAACCCGGAACCGTTAGGCGGCGACGTGGCCAAGGCCTCGGCAGCATGGCCACCCGGGGCCCTCGACCGAGAGCTGGCGAGGTTCCGAGACTGGGCCGCCAGCGCATCCGGGGCAAACGCCCGAAAATCCGACTGGCAAGCCGCTTGGCGCAACTGGGTCCGCAAGGCCGATGACGAAGGAAGATACCGAAATGACCAACTTCGCAGCAATCGTGGACCAGCTTCGAAATCCAATGACGGTTTCCTCAACGCGATCCGCGAATCCGGTGAACGTCGTCGCGCCGCAAACGGTTGAGGAATGCAACGCGCTGCGAGCCTGGGCGGAGAGCGCGCCGATGGTCGCGCAGCCTGCTGCATCGACCGAGCAGATCGAAAAGCACCTGGAGTTCCTCGCCGCAACGCTTCCGTCCAAGAATGTGGATGACGAGAGCGGCCGGCGCCGCTTCGCGGTCTATGTCTCGCTGCTGGGCCAGTATTCGAACGAGGCCCTGCAATTCATGGCTCGCGAGGCCTGCCGGACCTATGACTGGTTCCCAACGCCGCGCCAATGCCTCGACCTGATCGCCAATTACCGGCCCCCGGCATCGGACCGCGAAACCGCTCTGCGCTTGTGTGCTGACTTTGCCGAGAACCGGTTTGCACATTGGCTGGTCAATATCCGCAACGGTCAGCCGATCGGCGATGTACCCGACAAGTGGCTGCGCATCGCGGTAGAGCAGGGGGCTATGCGACGCCTGTCGGACGGGTCGTATGTCTCGCGCGCGCTCTACCAGGGCCCGACCAAGCCATATGAGGTGCCGGTGCGCGTCCCGTTCGATCCCGCGACGCTCGATGGCGCAGCATGACCGCCGATACGACAACCCCGGCCGCGCACCTACTCGCTGGCCTGAAGACGCAAAGGTCCGCGTCACATGGGCAAACGGCCGCGCCTCGTCCCATGCGTACTCAGTCAACGCGCTGCGCTGGTCTTGCACCGGCAGCGATTGGGACATCGCCACATTCTGGAAGGACTCCTGAATGAACTGCCCCACCTGCAACAAGGGCACCGAGGTGATCGACAGCCGCCTTATCCCGAACGGGGTCCGTCGTCGCCGTCAGTGCCTGAACGACCACCGGTTCACGACGATCGAGCAGCTGCCGCAGCCGAGGCTCGTCGCGCAACTCAGGGCCATCGCAACGGCCATCGAAGGCACAGCCAAGGGGAAGAAGGCATGAACGGCGTTCTGGCATTTGTAGGCTTTATGAGCGGGGTCAGCGCTGTCGCGTTCCTGCCGTTCTGGATCAAGCCGGCAGTAAGCCTGTTCGTCCGCCCCCAGCCTTTGGTCTTGCTCGTCTGCGACATGCTGCGCGTGGCCATTGGCTGGACTGACGGCGGCAATACGCTGGTGCACCAAACGGGTGTCAATCTTTACCTCAGCTTCCGCACAGCCGGCGCTCAGAAATACTACAAGCTTTCGATCGATGGTGCGGAGGTGCGTTTGAACGAGGGCGATCGCTACCGCCTCCGTCGTGCGCTCCGATTTTATGACAAGCGACATTCCGACGTCGAGAATGAACGTGCTGCACGGATTCTCGCTGACAAAGCCAAGCAGTTTGCTGACCGCGCGCGCAGCCATGCCGACAATGTCGTGAAAATTCGGGCCGCACGATGACCCCCACCACCCTCGAGACACCATCCCATAAGCTAGGAGACGCAGCATGAGTGAGATCGACGACGATGACGGCATGATCTGCTGCCAGTGGTGTGGTGACGAGTTTCCGCCCGAGAAGATGGCAACGGCAGGTCTTTGCGAGGACTGCGTTGAGGTCGCGGATGAGGAAATGGAGCCATGAGCCTCGTGGGTTTCGCCATCACGAACCACCCGCAGCAGGTCGGTAAGCGTGGGGCATCGGATACGGTTGACGAGCGCATCACGCCCGCCAAGGTATTTGATCCGCTGCACGCTGAGTTTGGGTTCACGCTCGACGCCGCAGCCAACCCGAACAACTGCCGCGTGCCGCGCTTCCACAGCCTGCAGGACAGCGGCTTAGAGGCATCATGGGCAGGCGAGCGGGTATGGTGCAACCCACCATACAGCGCGATCCGACCTTGGGTCGAGAAGGCATGGGCCGAGTTCAATGCCGGCTGCCCACTGGTCGCCATGCTGCTCCCTGCGAACCGCACCGAGCAAGGCTGGTGGCAGGATCTTATCGAACCGCACCGCGATGGCAAGGGCGCGATCGAGACCCGGTTCTTCCGCAGCCGCTTCAACTTCGGCGTGCCGGGCAATGAGGCCGGCAAGTTCAATAGCTCGCCCCCGTTCGGATGCGTGCTTGTCATCTGGAGGAAAGCGCAATGAGCGACGCAATCAACGATTGGATCGAGAACGGCAACCGTTCGGCCAAGTGCTCTAGCGGTCTGCCGGAATCAGTCATGCGCGCCATCGCAGACGCGAAGGAGTTCGTTGAGGCGACTGAAACTGACGGTTTCGACCCGAACGACGCGCTCGATCTTCTGCGTGAAATCGCCGCTCTCGCCACCCCGGCCACCACCGCATGAAGACCAAGGACGAAGGCACCGCATGGCTCCTCTCTCACGGATGGGTCCAGTGCGAGGGGCGATGGGTCAGGACCACGCAGCAGTATCAGCAAGGAGCGACGGCATGAACGCGTTGGCAACGATCGAACCGGAGGCCATCGCGCTCGCGCTGCCTGACGACATGGCATTCGAGGACTGGAAGCAGCTTGGCGGTGACCTGTTCGACCGCAGGCGTAAGTGCGATTGGATGATGGCTGACTGGTGGCGCCACGGTGCGGCTAACTTCCGCGCCGAACCGCAATTCGCCCTGATGCTCGAGCAGACCGCGGCCGACCCAAAACGCCTCTCCGCAATGGCCAAGGTAGCCGAAGCCTTCCCGCCACACATGCGCGCCGGCAGCCTGTCGTTCGAGGTTCACCGCGAGATCGCATCGGTCGCGACCCCTGAGGATCGCTTGGCCATGATCGCCCGCGCTGATCAGGAACGGTGGACCGAGAAGACCGCGCACGCTCAGGTCGTCACCTACCGATACGAGCAGGGCACGCTGTTACCCGAGGACGACCCCGAGAACCGGGAGGCGGTCGAGATCATCCGCGCCTGGAACCGAGCGAGCCCCGCAGCACGCGCCTACGCATACGAACTGATGCCGGAGAACTTCGGCGCCATCAACGAAGGGGAAGTCCAGTGAGCGATTTGAACATGATGCGCGATGCCACGTTGGCACGGATGAGCGCAGCAACCGCCGCGCGGCCAAGCCACGCAACGGTGTTCCCTCCGCGCTGCACCGACGACGAAGCAAGCGCGGTCCTCGACGAACTGGCGAAGCTTCAACACCTGATGGTGATGAACGCCCAGCGCGGTCGTGAATGGATGGCCGCTGCCGACCTCGTTCAACGCACCCGCATCCTCATTATCGAACGCTGCAAGCGTAAGGGAAACGTAGCATGATGAAAGCCTACAGCACCAAGCAACCCCGTCCGATCCCGGTCGAGTACGCCGACACCTTCGTGAAGTACGGTCACAGCGTATGCCAGCAGATGTTCGGTAAGCGCGCGGCGCAGCGGTATTTCACGGCGAGCGGACCGACCCGGCTTCGTCAGATGCGGGATGAATACCGGGCTGCTGCGAAGGCGGTAACGCCCGGTAGCGGCAAAGGGCAGGGGTAGCAGGTTATGACCCCGCTCCAGACCGCGTTCGTCAGCGAATATTTGATTGACCTGAACGCCACACAGGCTGCGATCCGCGCCGGTTACAGCCCCGATACCGCGCGACAGATCGGATCCGAAAACCTGTCAAAACCGGACATCGCCGATGCCATTGCTGCGGCCAAAGCTGAGCGGTCGCATAAGACCGGCATAGACGCTGCGTGGGTGCTGTCGGAGGCTCAGTCTGTGTACTGGGAAGCTCGTGGTATCAACAAGCTCCCAGAGGCTTTGAAAGCGCTGGAGCTATGCGGCAAGCACGTCGACATTCAGGCGTTCAAGGACAAGATCGAGCACAGCGGGGCAATCGCGTTGGTCGTGAACGGCGAGGATGCGGGGCTATGACCATGGAAGCGCTCAACCGTATGGCGGCACCATTCGGCGACACGCCAAGCGATGTGGCGGCTAAAGCCATTTACGATGCGATCGACCCGCTTAGCGGTGACCCGATCGCAACTGTCATCCACATGAGCGATCATCTATTCTGGGATGACCGGCTTCCGGGGGCCACGGACATTGAGCGGCAATTGGCGGCGGTCAGGTTGATCTGCCGTGTCGCCGCGTGTGTTGCACTGGAGACGGTCGCACCAAAGTGACCCCCGCCACCCTCACCACGAAGCAGCGTGAGGCCAACCGACTGCTCGCCGGACCCGCCCGCAACATCATGCTCAGGGGCGGCTCGCGCTCGGGCAAGACGTTCCTGCTCGTCCGCGCCATCATCCAGCGTGCGATCAACGCGCCTGGCAGCCGGCACGTCGTCTTCCGGTTTCGGTTCAACCACGCCAAGACCAGCATCTGGGCGGACACCATGCCTAAGGTGCTCAAGCTGTGCTTCCCGACGCTGCGGCACCGGTTCGACAAGACCGACTTTTACCTTGACCTGCCCAACGGATCGCAGGTCTGGATCGCGGGTCTGGACGACAAGGAGCGGGTCGAGAAGATCCTCGGTGCCGAGTATTGCACCCTGTATTTCAACGAGAGCAGCCAGATCCCGTGGGGGTCGATCGAGACGGCCATGTCGCGCCTTGCCCAAAAGGTCGAGCTGGCACCGGAGATCGCCGCAGCAACGGGCAAGACGCATATCTCCCTCAAGGCGTATTTCGACTGCAACCCGCCGTCAAAGCTGCACTGGTCGTTCCAGCTATTCCGCTCGAAGGTGAAGCCCGGGACGAAGGAGGCGTTGCCCCATCCCGAGGATTACGTTGAGATGAAGGTCAACCCGGCCGACAACGCGGACAACCTGCCTGCCGAGTATTTCGATGTGCTCGCCAGCATGTCGTCGGCCAAGCGGCTGCGCTTCGAGGCCGGGGAGTGGGCGAGCGAGGTCAATGGCGCGCTGTGGTCGCTCGACGATCGTCATGTCGACGCGCGCACCGAGGACGACGGCACGGTTATCCCCGCGCAGGACATCATCGGCATCGAGCGCACCCGTGCGACGCTGGAATGGGAAGGAGAGGTGCCGTTCGCTGTCTATAATGGCGCCCGCATTGCCATGCAGCGCATCGTCATTGCGGTCGATCCCTCGGGCACCAAGGGCGACAACGGAGGCGATGACATCGGCATCGTTGCCGCTGGCCTGGGCGTCGACGGCCGCGGCTACGTCTTCGAGGACGCAAGCTGCAACCTGAGCCCGGAAGGTTGGGGTAGGCGGGCTGCCGAGCGGTACAAGCGGTGGGGCGCCGATCGCGTCGTCGGTGAGAGCAACTATGGCGGTGACCTCGTCCGCGCCACGGTGCAGACCACCGACAAGGGCATATCATACAAGCCTGTCAGCGCCACGCGCGGCAAGGTCGTGCGCGCCGAGCCGATCGCAGCGCTCTACGAGCAGGGCAAGATCAGCCATGTCGGCACGTTTCCCGACCTCGAAGATCAGATGTGCAACTTCACCGCGTCGGGTTTCGTGGGCGAGGGTTCGCCGGATAGGGCTGACGCGCTGGTATGGGCTCTCACAGAGCTGATGATGGGGGCGACGGCGTACAGCATCGACGCGTTCATTTGAGACTGTTTGAGTGTCCGAGAAAGACGGTTATCGGACACAAGTCACGCTCTCCATGGGCAGCGTGACACAGGCCGATCGCGACGACTTGGCGCGTGCCGCCACCATGCTTGCGGAAGCCAAGCGCCTGCGCCGGGCAGTGCTGGCGCGGATCAGGCAGCGGAGATCCCGCGCAGCCCGACGTGCTGGCGGTAATTCACCTTCCAGCAGCGCCATACCCACGAAGCCATGACCGGTCCGCTTATCCTCGACAGCCAAGGCGCGCCGATGGTAGCGGCCCCCGCATCCTCACCGATCCGCATGAGCGACAGTCTCGGAGGCGCGATCCTCGGGGCAGGGCGCTTCCAGCAGGGGGCGGGCGGGTTTATCAATTCCATGTTCGGTCGCCAGATGGCGCTGTGCGCATATCAGCTTAGCGGGCTGATGCGGAAGGCAATCAGGATCCCTGCCGACGACCGTGTCCGCGAGTGGCGCGACTGGCAGGCTGAGTCAGACCAGATCACACTGCTGGAGGCTGAGGAGAAACGGCTAGGCCTGCTCGCCAAGGTCCGCCATGCCGAGATCCTGCGCGGCATCGGTGGTGGCGCGCTGATCCTGGCGCTGCCCGGCGACCCAGCAACGCCCGCCCCCGCCACGATCGCCAAGGGCCAGTTGCAGGCGGTCAACGTCGTGTACCGCACGCAGCTGACACTGGTCGACATCGACAAAGAGATCACCTCGCCGAACTATGGCCTGCCGGCGTTCTACCAGTTCGGCGCCAAGGCTTCGAAGATCCACCCAAGCCGTGTTGTGGCGTTTCGCGGTGACCCGCTCGCGGCCGGTACGATCGGCATTAACGAGGAAGACGAGTTCTGGGGCGACTGCCGCCTCGACCAGATCTTCCGCGAGGGCCAACGCACCGACGACACAAAGGGCTGGTTCTCCGAGCTCGTCAAGAAAGCCAAGCTGCTCCGCATCGGCATCCCCGACATTGCCGAGCTGACGGCAACCGCGGCTGGCCAGAGCAAGTTGAACGCTCGCATCGCCATGATCGCGACGGGTGAGAGCATCCTCAACGCCACTGTGTTCGGCGCTGCCGGCAAGGACGGGTCCGCAGGCGAGACGATCACCGACTTCCAGATCTCATGGGCCGGCATCCCCGCAATCATGGATGCCTTCGACCAGGCGTTCGCATCGGTCGCCGACATCCCGTTCACGCGCCTCTACGGCCGCTCGCCTGCTGGCATGAACGCGACGGGCAAGTCGGACGACAACAACTGGAACAAGATGGTCGCGAGCGGGCAGAAGCTCGACACGAAGCCATGCCTTGAGCAGATCGATCCATTCCTGATCCGTTCGGCAGGGCTCGATCCTGCAAAGGTGACGTGGAAGTTCGCGCCGCTCGATGTGCCGAGCGAGCAGGACGAGGCCACGACGTTCAAGACCACCATGGAGGCTGTCACTGCGTTGCAGGGCACCGGCGCCATCCCCGACGTCGCGTTTACCAAGGGCGTGCAGAACCTCATGTCCGAGCGCGAGTACATGCCCGGCCTCGACCAGGCGCTGGCACTCATTCCGGAAAACGAGCGCTTCGGCATCACGGCCGAGCCGTCCAACGACAACACCGATCCGTCAGCCATCCAATCGGAAGGAGGTGATCAGACGTCTCAAGGTGCCGGGGGTGATGGAAGCGCCCCCGCGCGCCGGGTTGCCGCCAATGATGGGCGCCCGATGACCGAGGGGGACATCTAATGACCGCGACGAGCCGGAAAATCTGGTTCTGGCGCGCAGATCGGTATCTCACATGTGGCTGGCAAATTCATCGCACAGGCTTCGGCTCTAGCTTCGGATACTGGCTTGCAGCCCTCCATGACATCGTTCGCCCGCGCGCCGTGTGGGTGAAGACCCCTGCGAAGGAAGATATGATGACCGAACTGCGCCCCGGTGCCCGCATCCGCCTCGTTGATAGCGGCATCACGCTCCTCGACCACTGTGGCGAAGTGAAATCCTACACCATGGAGCGAGGACCGGACGGCCTACGCGTGACGCTTCATATGCCTGAGCCGGTATCCATAGAAGACGCCAGAAACTCGGCCGATTGACCCGCACTCACCGCCCGAACCGCCAACGCGAAAGGCGATCCCGTGAAATACGACCTGACCGGCATGGCCCAGAGAGCATCCAACATCAGGCGCCGGTCGATCGTGATCCGGGATATTGCACCGCCCGCGGTTCTGGCATCTGATCTATATGCCGCGGCGTATCGTCCTGTCATCGCGCTGATCGAGCGGTATGCCGGTTTCGCCAATGCCGAGTATGAGCGCACGCTGTCTGCGATGATAACCGACAGCGCTGACGATCTGGGCAACATCTTCGAACGGATGGGCCAAGAGCTTGCCGCGCTGGTGCTGTCACTCCGGCCGGCGATGCGCGACTGGACGATCCGCGTTGAGCGTCAGAACCGATCGAAGTGGCGTGGCGCCGTGCTCGCGGCCACGAAGGTCGACCTTGAGACGCTGATAGGCCCGCAGGATGTCGAGCAGACGCTAGGCGAGATCCTCAGCTGGAATGTGGCGCTTGTCCGTGACGTCGGGGATCAGGCACGATCACGAATGTCCAACGCGGTGTTCGCTGGGTTGCGCGAACGGTCGCCGGCACGCGATGTGGCCAAGCAGATCCGAGAGGCTACCGGGTTCGCCCGCGATCGGTCGCTCCGGATCGCCTCGGACCAACTTACGAAGCTCACGTCGTCACTGGCATCGGAGCGCAGACGCCAGGCCGGGATAGCGAAGTGGAAGTGGCGGTCGTCGCATAAGCTCCACTACCGCCCCGAGCATGCAGCCCGCGACGGGAAGGTCTACGACGACACAACTGCGCCGAAAGACCTTCCCGGCCAGCTTCCGTTTTGCGGATGCCGCGAGCAGGCGGTGATCGAGTTCGATTAGGCCGGGTTGACCTTCTTCAACGATGCCTCGTTGTAATTGGCCGTGTGATGCTGGCCGTCTTTGTCCTCCCAGACAACGCCAGTGTTCCCGTCCCTGTTGACCCATTGAGCAGTCATGGGGCTGCTACCGGATTTCAGAATAACTACGTCGCCAGGTGCAATTGACATATCAGGTCTCCTTGCCCGCATTTTGACGGCGGTAATGGGGCAAGTCCATCCTGTTTAGTTCGCGGTATGCTGTTCCAAGACCGCGCCCTTATTGATGGACCCGCCCGCATCACGCGGGAAGGGCACCTCGTCGCAACGGCGCGTGTGGCGCGCGCGAACAACGTCCAAGATTACATGCCGGCAGAGATCGGCATGGCGCCTAAAGCCGATGGCCAGCCTTACCGGATCTTCCGGCCTGAGGCGGCAGTGTTCGCCAAGGACGCCATCGCCAGCGCCGCGCATCGGCCAATTACGATCAACCATCCCGCACAGGATGTCACCGCCGCCAACTGGAAGCAGCTGGCAGTAGGCGACACGGGCGGCGAGATCATGCGGGACGGCGACTTCCTCCGCATCCCCGTGATGGTCATGGACGCTCGCGGTGTCGAAGCCGCCCAGCGCACGCATCAAGAGTTCAGCCTCGGCTATTCCGCGGACATCGACATGACGCCCGGCAAGTTCGGCGACGCCGAATACGACGGCAGCATGGCGAACATCCGGATCAACCATCTCGCGCTTTGCGGCACTGCCCGTGGAGGCGCCGAGCTGCGCATCGTTGACGAGCGCCCCGCACACCTTCGTGACCACCAGGAGCCTAAAAGCATGAAGATCACCATCGGCGACGCCAAGGACGTTGACCTGAGCGACGGCGCTGCTGTTGCTCTCGCGGTCGGCGCCCTGAACACGACCCTGACGGACGCGCAGACGAAGGTGGGCACGCTCACCGCCGATCTCGCGACCGCCAAGACGACCATCGAAGCACGCGACGGCACGATCGTTGCCCTGACCCAGCAGGTCAAGGACGCGGAAGTGACCCCGGCCAAGCTCCAGCAGCTTGCCGACGCCCGTTCGCTCGTCATCGGCAAGGCCAAGGCCCTGCATCCGACGATCGTCGTGGACGGCAAGACCGACGTCGAGATCCGCAAGGAGGCCGTGATGGCCAAGCTCGGCGACGCAGCCAAGGATATGGCCGACGCAGCGATCGAGGGCGCGTTCGTCGCGTTCACGAACGACGTCAAGGTCGGCGACGCGCGCAACATCGTCGTCCCGATCGGCGCACCGGTCGTGCTCGGTGATGCCGCCACGGAATACGCCAACGATCGCAACAAGCAGCGCCGCGCTATCGGCGACGCATGGCGCACGCCGTTCAACCCGGCCGATGCCGCAGCGTAAGGGGGAATAGAAAATGGCTTTCATCGCTCAGGATACCTACCTCACCGAATATGCTCGGGCGTTCCCCGGCATGCTCCTCGACGGCAACACCCAGTCGCGCCCGACCGGCATCATCCAGGATGCAGCCGGTATCGCGTTCGGCAAGGCGGCGTTCGGCAGCACGGTCAGCACTCGCTCGATCACCGGCACTCCCGGCACGAAGTTCAAGGGCATCGTCGTCGCTGACATCGGCGTGGTGCCGGGGCTCAACGGCACGGCTGACACGCACGGCCAGTACGGCACGTGCACCCTTTGCGACATGGGCGACATCGCCGTGATCGCGAGCGGCGCCGTGACCAAGGACGCTGCGGTCTACGTGACCAGCGCAGGCGCCTTCACCGCGACCGCCACGAGCAACACCGCAATTCCGGCAACCTTCATGGATGCGGCTGCCAGCGGTGCAGTCGTCGGCATCCGCGTCGTGCAGCAGTAAGGGGGCAATGACAATGTACGCATCGAACACGATTCACCTGGGCGACGCGGCCCGCGACTTCGGCATCTCGCTCTCGCTGAACCTCAACGATGCTCAGCAGGTCGTCGGCTTCGCCCAACCCGCGCTGTTCCGCACGCACCGGATGCTTCCGCAGAAGTATCCGTCGTTCGACTATGCCGGCCTCGTCCCGGTCAACACCGATGGTGACATGTGGGATGTCGGCACGCTCGTCTATTCGGGCGATGTCGCGGGCAAGGCCGAGTACCTCGGCGGCAAGGCGTTCGACGTTCCCAACGCGTCGATCAACTTCAACCAGGGTGTCAGCGCCTTCCACCTGGCGGGCGTCGGCTACGAGCTGTCGCGCCGTGAGGTCGAGCGCTTCGGCCGCATGGTCGCGCAGAACCCCGGCCTGACCGAGGGTGGAACGAACCTGGCAGAGCGCAAGGCCTCGGCTGCGCGCATGATCGCCGACAAGTTCGTCTACGACCGGGTCATCCGCGGGAGTGTCGAGAAGGGCTTCCTCGGCATGATCAACCAGACGACCGTGCCGACCGCGAATGCGCCGACCGGTAACTGGGCAACGTCGACGGCAACGCAGAAGCGTGCTGACGTCGATGCCGCGCTGACGGACGTCTACGTCAACACCCGCGAGACGGCGACGGCGAACGCGCTGCTCCTGCCGACCAGCAAGTTCCTGCTGATCAACTCGGCGGTCATGGACAACACGGGCGTGTCGGTGCTCGAGTATCTGCGCCGCAATAACGCCTATACCGCGATCACCAACCAGCCGCTCGACATCCGCCCCAGCCGCGAGCTGGAGACGGCGGGCGCGGGCTCGACGGGCCGCATGGTCGCTTACGAGAAGTCGCCGGACAACATGGAATTCTTCCTGCCTGGCATGTTCGAGTTCATGCCGCTGTTCCCGACCTCGTCGATGACGTGGCGTGTCGATGGCGTGATGAACGTCGGCCAGTTCGAGCTCTATCGTCCGAAGACGATGAGCTACCGCGACAACATTTAAGGGAGCCGGACCGATGAAGAAGACCAACTATCAGCGCGGCCCCCGCGGTATCAATCTCGCCAACGGCACGACCTTCTGGGTCGAGCCGGGGCAGGAGGTGACGATCGGCGCCAAGGACAAGGACGGCAAGCAGCATCTTTCCGTCGACGGCAACGATCTCGAGATCAAGGGCGACCTGCCGGACTTCGGCCGTAAGGCCGATGCCGAGGCGGACGCTGCTGCCGGCGATCGGATCGAAGCGCTTGAGGCTGAGAACGGCGATCTGAAGAACCAGATTGCGGATCTCACGAAGAAGCTGGCGGATGCGACCAAGAAGTAAACGCCAGTCGACGGTTTAACATATGGGGCCGCTTCACTTCGGTGCGGCGGCCCTTTTCGTAGGAGGCCGGGGTGGCTGACGAGCGGAAAGTCAACGACGTGCTGGTCTATCAGGACAGCGCGGGTTTCTATCGGGAGCGTCCCGTCGACACCGCTGGATCCGGCAACGGAACCGCGCCGTCCGGCACCCCTGCGATCACGCAGACCTATGGCATGGATACCGCAGACGATGGGCTCAACCCTGTCGTCGTGAGCACGTCTCCCGTCGTGCTGATGAGCGCTGATGCCTATAATGCGCGCAATGGCGGTGTGCGGCTAAACCTGTACGACCAGACGACGGCACCCAAGGCCAGCGACACGCCGAAATGGTCGGTCTACTTCCCCGGCCTGACCAGCGGCGGGCGTGAGTGGGCGAGCGGGCTGCGGTTCAACGTCGGTCTGGCCTTCATGCTGGTCCCCGACGACGCCCCTGGCCTCATGGCTGGCGACATCATGAGCCTCAATCTGGGTTATTCGTCGTGAGCTTCGCCTTCAAGCGCATGACGCGGGCGCTGTTGGTGCCGGTGGTCAACACGCCTACTGCCGCGACCGCGCTGGCCGTGCCCACCGGGTTCATCAAGCCGAGCTACAACGCATTCCAGATCTTCAACCCGAACAGCTGTGTCGTGGGCTTGCGTGGCACCTCGAGGCCGACCGGGCAGCCGGTGCCAACCTCGCCGCTGATCGTCTATGATGGCGGTGTCGATTGGGAATTTCCGCCCGGTTTCGTTGGCGTCTACTCGACGCAGTATCCGTTCTTCATGTCGGCTGCGGCAATGTCGGTACCTGCTTATCCGGACGTTCCTGGCGATAGCGGGCTGCTCCCGTTGCGACTGATGTACGGGGTCGGGCAGTGATCCGATCGCTGGGCTGGGGACGGCGCGGGCCGCAGGGTGCGACCGGTCCAAAGGGCGATGCTGGTCCGACCGGCGCGAAAGGCGACGCGGGTAGTGCGGGGCCGGCCGGGAGTGCCGGCACTGCAGGTATCAAGGGCGACACTGGCGCGACTGGGGCAACGGGGCCGAAAGGCGACACCGGGGTTGCAGGACCGCAGGGCGTAGCAGGCGCGCAAGGGGCCACAGGAGCCCAAGGCGCGACGGGCGCGACAGGTGCGACCGGAGCAAGCGGCGCGGCTCTGATCGGCTCTGCTACGGTGGCTGAGACGGCGACGCTCGCCATCCTGGCAGGAGTCCGCAAAGTAACCGTGACCGTAGCGGGGGTTGTCACTGGCGGCAACTATCTGCTGTTCCCCACCGGAGCCACACCCGCAGGCTATGCGCTTGCCGATGTGGTGGCAACCGCGGCGAACACGCTGCAGGTTACGGTCACTGTGCCCGCGATCGTAGTGGGCGGTGCCTATTCCATTCCATGTCGTGTGGTCAGGATCATCACCTAACGGCGGCAAATCCGACGCCCCGCGTGCGGCACCGTTCGCCGCATGGCATTCAGCGCGCTCTCCCTGTCAACCATCACGGGCGTTCAGGGCCGCCCGTATCGTGCAGTCCTCTCGGGTCTGCAGGCGGATTCTCGTATCGAGATCGGGGGGGACGGCTCGCCGGGCTTCTCCTACGTCAACGGGCGGTTTTCATCGGAAGGATTGCCCTATCCCGTGTCGACGCTGGTCTTTGACGAGATCCGACCGGGTGAGGGGCGCAAGCAGTGGCGCTTCGACATCAGCGCAGCCGGCGCGCCTGTCGCATCCATCGCGACCGATGGCACGATCACCTATACCGGCGCTGGTGGCGGCGCTCCTACCGCGCAGGCAGGCACGGCATCGAATGCCGGCCCCGTCTACACGATCGCCCGCCTGCTGGGCTCGACGTCCACGCTTTCCCTGATCACCGGCACGAATAGCAACCTGACGCTGAACGCCACGACCGGCGTGATCAGCGCGACCGCGGCGATTGCAGTTGGCGCATCGCAGACGGCTGTGGTGTCTGAAACCAACGGCTCGCTGCGAGTGGACTATCCTGTCGTCGTGACCGGCGTGTCGGCTACTCCGACGCCTACCCCAACACCCACCCCTACGCCAACGCCAACGCCAAGCGCGTTCTCGATGACGCAACTCGCCTCGCCCAACCGGGTCTATCAGCGCAGCACGACGTCCGATGGCGGGCAGTCCAAGGGGCGCGGCACTGTGCCCGTAGCTCTCGATGTCTCTGCAATCGGCAGCGTCTATGCGCGGGTGCGCGCCGCGGACGGCACCACGGTCCTTCAGCCCTCTTGGGTTGCGGCGACCACGACGGCCACGGGCGCGCAGACAGTACCCGTCGCGGGCGTCGATGCACGCCTCGGTTGGTTCTATCTTGATATGTCAGGTGACGGTGCGACATGGCAGAACGGCACCGTGCTCGTCGGTATGGGCCGCTTGGTCGCAGTCGCAGGTCAGTCGCAGGCCGCACGCCTGTTCCGCAAGCAGCCAACGTATGCCGGGACCAACGCGTCGCTGGGCGTCACCATCGATCCGAACTCGGCTGTCTTCGCAGCTTATACCGAATCGCCGAAGAACCTCACCACCGCCTATTGGGCGCTTCCCGCTGATGGCGGCGACTTCGATTCTACGTTCCTGAGCGAGTTCCTTCGCCGTCAGGTCGCGGTGTCGGGCGTGAACTGCGCCCAGATTGGCTACGCGGCAGGCGGTACGCAGATCGCGACATGGCTTGCCGGTCAGACGAACAATCTTAAGCTCCGCGCAGTGCTCGACGCCGCCGGTGGCTTTGAGGCGTTCTACTGGTGGCAGGGCGGCGATGACGCAGGCGCGGGCACGACCTATACCAATTACAAGAACGGCCTCGCCAATGTGTTTGGCGACCTCGCATCGCGCAATGCGGCACGCGGTTCTTCGTTCGAGAAATACATCACGGCGTTCGGCACGCGCTTGACTGGCGCTGCTGGCACGGTTGCACAGAACCAAGCGATCCGGCGCGCGGCATCCGACTTCGCGAGCGTCAACAGCGCTACCTATCTCGAGCCGCACGACATTGTTCTCGAGGATGACGTTCACCAGGGTCAGCCGGGCAACATCACTGCCGCGCGTCACCTGCATCGCGCCACGCGGCCAGCCTTTGCTCTCGCGGGCGACGACACGGGTCCGGTGGTCGCAAGTGCGACTCGCGCCTCCGGTTCGCTAGATATTGTGCTGACGATGACGATGCCAACTGGAGCAACAGCGCTCGTCAGTGTTGGCGCGCCAGCCCCCAGGTTCTCAGTCTTTGCGACTGGCGCCGTCACCAGCCCTCTCGCCCTCGACGCGACAACGCCAATCGTGGTCGGCACCAATACGGTCACGCTTCGCCTCGCGGCGGATCCCGGCGCTGTAGCTTTGGATGTCTACGCCTTCATTCATCCTGACCCCAGCGGAACGACGCCAGACCAGAACATCGTCTACGACAACCATGTCGATGGCGACGGAATCACGGTCGGGCGACACGTCCAGCCGACGATCGTCGCGGTGGTCGCGCCTGCTCCTTCAGCGCCCGGCGTCACCACGACGTTCAGTGACAGCTATGCGGGCACGTCGGGGTCCGGTCTCGCTGCGCACAACCCGGAGACGCCAAGCACCGCAACCTACACGGTGCAGGTCGGTACGGCGGTCCTAAGCTCGGCCAACCGTGCGCGTGCGGGCACGACGCCAATGACGAGCAAGTGTTCGTTCTCGCCGACTGCTGCTAACTATGATCTGGAAGTTGATCTCACGATCCTGACGACCACGGCTAACGGTTTCATGACCTTTGCCCATGGAGACAGCACGAACTTCCGGTTGTTCGGTTTCAATACGGCAACGAATGGCTGGACCATCGGCGAAACGGTAGGCGGGACGTTCACCGCGCGTGCCAATCTCGTCGAGACGGTATCGGCCGGTACGACGTATCGAGCCGTTCTCCAGGTCCGCGGCTCGGTAGCGACGCTGCTGATCAATGGCGTGCAGAAGGCAACCTACACCTACGGCACCGCTCCATCGGGCACCATTGGTCTGCGGGTTGGAGGCTCGGCCTCCACCAACTCCGACAGCTCGGGCATCCACTTCGATAACGTCGCAGTCAAGGAGTACGCAGCATGAGCCGTGCAACGGCCTCAGGGCTTACTAGCGTAGCAATCAAGGCACTCATCGTCGGCGGGCATCGTCTGCGCGCCGCATCGGCAGACGCCAGACAAGCGCCGCTGTTCTCGTTCGGGGTCAGGCTTGCCCCACCAATCGCGCAAGATGGCGATCAATCCGCGGTGCCTTTGATGCTCTGTCATAGCCAGAGTCTAGGTGTGGGGAAGGGGAAGTCAAAGGCATTCCCTATCTTACTCGCTAGCACCCTCATCGCTTCGCCGATCGCAGCGCAGACGACGTACAGCGCTACCGATCTCGACAGCAACGGGGACGGGAAGGTGTTCCTGACCAAGGCGCGGGACGGGTTCAAGGCCAAGCAGGTGCTGGTGCTGTGTCCTGATCTGGCACGCTTCACCTACGCGGTGACGTGCCCGGTTGCGGCTCCGGTGTCGGCTGTCGCTGCGCCGCGGATCACGACCGCGTGCAAGGATCTCGGGGCAAGCGCACAGTGGACCTATGCGGCGACGGGCGGCACCTATGGCAACGTCTGCATCACCCGCGCCATGGACGCTGTGCCGCTATCCGGCTCGCTTGATGCGCCACGCGTGTTTCAGGACATCACGGCGCCAGCGACGCGCGGCTTCATGACGCAGAAGTCGACCGCATGGCAGCCGTTCGCCAACGTCACGATCCAGCGCATCGACATCGCCAGCCGCAAGCGTGGTATCTTCATCCGTGGCGGCTCGCATGACTGGCTGATTCAGGACTTCCGGATCCGTGGCATCGGCGTCAACACGTCGCCCGGGGACATTCCGGTCGGGATCGGCATGGGTGGCGCGAAGAACATCACCATCCGCCGAGGTGAGATCTCGGACTTCAAGACGGCGCTGTCCGGCTCGGGTTACGACAATGCGGACTGCCTGAGTGCCGAGCGCGGAGACAGCTTTACCGCAACCGATCTATACCTGCATGACTGCACCGACGGCGGGATCGACACGAAGGCAACGACCACGCTGGACCGCATCCGTGTCGCCAACATCGGACACTACAGCTATCGCTTCTGGGCCATCGTCAACGCCGGCACGCTGACCTCCGAGAACCCTGACGGCGCGCACATCCAGATCGCGGCTGCATCGACTGACGTGACAATCGACAAGCTGATCGCAGTCGGGCCCCGCGCCATTATCACGGTCGACAGCAAAGGAATCGGGGGCAAGATCACGATCAAGGAGTGCGACCTGTCGAAGTGGACGGGCACCTCTTTGCTGGGGGGATTCTACACGCGCGCCAAGATCACGCTTGGCAAGGGGTGCGCGCGGTGATCGATCCGGCCACGCTCCGTTTGCGCTACGCCGCTTTCGAGAACGTCACCGACGAGCGGATCCAGTATTGGCTGACCGACGCCGGCCGCATCGTGACCGAAGATTGGGGCGACGACTACGAGCCCGCCACGCTTGCCCTCGCCGCGTACCACATGAGCGCCAACCGCGTGCCCGGCATGACGCTTGATGCATCCGAGCAGCTGCCGGCGGGCGTCACCCGCTTTCGGTCTGCAAGTATGGACGTCGGCCTGTCGGATGCCGCGGCTAATCGCGCTGTGCTCGGGGGCTACTCGTCGAATGTCTACGGCCAGGAATTTTTACCGATGCTTCGGCGCAACCGCGGCGGTCCGCGTCTCGTCGGCTATGTCGAGCCGTGCGAGGTCTGCTGGTCGTGAGCATCGCCGATGCCTTCGCGGGGATCGCGGTTGCGTTCTCCACCGCGGGGCTGGGGCCTTACTTTGCGAGCGTGGCGCATTGGCCAGGCGTGCCGGTGACTGACGACGGTGGGAGCATCACGACGCCCGGGACGCCGATCGAGCTGCCCTGCATGGCGCAGGTGGACTCGGCAACACAGTCAATGCGCGCTGAGGCGGGGTATGTAGGAACCGACGTTGCGCTGTTGGTCCTGTGCGCAACGCTGGACGGCGCTCTGGACACCAATGCGACCGTCGAGGTGACTGCGGGGCCGAACGCCGGCAGCTACAGCGTGCAGTCTGTTAGCAAGGACCCGATGGGGAGCCACTGGTTATGCCGCGGACGGGCCGCCTAATCTCGCCATCAGTTCAACTTGAATCCAGACCCCTTGAAGGCACTCCTTACCACGTCGGTCGCGTGCTTCTGGGCTTCAGCCATGGCCCGCTTCTTTAACGCGCCAACGTCCACGATCTCTTCACCGCAACCCTCGCAACGAGCGTTGTCAGTATCTGCAGCGTCTTCTTCCCAAACAATCCGCCCGTTGCATTTCGGGCACCGGAATTTCGCAGTGATCGTGTCGGCCATGGCGTGATCCCAGATGATGACGGCGGCAACATACCCGTATTCGGCCAGCGATTACCAGTCATGCCTATGAACGGTCGCAAGGCCCATATCGCGCGCCTGAAACGCCTCTCGGGCGGGTCGACGGAGCGCGAGGTAGGTAGGGCGCTATTTGCAGGCGGCGATCTAATCAAGGTGGCAGCTCAGATCAGCCTTACTACCGGCGCAACAAGCGGCAAGTTCCACACGCCATCGGCGCCGGGTTCCGCCCCTAATCAAGACACTGGCGTGCTCGGCAACAATATCGAGAACGTGCAGGTTGAACCGCTACTGGTCGAGGTGTCGAGCAACGCAGAATACTCGACGCCGCTCGAGTTCGGGACCAGCCGCATGGAAGCCCGGCCTTTCATGGCGCCAGCGCGCGACCTGGAACGCGGTAATGTGGAGCGACTGGTCGTCGAGGCCGTCAAGCGCGTAGCAAGGAGGACATAGCATGGCAGGCGACCTGATACGCGAGGTGCGTCGTGGCACGCTGAGCCGTCTCAAGGCGGACGCAGCATCGGTGGCTCTTGTGCCGGTAGCCAACATGCACCCCAGCACTACCCCTCCAACGCCCGCGTGGCCGTTCTCGCGCATGGACTCTTTCCAGTCATCGGCACTCGACGTCTCATGCGCGGCCGGCGCAACCGTCACATTCCAGCTGCATGCGTTCGCCAAGCCGAAGATGCAGGGGCAGTCTGTCTTGGATACCGCGGAGGACCAAGCATCGCGGATGGCCACGGCATTCAAGATCGCTGTCCACAACAAGCGCGTCGCGATCGATGGAGGCGCGTCAGCCAGGCTCAAGGTGCGATCTGTTCGACTGCTGCGTGATGGGGACGAAGAATCCGCCTATCATGCCATTTTATCCGTGGAAGCCCGGGTGCTGGCGGCGTAGGCCATGATCGGGTAAGCAGAGGCATGGACGAGACAGCTCTGACCGCTCTTCTCACGCAGATGATCCGAAACGGGATCATTGACGAAGGCACGGTCCATGATGCGGCCGACGAATGCGAGGCAAGCGATCAGCCGATCGCAGCTCACCAGCTTCGGTGCCTGATTGTCGAGGCTGACGCCCAGCCGGCTACTGAGCGCCATCGGGCGGCAGTCCGCGCTACGCTCACCCCGATTGACGGCGGTAAAGCCTCCTAGCTGCCAAACCTAGGCTCTCGGCAGAACCCCGAGGAGCCGCCATGTCCGTCCCCAACGAACCCGACTATATCGTCGTCCAGGTGAAGGTCGGATCGGTCTACACCACCCTTTGCGGCATCGAGTCCGCGACCGTGAACAAGACGGTCAACACCACCGACCGTTTCCGCCGTGATTGCGCTACGCCAGCAGCGATCCCAGGGCGCAAGGTTCGCGTCAACAATCAGCAGTGGGACGTGACGGGCTCAGGTCTGGTCAATGTTGATCAGATGGACCTCTACGAGAACACGCTCGGCGCGCACTCGGACTTCCGCATGCTTTACGGCCAGTACGATAACGCCCTGACGGACGGCGTTCGCACCGGCACGATCGTCGGCTATCGCGACGGCCGCGGTGTCATGACGGCTGCGAATGAAACGCTGGGTGAAGAAGGCACGGCCGAGTTCACGATTGCAGGCGAAGACGGCCTGAGCTGGACTGCCGGCGCACCTGCATGACGTCGCCCGGCGCTGAGCGTAGCGTGCTGCTGCAGTTTGGCGGTGGCCGCTATCGCTTCTTCCTGCCCATGAAGGGGATCGTCGAGGTCGAACGGCTGTGCAAGAAGCCAATCGGCGTTCTGTACGACGAGTTGAGCGGGTCTATCGGGCTCGAAAAAGACACGGAAAACCCCGTCTACCTGATCGGCGGAACGGCCAGCATCACCGACGCCTACCACCTGATCCGCAAGGCTGCAGAGTATGGTGGTCAAGCGGAGATTTCGGGCGAGACGGTCACGGTCTCATCGATCGATGCCGCCAACCTCGTTGATGAGTATGTAGACGGCAAGGACTACGACGAGTTCATGCCCGTTGCGTGGGCAATCGTTCGCCACACGCTGTCCGGCGCTACGCTCAAAAAAAAAGCCGAGGAGGCGCGGTTGAAGCGGTTAGCCGAGGTCACGTCCTAGCATCGTGCGGGCAGTTGGGCCTGGACTGGGGCGATGTGACGCTCGGCGAGTTTCTGGAAGCCGTCGAGGCGCATAACGAAACGGGGCAGCCCGATAAGCCGGAACCCGCCTCGTCAGATTTCCGCGAGTTCATGAAAGCGCAGTTCAAGCGGGTCTAGCAGACCCTGTCCCAAAGCTTGTCCATCTCCCCGCGTGGCATCTGTTCGTCCAGTGCTGTGATGGTGCCGGAGATGAAACGCTGCCGCCCTGTCATGCCGCCAAAACCGTTCTTGGAGTTGACATAGCCGCAGACGGCCGGCGCCGGGGAGGCGTGCACGACCAAGTCGGAGAACGACGCGGACTCCGGATCCTTGAGCATTGCCCGAACCTCACGCTCTGCACGGATCTTCATTAAGTCGGGGTTCGGCGCAGCAGGCGCGGTTGGCGTTCTAGCCGGGGTCGGAGTTTCTACAGCAGGCGCAGCCTCTCGATTGAATGCGCGGTCAACGACCACCAGGCCAAGCACCGCAGCGCCAACGATCAGGATCGTATTCCGGTGGCCCGTATCGCTAGCCATGATGCCTCCTTGGCGGCGGTAAGCGCGCAGCTTGCCACACACTAGCCCTAAGCGGCAAGGAGCCTGCGCGCATGCCTCAAATCGATCCTGTTATCCTTCAGCTTCGCGCGGACGTGAAACAGTACCAGAACGAGATCAGGGCTGCGACCGTGCTGGTCAGTAACCAGCTGGACCGCCAGGAGCGCTCCATCTTATCACTCGAGCAGCAGACCGAGCGCTCGACAGCACGGATCGGCGAGCGGTTCTCGTCGATGGGCCAGCGTATTGCCGGGTTCGTCGGAGGTTTCGCGCTGGGTGCCGTCGTCCGGGAGATGGCATCGTTGGCGGACCAGTCGAAGCAGCTTGAAAGCCAGCTCAGGCTTGCCACAGCGACGTTCGGTACGTTCGGCAAGGCACAGACCGACGTTCAGCGTATTTCGGAGCTGACGAGGGGATCGCTGGAGGCAACGACCAAGCTTTATGCCGGGTTCATCCGCGCATCGCAGGAAACCGGCCGCACGCAGGGCGATGCAGCGCGGGCAACACAGACGTTCGCCGAAGCTCTTAAGATTGGCGGCGCTGGCGCGGAGGAGGCCGCATCGGCCACCCTCCAGTTTAATCAGGCTCTGCAGTCGGGTGTTCTGCGCGGCGACGAATTTAACAGCATCATGGAGGCAAGCCCGCGGATCGCGCGCCTGCTCGCGGAGTCGCTGGGTGTGCCGATCGGCCAGCTACGGGCGATGGCCGAGCAGGGCAAGATTACGTCTGACGTCCTGTTCCGCGCCCTCACTGACCGCAAATTCACCGCGGGCATTGATGCTGAGTTCAAGCAAGTGCCGGTGACGTTCGGCGACGCCATGCAGGTCATCGAGAATGCCGCGGTGACGACGTTCGGCAAGTTCGACCAGGGCGGGCAGTTCTCCAACGCGCTTGTCGCCTTCCTCGGGACCGGCACGTCGACTTTTCAAGGACTGACCAGCAAAGCTGAGCAATTCGGCGCTGATACACGCGCAGTCTTTGATGGACTCGGAAACGTATTTGATCCGCTAGATGCTGGGGCGGCACTTGTCTTTGATGCCCTCGGTATCCGCATCTATAGCGTTCGTGAGCAGATCGCGTCTCTGCTCACCAGTTTTGACGGCTTCCTGAATATCGACGCCAACATTGAGAATGCATTCAAGCGAGGCCTCAACCGGGCTATAGACCGCGCAGGCGGCGGTAAGAAGTTTGAGATGTCGGCAATCTCAAACCTAGGCGGAAACTTTAAAGCCGGTGCCCGAGTAAGTTCGGCGCGTAGCCGTGTCGATGCATCAGCAAGGCGGCTGGAGGGGCTTGGCTATGTCGTGCCTCGCAATGCGGACGGTTCCGTCAACGAGGCTGGCATTGTGCGTCGGCCGATAGCGGCGCCGCGCGCATCGGCCCCTGCGGCGAGTGCATCGGGAGGCGCGAGCGCTAGGCCGCGCGCGTCGGGTGGCGGGCGGGTCCGGAGCCGTGCCACGGAGGACGTCGACAGCGCAGGAAGCCTGATCGCAGCCATCCGGAAGGACTTGCTGTCGATCGAGCAGCGAGGCGGCACGCTCATCCGCACGGAGGCCGAGGATCTTGAGCGGTCATCCAAGAACTTCCGTTCGGTGTTCGGCGAAGAGGGGCAATCGGCGCTGGACAACATCTCGAAGGAATATGACCGGGCTCGCGACGCCGAAGTCGAGGCCAAGACGGATGCAGAGGATCGCGCGCAGGATCTCCGTGAGCGCAACGTGTACCAACTCGCCGGCCTGTATGAATCGCTGTTCCAAGAGGGGACGGATGGGCTTTGGCGTAACTTTAAGGATCAAGGCCTTCGGACTCTCGCGCTAGTAGCCGCACAGGCGACGATTGCCAGCTTTAGCAAGGGCGGCGGGGGGCTTGGTTCTCTATTCGGCAATCTGAACAAAGGTCTTGGTGCGGCTTTCGGCGCTGGTGCATCGGGCCCCCTTTCACTCTTTGGCCGTGCATCCGGGGGATATGTTTCTCCTGGGCAAACCGTACGCGTAAATGAGGGGCGCGGGGCCGGCGTCGAGTTGTTGCGTATGGGCTCGCAAGGCGGGACCGTTATCCCACTCGGCCAAACGCGAGCCGCGCAACGGGGCGGCGGGACGACGGTGATGCAGACCATCCAAGTCGACGCACGCGGCTCTGTGATGAACGACAAGTTCGCTAGCCAGATTCTCGCTCAGGCTGACGGTAACGCCCGGCAAGTGATCAGCGCGAACAATGGCGCCATCCGCAAGAGCTACCCAGCGACTGCAGATCGTTTCGGCAAGCTTGGCACCGTAGGCTGACGGCGGCAAGCATCGCGCCTACGCAAATCTAGCGTCCGCGCATGGCGCTGCGCGTATTCCATCCCTGCCAGTTCGGTTTCGAGAACCAAGACGTTCGGGTTGACGGCACGACTGTGTCAGGCGGCGTGTCCATCTCCGGGTATGAAGATGTTGTCCGGATCGACGGCGGAGGCATCTGGAGGGCAGACTTCTCGGAAGCGGACTTCGGTGATCGCAGCGAGCTAGGGCGGGCTGAGACACTATCATGGCGAGCCCTAAACGCTGGAATGCTGGGTGGTTCGGTCGCGGTAGTCGTCGACTTCTGCGACAGGTTGCATCAGCCGGTTTTGGATGCGGTCGAAGTTCCGCACAGCGATGGCACCCTGTTCTCAGATAACACCCTTTACCGTTCCTCGGGCGCTGAATGCACCGTCGTAACGGTTGTCAACGGTCAGGCAGCAGGTAATCGAGCAACCGTCCTGGACATCCGCATAGTATCAGAGCGCGCGTTGATCGGTGGCGAGCGCTTCTCTTATATCGGCGCAAATGGCTGGGGTGAGCGCGCAGCCGAGATCTACGAGATCGAAGGCCGGCCCGATGGAATCACACGCGTAACCCTGCAGCCGCCTATCCGAGGTGGCGTGGCAGCTGGCGACGCGCTCGATTTTGACAGGGTCCGGTGCCGGATGCGCCGAACCTCTGCAGCGTCCAACCCGCTCAACATGGGCGCGTTCTCTTCGGCTTCGATCAGCTTCCAAGAAGACATGCGCCCTCCGGTGCAAGCGTGAACCGAAACGTTCTCGTACGCATTGATACGCCAGAGCCGGCGCGATTGTGGACGGGTAGCGGCGACCTTTGGATCCCGGCCGACGACATCGAGGAACAGGCTTCGCTGTACCTTGGGGGCGGCGAGATCATCGGCGGGCTGGACGAGATCGAGCAGCTTATGAACGGGCTGGCGACACGGCTCGACTTGGCAGTGTCGGGTGTCACCGCTGAGACCACAAGGATTTTCCTAGAAGAGAGCGACGACCTCAAGCGGGCGCTCGTCGATATAGGCGTCGTGCAGTTCGATGACCTTTGGCAGGTCACCGGAGTAGTGTGGAAGGCTAGTTACCGGATCGACAAGCCTTCCGTGTCCCGCGATGCGTCGCAGCGTGCGATTGGCCTCTCAATGGGATCCGACGATACTGGCCGGTCGCGTAGGGCGGGGCGGTATTGGACGCACTCGGACCAACAGCGCGTATCGCCGGGCGATCTCAAGTTTGACCACGTCTCCGGGATTAACGCCGGCACCTCGCGCCCGTTCGGCCCGAAGTGATGCGGATCGGCGAATATCTCTCGCAGGACCGACCCGCTTGGGATTGGGTCACGCTGGACTGTTGCCGCTGGGTTGATAGCTGGGTTGTCCTGCAAGGCCATGCCAGCCCGATGGCGGGGATTGGTGTCGAGTACGACAGCGAGCGCTCAGCATTGCGCAGGATCGCGGAGGGCGGGGGACTCGCGGCTCTATGGTCTGCTGGCATGTCGGCGGTCGGCATAGAGCCTGCAGAACTTGGTCAGCTTCGACCCGGCGACGTCGCGGTGATCCAACGCGCGACCTCCTGCGGGACGAACGAGGCAGCGGCGATCTGGACTGGAGAACGGTGGGCGACGCTCGGCCTGCGTGGGCTCGACTTCGGTCCAGCCGAAACATTGGCGGTGTGGCATGTCTAAGACACTCGGGTCCATCTTGCAGATTGCCGGGCTCGCGGCACTGGCGTCCGTCGCCGTCCTGTCCGGCGTAGGCATCGCTGGCGGGTTCACCGTTGCACAATCCCTCAGCGGTGCAGTCTACGGACTATCGACCGCCCTAGGCGTGTCTACGGCTATCATCACCAGCGCAGCGCTGATCGGTCTGCAATCCTTGGCTGGTTCGCTCTCCAGCTCGCCAAAGGCCGAAACAACTACCACGGCCATCAAGACCGAGCGCCCGCCGCGGTTCGCAGCATATGGGGAGCTGAAGTTGTTCGGCGCCTACATCCTGTATGAAACAGCGAGCGACGGTACGGCTGTCGACGAATGGGCATTCCATGAGGGCCGCATCGACGCGATCACCGGCTGGTATCTAGGCGACAAGGCCGTCACGCGACTGTCGAACGGTTTCGTCCAGAGAGGGGATGATGGCTCGTTCGGCGATAGCGATGTTGTCCAGATCGGGGCTAATCTTGGTGCGGCCATTGAGACCGCCCACGCACCGCTGATCGCTAAGCTGCCAGGCATTGTCACTGCCAACCACCGAGGCGATGGAGTCGTGACCGGCTACCAAATCTCCAATGCGGTGAAGGCCGCGAACTACCAGAAGGTCTACCCTTCGGGCGGCCCCAATGCGACTCCCCTCGCACTGGTTATCCGTGCACAACCTGTGTTCGATTGGCGTGACCCCTCGCAATCGGTGGCAGATCCGCTTTCGTGGAAGTGGTCGGCGAACAGCTGGCTGCATATCGCGCACTACAAGCTGGTGCGCGAGGCTGTCGGCCCCACGCGGCCACCTTCTGACCCTGCATACTGGAGCGATCTCGCAGCGCTCTACACGGCACGATGGGCGCGCCTGATCGCGCCTACCGTCCAATACTGGACCGCAGCTGCCGATGATGCAGACATAGCGGTCCCGTTGCGCGACGGGGGCACCGAGCCACGGTATCGCTCATGCGTCAGCCATCGGCTTGCCGGCGACGGATCCGAGCATCGCTCTGTGCTAGCCTCCATGCTGGCGACCTGCGACGGTATGCTGGCATCGCGTCACGACGGTGCCCTGATTGCACGCCCCGGCCGCTACTATACCCCGACCGTCAGCATTGGCCCCGACCAGATCGTAAGCTACACGGTCGAGAGCGGGATTGAAGACGAGAACGCGCTGAACCAGCTGAACGTCACCTACCTTTCCGCAGCGCACGACTGGAACACGGTCGACACCGACGCCTGGATTGACGAGGACGACATACTGGCGCGTGGGGCAGTCCGATCGGATGACTTCAGCCCGCAGACACCTAGCCATAGCCAGAACCGCCGCCTGGCGAAGCGTAAGGTCGCGCAGGTCATGGCGCCAAAGCGAGGCACGTTCACGGCCCTGTCGAGCGCGGCGGACATGCTCGGAGAGCGGTTCGTTGCCGCGCTATTTGGCGAGTCCATCGGCACGGCAGACGAGTTCATCGCGTACACAGGCCCGATCGAGATAACGCAGCTGTCGCAGAATCTTCTGACCGGCATGTTCTCGGGCTCGTGGATTGCTGCCGACGTCCACATCGATGCTTGGAACCCAGCGACTGAGGAAGGTGACCCGGCGCCCGTAGGCGAGCGGGTCGCGCGTGAACCGCTTGATACGCCAACCATCATCTCTGCAACTGCTGTGTACAGCGCGGTAGGCACAACTCCCGAAGGCGATGAGCCGGTAGACCCGACACCCGGCCAGACTGCGACAGGCGCCCGTGTCCTAATAGCCGCGGACGGGCCAGATCGCGCGGACATCACATGGTATGCGCGCTGGCGTGTAGGCGTATCCGGATCCTGGAACGAGCGCGAGTATGCCGACGCAGACCCCGGGCCGGCGGTATCGTTCACAACCGAGTTCGTCCCGCTCGCAAGCAACATCAACGTCGAGGTGGCGTATTCTGTCGGCGATGGCCGACTGTCTGACTGGTCCGATCCAACTGTAGTCGACACCACAACGGCCTGACGGCGGCAAGAATAGCGGTTCCGCGTCTCTAGCCTCGCAGGCATGGCCGAACGCGTAGACATCTATCTCCAGCGGAACGAGGACTGGGGACGGTCACTCGCCTTGACCTCTGGCGGTGCGCCGATTGATCTCACCGGGTGTACAGTCGCTCTGCAGGTTCGTGACAAGCTGAACCAGTTTCTTGTCGCGGATGCCGAGGTCGACATCTTCGATCCGGCAAATGGTTACGTTAATCTAATCCTCAAGGCGTCAGAGGGCTCGCCTCTTTCAAACTTTGGGGCGCCGATCCAGACGGCCAATCTGCATTATGACTGTCGCATCACAGATGCCGATGGCTTCGACACTGTTCTTTTTGGCGGCATTGTCGTCCTTTCTAGAGGGGAGACCCGCGCGTGAGCCAGTTCACGACCATTCCGATCGTCGTTGAGGTTTCTGGCGCTCGCGGGCCTGCCGGCGCAGGCATTGACGTCGTAACTCCTGTTGAGGACCGCCCGGGCAAACTGGCGCAGTTCATTGCGGGCGGTGATGGCCGGCGCCTGATCGCGGTCGAGGGAGGCGGGGCGGACGACGAGCTTCGTGGTGACATCGCGCAGCCGGAAGGCTCGTTGCTGTCGGGCCATCGCAACAAGACCGTAGGCGACTATCTCGGGCTGGCTTACCCGCCCGCTACGGCGTTGCGGATGTACGGCGACAGTATCACCGCGGGCTTCGTCGGTAGCGGGATGGACACCACCAACCGATACGCGACGCTGCTTGGCGCAGAGGTAGGAGTCACGCCTACCGTTCGCGCCGTCGCGGGTGGTTCGATCATGGACTGGATGCTCCTCCAGTACGCGGATGTCGTTTCGTCGGGTCAGGTTACGACGATCCTGCCAGGCTTCAATGACCAGCGTTTCGTCGGCGAAAGCGCGACGTTCCAGGCAGGCTATCGCGCCGCCTTGGCCGCTGCTGTGTCGTGGGCAGGCATCGCAGACGCCGACAAGATCAAGGCGGGCGACACGCGGATTCAATATTTTGGCTCATGGTCTGCCACGCCGGTTGCGCCGTACACCTTTGGGCGGTTCTCGCAGACGGAGGGCAACGCGCTGGCGCTGCCTCCCGTGTATGGCGACACGATCAACCTGTGCATGTTGCTGCAGAACAACTTTGGCGGTGTCGTCTCGATCGAAGTGGACGGCGCGATTGTTCGAACGGTCAATCTGATCGGCAACGGCGCCAACGGGATCGCGTTGGGCAACGGCGGGGCGGTCAGCAGCGTGACATACGCACCGCGTCTTATCCGCATTCCGGGCATGGGGCCGGGCGCGCACAATGTCGTGATCCGCAAGACTGACGCCACTACCACAAACGGGGGCGGGGCGGTTCATTTCCTGTGGGCCGATAGCGGGATCCGGAAGTCAGAAACTCAGCCGACCGTCCTGCTTGGCGACACGCTGACGATGAACGCGACCGGCGCATCCAGTCTATCGGGTTATAACAACTACACGCGCCTCGCCAATGCGCAGTTCACGCAGATTGCCCGGGATGTCGCAGCTGAGGCTGCCGCAGACGGTGTCGACGTTCAGATGGTTGACACCCACAGGGCATGGTCGGCTGTCGACAATCCGTCAAATGACAACGTGCATCCACCGATCAGTGGCCATGCCAGCATAGCAGCCATGTTCGCGCGGGCAGCTCGAGGTGTGAAGGATTACGGCGCAGCGACAGCTGGGCGGGCTGCGGCTCGTAAAGCCGAGATGATCGCGTCGGACAGCGGTGATCTTGCACCTACCCTGTTGAACGGCTGGGGCAATCTTGACCCTAATGCCTATGCGTCCGCAACATACGCCCGGGATGGCTCGGGTTTCGTCCACTTGGCTGGCATGATCTCAGGCGGGACGGCGACGCAGCACACGCCTCTGTTCGTTCTGCCCACCGGCTTCCGACCGGCCAAGACGATTTACTTCCCCGTTGCCGTTTTCGACGGCGCGTTCGGCTGCGTTCGCGTGATGTCGAACGGAGAGGTGCAGATCGTATCGGGGAACGCAAGCTGGCTCAGCCTGAACGGCATCGGCTTCCGGGCGTCGGCGTGATCGTGTGCTGCGCGCTGGCGCTCTCCAGCATCCAAGAGGACGACATGAAGAAGTTCCGAGACTGCATGGCGAAGGCTATCCAGGAGGCGCCATCGCGCGAGACCGCTGACGAGCTCAAGCGGATCATGGAGCGCTGCGACAGCGATGTTTCGCCCAACGCAAAGCCCGTGGACGGCGACCCGCATTCGCCTGCGCCCCCACCGCCTCCGCCGACCAAGTAACATGCAGCCCGGCCATATCTACTTCATGTGCCTGGCGATCATCGTCATTCCGTTGCTGCCGTTCTCCCGGACGGCAGCGGTGGTCGGGCTTGCTTGGTTCCCCGGGCAATTCTCGTACCTAGCGGGGATCGATCCGCAGGCGCTCGATATTGTCCTAGCGATGGCGGCGTTCGTGCTGACATTCACCGTGGCGGCAAACGACCGCGATCGCGTGATTGGCTGGCTGTATCTGCCGACGGCGGCGATCCATATCAGCGCCGCCCTCGGCCACGCCGACGCCTACAGCGAATGGTGGGTCGACTGGTACTTCGCCATGGCCCGCGTGCTCCTGCTCCCGTTGACGGTCAACTGGGCAGCACTCCGTGAGGTCTACAGGGTATTCAAAACGCGTCGCGCTGCCGACGACATCATATGGAAGCGGGTGCTATGTTGGCAGTAAGCCTCTTGCGTATCGAGATCGCAGCATTCTCGGTGCTGGCAATTTGGATGGCCTTTGCCGTTTGGCGCTCGTCCCGCGGTGACAAGCGCTACGGCGATACCGCCCGCCTCGTCATCTTCAGTTTTTCGCTTCTGCTGATCTATCGAGATTGGCGGATTCTCTATGTCGATCATAGCGACGAGGCAAAGATCATTATGACCGTGCTCGGCATATCCCTCGCATCCTTCACCGCTCTGGCAGCAAAAGCGTATGGTCGCGGTGCTCGCCTTTCTTGAGGTGGCTGCGGCTGCAGCTGAGGCCCCGGTTCCTGTGAGCCCGGGCTGGACACCATCGGCATTCATGGGTCTTCTGACCAACGTCATTGGCCTGGCAGTCGGTGGTGGTGGGCTAAAGATCTTCGCCTCGCATCTGCTTGCCATGCGCAAGATCGCCGACGCGCGGGCGCTGCAGGTCGACGCCCGCGGCGACGCCCAGAACTCAGCGCTCACATCGCGCGTGACAGAGCTCGAGAAGGCGCTCTCCGACGAGCGTCGCGAGTGCGACAAGCAGCTTGCGGAGATGCGCGGCGAGCTGCGCGAGATGCAGACCAAGATCGACGGCTTCATACGCCAGCTGATCGCCTTCCAGACATCCGAGGCGCGGGCGATGCCGCTGTCCGACGTCATGAACCGAGCCGTCGCGGCCGTTGAGCGTATTCAGGAGAGCAAGGAATGATTGACGCCAAGCAGCTTCAACAGCGCCTAGGCATCGTCGACGACGGCGTGATCGGCCGCGACACCTTCCGCGCGCTGTTCGCACGTTTCGGTGCGGCGCCGGAGCGCGCTTCCGAACTCGGCATGGCGGCAAACGTCTACCTGCGCACCTATGGCATCCTCGACACCCCGCTTCGCCTCGCGCACTTCATGGCGCAGCTCGCGCATGAGAGCGGCGGGTTCCGGTATATGGAGGAGATCGCCAGCGGTGCTGCCTACGAGGGGCGCGCAGACCTCGGCAACACGCAGGCGGGCGACGGCAAGCGATTTAAGGGCCGCGGGCCGATCCAGCTTACCGGTCGCGCCAATTACCGCACCTTCGGGCGCAAGGTCGGCATCGACATCGAGGCGCACCCGGAGGTCGTCGCACTGCCGTCGTTCGGGCTGCTCGTCGCCTGCATATTCTGGGACGCCAAGGGTCTGAACGCGCTGGCAGATGCGGATGACGTGGAGGCTGTAACGCGCCGCGTGAATGGCGGGCTCAACGGCCTGGCGGAACGCAAGACCTATCTCATCAAGGCCAAGGGGCTGTTGCTGTGAACGACGAGCCGCACATCACCTACTTCAACATGGGGCCTTGGCCGATCTACGTCGGCTTTAGCGACGATCCCATTGCCTTTGCGAAAGAGATGGACCGGATGCAGATGGAAGGGATCAACTTCGTGAATCCCGGCGCCAATGCGACGTGCCACTCCTTCAGCAAGGACGACTCACGAACCTGCATCATCACGCTCGCCAAGGCCAAAGGCAAGTCGCGAGAGATGGTGGCGGCGTTGATCGCTCATGAGGCTGTGCATGTCGCGCAAGAGCTCTGGGAAGGGATCGGCGAGCACCAACCCGGGCGGGAGGCAGAGGCCTATCTGATCCAGATGATCACGCAATGCTGCCTGCAAGAGGCGTGGAAGACGAACCGAACGCGGAGGACTGAACCATGACTGACCCAACCGACAACCCTATCGTGGTCAACCCTGACCCGACCTATGCGCAGCTGGCGATCGCGCTCCGCTATGCCATCACGACGCTCGGCGGGTATGCAGCCGGCAAGGGATGGATCGACGGCGATGCGGTTCAGGTCATCGCCTCTGTCGCGGCTATCCTTGCGCCGGCCGTCTACGCTGCATGGAAGGCGAACCGCGAGAAGAAGGCGCTTGTCACCATCACCCAGAGTGCGGCCGATAGCGTCGCTGTTGTGAAAGGCGCTTCCGCATGAAGATCCCCGGCCTAGGCAAGATCGCCAGCTTCCTGTGGAAGCGCCTTGTGCTCCCCGCGATCGGTCGCGCCATCGCAGACAAGTCCAACCCGCTTACGGTTGCGAGGGCCACGGATGCTCTGGCAGAAGCTGCGCAGGCTGAGGCGTTGCGGCAGGCGGGGAAGCGGGTGTTCTAGTCGTGTGCCGGGCTTGATACCGACTGTCGCTTGCGGCCCGCCATTTCAGGCTTCGCGTCTTTCGCCCCACGATTCCATGGGCCACAGGGTTCTCGCCCAACCTTTACGGGTGCTTACGCATTGCCGTTGGACACAAGCCGCATGTCCATCCATGCCGCCACGACTAGAAAACCGGGCTAGCATGATCTGGTGAATTGTGCAATATGGCGCCATGCGGACCCGAGATCGCGGGGATACGGTGGAAGCGGTTCCTAGGCCTGCGACCTCTCAGAAACGGTAGGGTGCGACTCCCCGCCTCCGCTCCAGTTTGACGTTCCTGCGCTGCTTTCGGGCATCAGGCTTACGGGCCGCAATCCACGGTAAGAGGTTGTTCTAGTTGCTGGTGGATAGCCTAGAGCCCGCCCGTACATCGCATCACAGCCAAGGCGCCACGCTAAGATCCCCCGCCATAAACCGCCGGGCCCGATCGCGAAACGCCTCACGCAACGCAGCCGGCTCCCGCTCCCAAACCCCGCTGCGACCCTTCCACGGTTCTGGCCACCTTTCTACCGGGGTCGTCACATACATATGCTCTGCGAACTCTTCGACCAACGGATGGCCTGCGTCTGGTATGCGCTTGGACATGGGGCGCGTTAGAACAGGGCGGGGAGGATTCGGCTACCATTTTCCTGGCGTCAGGAATATGGTTCGAAGCGAGCGGAATATTTCTCGGGGCCATCCGATGGAAGATGATCTGATGTTCGGCAATCTGCCCAACGAGTTCGAGGCAGCAAGTCCCGGCAGCGTCTATCCCAAAAGTGGCTACCGCATATTCGTCGACGGACGGATTGTTGACCGCATCTTTCCATACAACGTCGGCGCTATCATCCGTGTCGAGCCTCTACGGCGTTATCAGCCAAGGAAACGCAGGTAGTTTCTCCATGCGTACAGAACTGAATCGACTTGCAGCGGCCGCATTCCCTACGATGGCGAATTTCGTCGCCCTGCCAACTGGACCACTGGTGGCTACATGGAACCTCTTTTTCGTTTAAATCAACTTGGACCATGGCTGACCAACATGAAGCCGGGCCGTCGTCTTGGGCGGGCCAGCGCCCGGCTTCAATCATGTTCGCACTTAGCGGCAACATGGCGGAGAGGGCGGCTCTAGCCATCGCGATAGCTTCTTCGGGGTCGCCCAAAAACTCGTCGGTTTCGTAGATGGCCCGCGCCATACGTTCGATCATCGTAGTCATACGCGTCCTTTCAAAAGATTGCGGAGATGCTCGCGCTCGTTCGCAAGGACTATCCAAGGAGCGGTGCTAACCAAGTGCTGATAGCTACCCACGCGGGCTTGGCTCTCCAACGCCCAGACATATGCAGTTTGGGCCTGGATCTCGATCTGGCTAACTGGTGAGCGCTTCATACATCGTACCCTTCCGATAGGGTGAGAGCGTGACGGGCGTCGACCCTTTCGCAAAGATTGGCGAACCACAAGGCGCCCGCGCTATCAGGCCAGAACGACGCCGGCCCGCCGCATATCCCTATCCAGCGCCACAGCCACCGCTTGCGTTCCTGCACGCCCCACAGCTTCCCGCGACGCTTCACACGGATCTCGCTCATACTTCATCTCTTTCCTGATTAAGGCGGGCGTATGGGGTGAGGGGAAGAGCCGCGCGCAACTTGTCGACGATCTCGCTCACGCTACTTCTCCCTCGGTGAGGCGGGCGGGAAGGGTGGGGGTCATGCTGCTAACCTTTGTGGTTGAACCGATCGGGCAATCCCGATCAGGATCTCGCGGAACGCTGCCGGCGTACCGATGCGGGGCGAGCTGTCAGTGCCGCCACCCTTGCCGCCTACCTCGCCCAGACGCTTGGCGCGCTTGAGGCCCATCTTGGCAATGATCGCCGGGTCGAGCCGCGGTTCGCCGATGCCCCAATCGAGCTCGGGCAGATCCTCGAGGCGGACGCCATAGACGACCAGCAGCGTCGGCTTGCGGGCATAGTGTCCATAGCGGCCCTGCTCTACGCAGCAGGTCCAGCCGCCATAGAAGTCAGCCGATATCCAGCCGCCTTCCCGCGGGGGCGTGTTGAGCCCGAAATGCGGCCATGCGTGTGAGCCCCATGGATGCTCGATCACGCCGCCATGTTCGCGCGCGGATGCGAGGCAGGCAGCGAAACAGCCAGCGTCGTCGCCCTTGACCTTGCGGATACCCGTGCGCTTGATGTGTAGCGGCTGACCGGCCCAGAGCTTGCCCCAACGCTGGCAAGGCGGGTGGCCCACGATCGGATGCGGACCGGGGTAACGGCGCGCGTCGCGAACCTGATCCCAGGCATCGACGTCGGGAACGTCTGCATATGCGCCACCAGTTTCAACGTAGAGCGCGGCGATCATGCTGCTTGCTCCATCTGGTTAAGGCGGGCGTCGTCTGAAGCCATGTCGAAATACGCGATTGCGAGGTCGCGACGGTGCCGGCTGCCGAACCGGTCAACCTGGATCAGAATGGGAAGCCAGTCGTGCTCGCCCTCGGACTCCCACTCGAACCAGTACGAGACGAGATCGCGTAGCTTGCGGTCAGGGATCGCGTGCGTGACCTCAACCTCGAATAGCTCGATCTCCTGCGTGCCCTCGTTGATGCGGAAGGCATCGGGCACGAAGTTGATTATGGGCGGCTCATCCTCGCAGCCGAGGCGGTCGCGCAGCGCACGAACAGCCATTGGCAGACCTGTGGTCTGGGCGCCGGGATAGTCGCGAAGGATCGCCGCGACACCATCGAGGTGCTGTTGAGTGAAGCACGGGCGCCGCTTTCCGGCCGCGCGATTCGCATCAGCGAACAGATCGTGATCCTGCTCCGGGACTATTCCGTGACTCATGAGATCGTCGCCTTCCGCTCGTATCCGGTCTGTTCCGAAACAAGAGCGTGAAGGGACTGAGCGAGGCCGAATAAGGCACTGTATTCGCTCAATAAATGGTCGGGGAGACAGGATTCGAACCTGCGACCCCCTGGTCCCAAACCATCACGCCGATGCATCAGTTTCTCCCGGAATTCTGCCGTTTTCTGTGGGGGTAGTCAATAGCTCTACCGGACTATTCCGTAACTCTCCGGCAGCCATCGCAATTCGCAGGTCCTCGTCGAGAACGTGTGCGTAGCGTGCTGTCGTCGAAATATCGGAGTGCCCGAGCAGTTTCTGGACCGCCTTGAGGTTGCCCGTCGCGCGCACCAAACGGGTCGCGCGGGTGTGCCGTAGATCGTGGAAGCGGAAGTTGCTGATCTCCGCATCAGCGAGGGCCTGCCGCCACTGCCGCGACCAGCCCTTCGAGCTGAACGGATAGCGCTTGCCTTTATGCCGCGCGGGACGGTCCTTGCGGGCCGGGGAGGGGCGCCGGCACTTGTAGGTAAAGACATAGGGGCAGTCGTCCACCTCGGGCCGCTCCAGGATGATCTCAGCCATCCGAGCGGTCAGCGGGAACGTGTGCTGCTTGCTGCCCTTCATGGTCACTGTGGCGCGCATCCCGGCTAGGTCGACGCGGCTGCGCTCGAGCGTGATGACGGATGCCTTGCGCTGTCCGCTCAGTATGGCGAACTCAACCACCGCAGCCAGGTCGTCGCTTAGATGCTCAAACAGCCGGCGTTCCTCGTCTGGTAGGAGCTCGCGGACGCGCTCTTGCGGCTCGTCCAGCATAAGCGCAGCCCACTCAACGTGACGATCCTGCCCGATCGTCGGAACCTGATGCGAGTTGGCTGCAGCGAGCTTCCAGATCCTGCGTGCCACCTCGAGCTCGCGATTGATCGTGGCAGGCCCAACGCCCTCGGTGCGGCGCTTGGCGATGTAGGTATTGAACTCTTTCGGCCCGAGCTCGGAAAGCAGCTTACGTTCGCCTAGCAACGAGCAGAGCTTGGCGACCTGATAATCCGTCGTGCTCGAGCTCGCATCATGCTTGCCCGACTGATCCCAGAACTCAGCGCAGGCGACGTCCAGAGTGATAGGCGACTTGTCGACGTCGCCTAGCGCTATGCTCGCGCGGAGCTTGGCTTCGAACCGTTCTGCATCGCGTTTCGTCGTGCAGTGCGTTGAGCCATGAAACCGGCGCTTGTTGATCTGGAAGTCGTACTGCCAGTGCGGTGAGCGTGGATCTTTGCGGAGGGACATGGGGACTCTTTGCGCCTGCGTTCTGCCAGGAATGCATCGCAATCCTCGGCGGTGTATCGAAACTTGCGATCGGTGACCGCGATATAGCTGATCTCGCCACGCTGGCGGATCTTCCGCAAGGTGCGCTCGCACATGTCCAGGCGGGCCGCGGCTTGCTCCGGGGTCAGGAGCTCACCCACGCCCCACCTCCGCCACACCCTCAAGCGCGGTCACAAAGCTCTGTACGAGTGATCCGTTATCCCATGCCCCGGATAGGACAGCGCGGCGAGGGATGTTCTCATGCACCCGGCCCATGGTGTCCTGTACGCCTTCGGGGAAGGTGTTGGCGGCTTGCTGACGTGCTGTCTCGATGCTCATCGGTTCTGTCCTTCCTGATCTGTGAGGTGGGCGGCGACGAGCTTGCCAAGCACCGACCATTTGCGAACGATGGCGAAGCTGGCGTGGTACGTGATGCCCGACACCAGCCCCATTTCCATGAGGTGGTTGACCGTGCGCTTGGACCCGCCATCGGATATGAATACCAAGCGCTGTGCCTTGGTCAGGTTCAGGGCAATGCCAGCAGCATCCTCTCCCTTGCTGCGCGATGCGGAGGTCATGCGGGTTGCTCGGGGGCTGCGATCGTCGCCGGCTTGGCGTTGTCGGCCAGCACCTTGGTGCCGTTCAGATAGATGCGGACGCCGTTGAATATCTGCTTGGCGAGCAGCGAGCGGGCGACGGCGTCGTTGACGGTAATCTTCCCGGCGCGGAGGGCGTCGAGATCGCCGATAAGCCCGGTGATGACCGAGCTAAGGCCCAGCTGCTCGGACACGGGCGCGGACTCGTAATCACGCGTTGCCATGGTTGTCGCTCCATCTTTTTTGCGCAGCTGCAGAATGCAGGGCCTCGGCGATCGCGAAGCCACGCTGCACCTGTCGGCGATCGCGGAATGATCCAGCAGTCGGCATGCCGATGCCTTGGGTGTATTGGTGTTCGCATCCCTGACAGAACGGCGGGATCGTCATCGCGCGCCCGGGCATGTTCCATCGCGTGTCAATCTGGCGCTCGCAGATCGCGCAAGTGAACGCCTCGACGTGCACAAACCCGCTCATACCTTCCCTCCCTGCGACAAGAGGCGGATTTCAGCGAGGGCGGCATCGAGTGCGAGGAAAGCGGATGCATCATCCTCGGCTTCCCACTTCGCCGAAACGATCGCCGCACAATCGGCCACCCCATCCGCATAGGACCGCGCTGGGGGTGTGGTGAGGGCCGGTCGCGCGTCGTTGGCATCACACCACGCGTGCCACATTGTGCGCGCCGGGATCATCTTGCGCTCCGGGCAACAGGTGAACGCGGTGGCGCTGTCGGCAACGATCGCAGCGACCGTCCGCGTCGTGCCGCAGCCGGTGCAGACCATCGCCTCGCCATCCGCATCAAGCTTGATGCGCGCCACCCCTTCGACAGCCCCGCTCATGATGCCTTCACCTGTGCAAGGGCGAGGGCTCTGCCGTGACGGATAGCCTGCCGCATTTGGATGCGATTGAATTGCGGGCGATCATGCGCGGCGTGGTTGTAGAGTAGCGACAATTCGCGCTGGTCATCATGTTCCCATGCCTCGACCGTCTCGAACTCGTCGGCGTCCTCCGATAGGGTGGGAGACGTCGGGGTGGCGGCGAGGGCGCGGGTGGCTTCGGCTGCAATATCGCGCCATGTCCACTCGCCATGCTCTTCCAGATCTGCGTTCGCAGTTGCCGACAGTCTGATCGCCAGTGCGCCGATCGGGTCGGCTAGATCATGCAGCCTCGACAACTCGCGGCCAAACGCGCTTCTCTCCCCCTCCTGCGACGTTGCGGGCTGGGTAGCGAGGGCGGCGCGGAGGGCAATGATACCAGCCCAATATTCGGCCGGGTGTGGCCGGTCGTTGCCATTTACCGGCGCTGCATCGACGACTTTTTGTGCCGCAGCGCGCAATGCCACATCTCCCGCCTGATGCGATATGGGAATCCCCATATCGGCCTCTCCCGCCTGATTGGTCGCGGGTACAGGTTCGGGGGTGTTCACCTGATCGCACGGCAGCGCGCCGCAGCTCGGGCATGGATCGATCTGCGCAACCGTCACCGCTTGCTGGTCTGTCGTATCGGTCATCGAATAACCTTCCTGATAGAGTGGGTTGGGCGCGGTCATGCTGCGTCTCGCATCGGAGGCTCGGACCACTGGACATTGTGTCGCGAGCCGAGCTCGTAAATTAGCTCAATCAGCGCGGCGAACTGGCTGACAGTGAGGGTCGAAGACCGCATCCCGATCGGGAACATGCCCTCGCCCTCAAGCGTCGGCAGGAAGCGCATTTCGGTACCGAGCGCGTTCAGGAAGCGCAGTTTGATATCCTCCGCGCTGAACGTCTCGAAGCCGGGGACTTGCTTCTGGATATCGGCGAGCATCGGCCAGAGCTTTCGGTTCTGAGCGTCCCGGCGGGTCTCGGCAGCGATCTTGACGACGTAGCCGACAGGCGCCTGCTCAATAGCCTGGTGAGCGTAGGCGCGCTGGTGCGGGCCGACGAGGCGGATCGTGGGGAACTTGTCAGCCATTGGACCTCTCCCGTTGTGCTTGTGCGATCTGCTGCCGGCGCGGGCTGGCGGCGATGAAGTCTCGGATCAGCCCTTCGACGTCGATGCCGCGCCAGAACGCCTGCTCGCCGATGTTGTGCTGCCGACGATGATGCTCGGCGCAAAGGCTGACCCCGCGCCAGTCGTCAGGCTTTTGGCCCATGCCCGCGCCCGAACCATTACGGACGTGCGCGAACTCAATTGGGCGAGCCTTACAGCCGGGGATGCAGCACTCATGGCTGCGGACGAAGGTGGCATGCGCAGGCGAACGCC
>Ga0182219_1000002_pt1 | contig 42687 bp, 65 predicted proteins | sample G6R1MG_20_FD_128405 | JGI IMG/M metagenome (GOLD analysis project Ga0182219, IMG submission 128405) | Miscanthus phyllosphere microbial communities from Michigan, USA - G6R2_MAIN_03OCT2016_LD1 MG | ecosystem: Host-associated > Plants > Phyllosphere > Phylloplane/Leaf | place: USA: Michigan...
CCCAGATTGCTGATTGCGGCGCGATACCAGTCGCGCATGTAGCCAAACGTCATGCCCTGATACATAGGATTGCGATCGTTCTGGATGTGCTGAATAATGGCTTCTTGAACTTGTATCAGGGTCTTCATGATCTGTCTCCGTCTCTATGCACCCCATATACCCCGCAGTTACGGCACCGTCAATAGGGTCCCGTAACTTTTTCCTCACCACCGCCCGCCGTCTGGCCTGTGCGCTCAAAAGCGACGCTTAGGAGCCGCAACCTTCCTGACCTTCTTGCCGGGTTCACGGTGCTTCTCACACCGACGCGATTGACCAGTGGTGAAGCCTAAAGGGGTGCTGATGAAAAACTCATCGCCGCAACTGGCGCAGTGACTCTGCCACACCAACAGGATCGTACTGCTTCCGTCAGCGCGGGTGTAAGGCTCGCTATCGTACAGAACATACTCCTGCTCCTGGATAGCGAAACGCGTACCCATCGGCGGTTCTGACGGAAATTTGATTGAGGTCTTCATTTTTCATTCCTCCTTGGAATATTCCCCATTTTCGGGGTCTAACGCTTTGCTCCGATAGAGGGGTGGCTGAAGCGACGATTCCTCCAACCCCAAATTGGAAACGCGTTGAGGGACGCGTACCAATTGGGGTGGGAATTGTCAAGCCGCCTATCTACGCAACCATTATTCCCCAAATATCCCAAATTTCCCCAAACCAGATTTTAATTTGGGGAAATCCCCAATGCGACCTTCGCGGCGGTGATATTTGCCTTCAGCGCCTTCTCGTCGCGGCCCTTCACCTCGTTGCGGAACGGCACCTCCTCGACCATGCCACCGTCGATCAGGAAGCCGATGATCTTGCGGGCTTCCTCTTCCTCAACGCCCATCACATCGGCAATCAGATGCCCCACCCAACGCTTGGAGCCGCCAGCCTTGGAACGGCCGAACGGTAGGTCGGTGCAGACGCCGTGGTCATCCACATAGCCGTCCTCCACCGCCTCCAGCAGCTTCATGACCTGCGCCGGCTCGTATGCGCCGATGCCCTCAGGTTGCCACGGCGACAGCGCGCCTACCTCGTCGCCGCCGTCGCTATCGCCAACCGGCCCGTTGCGCAGCGTGACGGATATCTTCTCGAACCACGTCCGAGCGCCGATCAGGCTGTTGTTCGACTTGGCATCATCATATCGCACATACCGGAAACGATGGTCCTCGTTGACGTTCAACGCCGACGCCTCGCCCTTCGACATCACGAATAGCGTCGCAGCCAGCCGCGCCGAATTGACGATCGCGCCGCCGCCGCGGATAACGTCGGCGCTACCCGCCTTATCTTCCGATCCCTTGGTGGTGTGATGAACTAGGTACACCGCGCAACCTGTCGGCCGGGCGATCTTGTCGCGCCATATCTTCATCGCCCACTTGGTGTCGCCGTTGCTGTTCTCATCACCGTCGAACGTCTCGGCGAATGGGTCCACAATCACCACATCTATGGCATAGTGACGAATGACCGCCACCAGTTCGTCAACCAGCGGCGTGGCAACCTGCACCTTCTTGGCAGCGTCCGCCTGCGACATCAGGATATTGTCGGGCGCGTCCGCCAGCATCACCATGCCGCGCTCCGCCGTGAAGCCCATCACCGTCTGCGCCGCCACCATACGCCGCCGCTGTTCGTGGATGTCGTCTTCGGCATTGATGACCAGCACCCGGCATTTCTTCTTGGGCTTCCACTTCGCCCATTCCCGGCCCGATGCGAGCATCAGCGCCATCTGGAGCGTGAACACCGATTTGCCGGTGCCGCCCGGTGCAGCGAGGATATGCGTGGACCCCGCCAGCAAGGCGCCCGGCACGATCCAGGGGCGCAAGGGAATATCACCTTCTGCAAAATCCATCGCATCCACGAACGATATGGCGCAGGACGGAGGCAGGGGCGCGGGTTCCGGCCGGTTGGCATAATCGATCAACCCTTGCCGAAACGTTGCTGCCACAGCCTCCACGCCCTGCTCGATCATCTGGTCGTTGAAGTCGTCGCCTTTCTCCAGCGCGGGCGGTGCGATCACCGGCACATCCAGTGCCGCCCCTATCCTCGTCATGGCGTCAAGCGCCTTCCTGTCGGCGGCGATGACCACGCCCAAGCCAGCCGCGATCATCTCGCGGGCGATATTCTCCATTTGTCCCTGGCTGAAGGCCACCACCACCTTATCGGCGGTCGCCTCGTAGATTGAGGCGCCGGTAGCGAAGCCCTCGCAAATGATGACCTTGCCCCAGCCGATCCCGATATAGAACCGCGCCCCGACCGTAGGGCAACCGGCATGAAAGCGCTTGGTGCCATCTGGCGCGATCGACTGGACGTTGATGACATCGCCGGCCGCGTCCCACATCGGGACCAACAGGTTGTCGCCGTCCATCCTCGCACCTGATGGCGCCACCTGCTTGCGCTCCAGGTAAGGCTGTTGACCGTCCACTGGTCGGGCGCGTTCCCAGCGGCGGGACGCGGCGGCGATGGCTGCGACCCTGGCCGCTTCCGCCTTGCGGTTTTCCTCCGCCAACCAGTCACGCCGCTTCTGCCGATCCGCCTCGGATAGTTCGATCGCATTGCCGCCGGTCAGCCGCGCAATCGCTTCCTGCGTCGTGACATGTTCGACCTTGGCGACGAAATCGATCACGTCGCCGTGGGCACCACACCCGAAACAATGCCAGCTTTCGTCATTCTCCTTGAACTTCAGGCTGGGGCTTGTCTCGTTATGAAAGGGGCACAGACCCTCGTACCACCCGGATGATTTGCGTAGCTTGATCGTGCGGCCGATCACCTCATTCAACGGGTAATTCTGTTTGATGGCGTCGAAGTCGTAGCCCTTCATGCCTGCACCTGAAGGTAATCAGACAGCGCCTTGACCGTGCTGTAGGCCGGCGGGTTGCCGCGCTTCACCATGTTGTAGATGCGCATATACGCAACGCCGCTGCGCCTGCTCACCTCCATCAAATTGCGATCCTCCAGCTTTTCCTTGATCTCATCGGGTGACAGCATTTTTTCCTCGCGCTAAAAATGTTGCTTGACGGATAGCGCCACGCATCGTCATAAGCAACCCCGGAAGAAAGGAAGGAAACCAATGTCAATCTTGTCCCGCGCCTCCCGGCTGGAGGCGGAGCCGTTCTGCGGCACCATCGTAGGTGTGCAGGGCACCGGCAAAACCAGCCTCGCATGTACGTTCCCCAACGTTTTCATGATCCGCACGCAGGGCGAACGCCCGCCGCACGACGTACCCGACCACCAGAAACCCACCACGCTGGAGGTGGAAACCGCCGCCGAACTGTGGGATGCTCTTAAGGCGCTACTGCGCGAGGAACACACGTTCGAAACGCTGGTGTTTGACACCGCCACCGGCCTGGATATCCTGTTCACGCAGGACGTTCTGGCGGCGGACCCAAATGCCCGCGGCCTGAACCAGAGCCACGGCGGCTATGGCAACGGCGCAAGCATGGTATCGGCCATGCACATGCGGGTGCGTAGGGCATCCGAGATGCTGCGCAAGCAGAAGGGCATGAACATCATCTTCCTGGCGCACGCGGAGATCGTGGACGTGTCGCCGCCTGACGGTGACCCGTACTCGTCCTATTCTCTGCGTCTGCCGAAGAAGTCGCTGGCACCGTATCTTGACCAAACAGAGTTTGTTGGGTTCCTTAAACAGGACCGCATTGTTCGAGGGGCAATAGAAGCCAAAGGTGATCGTGGCGCAAAGCCTGGCAAAGCCATCACAAGCAACGACCGCGTGCTGGTTTCATATCTCAATCCCGCAAACTGCGCGAAGAACCGCTACGGCATCACCGACGATCTGGACGTGGTGAAGGGTGAGAACCCGCTGGCCCCTTGGATAGGCATGGATAGGCCGACACCTAAGCCCGCGACAGAAGCGGTTGATGAAGAGGAAGCGGAGGAAGGCTGATGGGGCCGGCTTGTACGAAATGCAAAATAGTAAAGCCTCGAACATTTGAGTTTTTCTATCGGCAAGCCGCTACGTCAGATGGTTTTACTTCTTGGTGTCGGGTTTGCGATACCGAAAAGTCTCGCAACAGAAAGCGACAGCTAAGAAAATCTGGTTGGAAGCCGAAATATAATGCTGAAAAAAGCAAGGAGTATACGGCAAAGTACAAGGCTAAAAATCCAGAACTCTTTCGGCAGAAGTCTGCTGAAACTGAGCGCAGGAGAAGAAAGAACCCTGCGTATAGGGCAAGTTCCGCAGTGGGAAGGAGGATTAGAGCATGCTTAGCAGCAAGGCGAACAGGCTCACTGCGTCATTTACCGTATTCTGGCGCAGATTTAATGCTCCACCTAGAGCGGCAATTCCATTCCGGAATGTCTTGGAATAACTATGGTACAGAATGGCATATTGACCATATCGTGCCAGTATCTAGTTTTCCATGGTCCGGTGAAATTGACGATGCTTTTAAAGCATGTTGGGCTTTGTCCAATTTGAGACCGCTGACTAAATTTGAAAACTTGTCGAAAAAAGATATCCGTACTCATTTACTATAGGAGAATGCAATGTCGTTTTGGGAACTTTCAACGGGCGAAAGCGCCGTCACGAACGAGAAAGAGTTTTCGGCCGGCGGCGGTGACTTCGAAGTTATCCCCAAGGGATCGTCCGTGCTGGTCACGGTCGAGGAAGCCGCGTGGAAAGAAGGATACCAGATCAGCGAGGAGTTCGTGAACCTGAAGGTTCGCGTGCTGAAGCCGGAAGGCTATGCCAACCGGGTGCTGTTCTTCAAGCTTTGGATCGATGAACTAGACCCCGGCGTGAAGACCAACGGCTCGTTCGATCTTGCCAAGGCAATTACCAAGCGCGACAAGCACAAGAAGATGCTGATGGCGATCGACGCCAACGCCAAGGGCAAGCTGGCCAAGATCGGGGCGCGTCCGACCAACGACCAGTTGGCGCTTGCCCTCACCGCGGCGCAGTTCGTGGCGACGCTGGGGGTGTGGGATAAGGAAGACCCGATCACGAAATCCAAATCGCCGGGTGGGAACTGGTTGATGGCAGCCTCCCCCAAGACTGCGGAGATCAGCGAGGGGCCAAAGACCGGCAACGGCGGCAACTCCGCAACCCGCCAGCGCAGCGCCTTCGCCGAAGATGATCTGGATGATAGCGTGCCATTCATCACCATGAACAGCATGTTCTAATCTACCCATCACCGGACCCCGGCGACAAGCCGGGGCGAGGATGATGGATGGAGAGAGAAAATGACACTTGATATGTCCTATGATGAAGCCGTGGAAGCGGTTTCTGAAAAGCTGTGGGAATTGATTTGCGCAGGCGGCGGTGATGGCGAAACCATTGCTCGCTATGCAGAACAGATTGCCTCCATTTTTGTGGAAGAAGGGGAATGATCCCTCAGCGTTCGCCTGAGTGGTTTCAGGAAAGGGTAGGCCGCGTCACTGGCTCCATCGTCGGCGCGATCCTGGGTCTGTCGCCCTACATGACCCGCGCCGATGCGCTGCGATCAATGGTTCGCGCCGCCCACAATGCCCCCAACGAGTTCACCGGCAACGCCGCAACCGAATGGGGCACGTTCAACGAGGCAGGGGCTATTGCCGAGTTCGAAATGACCTACGGGGAGTCCGTGACCGCAATGCCCTTCGTGCCTTACAAGGATTGGCTGGGGGCATCGCCTGACGGCGCGGTGAGTGACGGCAAGGGTATCGAGGTCAAATGCCCCTACGGCATTCGCAATGACCCGCGCCCCATTTTCAAATCTCTGGCGGAACAGCCGCATTACGCCGCGCAGTGCCAGATCGAGATGCTGTGTTGCGGGTGGGACTCGCTGTGGTTCTATCAGTGGACGCCGCATGAGGCACACCGTGTGTTGGTTCACCGCGACGACGATTGGTTGAATACGCATCTGCCGATCCTGAGGCAGTTTCATGCCGAGTATCTGGACGCGGTGAAGGAACCGGATGAATACCTAGCGGAGAGGCGGGTAACGATCGACACCCCCGCCGCCCACCTTATGGTGCAGGAGTGGGACCAGCTGATGGAAGCGATCGAGCGCGCCAAAGAGCGCCGTAAGGATTTGCTGGCGGAGATGGTGGCGCTGGCGGGCGACCGGAATGCACTCATCAGCGGCAGGAAGCTGACGCTTACCAAGCGTGCAGGTTCGGTATCCTACGGCAAGGCGGTGGAGGAACTGGCGCCGGGAGCGGATTTGTCGAAGTGGACGGGGGCTCCGTCTAGCTTTTGGGGGTTGAAGTGACGGATACCGAAAAGCTATTGGATGAAGCGCGTAAGATCATTCATTGTCATCTTCGCAACAGTCACAAAGATTTTCTTTTGCGCAGCGCAGAGCATTTGAAGAAATGTAAAAAGGCTAGAGTTTAATGCTCCGCCCCTACCAGCAATCCGCCTGCGACGCCGCCCTATCCTACATGCGCACCACCACCAGCCCGTGCCTGATCGATGCAGCGCCCGCGGCCGGCAAGAGCCACATGATCGCGCATATCGCCGATGCCCTTCACAGGATGTCAGGCGGCAAGCGCATCCTGTGCCTCGCACCTAACGCCAAGCTGGTGCATCAGAACCGAGAGAAGATGCAGGCGACGGGGCATCCGTCGTCGATCTTCTCCGCAAGCGCGGGCGCTAAATCCACGCGCCACCACATCGTGTTCGGCACCCCAGGCACCGTAGTAAACGCCATCAGCCGCTTCAGCGACGGATCGTACTGCGCCGTGGTGGTGGACGAATGCCACGGTATGACGCCGACCATCCGTGCGATCATCGACGCCATGCGCGCGGGAAACCCTAACCTGCGGGTGCTGGGGCTGACCGGTACGCCGTACATCTTGGGCAAGGGCTACATTTACCGCCAGCAGCCGGACGGCAAGGTCAACGGCGATGACGTGTGCCGTGATCCGTATTTCACCAAGGCGGTATACAGGGTGTCCGCGCGGGAGATGCTGGACGCAGGCTACATCACGCCCATGACGGTCGGGCAGATCAATGCGCAGTCCTATGATACCAGTGGGGTTGTCCTGCTGCCCAACGGTCGCTTGGACGACGCCACGGTGGAACGTGCGTTCGTCGGGCATGGCCGGCAGACGGCGCACGTCGTGGCGGATGTCGTGGCGCAGGCACAGACCCGCAGCGGCGGTGTGATGCTGTTCGCCGCCACCGTCGCGCACGCGCACGAGATTATGGCCAGCTTACCACCGGGTAACTCCGTGATGGTGACGGGCGATATGGACACGGCGGCTGAGAAGCGTGCTGTGACTGCATACCGTTCTATGAAGGTAAGATACGTCGTCTCGGTAGGCAAGCTCACCACGGGCTTTGACGCTCCTTGGACCGAGATCATCGCCGTTCTCCGCTACACCGAGTCCGCTACGCTGTTGACGCAGATACTGGGGCGGGCATGGCGGCTATACCCAGAGAAAAAAGACTGTCTGTGGCTGGACTACGCCGGCAACCACGATCGCCACTTTCCTAGCGGCGACATCTACACGCCCACCATCAAGGCCGGCAAGGCAGCTGAGAAGGGCGAACCCGTCGCGGCGGAGTGCCCGTCCTGCGGCTATGAGAACGCCTTCACGCGCCACAAGGACGCAGAGGGCTACACCCTTGATACCAACGGCTATTGCTTGGACGTGTGGGGTGCGCGGGTCGAGACGGATTTTGGGCCGATGCCGGGGCATACGGGGAGAAGGTGCAATGGCTTGGTAAAAGCCGGTGCGCAGTACGATCGTTGCGGATATTTCTGGACGAGCCGCGTCTGTGAGGCTTGCGGCGAAAAAAACGATATTGCCGCTAGGTATTGCCGTAGTTGCAAAAACGAGCTGGTTGACCCTAACGCCAAGCTGACGATTGAATTTGAGGCAACAAAACGCAATCCTTATGAGCCGCAGACCGATCAAATACTGTCTATGGTTACCAAGGAATCTGTCTCACAAAGGGGAAACCCGACCGTTAGAGTGGATTGGGTGACGCCATATAGGAAATTTAGTGTTTGGTTTTCACCAGAAGCGACTCATCCAAAAGCAAAAGCAGATTGGATTCGTTTCCAGCAGGCGACGAAAAACTGTCAGCCTGAAACAATTTCGTATGTAAAAGAAAAAAGCGGCTTTTTTCGCGTGCTTGCTTTTGGCCAGCCAATTGATATGCTGGAGGCAGCATGAGAAAAGACTTCTACGTATATGCACATCACAAGAAAAGTGACGGATCAATTTTTTACATTGGTAAAGGGACGGGTGGTCGAGCTCGGAACCCCGGTGGCAGATCGATTTATTGGCGACGCATTGTAGCCAAGCATGGCCACACAATCCGCATTGTCAAAAAAGAAATGCCAGAACCCTGCGCACTGTCGTTGGAGCGCGCTTTGATCGCTGCTCATGGCAGGCCAAATCTTTCTAATCTGACTGATGGTGGTGATGGCGTTTCAGGCATATCTGAAGCAAACCGGCTCGCTAAAGCAAACCGCGTGTCTTTCAGAAATAACCCAAACGCTGACCGTCGAAGGTTTGAATTTTATCACAAAGACTATGGCTTGGTTATAGGGCCTAAATGCCTTTTTCGAAAAGCATTTGGCATGGAAAGCACCCATGTATCTCGCCTAACAAGCGGGAAAATGAAGAGTGTAAACGGATGGTCTCTTTCTGAAAATATAGGCGCATCCATTCGCAAATCTGGCCCTAACGACCCTAGCATTTCTAAGCGCTATAGGCACAACGATGGAAGAATTTGGGAAGGTCATCCTCATTTTTTTGTAAAAGAGTTTGGGCTTAACGTTGGTAGCCTTCACCGCTTACACAAAGGACTGGTCAATTCTCACAAAGGATGGAGCCTCACATGAAATTCCCCGAATGGCTCCCGACCTACGGCGACACCGCGTTCCGTGGTAAATGCCCGCTGGAATCGCTGGAACAGGTATCGGTGTTCAACCGCCTGCGCCGCGAATACCCCGATGATTGGGGTGTGCTGGCGTTTCACCCGCGCAACGAACAGTTGCTATCAGGTGGCCAGTTCGCCGCCATGGTGAAGCACAAAGCGGAAGGCATGACGCCGGGCGTGGTCGATCTGATTATCCCGGCGCGAGTGCCGCTAGTAATGGAGATCAAGCGACGCGATCATACGCTGTCCAAGTGGCAACCCGGACAGATTCCGTACCTGGAGGCAGCGAAGAAAGCAGGCGCCTTTGCCTGCGTCGCGCTGGGGGCGCTGGGGGCTTGGGAGGCGTTTGAGGAGTGGCTATGCCGCCTGAAGTAAGACCACCCTCATGGTGGCTAAACGAAGTGCTATCGGGTCGCATCCACATGGATGCGGCCCCTGCATCCGTACGCTCATGGGCACGCTTCCCCATATTTCAGGGCGCGCGCGAAATCGTGCTGATGGAAACGCAGGACGAAAGAAAAGCCGCAATAGCCCGTATCCCGGTGCTGGTGCGGCCTTTTGTGGAGGGGGAGATTAAACGTATCTGGTCTATAAGACGGGAGTTGTAATCATCCCCGCCATCTGCAACGCTTCCGCCATCTTGCCTGCATCGTTGATCCAGTGCCGGCCGGTTTCGAGGTGGCGCTTCAACATTCTTTGGCACCCCATCATTGCATCAAATCGCTCTATCTCAGTGCCTTTGGCGCCGGGTCCACCGCCGGGCAATTGCTTGCGCACGCCATCCTGCATCAGTCGAACGATCGCGCGGCGGCAATCCTTCTCGCTGGCGAACAACCCCTGTGCAGTCAGGTAACGCTTGGCATCTGGACCGCTGCGGATCATGCAGGCGTCTTCGATCTGCTCTTGTGTTGCGGGAATCATCTCGTTTCGTCCTCTCGTCCATAGATGGTTGTGTTGACGGCCACCGCTCCAACAGCGGCCGAGTTCTCGTCTGCGATCTCTGCGGCCCATCGGTTCAAATCGCGCTGGCAGATCGGCATGTCCGGTGACATGGCCGCGATGCGGCGGATGAAGGCTTGCGTCATGCCTAGGTAGGGAGATTGCAGCGTCTCCCTCACCTTGTACGTCGCCGGCACGCCGCAGTGTTCACAGGGGATTGGGGGGATTTGCCCAAACAGGGTCAACCCCACTGCTCAGCCATTGCATCCGCGATGCCCTGATACGTTCGGCTGCGTTCCTTCCACCGATTAGGCCCCGGCGGCATCTTGTGGATGCGGTCAGAGCGCCCTTCAACGATGTTAGTCGGCACCAGTTTGGGCAGCTCTTTCAGCCACAGGCACGTTGCCTTCGTATCGCCATGCCCGAACTGCCACGGCTGAATAATCTGGTCCGGCTTGCGTATTTTGCTGCTGATGATGCTGATGGGGTTTTCGAGGGCGATGCGGGGGATGGGGGCATCCAACAACGCCTGCACGAATTCCAGTGCGCGCTGCTGGCGACCGTCCGCGATTTTCTCCGCAAAATGACGGGCACCGCTGACGGCCAGATCGGTGCAGGGCGGGTGGGCAATCATCAGGTCCCATCCCATTTCAACGAATTCCCATATGTCACCGGGATGCCGGCAATGCAGATGAAACAGCGGATTCCCCTCCGTTTCCAGCAGATCGCACGACCAAGCATCATGCCCACGACGGGCAAACGCATCACGCACCGTGGCGGAATATTCGCAGGCTACGAGTACGCGCATCACAACACCTCCACATGAAGGGAGGGGGTGTTGCGGGCCATATCCTGAAGCCGTGTCAAGAATGCTGTGAAAGTGTCGGCATCCATCTTACGCGCAGTGAGGCTCATTTCTTCGCACAGCGCAGATATGTCGCGCCAGCGGCGGCGCTTTTTTGCACCTTCAATCAGGCACGTAGCCTGCTCTTCAGAAATCACGCACTCACGAGAGTATCCTGATACGCCCATTACATCCCCGCGTTTCGTGAACCGGGTTTCGACATCGCCGCGTTTAGCTAAGACCTGACCGGACGGCGTTACCTTGCTGACGGTATAACTGCGTGCGCTGTAATCGCTCCAACCATCCGCTATGCGTAGCCAAAGGCGATCTCCGGGCTTGTATGCGTGAGGATCGAACTTCCAATCGGTCATGCTTGCTCTCCATAAAGCTCTGGAACCTGCACGCCATGCACCGCCGCCAACGTAGCAGCGGACTTGACGTAATAGCTGGGAATGCCGCGCGACTTCCAATTGGAGTAGGCTGCGGTCTTGATGTTGAAGTGGGACATGACCCTGGCTCGACCGATGCGATCCAGGGCGGCTGCGTGAGGGTGAGGGTTTTTGCTCATGGCAGCGGCATAACACCAGTCACGATCGTACACAAGCGTGTAATTAGGGCTTGACGCCACCCTCGCCCACCGTCATAACCCACCCCATAGCCGCACCGAAGCGGCGTGGAGATAACCATGGACATAAACACCATCAGGAAGATGCCCGCCCATCGCCAACTCCAGCTTATGCAGGAGATCGCGGCGGGCGAGGCATTCAACGACCTGACGTTCGTACTGGTGCGCGATCTGGAGCGTATCCTGTCGGCGCTGGAGCTCGACGCCATCGACCAGGCCGCCGCCGAGAACGACGCGCGGCATGGAAAGGAGGTGTCGCAGTTGACGCCCTGGATTTCCCGCTCCGGTTTGACGGTGGGATACTGATGGAACCCCGTATCCACCGCAGCAACATGCCCGTATATTTGAGAGAGGATATCGAACCGATGGAAGACGTGAGCGGAGAGTTCAACGGCCGGTACAGGCTGGCGACGTGGGCCATGTGCGCCCTCATCACCGCTATCTTCTGGTATGCCGTCGCCAAGGCTTTCGGCCTGTGACCGCGCCTCATACCGTAGCCGGGCATACGGCTGGGCCTCATGTTGTAGACGGCATAAATCGCGCAACGGTTGTGTCCGGCTTCAACCTGATTTGGGGCAACGGCGAACTGCTGGCTTATGTGGCCCGCGACGCCGATGCCGTGCTGTACGCAGCCGCAACTGATCTACTGGCCGAGCTGATTGATGTCGTGGAGCGACTTGCGGCGCAGAATGCCGACGACGCCGAATATCTAGAGGCTGCCCTTTCAGGCCCCCGCGCCGCCATCGCCAAGGCCACCGCCGCCCGTCAGTCCAATGACATGGAAGAGGAGGGGCGGGACAATGGCTGACGAGACCCCAAACCTGCGGTGGTTCGAAGCCATCCCGAAATGCCGTTGTGGCAAGCTAGCACAGGGCAAGCTGATGGGAGCGCAGAACGAGTCATACGGCTGGCATTGTCAGCGGTGCGCGGATCGCCGCCTGAAGGCGTCTGCCAAGGCGCGAGGTGATGCAGCATGATCGACCCGCAAGACCTGCTGCGGCTGGCGGTCTACGATAAGACTGACCGCGAAATCAAAGTTGGTGACGTGCTGAAGGTGTACCATTTCACCGGCGCTCGCTGGCGGAAGCGGTATTTCATGTACAAGCAAGTCGTATCTGAAGTCACCCTTGGCAAAGATGCCAATGCAAGACGGTATCTGCTCGTTTCGCATCTCAATATGAAGCCAGCCGATGGCCGCGATGGCGGATGTTATCTTGCACTTGACGGACAGTCTTTAGCGGATGTCGAGATCGTGCAGGGCCTTGATTGGCATCATGATCGCGCCCGCGCCCACTCCACCAAGGATACAAGCAATGTCGGATGATGTGACGCTACTGCCGTGCCCGTTTTGTGGCAGCAAGCCATTGCTTTTAGGCCTGAAAGCGCCGGAGTTTTGGGTGTCATGCCCGAAGATCGGTTGCAAGGCTGGCACGGAAGCATTCGGCGGCAAAAACAAGGCCATTGCCGTTTGGAACCGCCGCGTCACCCCAGCGCCAGATAGTGAGAAGCTGCGGGATGCGCTGGTCGAGGCTCGCAATGCCCCAATGATCGATCACAGCGGGCAAAAGCGCGGCGTCTATGACGTGCTTGATCGCTTAATTGCCGCCACCCCATCGCCAGATAGCGGTGAGAGGATGCGGGAGGCGCGACCTGCTGAAAAAGGCAGCTTTACGCCTAATTCCGCCCCCAATTCCGACCAACGCGTCCGCGCTCGTTTTCTTGTGCGCAAGGCATTTAATGAGTGGGACGGCTCCGGCTCTTTCCACGATTTGATAGCTGATAGCATGGTCGATTTTGCCCTACAGGAGTCGGCACGATGACCCCTGCAACGGACGCCGCAACCCGCGCGCGTGACATCGCAATCAAGCACGCACTTCCCGGCATCTACGACGGGATTTCAACCCATGCCACACGTCGCGGCGATGCAGATGGTCGCCCGTACATGGTGGCTCTGCGCGAAGCCATCACCGAAGCGGCCAGCCAGCCGCGCGAGGGGGATGGGCGTACTTACCCCGAACTCCTTTCCTCCGCAGAGCAGAAAGCCGTTTTGGAGCGCGCAGAGCGGCTGTGGAAGGATTTACAGGCGAATAATCTCGGCGGCTTCTCCGGCATTAACCGGCCGTTCTATATCGTAGCTGAGTTCAAATCTGTGATCGAGCAGTTTGGCCATCGCGATGTCGGCCTGCGGTGGTCGAAGGATGATCTAGACGCAGCAGCCCTCACCCAGCGACCGCCCGAACAGGCGGGGGCGGTGCCGGCGGGGTGGAAGCTCGTGCCGGTAGAGCCGACAGAAGAGCAAATCTGGGAAGCTTTGCGCACTGGGATCGGCATGCAATCAATCTACCGCGCCATGCTCTCCGCCGCCCCGACGCCACCGGATGCGGGGCCGGGGGAGATACCCGCCGGGATGGTGCGGTGGGATGGCCGATACGGCCCGCCACGTGACGTGGATCACGGCAAGCCCGTCATGCGGCGCAATGGCGAAATGACGGGAACGCCGGTGACGGGCAATGTCTGGTTGCACCTCGCGTCTCACCCCGGCGCCGACATCATCGCCTACACCCCCAAAGCACCCCCACAGACGCCACCGGATGCGGGGATCGGCAGCGATGGGGCGAGGGAGAACTTCCCGTTCCCGGTAGAGGGCACTCACGAGTATCTGGCGGGCAAACTGCGGGGCGAGGCGTTCCTACTGTCGGACAGCGTGGACGGGCATCGCAAGCGCATTGACGTGCGGACCATGGAAAAGGTCGAGATGCCGCGCGACGTGGCCGTCTTGATTGGCGCGATGGACCGTGCCGCCAAGCTGATGCGGGAAGCTGCTGACGCCCTCGCCACCCAGCCCGGCGATGGAGGGCAATCATGACCGATGTGGAGTGGCGGAACACGAAGAAGCAGCGCGAGGCGTTGCGGGCGATGTTTAACGGTCGTTGTGCTTATTGCGGCTGCGATCTGGGCAAGGCCATGCACGCGGACCATGTCGAGCCGGTCGGGCACAAGACGCGCGATCCATGGTCACAGCCGCTGCCGCCGGAGGAAAGGGGCTTCTACAAGCCCGAGCGCAACGTCGTCGGCAATATGATGCCCGCCTGCGCACCCTGTAACCTGCACAAGGGCGGCTACACCTTGGAGGGTTGGCGGACATACATCGCCCGGTCCGCCGAGATCGTCCGCAAGCAGACTTCCACCTTTCGTGCCGGCGAGCGATTCGGGGTGATCGCGGTCCGTGACGCGCCGGTCGTCTTTCATTTCGAGCGCGCCCACATCCAAGGAAATTCCCATGACTGAGGCGATGGTGGACGACGCGCTGGTGGGTAGTGCCAATCTACGAAAGGAATACCACATGAAGAAGATCATCACCCTGGCACTGCTGTTAACGCCGATCACCGCCGAAGCGGCCAAGCCGAAGCTGCCGATCGGACCGATGCACTGCACCCCCCGCGGCTGCACCGAGACGATCCGGCCGTGGTGACCCGCCCCCTGAATGATCCCCCACGGATGGGGGAGGGGAGCGATACGGCGCAACTGCTGTCCGAACTGGCGCGCGTGAAGGTGCTGTTTCAGCTTCGGGCGGTCGCGACGGTCATGAACCTTCCCCCTCCATCCTCCTGTGTGAGAGATAGACGATGACGAAATTCTGGAAAGGCTTTGCGGCTTCATATCTGCTGTGGGCTGGCGTGGCTGGCTTCGCGATGAAGGCGACCATCCCACCACTCAATCCGCTTGGCATCGCGTACGTCGGGCTTACCAGTCCGATCATGATGGCCTGCATTGCCGTCCACAGCGATTGCGGGCCGATCCCGCCCCAGCAGTACAGCCGCTACCTGTTCAGCTTTCAGGACCAGCCCGCATGACCCAGCCCCCCGACGACGCCGCGCTGGTGGCGAGGAAGCAAGCCCCTATCGGCTTCGTGGGGCCACTCAAATCCCTCTACTGGTTCATGGCCACGCTGACCGTCCTGTCCGCCTTTCACAAGAATTGGACTGCGATGGCGATCGTCGTGTCCGCTTTGGCGATAATCGAGGCTATGGAGAAGATTGCCCGCGCCGCCCTTGAGCCATCGGATAAGGGGATGGGGAGGTGATTGGCTGGCTGATCGGCATTGGGGCCTATGTGTGGCTGTTAATCGTGCAGCACTGGCTTGGCTGGACCGCAGCGGCTGTCACCGCCTTTTCGATGCTGGCCGTCGTCCTGCTTGCGCTGTGGGAAGCCGGTCAGCAGGACGACGCCTGACCCCTTCGTGCTTTCGCGGATCAATGCTACCCTTGAGGGATGCTCCTGACCCGCTACCAGCAAATCCCCGACAGCGGACACCCCCTGACTGAGGATTTCGCCGAGCAGCTGTACGTCAGGACACCGCCCCATCAGTGGCCCGCGGGTATGCGCCGATCCGGGGTATGGGAAACCGAGCCGGTCGAGGTGCGCGAGGCTTTCCGGGAGCGGGCAAGGCGATGGATGGCGGGGGATTTGAGTGCGGGGCCTTGGGTGCGGGGCCTTGGGTGCGGTGACGCTGCCGTAGGAGGTTCCGGTGATCGCTTGAGGCTGGTTACGCCCGCGGCCGGCATCTAATCCTCGTCACTTCCCGCCAGCATAGGCCGGCAGCGTCAATGCTGCTGACCGGTCCTTAGTCCGGTCGGGGATGGCTTCTACTCCACCCAGCGGACAAGCGCTCCCGCACGTAGTTCTTTGCGTCGCTCGCAGCCCACATTCCCTGCCACATTTCACCTTGACAGGCAAGCGGATGGTTGTGGCGGCGGGGCGAATCGGGTATGCAAGTGGGGCTGCGGCGCGCAAGCGTTCGGTAGGGAGTCCGTTTAAACCCCAGCAGGTGATGTGGCTAAGACAGGTGCCACGCCGAAGACCTGACATTAGCAGCATCTTCACTGACCGGATAGGAGGTCAGGTAGGCGCGTGAACCGCGTGTAGCTGGGGCGCTGGCGGTCAGAATAACACGCACCGAGTTTCAGAGGCAGGCGGGTTCGACTCCCGCTCGTTGGCCGAGATCGTGGTGAAAGACAGGGTTCGAATCCCTGACTGGGTGCAAGCCCTTCGCTAGTGCCCTCGGGGTAGAGGGTGGCCCGCTTGACGTGTCGTAAGGCGTCACTTACCCACCACCCCCCGCAGCTTAGGCGTCTCCGCGATTGGCTGGCCGGCATATTCCCGCAGGCCCCATGCACCGTACTGGCTGATCGGCCCGGTTGCGGCGTAGAGCGTCAATAGGTCGGTCTTGCCCGCCATGTCCGCGATGAAGGTGCGATAGATCGGCTCCATCAGGGGCGACCGCTGCATCTGCGTGACCAGCGGCAGGCGGTCCGGCCCGACGACGTGCTGCCCCGCCTCGTAGGTGATGAACCGCTTGCCGTACTTCTTCGCGATGGCGGCGTTCTGGCTGACCGGTCCCGACACGACGCCCTTGGCATAGCCCGCCAGCGTACCCATCAGCTTGGCCACGTCCGTCTCGCTTGGGTTGGCGTCGAAGAAGCCATGACCGAAGTAGGGGGCTGTAGCCAGCGCGTCGACGCTCGCGGCCAGACCGGGGAAAGCCAGCACGACCTCCGCGGTCCACGGATTGTCATTCTGCGTGGCGGCCACCCGCACCAGCTGGCCGGGTCGATCGGCGAACACCTCCGCCCAGATCTTCATGACCTGGCTGGTCTTCTGCGCGTAACGGTGCAGGCCCGCCTGGAACGGCGTGTCGGCCAGCCCCGCGGCAACGCCTTCGTCCCTGGACTGCTGTGCCGCACCGAACTGCCAGTTCCAGACCTCGTTCGCTACCTCGACATAGACTTGCCGTCCGGCGGGTATACCGGCCTTGACCAGCGCAGCGGCGCGGCGGTGATAATCGTCATCGGCATTCCATGGCAGCGTCAGCCATGGCGAAGCACCGACGGCATTCGCCAGTCCAATCTGATATTCCAGCGCGGTCCCATCGCTGCCGCCGGTTGCATTGACCCCGGCCGTGCCCCGCGTCGCCCAAGTGACCGACTTCGGATTGCCGTTGGCAGTCGTCCAGTCGAGGAAGCGCAGGACACTGTATGGCTTTAGGTAGTTCAGCAACTGTGCCGCAAAGACACCCTTCTCCGCCGGCTCGCGACAGTCAATATTGCGGATCGGATCGCTGGCGTCCGTGGCGTCAAGATTAACCGTCACTGTCTGCATCGGCGTCTTGGTCTTTGGCCATTCGAAGGTGATCGTGCGGGCCGCACTGCTGACGATCCGGCCGGCACTGGCGATCGATACCGATCCCTTGCCGGCCCAGGTGCAGCGGGTGGTCGGGCCTTCACCGCGGAAGGCAGCGGCGGGAGGCGTCAGGAAGGCGAGCAGGCCACGACCGGTCTTAATCGTGGCGGGCACGCCGCCCCGCAGACGATCCGCCGCAACGTAGCCCCAGCCACCGTTGGGATCGCGCCATTCGAGGATCGCGGCCTGATTGGCGAACGTCTGCTCTGCCGACCAGTAGGCGATGCCGGCGACATTGATGCCAAGCTTCATGCGCGGTGCCAGCGTAGCCGCACGGTCAAGACGCGCCTGCTTGGCGCTTGCAGCCACAGCTTCAGCTTTTGCGAAACAGTCGGCGCCGGCCTTCAGCTTGTCCGCGTCACTAGTTTGCGTCTTGGGAATCGCCACCGTGCCACAGCCGGTGACGGACTGCGCCGCAGCCGGCGTCGCGATCAATGATAAAGCCGCGATCAGCAGAATGCCCATCTTGCGCATTGTCATACCTCACGAGTGAAGGCGGTGTTCCAGAACTCGACCTGCCCCTCCACCTCGACCCCGGCGGCAAAGCCATGCGACCATGTGAATGTCTTGCCAGAGAAGTCGTTCGAGAAGCCGACTGGCCGTAGACCCCGCACGACCCGAACGTCACTTACGGTCCCGGGGACAATATCGGTCAAAGAAGTTGCTGTACCTGCATTTATGCCGCCCCCGTTCAAAGTATACCCGGACATACCACGTACACCAATGCGCTCCTGCATACCGGTTAGGGCATATTGACCAATAGTTGCGGCTGCTGACGTTGAGAACGTACGGGTCACGACTACAACACCAGTTGGCCGTCCGCTGAACGTCAATCCCTGCCGTCGAAGGCCATTGGCATCAACACGGATGTACGGCGTCAACGTCAGCCCTGCGGCTGCTGTGGTGTTGTACGCCAATGCCCAATTCGCCGGGACATCAGCACTGGCGGTGCCGTTGACAGTGCCGCCGGTTCCCATGTTGAGACCAGCAAGTCCGAGGTAATTGCCCCACGGATTATTGGCGTTACTCCACGGCACGGCCGTGAGGTTTGGCATCTGATATTCGGGCACAAGCCGCCGGAGAATCGGCTCCAGCCGCGGCGCGGCCAGCCGCGAGAACATCATCGCCGGATGCTCGTTGTCGACGGCGGTCGAGCCAATGCCGCCAAGCCCATCCTGCTCTTGACTGCCTGACCGCGCGATAACGTTGCCCGCTGCGTCGACACCCTTGCGCCACCATACCGCAGACGCGCCGAGCGCTTCCGGCGCACCGCTAACGTCCTTGACCAGCGACAACACTTCGAACGGGATCATGCCCGGCGTTTCAGCGGCCCATCGCATCAGGCGACGGTTCAAGTAATCTAGGGCATATGGACGGCTAGCGCCGGTAATCTTGGGATCGGGCAACACGCCCATGACGATGACATTCTGTACGCCCATATCCCGAACGGCACTGGCGATGGCAGTGATGTTGCTGAATGCAGAATCAGCAATATCTAGGCGAAGAACACCATCATTCTGACCAGCGCTGACAATCGTGATGTCGGGAACGCGATTACCCGCGGCAAGATAATCCCGCATTGCCGGGACCATATTGGCGAGAATGTAGTCAGACCGCCTACCAGCCGCACCGAAACCATACTGTAGGCTGTTGATCTCGATATCGGCGTTGTAGTGACCGGACACTACCTCAAAGAACGGGCTAGCGGCGCCGAGGTTGTAGCCGTCTCCCTGATTGCCGAGCAGATAACCGATGATGCTGTCCCCGATGCCCGCGACCAGCGCCCGCTTTGACGAGCCGGCGTAAAGGTCGGATCGAGCGTCAAGCGTGATTAGCGAGTTGGTGACTTTTGGCGCGGCGGCAGAGAACTGCTCACCAATAATCGGTGCGGTAATCGACATAGAATATACCCCTTTTACTGGATCGCGCCGAGACGGGCGGCATAAATGCCGTTTGCCACGACAGCTTCGGCGTTTGACTGTGCATAGGTGCTGGGCACGCGATCGGCTGCAGCTTGGCTGCCCCAGAAAGTGGCATTATCCCAAATAGAATAAGGAATGGTCGCCAGCAAACGAGAATTGGCGCCGGCTTGCGTCGTCGCACAGTAGTAGCGAATGCTGGTTGCATCGCTGACTATATAAGTGAATGGCTCGGATGCTGAAGGCGCTGCACCAGTGTATGCCACGGTTACGGTATTAGCATTAACTGCTTGAGTTTCGACAACTGGAAAATAATCCAGCGCTCCGGCATCATCCTTGAACAGAATTTGCAGGCCAGTGCGGCCATTACCGTCTGCGGTCTGACCAAGCACGACCTTCCAGCGCTGCGCCCCCGATCGCCACGTCCGACCGCACTGTTGCCGGGTAGACTGGATATTGATCGTGCCGCTATCGGCGCCGCCATCTACCGGACCGTAGACGTAGGTGACGGTCGGGCCGCCGCCACCAGACGTATCATCATCGACAATAGTGACGGTCGGAAGGCCGGAGGTGTCCAGCGAGAGGTCCGAGGGCGTGGACGACACCTTGTACCACTCATATTCGGCGTTGCCGTCAACAGTGGCATTGGGGGCGGTGTTCACCGTCACCGTTGCGGTGGTGACGCCGGCAGCGAAGTTGAGCGTTGCCTGCGGCATCACGCCACCCTGCCACCGCGCCGCTGTGCCGGGGATGGACGATCCAATCTTGGCGCGCATAGCGACGACCATTGAGGTAGCAGACGACTGCGCGGCGGAGAGGGTGAAGGTATAAGGGGCTGCGGTCATTTCAGTTGCCTTCCGTAATGGTAGCCGGACCAGTGGCCGCGACTGACGCGGTGGATGGGTTGCCTTCAGTGATCGTGGCGGGGCCAGTCACGGATACTAGGGCAGGTTGCGGTGTCGGGTTTGTTCCGCCACCCCATGTTCCTCCGCCGCCCCAAGTACCGCTGCCGCCCCAGGTTCCGCTATCTGCGCCACCGCCATTACCGCTCCGCTGCCGCCCACCCCGACTCCCCAGCACCGCCTCCAGCGCCGTCTTGTCCTGCGGCGTGGCGGCTTGATAGCCACCCATGGCGCTGACGATATCGGTAATGTCGCTCATGTCGTTACACCTTCGGCTTCTTGGCTTCCGCCTTTACCGCCTTCACAATCGGGCCGATAGCGGTAACCGCGCTGATGACCAGCGAGGGGTTGGCTTTCACGACCTTCACAGCCAGTTTCAGGATGTTACCGAATTTCATGGCTTCACTTCCTCCACGGAAACAGGATCGCCGGGCGTGCCGGCGGGTTCGGCCTTGGCGCGCTCGCGCGGCCGGAAGGTGCCCAGCACGCCGATAAGGCCGGTCATGATGGCGAGGTCGCTGCCGGTGCCACCGATCAAGGCCAGCGCGACGATCGCGGACACCACCGACAGGAAAGCGATTAGGTTGTGGGTGTCGTTCACGCCTCAAACCTTCCCCACCAGCCTTCACCATCGCCCGGCGTGAAATACCGCGAACGATTCTTCCATCCGTTCTCGTACCGGGCGTTGGCGGGCCTGTTGGAGATAATCAGGTCATAGAAGTTATTGCGAGTCAGCCACCACGCACCAGCCGCGAACGCCTCGCCCTGCGTCTCCACGAAACGCTTGTAGGCAGCGGCGGTAGCCGGCCCCATGCGTCCGTTATCGTCGGTGCCGATCAACCGCTGTAGCAGCTTAACGGCCTGCGCCGGACCGGTGCCCCACCCCATGTCGAAGATGGACGCGGTGACGCGGTTCCACGGCAGCAAGTCCAGCTTCGGGCGCTTGTAGTAGAGCGCCAACGCGATATCTGCGGCTTCATCCAGCGTCAGCGCAGCCATGACGGCGCGCGTGATATCGTATGCCTTGACGCCGCGATGCTCCGCCAGTGCCGCCGCTGTGACGCCGTGGTTGGACCCGACCAGCGCGCCTACGTTCTGCTTGCCGCCGGTCCAGTTGCCATTATCTACGGGGTCCATGGAATGCGTCTTCTTGGGATCGGTCTGGTTGCCGTTCTCCCAGCGCGTGATGAACTGCTTGGCGAATGCGTGAGGAGTCATCATTCCGGCTCGCCCCTACCCTGTATGTTGTCCAAAGACCCCATTGCCCTAGTCATGTGCGCGGATAAAGGCATAGCACGGGCTTCCGAAGTTTGAAACGCGATAAGCTGGCGCATAAAGCCCTCAACTTTCGTCTGCATTTCACGTAACTCGCCGCGCATTTCCGCAAGCTGCCTATCGCATTCGCGGCGCTCATCAGATAAAGCTTTTTCCAACTCAGTCACGCGGCCAGCTAGTTTTTCGTTTTGCGTGTCGCCGCGCGCATCCACCTGAACAGCGCGCTCGTTCGCAATCTTGCGCATGGCCAGAAGATGGTTGGCCCATACCTTGATCCCGCCGCCGCCGACGCAGGCTACAATCACGTTGGTGATAAGACCCATTGTTGCGGCCGGCGTCCAGCCGACGTTGACCATGGGGGCCGTTGCGGCTGTAAGGTTAAGGAAGGACAGCACGGAACAACCTAAACAGGTTATTATCGAAATTCCGTCTATCTTTCAATGCATGACGGACCTCGCGAACTTCCGCCCAATGGACTGTGAAAGGCACCACCAGCACCTGTGCCATCGCAGTCCAAAAAATCCCCCACCAAATCAGATCGGGGTCGACATGCGTGGCGGCTGACATGATTGCTAGCGGCAGGTAAAACGCCGCCACTATGAGACACGGAAACTCGCGACGGTGCTTTAGCGTCAACAACCCGGCTATTATGTATATGACTACCTGAGATAGTGGCTCAGGCAAGCCGATGACGTAGGCAATTTGTCCAACCGCCCACGCCACCGCAAGAATCCCGGCACACCTACTGAACATGGACGCAGGCCATGCGATCAAGGCTACTGCCGCCCAATAGATGTACTCAGGGTGTGTCACTTGGGGGGAGGGTCCTGCGTAGGAGGTGTAGGGGTCGGGGTTGGCGTCGGGGTCGGCGGGGGGCCGTGCTGGTCGTCCATGTCTTTACTCCTCACATTCCGCTGGTAGCGCCAGCACGCATTCCTGTACCGGAATTGGCGGCAGCATTACAAACGCCGCCCCGAAATCTGAATGTTCTGCACATTGGCGCTGCCAATGTTGGCGCCGATCCTTACTTTAAACACCGCATCAAGGTCATTGGTGAACGGAAGCCGGACTGTATACAGTTTCCATGCCGGGTCAGTGATTGGCACGACAATCGGGCTTTCAATGCCGGCAAGCTGGGTCACCGCCTGCACATAGCTGTTGCCGCCGACGTTTCGCGCCCAGAATTGCAACGTGATGATGCAATCACGCAGCATTCCAATCCTGGTTGCTGTGAACTCCAGATATTCACCGGCCACGGTTTGAATTGATGGCCCGCCGTCATGCGTAACGGAGGTGTTGCGAACCGCGCGCACTCCGCTGGTGCCCCCTGATGTCCAGTATGTCGTAGAGGGAGGATCGAAAATCCCCGAACCAGCGGGGGCGCGTTCCACCCAAGCCGTTTCAATATCGATCTGCGCCGGGTACGCCACAGGCGCTCCATCGACATCAATTGAGTTCATGCGCATCCCGGTGGTTTGATTAGGCAGGAAATAGCGTCCATCCGGGAATGCGCCGACAAAAGCGTTATCATGGAACGTCAACGAAGCACTGCCATCCAGTCTTGGCGTCGCGAACTTGTTGCTGAAGAATGCATAACGCATCGTCCCGCTGTCGTTGATGATGAGATTTCCGCTATATACGGCGTTCTCACCACCCGCAAAGATGCCGCCAGCGAACACGGAAGGAACTCGGTAGTCATCAGGGCTGCTAAAGCCGTCGTCCATCTGCGAGCAGTCGGCGACAATATTGTCCGATACCATCATGTAATTCACGTCGCCATAGACGGCGATGCCAGTGTAGCCGCAGTTACGTACGTTGTTGTTGGCAACGACGCCGTATGGCCCCAGCGCGATAATGCCGGTATCTGCGGTGCCATCCACCATGTTGCCGGTCACGACATAGTATTTAGTGCCGCCGTTGATCTGGATATTCTCAGCGCCGCGGTAACCAATCAGCTTGATCTGCTCGCCAGCAGTTCGACCGACGGTAAACGTGATAGTGTAGTTGTTAGTGTTCGCTGCCTTGGCGACGGTATAAACCACGGTGCCGTCAGGCCGCACAGGAGACACCGGCTTGCCGTTGACCTGAATACGTACCTTCGGCTCGTTCTTGGTGATGTCGAACAACACCGTTGCGCCCAGCGTGAAGGTGAACACCGTCTGTCCACCGGTTGCAGTTTTCAGGTCTGAATACTGCGTGCTTTTAAACTGGTTGTTAGCGACAGTCACGCTTTCGGACAAGTTTGCACCCTGATTGCGGACGTGGACGCCCCAGCCTTGCAGGATATTATCAAACTCGTTGTTGGCGATCAGCACACGCTTGCAGGCCTCGCAGGCGATGGCAGCAGTAATTTCTGTGGTTGCCGTCAGCCCTTCGACACGGTTACCGGTTGCACGAACGTTCGATGCTCCGGTCGAGAAGAAATAGTGCCCGATGTCGCCAATGCACAGATTGTCGTTAAAGTCATTGAACTGCCCGGTATTCAACACCACGAACCCGGAACCGGCGCTGTTCCCCTTCAGCGTCCACCCGCGCACTTCGCAACGACTATTGGACATTCGGATAGCACCGATGATGCCGGGCGCCGACGAAATGGTGCCGCCATTGCCGATCAGCGATCGGCCCGCCGGCATCGTAACCGGGTCGCTGATGTAATATACGTCGCCCGGCGAGCCTTGGACGCATTCGGCAGCGGCCAAGGCGTTGATAAATGCAATCGCATCATTGGTGACGCCATCGCCTTTTGCGCCGTAGTCACGCAGCGTGACCACATCCTTAAGCTTTGCGGCGCCGGTGCGCTCTACGGCGCCAGAGCCGGCCTGCGTGAACGTATCAGCCAACCCGTTGCCAGGCGACCCTTCCGGCCCAGGTTCCCCCTGCGGCCCCTGCCCCGAGTTCATCGCGACGTTCGACACCCGCATGATGAAGCTGGTGGCGTTCTGCGCATAGATATCGAGGTGATAGGTGCCCGGCACCACGTAGAAACTGACGTTGCCGTTCTCGTCCGTCTTGGCCGCGTTCTCCACGCCAGAGGTGGTGACGATCGGCGTGCCGTTGTTGTCTGCCGCAAGCGTTACCGTGTTCTGCGTCGCGGGATCGACCACGCGCGCAAAATATCCCGGCAGGCTATCGCCGCTCTTGTTGGTGATGGCCTCGAAATAATGGTGCATCGACCTATTGCTCCGGGAAATTGCCGCTTTGGTTGTAGAGAGAATACTGCGTTTGTCCACTGGCGGTGCTGCCGAACGCATCCGTGCAGACTACTGTAGCGGTGCCGTTCAGTTCACCGCCGGCAGGGATTGTGGCCCTGAATTGGGTACTGGCCATGTTGGGCGCGGTCACGAACGCGCCGCCGTTTATCGTCCAGACGTAACTATACGGACCAGTACCGCCAAGGGGAGTGGCAGTGGCGGGGCTACTGGTGACGGTGGCGGGGCGAGCCGTTTGCGAACGCGCGCCGCCTTCCACGAAGGGCGTCACGTCCAACGCCAACGGCGGCACGAACGACAGGCAAGGACGCCATGCGCCACCCCGGTACACTTCGGCGCGACTGATACGACGCCATGCGCCGCCCAGCAGCACTTCGCCGCGTGCCGGGGTTCGCCACCCGCCTGAGATGAAAGCGTCCATCAGGAATAATAGAATACAACGGCGCCTTCGGCCGCTGCTGGCCTTGGCGAGCCTTCAGGCAGAAAATACACCTGACCGTTGGTCTGCGCTGACCCGGCATGATGAAGGAAAGCGCCGCGTCCCTGCCGCAGGATATCGCCGGTGAAGGTGCCGCCGGTCGTGGGCACATAGGCGCCGGTTGCGGGAATGCGGTCGAAAGTATCGCGCATCACCGCCGCGATATACCGGATCGCATCGTTGATACCGCCGGGCGAACAGTCCTCACCGACGTTGATGCCGCCAATGGTCACGTTGACAGCAGGCGTGGTAGAGAATTCCGTTGCGCTAGGCATTGTCGCGACCTTCTGCTATATTACGGCCATGTGGGGCATCATACTTGGTATTGCGCTAAAAGGCATCATCTTTGAGACGTTTCATCAGGTGTCATTGCGCAAGCAACGGCACGGTGCCGGCAAGCAGCGGCGCACCGAACAGCCCCCCGATACGCGCCCGGTTCTGTATCCCACGGCCCGCTTTGACCAGCACATCCGGACGATCGAGCAGCGCAGCCGTTAGCGCCCGCTGGCCTGCGCGGGAGCCGCCAAGGGCAAGCAACCCCGCCGCGCCCAATCCGACGCCCGCGCCCGCGCCGGTATCACCAGCGGCATATCCAGCGCCGCCTCCAAGGCCCGCCAGCCCCAGCCCGCCCGCGACCACAGCGCGCCCCGCCGTGCCGCTGTCCGGCACGCTGTTGGGCAATACCGCCTGTCCGGCGCGGGTCAGGTCAAAGAACGGCTGGCGGGTCGTGCCTTGGCTGTTGCCGAACTTCTTGGCGTTGGCAGCGGCTGCTGTAGATAGCTGCGCTGGCGTAAACACGCCGGTTTCGCCTGCCCCCGTGCCATTGCGGGCGCGGTTAACAGCGTCTCGTAGCACCTGCACCTTGCGATAACTGCTATCCGCACGGCCAAGCGCTGGTAGCACATCAGGTGCCTGACGGCCGACTAAGCCGCGCATAGCGTCTTCGGCGCCCGCCACCGAACGGCCCACCAGATCGCCCATGGCGTCACTGCCAAAATCAGCGCCACGCGTCTGTTGAATGAAGTCTTGAATCGTCGCGCCATTAAACGATGATTGGTCGACCAGCGGGGCCATGTTGGCCCGCTCATATGCCGAAAATTCGGGACCAACGCGGGGAACAGCCGAGCCAGTTGCCACCGCCGCATCGTATGCGGGGCGGAATTGCGGGTCTGGCGTCACGTTTACGTCGTCCAGCGCCCTGCCATATCCACGCTTGGTCGCATCCTGCGCAAGGTCAATGCCTTGCTCCCGGATAACGCCGCCCGTGCTTTCGCCAATGTCCGCCAAGCTCTCATCGAACGCCGCGCGATTGAAACCCTGAAAACCTTCCAGATGGCGCGCGTTCACGATATCGCCCACGACAGGCAGGCCGGACAGCCGGTCCTCCACACCTTTTAGTACACCACCTGCCGCCTGACCCGCCGTCAGCGGCACGCCGGCCGCACGCAGCCCCTGCGCTTCGGCATTCTGGACGCCCCCCAGCAGGCTACCAGCGCCACGCGCCGCAGCCCGCCCGCCAATGCCGCCGAGCAGCCCGCCAGCGCCGCCAGCCGCTGCCCCGAGCAGCCGCGAACCATCATCCGCCGAACCAGCGCCATAAGCCGCGCCGTACAGCGCATCACCGCCAAGCGCCGCGGCACCAGCGCCAAGCCCGGCACGTGCCAGCCCGAGTTCCGCGCCACCAGCCGCCAGGGCGCCACCCGTCACAGTGCCAAGCAGCGACGCGCCGGGGTTGTTCTGACGCGCATAGTCGATCGCCAATCCCGCTTGCCCCCCCGCAAGCGAGTCGAGATTGCCAGCCGTCAACGCATCCGCTGCGCCGATCGCATAGGAGCCGAACCCGCTATCCGCCGCGGCCCCCAAAGCACGCCCTACCGTACCGCGCGTATCATCCGCTGCCGGCGGTGCGAAGCTGATCGGACCGCGCTTCTGGATCGCAGCAATGGCGCCGGGATCGGTCAGCGGCTGGAAACCATTGTCCTGCAATAGCTGGTTGATCTCACGGACGCCGCCACCGCGGTTGTAAACCGCCTTCATCTTCTGCGCCATGGCGACGCCCGCCGCACTGGCGAAAGAACCGCCCCCACCGCCGCCAGAAATACCGCCACCAACGCTCGCTACGTCATACCCCGGCGGACGCCCGCCCGGCTGCTGGGGGTTGCTGTTGCCGCCGCCGCCGGATGCTACTTGCTGATCGTCGCGGGATGCGCCGTCAATGCTGGCGGTCCAGTTGACGGCGGGCTGGCCTAGTGCCTTTAGCGCTTCATCGACACGGGCGCGGACGCCGCGAAGCTGTTCGTCTACCGCCGCATCACGGGTGGATGCGGTTGGCAGATTGGCCCTTTCGAACATCACCGCATCACGGTTCGATACTTCACCGGTGCCCGGCGTACGGAAGGCGGCAAGCCCTTGTTCAGCAAGCGCGCCGCCCGCCACGTCGAACCGCGCGTTGGCGTCCGTGGGAAGGTAGTCCTGCAACCCAGCGATGCCCTTTGTGGTGCCGATGCTGGTGTTGTAGAGCGCCTGCGTGCGGTTGATCTGCCGCGCAAGCTGCCGTAGCTTGGTCGATCGATCGGTAATATTCTGCTTGGCTTCCACCGGCGCAGTCAGATCACGCCTCGCCTTGGCATTGGCAAGTTGCTGCGCCTCCAGTTCGGCAGCGGTTGCTTGCGGTGCCACGGCCAGCCTGTAGGCATCCATGGCCATCTGCTGCCGCGTACGCTGCACCCCGACTTGCGCGCCCGACAGGTCCACAGACTGCCGCGCCGCCTGCACCGGGTTCGGCGCGACGTAATCCGATCCACCCCCAACGCCCGCGGCCGATGCCAGCGACACCGGATTGCCCGCTTCGTCAATGTTCCAGATATTCCCGGCCTCGTCGCGTGCCTGCTGCTGTGCCATCAACGCTTCATCCCTGTAGTGCCGCGCTTGCCGAAAAATGGAATCTTGCCGTAACCAGGCAACGTCGTGTGGATATGATCGCCCTCATCCAGAAAACGCGCACCCGGCCCAAAATACTTGCGCAGCGCCTCTACCGTCGTGCCGGCATAGTCAACGCCGTCGCCGGTCAGGTGATGGCTGTTACGCGCGCCACCTACCAGCCGGTTGCCTTCCGGTGTGCGCCTGCCGCTGGTCATGACGCCTGGAGCGCGCAAAGGGTCAGCGAAAGGGACGCGCCCCTTGCGGGGTGGCACCTCCAGCGCCTAGCGGGGTCAGCTTGCCGATGGGGGCGGTGGGCGGCATCATGGTTGCATTAGGTCGCACATATTGGCCACCGCCAGCGCCGTCCGGGATGAATTGTGCGGGGTTAGCCAGTGATTGCGCTCGCTGGCTGTATAGCATTCGACCTTGCGGCGATGCAGGATCAATTCCCGCACCAATTAGCGTACGGGCGAAAACATCGTCCTTAGCCGCATCTGGATGCGCCGCCGCATATTGCTGCTTGCGCTCCCAATCGGTGTAATCATCGGCGCGACGCTGGTTATACAATGCCTGCTGTTGGCCTAGTTCCTGTTGCCGTTGCAGGCCCGGCAGAAACGTGCCCTTGCCACCGCTCCAATTCTGGAGCGCATCGCCAACCGCACCGGCAACGAATTGTGCCGTAGACGGCTTCTTGTATGTCGGCATGGTGGCTTCGCGCTGGATCGGCGCGGCATTGGGGGATGCTCCCATGTCCGCACTCATCGGTGCGCCGAACAGCCCCCGACCCTTGGAGAAGATCGCCATTACCTGAAGCCTCCCGCTGCCCAGCCGCTAAGCGCACCGCCGCCAAGCTGGCCGGTTAGCGAACCCAACCCCATGCTCTGCGTCTGTGTACCGTTGGTGTACTGGCCGAGCAGCCCGCCGATCGACGAACCCGCGCCCGCCGCTGCCTGAATAGGCGCCTGCTGCGCCTGCAAGATGCTTTGGATAACGGACAGCGGCTGATACTGGCCGGCCGCGATGCCGCCCGCTGCACTTGCCGCTGCATCCATACGGTTCCGCTCGTTGCTGTAATCGGTGTAACGAAGGTTGTTCTCGTTCTTGGCGAGATTGCTGGAGATAATATCAGCAAATGCCGAGCCGCCGGTTAGGCCGCGAGTGCCAAGCGATGCTGCCAACCCGTTGCGCACCCCCGAACCCGTCGCGTCGATCTGCGCTTGAAGGTAGGGGTTGCCCGCGTCCAGGTACTTACCGGATGTGACATCCTGATTATACGCCATTGCCGATTTAACGCCGGGGTTACCGCTGTTGTATTGTGCCAGCAAATCGGGAACCGCGCTGCCAAGCGCGTTCGCCGTGCTGGTGATACCGGGCTGCGCTGCGTTAAATGCGCTGGTAACGTTGTTGGCCGCGCCTTCGACCGCCGCACTGTAGACGGGCTTCGTGGAGGATTTTGACTTGTTCTTCATGCGTCACGCTCCAAGACCGCCAAACCGTCTTCCATACCGCAAAAATTCCAGTGAGGGTACACCCGACGCCACCCTTTACGTCCCCATATCCTATACTTAACAACGCCAACATGAAAGGGCGATGTAGTCACCACCCGTTCCAATTCGCGCATGTCCGGGAAGGTCATTTTCCCGCCAGCGAGGCGGATGTCGCATACGTCTTCTTCGTCAACTTCGCTGGTAATGGTAACGCCGCCTACGTGCCAAAGCATCGCCCTGCCTGCCGCTAGGTCGGCATCCAGCGTATCAAGGGAATACCCGGCGGCGCGTGCCGCAGGCTCCAACCGCTCTCTATCGCGGGCGGTTAACCTCATGGCACGTCCTGCCATGTCGCGCCGTCCCAATATTGGAGGCGCCCGCCTTCAAACCGCACCTCGCCGCGCCGTGTCTTCTGCAACTCATTGATGCCGTTCGCCACCAGACGGGGCCAGTCCTGCCGCTGGCTATCGACGGGGATGAGCCTCACCGCGCACCTCCCACATCATAATCCACATCCAGCCCCTGTGCATAACTCCACCGCGTGCCCGCCGCGATGCTGGTGGTGATCGCCATATACTTCCCCCGCGCCCTAAGCGGCACGCGCCCGCTCTGCTGCATGACACCCGTGGATGTGGAGATATCCAGCGGCCCGCCCATTTGCTGTCGTGCGTCCACTGTGATCGTCACGCCCCCGATCGCGTCCGACATCGGCGTTATCGATCGCAGCCGCGCCACCAATGGATCAGCCAGTGCCTGCCAGCCCATCGTCAGCGTCGCCGGCAGGTTAGGTCCCGACAGCGCGCCGATACGGGACTGCCGGTCCACCACGTACAGGCGCGGATCACCGCCCTGAAAGCGTGGGTCGTCCAGCGAATAGGGCATCGTATCAATGTCGGGGTACAGCTCCGCCACGCCTTCCAGTGACAAGCTGCTCTCATAGCCTGCGAACAGCCCCAGGAATGGGATTTCGATCGTGCTGGCGCGGTCGATGACCCAATTATAGACCCAGATGCGCCCAGGCGTACCCGGCACGCCCCAGAATACCAGCGAGCGCTTGGGATCAATCGCCGCCCAAATCTTCTCGTAATCCTCCGGCGACACCGAATCCCGAAAAGACTGGTCGAATTTCTCGTTACCCAGCGGCTTCAGCGCTTGCCCGTCTTCCAGCGCCATAAAGCCGCGATCGGACAGGAAGAAGATCGTTCGGCCTGCCTGTGCGATCGAACCCGACGAAGCGCAGCCGAAATTAGGCGTAATCTCGTCAAAACTAAAAGGCGCTTCATCGTCTCCGGTCCTTTCCATGCGGACCAGCCGGAACCGCTGGAGGATGACGCCATATTCCCCGCCGGCAATGCCCTTGATCTCACCGCCGGTCAACATCGGCTGGAACCCGGATTGATCTTCGCCCGCAGTCCACTTGGTGTGATCGTTGAAGCCGGACCACTGCACGAGCAGTTTATTGCCGCCGGCCTGTGTGATGACGACGTAATCCCCGACCACCGCCACGCCATTGGCAGGCGGGCAATCGGTCAGATCGGTGGCGGCACCGGAATTGAGATTGATCTGCTTGGTGTCCACGGCGTTAACCGCCACGACGAAATCGCCGAATTGCGCAAACCGCCAGCGGTCGACCACTGACATGCCAACAAACAGATCGGTCCACCCGCCACCGCTGTAGCGGTGCAAACCGTTCGCACTGCCCGCGATCAGGTACGTCGTGCCATCGGTCGAGATGAACGCCGCGCCGCCACGGAATGCGGCCGGCAGGGGATCGCTGATGCTCGCTAGTGACTTGACCGGACGATAGCCATCCTGTGCCGGTAGCACGTTGATGGCGCTGGTGAGGACGCCACGCGGTAGCTGGTCGGGCAGGTAGGCGGGAAAGGGGAGGCGTTTGGTGGCCACCTTAAACCCTGGCCCCCCGGACCTGCTGAATCCCCCGCGGCGTCAACGGCGCCGAACCCCACCTCGCCTGCAGTGCAGCCTTCTTGATGGCATCCGTCAACGCAGAAACTTCCTGCGCCGCCTGCGCCATGCCATCAGCATCACGCTCGCGCCGTGCCAGATGATACAGCACACCCGCCACATACAGGTCGGGGTGTTTGCGCAGCAGCCAGTTGGACACATCAGCATCCGACAAGCCCATGATGCGCTGGTAATAGACCATCTCGACCGCGGCACGGCCAACCGGTCCCACCCGTAGCGAATTCCCTTCAATCGTATAGGCCACCGGGCATCCCGAACGCCCGTAATAGGTCTGAAGCATCCCGGCGGGCGACATCGACGCCAGCGGCTGGTCCGGCATCCCCTCCACGAAGATGAATCGCATCTCCAGGAAGTCAGCCGGCAGTGCGGTCAACTCGTCCGTGATGGTGAAGACGGTGCGCGTCTCCATGTCGGGCGTGCGCAACGTGCGGTTGAATTCCGCCTCCGCCTTGCGCAATGCCCGGTCGATGGCGTCTTGCGCATAGTCTGCGTCATCCATCATATCGCGGATTTCGGTTACCAGTTCCGAGTAAGAGGAAATGGCGCCGGGGGCATATGTCGGGATCGCGATGGACATTACGTGATCCTATAGACTGCAACAGGAATGCTGTACGTAGCACCAACGCCGAGCGCAGGCACGAAATAAGCAACCGTCACTTGGTTTGCGGCACTGGCGTAGACGTTGACTGCCTCACAGCCTGTGGTGGGCACGCCGGTAGGCACGAAGACCAGTCGATCGACTGTCGTGACGCCAGTTAGCGACAACGCCATCCGCTTCATACCAAGCGCCAGCGATATCAGCGTTGTCTCTGTTACGGTGACGGTGCCGATAAGCTGGAGCCGTCCACTAGGCAGCGGGTGAACATGGTCCTCGCGCGCCGCGTTAGCGCTGGAGCCTGCGGATGCCGTGCCCAGCGCAGTGCCCGCCGCCGATCCTAGCGGCGTAGCAGTGGCATTCGATCCCGCAACACCGGGTGCGCCTTGCGGTCCTGTGGGGCCAGTGGCACCAGTAGCGCCTGTGTCACCCTTAGGCCCGGTTGCGCCTGCGGGGCCGGTGGCGCCGGTGAATCCGATATCTCCCTTAGCGCCAGTTGCCCCGGTGTCGCCTTTTACGCCCTGCGATCCCACCACCCCAGCGGCACCAGTGTCTCCTTTGGCACCCTGCCCTCCAGTTACGCCGGTATCACCCTTGACGCCCTGAATGCCTTGGGCACCTGTATCGCCCTTTGGTCCGGTTGCCCCCGTTGCGCCTTGCGCCCCGGTATCGCCTTTCGGCCCCTGTGATCCCGCTGCCCCTACAGGCCCCGCCGGTCCGGTGTCGCCCTTCGCCCCAGGCAACCCCATCGGCCCCGCTGGCCCTTGCGCGCCAGCATCCCCCATGCTGCCTTTGAGTGGATATCCGGGAACCTTGACCGCCATTACGCGCCCGATCCGTAGATTAGCACGAACCGCGTGCGCTTGCCCTCGTACAGCCAGCCGCCGCTGGAGGTGAAGATCGGAAAACCCGGCTCATCATCCGCTACCGCCGCCACCCACTGCGGCATCTGCGTGCGACCCAGATAAGCCTCGCCGGGGTGCAGATAGTGCCCGTTTTCCTTGACGTTGGGCATATCCGTTTCCAGCCCGCGCCAGCCTGCGAACCACATATGGAACGGGTTGGGATTGCGCACGATGAAACTGGTGATGCCCTGCCCAGTCATCGACGGCACCGCAACTGGCTTCGCCGTCGGCCCGACGGGGCCGATCACCGGCCGCACATTCAGGTTGCGGCGGAACGGCTGGATAAGGGAATCGACCATTATTGCTTCACCCATCCGCTGTCGGAGGCAACCTCGCCGTTCTGATACATCAGCGTCCGCACCCATGTTCCGCCGTTTTTGACGGTCTGCGTCTGCAGGTTGCCACTGCTGTCATAGGTATTGGTGACGCCGCGATAGGTCGGCACGATGCCGCCACCCGTATCGAGGTCAACAACAGTTGTGAAAAGCACGCTGTCATCGCCGCTGCTGACGATCAACCGTCCGCGCTGGTCTACCTGCGGCGGCACCTGCTGGCCGTCCGTCAGCCATGGCAGCAATCTGGTGAATATGCCGATGCCAGTTGCCACGTCACGTCCCTTGATTAGATGATGAATTCTCGCACGCGAAGATAGCGGTATTCATCAGAATTTAGAAGGCGTTTCACACCTTCTTTGTGGTTCGGGTTGAAGTATTCGATGCCGTGCTTGGTGATCCATTCCATCAGAACCACATTGGGGATACTTGCCGCGTGCCACATATCACTGCGGCGGTCCCAAGACTCTGCCTGGGCTTCCTTGTTTGCGTCCAACAAGGGCGACACGTCTTGCTCATACCTGATGCGCCACGTGTCGCCCTCATCGTCTGACGAGAACCATTCCTTCATGCCCGTTGCCGGGTCATAGCTCAGAAGCTTCTCGTCAGCCATGTTATCGAACCTGCCCGTTGTCGCGCAGGGTCTTCGCGGTGTCCTTGTCGACCTTCATCGACTGACCCCGGCCGATGGTGCGCCCGTCGCCCACGTGGACGGCGGCGGGGAGGTCGTCGGCACCGGTGACTTCCACCATGTCGGACTCATCGCGGGTGACGCGCGACTCGCGCCCCTTGTCATCCGTCTCCACCACCAGATCGGCGTCCGGATTGGACCGCTGACCATGCGGGTTCGGGTTGGCGTCGGTGGGCGAGAGCGGATGTTCCACGACGGTTTCGCCGGCCACGTAGTCCGCCACATCGCGCGTCTCCTCCGTCTCGATCCCCAACGCCGCCGCCATCTTGCCGGCCTCGGACGGACTGGCATACTGGTCGGCAGGCTTCACCGGCTCGCCAAGCGGGTTGGCCGGGGGGAGGTCGCGCACACCGGGTGCAACATCACCGGACTCCTTCGTCTCCGGCAAATCCTTGCCCTGCGTGTTGGTTTCGAGGACGGTGTTATCGTCGCTCTGCGTGGTATCCTTGCGGGTTCGTCCCATGTCATTAACTCCTAAAAGTGGCCCGCCCCATTAACGCGGGACGGGCCTTACAGGGTTCAGGTGAGGTCCGCGATCACCGCGTTGCCCGCGTCGTTACGGCATACCAAAGTTTCCTCCGAGTACATCGCATCACGATCGGCAAGGCCGGTCACCGCCAGCTTGCGCTTCTGGAGCGGATCAAGCGTGCGGATCGCCCACAGTTCGGGATCGATGATGAGCGCATCCCGGCTGGAGCAAAAGCGGTCCGGTACGAACTGAAGTTCACCCACGTCCGACACGTACACATCGGCGCCCGCCACGATGGTCAGGCGCTTGTTGCCCGTCTCGCGACGCTGCTGCGCCAGACCAGAGAAGGTCGCCGCCACCTGCTTCTGCGCAAGCGACGTGATGACCAGCGTGGGTTCGCCGCCAGCGTTCCAGGCCGATGCGATCGCCGCCTTCAGCAGCGCCTCGGTATAGGCCCGCTGCGTGCCGTTGGTGGCCGGTGCGTTCGGGTAGCCCTGCGTGGTGCCCGACAGCGTCGGATTGACGCCACCGGCGCCGCGGCTGGCATTGGTGCGAATGAACGCCAGCGCGCCCGCAGCTTCACCAGCAACGGTGGACGACGGCGGCACGGCTGCGAAGTTGCCGGTATACCGGGCTTCACGATCGCGCTTCCATTCCTTGCCGGCCTTGGCGATCTGATAGGCGTGTTCGTTAGCGCGCCCTGCGGCCTTCACCGCCTGCTGCGTGGTCGAGGTGCCGACAACCTTGGTGAAAATCTGGGTATAGTTACCCAGACGGGTCGTTGCCGGACGGTTCTCGTTGCTCAGGTCATCGCCCTGCACCGCCTTGTTCTGCGGGTTGGCCGACACCAGCGCATCCGTCTGCCACTCGGTATAGACCGCTTCGGCCTTCTCACGACCGATGGCGGTCACGAACGGAGTCTCGGTCGGGCTGATGTTGCTGATGAGGTCGGACAGGTCTTCGCGGTTGCCGACCCGGCTCATGGTCTGGATGGTATTCGATGGAACTGCCATTGTTCTGATCCACTTGGGGAGGGCCTACTGTCATCACGACGTTGGCGCAGTAGGCCGTTACAAACCTAAGCGAGCAATTGCGGCAGCGGCGTCCTTCACGTCGCCACTCTGCCTCAATCGATCGCGCGACTCACGATAACCCCGACCTTCCGCGCTGCTAGGCTGGGCTGCGTTGGGCTTGGTGGTCTTCGTCTTCTTGCCGTCTCGCACGCGCTGCATGTTACGGGCTGTGGCGGCATCGTACTTGTCCGCCTTTTCCCGCAACGTCGCGATTTCACGAAGCGCCTTCAGTTCCCCTGCCGACGCATGGCCGATCTGGGACATATCCAGCCCGAGTTTCTTGCCTTCGCCGATCGCCTTGCTGAAGAACTCCTCCCGCGTCGCCTCATTGGCCACTTCGGGAATCGCCATCAGTTCGCGGTCGCGCTGGGCCACCTCGGCTTCGCTCATCGCGGTTTCGGCTTCTCCGCCGAGAGACTGCACCTGCTGCATGAACTCGTCATGCTGGGCCTTTGCAGCCTGATACTGCGCCTGCTGGGCAATGAAAGCCTGCGGGTTGGTATACGCCAGTTCGGGATCGGGCGCCGTGGGAGCAAGGTTGTCCCCGAACGCCTTCAACTGCTGGGCATACTTCGCCTTGGCTTCTGCGTCGGCACGGGCTGCGCTGGCTTCCGCCGTGCGCTGGGCTTCCGCTGCCTTCGTGGTCGCGGTCTGGACCTGTACGGCGCGACGCGCCTCCAGGTCGGCTACATACCGCTGGGACTTTGGGTCCAAATCGGCAAACGCAGCCTTTTCCTCCGCCGTCAGACTGACGGGTGCGTCGATGGCCGTTTCCGGTTCGTCGTCTCCGTCATCCTGTTCTTCGTCGTCGTCGGCTTGGTCATTATCGTCCTCGCCGTCGTCTTCAGAATCCTCATCACCTTGCGGCTCTGCGTCATCCGCGAACTCGTCAAGGTTCAAACCGCTAATTGCTGCCGCTGCACTGTCGAGGTCATCAACGGTGTCGGTAGCTTCTGTATCCAGATGGGCCACTTCACACTCCTATGCCCCGTGGGGCGGCTAATTACCGATAACGCCCCACATTAGCGACGCGCTCGGTATGTTCCTTCTCTTTAGCACGAATATTGCCAGTATCAATGACCGCGCGCACCTTGCCTTCGATTTCCCGCGCGATCTTGTCCGCCATGCCAAGCGCGAGCAAATTGTCGCGCTCGCCGGGGTTCAACTGGCCAACTTTGGCGAAGTAATCGGCACGCAGGGACGCGATCATATCGTACAGCCCGCCTTCTTCTTCCGCGAACGCCTGCCACCGCTGTCCGCGCGCAATGGCGTCTGCGCCGTTGTTGACGCGGGTGTATTCGCGGGGGGCATCGGTGCGGGTGTAGCCGAAGCGGGCCAAGAGGCGGTCAAGCAGGTGCATCAGCGGCTTCCTCCGCCTTCATCAATTCAAGAACTTTATCGGCGGCTTCTTCGGCGGTTGTGAATGCCCAAGAAAGGCTCTGCTGCCCCAACTGGCGATGATCGCTTTGATAAACGACATATCCAATGATGCAAGTATCTATTCGATAGCTGTTCATTTATCCAAATCCCCACCTTCGCGGTTCTTCCCGATTGCCGCATCTGTATCAGCTTTCTTGCTGATGGCATACGCCTTGACCTCAGCTTCCTTATCGGTGCGATAGATGGCCAATGCGGCTTCGTCATCGGCACGCTCACGGGCAAGTTGCGCATCAAGACGGGCCTGCTCCCGCTTCTGTTCCATCTCAAGTGCATGACGCTCGCGTAGAGCCTCAATATTAGCAGAAGCTTCGTCACGCTTCAGCTGAAGCGTGGCATCGGCCTTGCGCTGCTCAAACTGGAATGCGCGCTCCTCCCTGTCTTGTTCTGCCTGCATTGCGAGCATCTCAGGATCAGGCCGCTCTTGCTCTGGCTGTTCACCGGGTGCCAGCGGCGCATCAGGATCGGTCCAGAAGTCATCCCCCTGCCCAATCCCCAAGTCACGCACCAGCCCATCCACGGCATGGAACAGATGCTTGGGCTTCACCTGCCCATTCGCAAAGCCCTCCGCCAAAATCGGCGCCAGTGCCATGCGCGCCTGCACGCGCTTGTCCTTACTGCCGGTGCCAAGCCCCACCCGGATAGCAAGGTTCACGTCCTCGGGCCACTGCGTCGGATCAACCTCGCGATATTGCCCGTCAACCTTGATCTTGAACGGCTCGCCCTCGCGCCGCATGAGCCGGTATTTCTTCGCCATCAGGCGGCTAAACGCCTCCGCGAAGTTGCGGGCGATGAACTCCTCCTGCTGCTGGCCCTGCGCCTGCATCATGGCCGTGCCGGTCGCGGTCTTGTTGAGCGCGTCGGCATCCAGCCCCTGGTTCAGCCGCGTAATGCCGGTGCGGCTCTCGCGCTCGCCCGTCATCCACTCCATGACGGTCAGCGACTTGCCCACGTCGAAGTTGGTCACATACGGCACCACCGCACCAACATCGGACACCCGGATCGGCGCGCCGGCAATGGGCGACAGCAGATCGTCGATGGTGTTCTCAGACATACCCCGCTCGGACACCACCGGTCGCGGCAGGTTCGCCTGATACATCCCATCGAACAGCTGCCGCGCCACGGTGGAACGGGCAAGCTGAATGTCCATCACCTTGTCGGCCAGCGAATAGCCGATCATGCGATTAGGGCGAGGGAACGGACAGAACACCGAGAACGGCTGTTCGTCCACCGTCTCCACCGCCAGTTCGCCATCCGCCCAGCGCAGGATATCGTTCTCGACCCGGAATATCTTCACCCGCTCCGCGATGCCGTCGCCATCCAGATCGATCCGCGCGTATTCCTCACGCAACTCCACCATCTGGAGTGCAGGCGTGCTTTCCGGGTCTGGCTCCCACTGAGTGTCGGTATCGCCTCGCTCGTACGGCATTCCGGTGTAGACCGGCAGCGCGTAGACCTGTTCACGGTCAAACCCCATATCGACCAGATCGGAACGGGTCTTGGCCGCAACGTGCGCGAGATAGTCCGACTCGTCCTCATGCCGGGCGCGCGCCGAATAGCGGAATTCCTCGGCCGGGATGGTCTGGTCGACGAAGCGCTTCTTTGTCACCTCCGCCTTCAGTGACAGCGTGTAGCTGCCGTCCTCGTTCGCTTCCGCGTCCTCTACCTCGCCCTCGAACCCCTCAAGTTCGACGGGATCGGCAATGGTGACGCGCTCCCGCATCACCTTTTCCTCCGTCACCATCGTGGTCTTGGTGACGCCGTATTTCTCCAGCAGCCCGCACGTCAGCCAGTCATGCAGCACGCGGTAGCCGTCCTGATCGCGCATGAAGCTGTAGCCGATCGCGGACGTGGCCTCGTCCGCAAGCTCCTCGTCCGCTTCGTCCGTCGCCTCGAACTCTACGACACGATCTCCACTGACGAACGTACGAAGTACACTAGGCACCATGTAGTCGATCGTCTCCTGCACATCGGGAAGGATGATCTGCGAACGTCCCTCCACCTCATTCCCAAACGGCCGCGCCTCATAGAAACGCCGCGACATCTCCTGGAAGTGCCGCACCCGATCCCACTCGGAATCCGCGCTCTCCGCTTCCCGGCGCAGTGCGTCCACGAGTTCGTCCAAGTCGATGCCATGCTCTGCTTCCATTTGATCGGGATCATGCAGGGCCATCAAACAACTCCACGCCGCAACTTGCTTAGATCGAGCGTAACAGCTTTCCGTGGTTCTTCATAGGCCACGCAGCCAGTGCCAAACGCATCAGCGCTGTGCGAGGACCAGTCATGGTTCGGCCCCAGCCCGATACCACGGTCATCATCACGCTTCTCATGATACCAACCGAGCGCCTTCAGGCCGGCAGCGCACTTCGTCTCATCGAACCGCATACGGGGAAACAACTGCCGGGCACGTTCCACCCGCTGCATTGCTGCACCCTTGCCCTGGTTCGGCACCACCTCCACTCCGTATCCTGCATCCTCCAGCGCCTTGCGATAGGACGTGTCGAACACCTTGTCCTGCGTGTCGCCGTCGTGCGGCAGCCATATCTTGCAGCGGTCCGGCGAATAACCCTGCGCCCGCATCCAATTGAGATGCGCAGATACCGGCTGTCCCTGCTGCTCATAATGGTTGACCCAGCGTATCTCCGTGCCGACGAACTGCCCTGCCCAGAACACGAAGTTATCCGCCTTGGCGCCCGTGCCACCGATGTCCGCGAACAACCGCACGATCAGGTTGGGTTCCTCCGCCACCATGGCGATACGGCCGTCCTCGCGCGCCTTGGTCAGGTGCGGCGCGAAATAGGCTCCCTCGACCACGCGGATGAAGTCGCCTTCCCAGATATGGTCGTAGAGGTGAGGGCGCTCCTCCTTATCCCGCAGCCGCACGCGATCAAGGATATCGGGGAACCACGGGTTATCGCGGAAATTCAACTCAACGATTTTCACCCGATCGCCAGTCGCTTGCCAGAACCGCTTGTTGGTTGCGCTCTCCTCGCGCTCCGGGTTCCACGTGATCCATAGTTCCGAGTCTTCCTCACGCAGCGTCGGTATCAGCTTGGTCCACGCCTCATCCGTGACCGTTTCGGCCTCATCCACCCAGCACAACAGGATGCGCGCCTTCGACTTCACGCTGTCGATATTGCGATCAAGCCCGGTGAAGCTGTACGTGACCCGACCATCGGCAGTGCGGATATACTTCTCACCGATATCGAAATACGGCAGCAGCCAGTCCGTCTCCCGGATTGCCGCCTTGATCTCTTCCAAGGAACTATCCGCCAGCGAGTTCATGAACACACGGCCGCAAAGGATAATACCTTCGCGCCCCGCCTGTGACCACATCAATGCCCGTACCGCCGTCATCTTGGCGAAAGTGCGCGTCTTGCCACTACCGCGGCCACCCCAAGCGCCCCGCACGTCGGCAATGCCGTCAAATACAGGGACTAGCTTTTCGGGCATCTGTACGGTTACAGTTGTCATTCGGGCCGCACTGCTGTTAGTTCAATCTTGGTAATCTGCACAGGGCCACCATCATCGCCCGTCAACTGCATCGGCAACACCTTACCAAGCAGCGGCATGAAAGCGTTGGGGTTCTTGACTGCCTGTGTGGTGAGATAACCGACCAAGCCGCCGGGATTGTTCTCATCAGCATCACCACCAGCGTTGATAGCTGCCTGAAGGATAGCATCTTTTAGCAACGCGGTAGTTTTGTTTGGCACGCCTTTGGGCCGTCCAGGGCCGGGAGTGCCATCGCCAACCACGAAAGGTTTTTCCTCGTTATTTTTACGGTCTGTCATCGTCCAAATATACTCCGAATGATGACACGCGCAAGATCACGGCCGATGCCCCAGCCGAGGCCGCGTGCGAAATGGTGGAAGATGCTCATAGCGCTCCCCATTGCAGAAAAACAGCCAATGGCAAGCCGGCAGCAAAAGCCCATGCCACAAAGCCTGTCGTTGACCCGGCAAAGCGGTCGAAACAGAATTTTAACGTAAACGCTATCCAAGCTAGATACGCAATAATTACAAAGAACATAAGAATTATCATCACATCCCCCCATGCGAGCTGGCAGCGGCGTCCTTGCCTAGAAACGCACTCAGCTGATCAAGCCCACCCGGCGACCACTTCGCGATGATGACGACCGCTTCGGCGTAGGCATTGGTCAGCATCTCCACCTTTTCTCGCAGTTTGGCGTTCTCCGCCGCCATCCCCTCATCCGCGCTCGGGTTGTGTTTTGGCGTGGTCATGACCGCTGCTCCAAGCGAGACAAGATTGTCGAGGCAATAGAGTAAAGAAAAATGATGAACCCCATCGCCATTATGCACATCACTAACTCAGGCCCATACCTAATTACGAGCCATACAAATACGGCAGTAAACGCTGTTAATAACAGCATGATGCCCAATATCTTCATCTGCCTGACCATCACCCCTCCCCCCGCTCAAGGGCGCGGCCGCGTTTGATGGCGGCGAGCGTTGCTTGCATTTCGAATTGCTGGTCGAGCTCGCCCGAACGATATTCCGCCGCCAAGCCGTAATCGTTGAGGCGTTGAGCATGGATGGCGCACGCTTCCCGCGCCTCCACCAAATCCGGGTCCACCGGCTCGGGCGCTAAAGCCCTGGCTTCTGCGAAAGCCTCGTGAACGCCAATATCATCGACAGCCATCCGCCGTACAAGCAATTCTAGGGCTTCCAGCCGCTCCAAGGCCTCCACACCAGTCCGAACCCCGTTCGTGCCCTGACGGTGCGTTTCCGGGGCTTCCACAGCCTTGGCTTCGGCGACGTTGCGGATGGTCCACTTAGTACCGGGAGCATGCCATCCTCCACAATCATTCGGTCCAAAGCATGTGAACTGACCATCGCGAAGCTGATGTGTGAACCAATCGCCATCATCGTCTTGCCGAATGTCGGTTATGCTGACCACTTTGCCGTTCTCATGAACGGCCTCCAGCTTGCCATTCCAGTCGATCGTGTTATCCATCGTCACAGCGCAAATCTCCTGCGTCAGGCACCGGGTTGAGCATCGACCGCTCCCCGGTGCCGTTGAGGTTAATCCAAAGCCTTCTTAGCGATATCGACATGATCGCCGGCATGATGGCTGATGCCGCTGGCGATCAGGACCAGCGCCCTTTCGTACCGCGCCATCTTCTCCGCCTTGCGGGTACGGTGCCTGGCCTGCTTTTCTGCGTTGGTTAGGGGCATGTTTTCTTATTTCCTTGAATTGGACCGGGGGTTGGGATTTGCACCCTACGTTGCCGCTACACCATTACCGCCTAGGCCACGTCGCTAAGACGACGTTGGTGTCTCCCCGTGTAAACTCTACGCCAGCTCCGCCATGTCCACCGCATCCTGTACCGCAGCTTCTGCCTGCTGACGGGTGAAGCCCAGATTGCTGATTGCGGCGCGATACCAGTCGCGCATGTAGCCAAACGTCATGCCCTGATACATAGGATTGCGATCGTTCTGGATGTGCTGAATAATGGCTTCTTGAACTTGTATCAGGGTC
>Ga0182219_1000003_pt1 | contig 39691 bp, 65 predicted proteins | sample G6R1MG_20_FD_128405 | JGI IMG/M metagenome (GOLD analysis project Ga0182219, IMG submission 128405) | Miscanthus phyllosphere microbial communities from Michigan, USA - G6R2_MAIN_03OCT2016_LD1 MG | ecosystem: Host-associated > Plants > Phyllosphere > Phylloplane/Leaf | place: USA: Michigan...
CCTGAAGCCGCCCTCTCCAGGCGTTGAGCGGCACGACATCAGCTTGCATTTAACTGCTCCATGACATGGGCAACGGCGTCATCGCCGGTTTCGTCTGTTGATCTTGCGAGAATATACAGCCCACCGGCTGCGTTAAGAGCGCGTGCGAAATTCTGTTGTTTAGGGCGCCACGCATCACGACCAACCTTGGCCTCTATGCCGATCATGCGTCCGTTAGGCTTAAACGACAGCAGAATGTCAGACGAACCGGGTAGCCCGTAGCGCAGCATGCGGTCATCGACCCGTGCGGCGCCTGTCGCATTGCTCCATGCTAAACCGTATGGCGATACCGCAAGCAACAGGCGTTTGACTAGATCCCCGTGTGTCATCGTGATGCCCTCCACTGCTGGCGTTGCTTCATTATGTGCCCTGCCCATGCAGCGGGGTGTTTATACTTGCGCGAGCGTCCGAGCGCGATCAGGTCTTCGAGCGTCCTGGCCGATTTAAGCTCGTCCTTCTTTTTCGCACGAATTGCGTCAAGGTCTACCACCTCAAGCTCGCCGTCAACGTATTCCACTTCGCGCCCACCAGTCGGGTAGACATATCCGCAACCCGGGCACTGAGGCTCCGGCGCGTGAACACGATAGCACTCTGGGCATTGCTTAGTCGAAACTTCGGACTTGGCGCCCTTCTTTTTCTTGGGCCTGTCCTCTAGGTTCCATTCGCGCTCATCATCGGGAAGCCCATGCCGCATAGCGTTTCCAGCATGGTCAAGAATGATAGCGCCGCCACCATCTGGTTTAGGCCTCAATCCTCGACCGATCTGCTGAAGATGCAACGAAAGCGACTGTGTAGGGCGCAAGAGAATAACAGCCTCCACGGTTGGGACATCGAATCCCTCGCCAAACAGATCGGCGTTGCTAAGCACCTGAATTGCTCCGCTGGTGAAATCTGCCACGATTGCATCGCGCGTTCCCGGGTGCGTGCTGCCATCAACGTGAGCCGCCGATATGCCAGCCTCGTTAAACTGCTCGGCAACGTGCTTGCTATGCTCGATCGAGACGGCGAACACGATAGCGCGCTTGCCCGCCGCCAGTTTCTTGTAATGACCAACGACATTGCCAACCACCGAAGGCTTGTCCATTACCTTGGCTAGGTCGTCGCGTTTGAAATCACCGGCCTGCGTGCCAACCTTGCCCACGTCTTCAGTCGATGGCGCGTAAAGCGTGTAGTCGCACAGCGAACCATTCTCCATGAGGTCCGAAACCGATGGCCCTTGAACCATGCTATCGAACCACTGGCTAAGGCCGCGACCATCCAGCCTCCAAGGCGTAGCCGTCAGGCCGACGATCTGAGCGCGCGGGAACGCATCATAGATTTGCTGATATTGCGACGCGCCCATGTGATGACACTCGTCAAAGATAATCAGATCGGGCGGCGGCAGTTTACCAAGCCGTCGCGCCATCGTCTGCACGGACCCAACCTGCACCATCGCGTCTTTATCGCCAATGGATCCACCCATAACCAAAGAATGCGGAATTTCCATCGACCAGAATGTGCGACTAGCCTGCAAGATAATCTCACGACGATGAACCACCCACCAGCAACGACGTCCGCGTTCTGCTGCTGTCTTAACCATGTACGCGCTTGTGACAGTCTTGCCGCCACCAGTTGCAAGTTGCACCAACACAGTCCGATCCATAGAACGAAATTGCGTGCGAATGTCAGTGATAATCTGTTGCTGATAGTCTCTGAGTTCGATCATTGATCCGCCCAATCCGTGCCGACTGTTTCGGGAATAAAAACCTGTATCTTGATCGGCGTTGGCTTTGTTACCAGACGATTCGCGAGGCCGTAGCTATAGGCGTGGCCTGTGTAGCTGGCGTCGTTGTCGCCGTAGATATTGGTCTGCGTTACTTCGGGCGGCGGCTCCCACTTCCCCAGGTTGTTTGCGCTGATAAGCGACCAGCATGGTACGGCGAACCGGCGCGAGACAGACAGCGCGGTCTCAATACCCTCGGCAACGCCCAGAGTTGACGCGATCGGTCCGAGACGGATGGCGCAACCGGCTGGCAAAGGACCCGGCATCATAGCGCGATAGGCTTTCTTGCCCTCATGCAAAAAGGTTCGGTGGATATTCGTACCATGCCCGTCCGCGTCGTCGACCTTGGCGATCATTGCAGGCAGATACTCAAGCTCGTGCTTGGTCGCGCGCATGCGAGGCATGAAGCGCAGCACGGGCGGATAGGGTGGCTCGATACCGCGCGACCGGAGATAGGCCTCAGCAAGCGTTCCAGCGATGGGTACGGATGCCGACCAAACCTCGCGCATGTCGCGCTTGCACTTCTCATCATCGCGCGCTGGCTTTGATGCAACGAATGTCGCTTCTGGCAGCAACTCACGGACGCGATTAGCCGTGTCTGGGAAGCTCATTCCCGTAATCAGCATCGCCAGTTTAACGCCGTCACCCGCGCCGCACTGGTTGCAGATCCACGTACCAAAACCTTCTTTGTCGTCGAACCGCGCACGGTCCTTGCCGCCGCACAGGGGGCATGCGCGCTGCTTGCCATCAAGGAATGTCGTAGGAACACCAAGCAACGGAAGAATGGAGCGCCATCGCCCCTTCGCCTGCTCGCGCAGCTCTGGCATCTTGCGGAATGACCCCCGCTGGGCTAAATCAGTCATGTCGCGCTCCTTACAAGCGGTGATAGTCGGACCGCCACAGTCCGCATTTTAGCCCCGGGTCGAGCTAGTCTCCCCGGGGCTTTTTACTATAGCGTGGTTTTCGTACGTTGCAAGGTTTAGTGTCGCTGCGTGGTAGCCTGCGCGACGGTCATTACCGGCTTTGCGTGGTGGCGGGGTTTCATGCGATGATGCGGTAACCAACGATGTCGCTACCTCCCCCCGTATGCTTCCAAATATTAGGCCCCGGCACTGCGTCACCCCAGTATCCAGCAGGAGAGGGGCCATCGTAATCAAATGTTTCTTTGTATCCATCCCTAAAGATTACCAAAACTTTGGTATCATCAGAAACAGGTTGAGGGCCACCATCATGGTATATCCAGCCGTCCATATCACTCACTCCCTCTAGTCAAAAAGTCCCCAGGCACCGCAACCCCGCGCGATGCCGCCAGCGCAGCAACTCGAGCGCGCCACGGCCATGAGATGCCGCGCGTGGTCCAGTGGTAGACGCTCTTGGTTGTGCGGTTCAGGTCGCGGCCTACGGATGCACAACCGCCTAGTGCGGCGATGATGTCGCGGTCATGCATCGTCAGGATCCGAAAACACACGGAGGTCTGCAATTGTCTGCTCTATCAGCGGCAAATACGGATGCCGTTCGAGGTCATCGGCTTTCACGTCATTGCGAATGAACTTGGCATACTGTTCGAGAAGATAAGCAGCCGTAGACAGTTCGGCTTTGTCAGTAACGTCAAGAATTGCAGCCACAGCCGCCTTCTCGCCATAGTGCGCCAGATCGCCGGGTTCGCGATGCTCGTTAAACAAGGCGCGTGCCTGTTCCGGTGTCATTCCCCAGCCTCCCCATCATCAGCCTGTGGCGCAGGCGTCAACTCGGCAATGCGCTGGTCATATGCGTTCATCACGTCAGCATGCAGTTCCGGCTTGCTGGTGATGAGCTTAGCCATGGCCTTCTCCGCACCCTTCTGAAGCGCGTCTAGGGCATCGGCGTCTTGGGCTTGCCCAACCTCAGCGATGTGGCTTGCGGCCCATTCCTCTGCGGTCTGACGGGGCTTCGGCGCAGGTTCGGCCTGCTTCTGCTCGATCACCAACGGCTTGACGGTAAACATCGCCTTCTTGCCCTTGGTCGCGGTCAGGGCGATCACAAGATCGCGCTCCAGGTGCGACATGCGGCTGATACGAACACCGCCGACAGCCATGCCGCCCCACTTCACAGAAGGATCAAGATACAGTTCAACGTACCGGCCAGCGTAAGCCTTGGCATCCGGTCCCCATGCGAAGACGAGAACGCGGCTCATGCTCTTGCACGGCTTCCACGGCTTGCCGTCGTCGTCCTCATAGCGGACGGTAACAGGCTGTTCGGTACCGGGCGAGATAAGCACCTCCGTGACACGGATGATGCGAGGCCCTGACAGCAAACTATCCGCGTTCAGCTGGTCACTTTTAGGGGTTATCACTGAGTTCATGTCGGTCATGCTTCATCTCCTGTTGATCTGTGAAACTCGCCAAAATGATGACGAGACGCTTCTTGGTAGGCCGCTCCGGCTTCGTCTTCCGTTGCAAAGCGACCAAGGTATTTTAGTTTCCCGTTGAGGCGGATTGCCGACCTCCACTGGTTCTTATTGCGAGTGCCGACAGAGCCGTCAAACCACACTCCCTTATGGACGGATGTGCCGCCCTTTTTAGGAGCACGATTCATCATATTCTGAAGCTGTGTGGCAGTCCTAAGGTTAGAACGCTGATTGTTGAGGCCATTACCATCCTTGTGATCGGTAACAGAGCCTTCAGGTGTCTCGTTTATAACCCTGTGCATCAGGACTAGTTTTCCTTGGTCGTGGCGCATCGCATAGAAACTATGACTACCTTTCTGTGCGGACCATTTCCATTGAGATAGCCATTCATAATCGACGTCATCTACGATCGCACTCTGCCCCTGCGATAGGGGAATAAGGCTAGGCATACATTTCTTGCTCCACGATACGTTCCGTAGGAACTAGGTCAGCGGCAACGCGCTCATAGATAGCGCGCTTCTCCACAATCTTTGCTTCGAATGCCGTAGCAGCAGCCACGATAGCATCCTGAACTACTTGGTCGGCGTGGACCCTGATGACAGCGAGAGGCAGGCCACCGCTGTACGAAATCAGGTCACACCACTTACGCCCCGTCACCAGCATACCGGTCTGGCACTGCATCAGGTAGTCGGGCACAGGCTCGCCAGTTGCGACGTTCTCGACGATCGTCTGAACTTGGAAACGCTGGCGACGGCTCTTGCATTCGATAAGCCCTTCATCCCCGACCAGATCGTCAGGCGAGTAGCCTAGCGTAAAGCCCCACTGGTCGTTTGTGATGAAGCCCATACTCTGCGTGTCGGCGTAATGCTCGCGATATAGATCACGGGCGCGCACTTCGTCGACGTTGCCGCGTAGCATATCGTCTGAGATATACTGAGGCTCGACGTACCCACTAACGCGCTGTGCAAGTAGCTCCCAGACGTGAGCACGGGTCTTATCGTTGTCTGCAACCTTGAGCGTCGGGGTGATGATCTTGTGAACCTCAGAAGCAGTCAGAATGCCAAGTCTGGCATCCAACCACGCCTGTTCTCCTTGGATTAAGTCCTTGTGATATTTGATCGTCATATCCGTTCCTCATCTCAGGAACCATAGATTTAGTCGCCATCTTGGCGAATGTCAACGCATAAAAAAGGGCCGATGTTACCCGGCCCCTTTGTCATCTCAACCGTGTTCGTGTTAAGCTGCCCACCTCTTGCTCATCCGCTCCCGCCGCTCCCGAATCTCAGTAACGCGCTCGATCAACTGCGCATCGGTCAGAACGCCAGGGACATTCCCGCACAGCCAGAACTTGCCACCCTGAGTAGCCACACGTTCCGCGTTACACCTCACGACCGGTTTATATCCCTCCTTCTGCAAAAACGCCTGCGCCTCCCCTTCTGGCGACGTATCGCGGCCCGCGCTGATATCCGACACGGCGGTCTTGTAGCGGTCGCGGGTGAACTTTTGGGGCTTCTCAGGTGCTTTGCGTTCGAAGTCCACTGTGCGGATGTTGCGCCCCTTCGTAGGACGCTTAAGACCCTTTGCAGCAACCCAGCGTCGCATTGTCTTGGCACTGACACCGTAATGCTTAGCCAGGAACGACAGCGGGTTGTCGGTCCACATCTCGACGAAGTCATCGGGGATAGGCTTCATCGGCATGCGACGGCTTTGGGGCGTGCCCTTGCTGAACCGGTTGCGATCGACGGCATTGCAGACGCGCTTACGACCGATGCCCATCTTCTTGGCGATCACGTCGTAGGAGTGGCCCTGCTCAACCAACAGCTTGAGGGTGGCCAGTGCTTCCTCTGTCCATGCGCGCTGGTGAACCGACACGCCAGACATACGACGCCAGCGCATGATCGTGTGACGTCCAACGCCGTACATCTCCATTTGTGCTGGCACCGTGTTGTGGAGGTGGTCGCGAAAGTCGGCGGGGAGGGGGTTTTTCAGGGGGGTCATGACTGGAGGGCCTTCTTTATAGCTGCACGTGCGGCAATGACTTTGGCTTCATCTTCAGGATCCCAAAAACCGGCATCCCCGCTGTGAACCATCGCGACGTAATCATCAACGAAGACCATCAAAGCCTCCAGCAAATCCGGTGCCGCTGCTGCCAAGGTTGCGTTAGCGATGTCATGACCGCCGACAAGGATGTCATCCATACGGGCAGCGTTACCGGGCCTTGGTGCGCCGATATATACCGGGCCGCTAATTAGACCGCACACGCTCCAAGGCCCCGGCGTTCCCTTAAACTCGCTCACATCTCATCTCCCGATGCACGCGCAAATGCGCTGAAAACCAAACCAACAACAATGCTAAGGGCAATCCAGATGATTGCGCCGATAATCCAGGGGTTCACAACGCATTCTCCTTGGCTGGTCCATAAATCGTGATGCTGGTTTTGTTGCGACGCACGCTGAACTGCATACCTTCCCAAACCTCTTGGCCTTGCGAGTAGAATGAAATGCAGGCGATCCCATCATCTGACCAGTTATAGCTAGGTGCAGTCACGATCTTCACGACGCGAGCAACCAGATGATAATCATCTGGGTCTGCGTTTACGATTACCTTCGGCCTACTCATGACATCACCTCCCTGACAATCCGTTCATTCTCGTCCTTGACCCAGTTACGGGCCTTTGCGCGCATCCTGTCACCCTGCGCCCGGACCTTCATCATCTTGGCCACAGCGGCCTCTAGGGGTGCCTGGAGGGGACCATACGCTACGATATCGCAAAGCTGTGCGCGTAGCTGGTGGTGATCGCCCTCCTGTATCGTGGCGATGTCTCCAGCGATGCCCCGGATCTGCACCACCACAGGCTTGAAGCCGCCCGTGTATATTGCGTAGTGGTTGGGTTGGAGTGCATTAGACACTGAACTTCTCCAGTTCTGTCAAAGCCTTTTCCAACCGACCGATAACCGACCAGCGGGCAGACTCTGGGTTGGTCTTCCACCGTGTGAACGTGGCGGGCGAAACCTTCACGCTCTCACACAGCTTATAGATGGGAATGCGAACGCCGTTGGCCCGCTCTCGGATTGCCGCGATGGCTTGCTGTTTTTCCATGACGGCCACAATACGCAAAAATAATGTGCTGTCAACGATTGACGAGCAATAAAATATAGCCCATACCCCATCCAACACGCAGCAAGGGAGCCGCTGAGATGAGCAAGCAGTACGGTACGCCGAATGACGCACAGTGGAACGCAGGCTATGACGCTTTCCGTCGTGGCGCAGTTATCAACGACTGCCCCTATACCGGCGTCAATGTCGATACGCCCGAATACACCGCATGGTGTGACGGTTGGAACGACGCAAAGCTCGATTGGGAGGACCGCTGAGATGACCCACGACTACGACGCCATGACCCGCGCCATCAAGGACGCGCAGTTAGGCACACAGCTACGTATCATCCGCCAGATCGTGGAGGCCAAGGACTTCCAGGATTTCACGTCCGACGCGCTGTATATGCTCGACGAGGCTCTGGACGACATGGATGCGCAGGCGGTGGATATGCTGAGGCAGGAGGATTTGGAACTGCATGGGCCGGAGGTAGAGGCATGAGCGGCGGGGATTATGGGTTTGCAGGAAAGGTTGTGGAAACCCTTACTCCAGAACAAGTCCGCGTAGGTATGCGGGTGATGTCCGCTCCTTTTACCATGCTTGAACTGTGGACCGCTTTGGGCAATGCGGGTGTGGAGTATTGGTCGCTTGCAGCAGCTTGGGGCCTTGCTTGGCAGGAACGCGATCTAGGCCGTGTAGAATGCCTTGACGTTAGAACCGGCAAGTGGGCACCGGTAGTAACACGAGACGCCGCATGACCCCCCGCCAGATCGGCGCCACCGACTACCAGCGGGGCCGGACGCGGGCACAGAACCCTTATCGCCTAGCAGGACCGTCACGGGCTGCATGGTTTGGGGGTTGGGATGATGCGCTCAGGGCAGAGAAACAGGAGATGGCAGCATGACGCGTCGTGAAGAATTAATATCTTTGGCAGAGCGCTGCGAAAGTATGGAAGGCGAAGACAGAGGCTTAGACACTTAAATATTTGATGCGCTTAATGGCGGAACAAGAGCAGGACGCTTTCTGCTTCCATGGGCGCACCGATACACGTCCTCAGTTGATGCGGCTATGACACTTATTCCAAAGCCTTGGGTGCTGGAAACGCTGTCAGATCATGGCACGGGAAAATGGGGAGCATGCCTCAATATCCCTATGAAATGGGACTGCGGGGCTTTTGCTCCTACAGCTGCCAGAGCGCTAACCTCCGCGTGCCTTCGCGCACTTTCTACTGAGGAGTCCAAGCTATGTTCATAAAGACCACCACCCACAAGCGCATCGTAGCGGAGAAGGATGAGGAGATTGCGGGGTTGATGAAGCGCGTAGCCAGTATGGGCTTCTGTATGGCTCAGGATGAAGACTTCATAGCTAGCCTGCAATCTCAGCTAGCCCCCTTCACCAAGATCCGTAACCGTGACAGTCGCGGACGCTTCATCAAGGACACCGTGGCATGACTATTGGAGACGGAATAGCAGTAGCAGCCCTCCCTATTGCAATGGCGATAATAGCGTGGGCTTGGGCTTGGGCACAAAGAGGACAACGCAAGTGATCTACCAGCGCCGCCACTCCCTCCACACCCGCGACAGGGACATTGCCAACATGCCACTACAGCCCGACCATGCAGGCGAATCCTGGTACGTTTCTCTTGCCCTGTGGATCGCAATGGTGCTTGTCATCGTGGCATGCGCTGTGGCATTCGCTTAATCCTTTAGGAGATGATGAGATGACCGATACGACAGACCAGCAAGCGGTGACGGTTGCGCAGGACGATGAATGGCATCGCGCTCTGGCAATCAAGCGTTACGCCGATCCCGCCGTGCAGCGCGTGTCCTACCTTCTCGCTTGTCAGCTTGGCTTGCTCGGAAGGGGGAAGTTGATCGACTTCCACGAAGGGCAGTGCGCCATATCGGCAGCCGAGAGCATGGTGCAGGATGTTCGGCGAGAAGACGCCCGCCTCGCCTCTGTATCATCCGCGAGTGCAGAACTACCGGGTGACGTGCGCGCGCTGGTGGTCGCGGCGCGCGAGTTTTGGGATGACGAGAACAGCGGGACGGTTCGAAGCCATGCGCTCGATAAGGCTCTGGAAGCGTTTTCCAGCCGCGTCCCCTATGACGGCGAACCCTCCCCCGAACCTGTACCCGCGACCAATCAGGCGGGAGAGGTGGAGGGTCTGGACGCTTACGACGCTGGCCTACTCGGTGATGGGGGCGGTGGCGATGTCGACTGGTGGCAGAACTATATCCGCGACGAGTTGGAGCGCGCGCATGAGTTCTACAGCGATCAGGTCGCGGGCTTAACTGCGCCGGTCACGACAATGCCCGAAGCCACAGTGTCCATAGTGGCGCGCACGGTTCGTCAGACCTTGCGCGATTACGGTCATGGCACTGCCGAGAGTTCGTTGCCGGAAACGATCGCGAGTGAAGTTGCCTCCGCCCTCGCTGCCGTACCGACGCCTTTGATAGTGGATGATCTGTCAGATGCGCTTTACGCATTGCGGCGTCACCTGAACCTCGTCGGCTACGCAATCAATGACCGCAATTGGCGCGATACCGAATCCGCTTACAACGCACATCGCGATAATCTCGACGGGATTTTAATTAAGAGACGCCGCGCCGCCCTCGCTACCCAGCCCGCAACGTCGCAGGAGGGGGAATGGGTGACGGTCCCACGCGAGCCAACACAGGACCAGCTTATTGCCGGGAACGGCATGTTCCACACGGGCGAAGTGCCGCTCAACATTTACCGCGCCATGATCGCCGCCACCCCGACGCCTCCCACCCTATCGGAGGACTTGCGGGATGTTGCGCGGGATGCCTTGGTCACTCTCGATAATATCGGAATGCAAGCCGGATTGGCAATTTGCGCCGAGGACGGCACGACGGGCGGGGATGTCCTCACAGTCGTCGAACGCCTCCGCGCCGCCCTCGCACAGGTGAAGGCATCATGAGCGGGGCTGTCGAAGGGGTGGCGCTGCGTGAGGCGCTTATGGCATGGGAGCCGGACGGGGATGATCGGGTTCGTCCGCTGTTGCTTGCGGAAGCAGACCGTCGCGACGCGCTCGAATACAACCTCACCGACGCAAACCACGTCATCGCGTTCCTGCTGCATCGCCTAGACGCCTCCCTCACCACACCCCCAGCGCGGTCCTATGCGGCTGCGATCGAGGACGCGGCGAAGGTGGCGGACGATTACGCACTAGGCGCCCTTGAGGGTGGCGAGCCGTTAATCGAGGCCACTGCGGAGACGATCGCCGCCGCGATCCGCGTCTTGTCGCAGGAACCCCGCGCATGAAAACCCTCCTAACTTACAAGGGCATAAAATACCTGTGCATCGCGGCGGCACTGCCAACGACGGCTGTGGTGACGCACAGGAGCCACAAGCAGATCAACCGTGTTGTGGAGCGCGTGCATCCTAAGCCCGTCCGTAGGTACGTTGCGGAGGTTCGTAAGCCTATCCCGGCCACCGACCTCCCCATTGCACCCGTCGCAGCCATCGCGACTGCTGAGTGTATCCCTGGAGGTGGCGGGTTTGCTGGTGGCGGCGGATCTGGAGGCTTTATCGGCGTAGGAGGTGGCGTTATCGGCATAACGCCCATCCCCAGCCCCACGTCGCCCGTTCCAGAGCCGTCCGGTTGGGCACTTATGATTCTGGGGTTTGGTGTTGTTGGTGGTGTTATGCGGAGGAAGGGGTGATGCTGATGGTAAGCCCGCACATCTTAGATATCAGGTGGCGGATCGCTGCGGAAGAAAAGGCAGGGCGCATGCCGCCTGCTCAATCCCCTTATGGCAACTGGTACGCGCGCAAACTTGACGACCAATGGGGCATCATCCAGCATATTAGCGACCGCCTCCAGAACGCGCGATTTGTACCAGTCAGCGATGCTGAATTTGCCGAAGTCAATTCACGCTACCGAGACTAACCCCCCAACCGCTTCCCAACCTGCCGCACACCCTCATTTTTAGCCGCCTCCACCAAAGCATCCTTGGCCGCATCGAGCGTCAGGGGTGCTTTGGGGTTTTCTACGATCTTGGCGACGGCTGGGATTAGGACGCGCTTGGCGAACCCAGCGAGCAGCTTTCCGAAGTTGATTTTCATGGTCGTGTCTCCGTGACTGAAACCGGGTCTGAGGGCGTACCGGCTGGTTCTGTGCCGCCAGTCTTTGGCCTGAAGGTGCCTAGGACGCCTACAAGGCCGGTCGTAAGGCCACCGAAGCCCAATGCTTCAGCATACCTCCCTGCATATGCCAGAATGGCCGCTATGGTGGCTAAATAGCAAATCGCGCCGACAAGGGTTGAGAAGGCGATCAGCGAGTGGCGCTCTGTCACAGCGGTAAACCCTTATACACACGCATCTCAGCGGCACGGCGATTGACCAGCCCCTGCATCACGCGCCCGCCCGACTTGTTCCAGGCAGGAAATTGCGCGGCTGCACCGTCATAATCCGCCGCCTTGTGCTTCTTCAGCAGCGTCGACCCCGTGAAGGCACCAACGCCGATGTTATAGGCGAGCGACACCATGGCGCCCTTCTGCATGGCCGTAGCGGGTGCCCCATCTAGCGCCTTGTCCACGCCTGCCGCAAACTCCAGTACGTGCGCTGCCAGACGCGCGTCAGCCTGTCCCTGCGTCCACGTAGCGCCGATGCTGATAAGGCGTCCCTGAGGGTCTGACGTTGACCCCCAACCGATCGTGATAGGCTTCCCACCAGTCCCCGGATCCGGGTACGCCGTCAGCTTGCACCCCTCAAACTTCTTGATGAGCGACAACGCGAATGGCAACCAACCCTCAGTGTCTCCGCCGCGCGGCAGGCCGAACATATCCGCCAGATCGTCTATAGCCGTCACCATCGCAGGCGTGAAGCGGTTGCCGGGTGCGTAGCGGCGGGCGTCAACGAATAGCTCTGCACGTGTCATCCCCGGCTCCTATCTTCTTTCCAACGCCCATTCATTGCAGCCATTTGCGCATTGGCGCGATCATGCCGCCATTTACGGTAAGCGGCGCCACTGAGGAACAGCACAACGCCATAGGTAAGAAGGGTTATCGACCAACCCTCGAATGGGCTACCGTTGCGCTCCCAGATAATAGCCACGGTCAGAAAGCTACCAGACCCAGCCATCGCCAATCCGACCCGCTCGACAGCGATCGTCATATGGCGATATTTGGTTATCAGAATGACGGAAACACATGTTAGCAACACGCGGCCTAATGAATTGAGAATATCCCAAAAGATCATTCCGTCTCCCCCTTCAGGCCGAGCATGAGAATGAGCTTCTTACGTATCAGTGGCATAAGGCCGATGCCGAACGCCGACCCAAAGAATGTCGTGCCGCAAGCAACGCGTATAGGAGTGATATCGACGTGGAACATATCAGCCACCACCAGAGGAACGCCAAAGACACCAAAAAACGTGCCGACGACTAAAGCAAAGGCAATCTCTCGCCAATGCATCGCTTTCCATGGGAGGGACCAGACTGACACAATGGCGCCGCCTATAGCTGCCATAGCGATAAGAATGATACGACGGCTATCTTCATCCATTACGACCTAGCCACCTTGCTAACATTTCCCAAGGCTTGTGGGGAAGTGCGCTCCAACCGATAAAGGCCAAGCAGACTACGCAACCGATCTGAAACACCTTTACCTCCTAGCAGCAAAAACACCGCCACCTGTGCTAATAGCATTTTGTCCAGCCAAAAGGTGTAATTTTCGTCTGACAATTGGCCCCGAGATGAATGCATTCCGATTTGTGTCATGCAAAGCATATAGACGGCCCAGCCCCACCAACGGAAACGCCCCGTCACTAGGGCCAGAACGCCCACAGACAGATCCGCGATCGTCCACAGGTCTACAGCCGATGTAGGAACGCCCTGCGCTCTCAGCCATGCTTGTGGCGAGGCGGCGACGTAAGTCCATTCGACGAAGCACCAGTTAAGCACGATCCCCGCTGCAAGAACGAATGCAGCAAGGCGCTGGCCTACCGGGGCATGAACGGCAAACACCACCGCCCCTAAGCATAGCCCCAAATAGATCAGCGCCTCGCCGGACATTACTTCGGCGGCACAGTCGGACCGTGCCCACCACTGCGCTGCGTCGATGCGGATTCGCTGTTCGGCTTAATTGGCGGCTGCGGCTTTTTCGGTTTATCGGCCATGTTCTATACTCCTATCGTGTCGCCAAGACTGAAATGTCATGCGCGGGCACAGCAATATCAGCAGTGGTCATGTTGGTATAGGTGATCGTTAGCGTTTCAGCAGCCGAAACCTTACCACGAACGAACACGCCATCAGGGAAACCACCAAAGTCCACCGGCTCGACGCGGATGCTGTCGCCCTGAACGGTGCCGATAACCGGCGTAATCGTCGTGATTTTGGTTTGCCCCGGCGTCAGCGTGCCGATGTTGTTGACAGAGCTGCCACCCGTGCTCCACCGATGGCCGATGCTGTTGACGGCGAACCCGGTTGCGCTGTTGGGCAGGACGCCGCCCATAGTGGTGTTGGCCTTGAACGCGCCGTTGGTGCCACCGGTTGCCTTGAACACGTTGCCGCCGATTGCGGAATCCACAACATCGCCGCCCGAGCTTTCATAGAAAGGCGCGGTCCCGGTATTACCGGAAAAGAAATTACCGTTGATAGCTAGGCCGGACGTGGGCACTGGCTGCATGTCACTACCCAACACAGGACCGCCGCGTGTAACCTCGATCAATGGTTTGTTGGTGGTACCCAGCCCGTCGCCGTTGTTGCCGATTATAACCAGACCCTGCGCAGAGCGGGCGCGGACGATCTGATTGACCTTCTCAAACGTGTTGTTGGCAATGTTGATGTTGCGCAACTGATACGGCAGCGTATCGATACCCTCAAAGAAAACAGCGGTACGTGACGGCGACCAGATCGTGTTCTGCGAGGCAATGAAGCCGTCAAGGTTATAGGCAAGTATGCACTGGACCGCGATACCGTAGAAATCGTTGTCGATCACACGGACGTTGGTTACGAAATCGGACGCCGCACCCGTACCAAATGCGAGACACTCCAGCGCGGTAACGTCGAACAGGTTGCCCTGGATTAGAACGTCATCGCCACGCTGGATGTTGATGGCCTTGTTCTGTGGCGTGGCAAACAGGCAGCCTCGAATGCGGATCGTGTTGCACTGGCCAGCCGCATAGGTGACGTTGACCAGTGATCCACCCGAACCGCCACCACCATTGGCACGAAGCACCATGTTATCGAGTGCGATCGAGGCGCCCTGCGCGATCGGCTCGACACGGAACAGATCCCGCGATGCGGTCTGCTGCTGGATACGAGCGCCGCTGGAATATTCGCAGTTACCTTCGCCTACCATGCGCAGGCTGCGGGTGATCTTAATGGCGTCGTCAACAAGGAACAGTCCCTGCGGAAACGTTACCTCGCCAGCGCCAAGGTATGGCGTGTTGGACGAAAACTGGTCGAAGCGGGTGTTGTACTCGATTTCGCTGACCGCGTCCTGAATTGCATCGGTATCGATCGCAATGCCATTGCCGACCGCACCAGCGCGTGACAGCGACTTTTCCATGATGCCGGACGTACCAGCGCCACGGTCGAAGATGTCGATCAAGCCCTTCTCGACGGTCGGGCGAACCGTGCTGGCGATGCCTGTCGCGTTCTGCCGCACAAGCGATCCCGGCACACCAGTAAACAGGCCATCCGCCTCGTTAGGATCGCCCACCAGATAGGCCACCGACAGCCCAGAACCCTGCAACGCCAGAACCGTGCTAAACGTGTTCTCAGCCGTCTGCGCACCGGACTGAACCCAGCGGCCCGACTGCAATGGCGTGAAGCCATCGGGGCGGATGACGGTCTTGCCGTTGTCGTTGGCAAGCGAACTGGCGTCGAACGTGAAAAGGCCAGATCCCGTTACCAGGATTGCCGCTTCGTCATTCATTTCATACGGTGAAACACCACGCAGCTCATTGATGCTGCGGACTTGCATAAGGTTCCCAGGGAACCGGAGTGTCGGATTGTTACCAAACATTGTCGTTCCTCGGGTATCCTGATACCGTGTCAGGTATGCGGTTTATCATCAAATGGTCGACGGGGCTATTCCTCATGTATTGGTTCCTACCGTCGATTCTGTTTCTTATCTTCCGCTGCGGCTCTTGTGGGTAGCGCCTGCTGAAGCGCCCGCTGCACGGGAAGGATGTCGTTAGCTATGGCTGGCTCCCGAGCTGCGATAGCCGACAGACGCCGTGCTGCATTCGCCAAGCCTTCAGGCCCGGATGCAGGCCGAGCAAGCCAGCGAGCGAAGCGCGGTGATGCCAGCAACTGACCAGTCAACATCTGCCCAACAGCGCCCGCTGCCGCCGATACTGGCGATACAGCCCCGATGCCAAGCAATGCGCCGACGTTGGTAGCGACAGCGCCACCAGTGTTGGAACGGTTCGCGTAGCCCGCCGCCGCCTTCGTGCCTTCAGTAATACGCGCTAGATCATTCAATGCATCACGCGCCTCGCCACGAAACAGCACATCTTTGGCGCGCGGTGTCATCTGGTTCCACTGCGTCAGGAACGCAGCGGGCGAGAATGCCGTACCTTCCGCGTTTTGAGCGCCGTTGGTGGCACGCCCAAGCTGGCTGATGACGGTAGCACGGACGCTCGCCTGATCTTCAGCAGGTAGCGTATCCATGAACCGGCGTAGCCTAGCGGAATCGCTACGGCTGGCATTCTGTAGGTTCTGATAGACGCGCTCTGGGGCATACGCCTTCTCGTTACGTCCACCGATGATCGGCTTGATAACTTCGTCGATCGTTTCGACGCGCTCACGGTGTGCGCGATCCGCTGCCAAGAACCTAGCGCGTGCGTCTGCTGGCAATCCGTTGGCAATGTCTTCCGAAATGGAATCCAGCACCTGTCCTGCGCGACGCTGAAAGTCCGTGCCGCGAAGTTCGTCAGTCTGTGCCAGTCCGCGCACGTTGGTGCGAAGACGGCGCAGGCCATCTACCGACAAGCCACCGGGGGCAGTAAGATCCCCGCCCAAGCGCTCCAGCGCGTTAGTGACAGGCGCGCTAGTACCCGGCGTTTCTGCCAACTCGCGAAGGTTATTGTCCAGCGTGTCGATTGCCCGCTGTGCCGTAGGGCGAACATCACCAGCCGCACTACGCGCCTCGTTATACATTCCTCCAACACGCTCGCGCGATTGACGGATATACGTCGCGGCACCACGCTGCGCGGTTTCGCCCGCCGCGACCGGCTGCTCTACGGCACCGACACCAGCAGCGACACGATCGCGGGCGGCACCAATCTGGTCAGACACGCGCTGTCCGCCCCGAATAACCGGACCGGACGACAACGGAGCCTGCGCCGCGCCTGACGTGAAACGCCGCGTCAATGGACCGCCCACGTCGGCTGGCAATGGCTCTACGCCCTGCCGCCCTGCCGCCTCCATAAGCTGCTGACCCGGCCCAGGGGGCACCGGACCACCGCCACCACGCCCAGCCAGATACTGAGCCGCACGTCCGCCCGCATAACCCAGCGCGCCACCCGCTAGCGCGTTACCGCCTGCTGCAATAAGGCGAGAAGAGGTATCGCCGTAGCTGTCATTATAGCCGTAGGCGGCACCGATGCCCGCACCGTTGCGAGCCAAGTTGGCCGCACTGGTGCCTCCAACGATGGGGACTGCAAGCCCACCGAGAACCTGTCCCCCAAGCCGAGCAACACCGTTGTTCTGTTGGTCATAAAGATCGTATCCCCTGCGTCGGTTTAGATTTTCGTTATAGGTGCCATCACCGCCTACCGTGTCGACGACTGCGCCAATGCGGTTGACGAGGCCAAGCGAGCCAGCGTTGGCGACACCGCGCGCAAACGCGCCTGCCGTACCGTCACCGGGATCGACCGGCTTGGCTTCGATGCCCGAATAATCAACGCCGTAGCCCGTGCCCCCGCCTGCGTAATATTCCGACAGCTTTGCGGCATTCTCCTGTGATAGCTCGCCCGCACCATAAAGCGCGTAACGCTGGCGGATGGCATCAGGCGACGGCTTCGTAAGCAGAAACGCTTTGTAGTCCGCATCCTGCTGCGGGTTGAGGCGATTGACGCCAGACTGCGTGGGGGCAAGCTGGTCGTTAAAAGCAAGAGTTCCGCGATCTTCAGGTGCGGCACTACGCAGAGCATTAACCTGATCCGCACCACGCCCAGCGCCGATACCAAAGCTTTCGATAATGCGCTGTCGTGCGCGACGCTTTTGCTCGATAACCTCTGGCCCTTCGTTGGGCTGCGGGAAGAACGTCTTTTCCTGCTTGTCAAATTCCTGCGGCGAGATGGCAGCGCCCGATTCATAGCGCAAACTAGCGGCGATGAAGTCGCGCTTAGCCTGCTCAGCCTTCTGGCGCTCAGGACTAGTGAAAGCGTTGGTAACACCTTCCGGTAGAATGTCTGCCGCAGCCTGACCTAATAGCCCACGCGGCTCCGTAGCCACTCCGCTGGCTTCGAAGTCACGGTTGGCACCCAGCGCACGGTTATAGAAAGCGGTTGTCTTGCCTTCATTTTCGGTCAGACGGGTTTCGTTGGTCAGCTTACGTGCATCCAGAGCAGCCTGTCGCTCTGCCGCTGCTGCCGCACGGTTAGCAGCAGCATCCGCGCGCTGTGCCGACTGATCAGCTCGCTGGTCGGAATTAACAGAAAGCTGGAAACGCGCCTGCTCCATCGGATCGATAGGCTTCGGACCGCCATAGATACGCGCGGGCGGCTGGCCCTGCTGCGACTGCTGCGACTGCTGCGCCGGGATAAGGTCTGCGAAAGGATTGTCTTGCGCCATTATTTACTGCCCCTGCGCCCGAAATACGGGACTTTTCCGTAACCCGGCAATGTAACGTGTACGTGATCGCCCTCATCTAGATACCGCGCTTTGTTACCAAAGTAACCACGCAATGCGCCTACCGATGTATTAGCGTAATCGACGCCATCGCCTGTTAAGTGGTGCGATGTAGCCACGCCGCCGACTGCGCGATTGCCCGCAACTGTGCGACGACCGCTAGTCATCGTGCCTGGAGCGCCGTTGATATCAGGGAAACGTCGCGCCCCCTTGCGAGGGCGCACCTCCCTGCATCTGACGAAGGCGAGCGTAAACAGCGCTCGGATCTGCACCGGCTGCGATTGCCTGTGCTGCCATCGCCTCCAGGTTGGCGCTGCCACCGGCTTGTGGGCGAGGCTGGGCTTGCGGCTGCTGCTGTGGCTCACCAGCACCACCCAACGGCACACCCTGCGCGTTGAAACCCTGAAGGTAACCACCAGCCGGAATAACCTTGTAATCGACCTGCTGCTGCTTCAGATATTCGCTGGCTTTGCCCGCCTGCGCGATGATCGCGGCGCGAGACTCAGGCGAGAACTGCCCGATGAACTTTGCTGCTTCAGGGTGCCCCTGCTGCACATACTGCTGGGCATAGGCGTCCCACTTTTCTGGCGTGTCGGCCAATAGCGCGATCTGGCCCAAGTCCTCGATCTGCTGGAGGGCCTCCTTGTGTCCGACCTCGCCAGCTTTGGTGGCAAAGCCCGCATAATCGAAGTCCCCACCAGCCGCAGCGGTTTGAGCTGCGCCCTGATAGTTACCCTGGCCAAGCTGCTGCGATGCCTGCTGACGCGCAGCTAGAACCTGCTGCATCTCCTGCTGCTTCAACGCCATCTGCTGACGCTGCATACCCTGCTGCTGCGCCTGCCCGAACGTCTGCAACGCCTCCAGTGCGTTGAAGCCCGGTCCCTGAAGCCCCCATTGAACAGCCATTAGAAGCCCCTAAAATTAAGCATGCCGTTCGGTAGCGTGCTGCCGATAGCTGGACCCTGCGCCTGCTGGCCATAGCTTGATGCCAGCCCCCCACCAGCATAAGCGCTGCCGATGTTGGCAAGGTTCTGCAATGCGCCCGACCATGCAGCACCACCAGCGAGCGCGCCATTAGACGCTGCATCCGCTGCGTTCTGACTCGACTGGTTGATGTTGTTGACCGTGTTGGTAGCGGCACCGGCAACCTGCCCGATAGCCTGCTGACCCTGGCTAGAGAGGTTCTGAAGGCCATTCAGCCACGAACCCGACGACTGATCCGCCAGTGCCTGCCCCTTGGCCTGTAGCGCCTTTAGAGTGGCACCAGACGCCCCCAGGCCGCGTGCATAGGCGTTGGAGTTAACCGCGCCCTGCCCGGTGTTGAGCAAGTCCTGATACCCGGTCGAGCCGCGATAGGTGGCAAGTGCCGCCTGCGCCCCGCTATCGCCCTGCGTTCCCAGAAAACCGCCGATAAGATTGCCAGCCGCATTACCGCGATCGATCGTCGGCTGGTTGAGTCCGGTGATATACTGCTGGTTCTGCTGTAGGCGCTGCTGCTCGGACTGCGCCTGCTGTTGCTGCCTCTTGGATGCCTTGCTAGCAGCACTGGACTGGATGGCCCCACCGATAAGCGACCCGCCTGCTGCGACGCCTGCTGCAATGACTACTGGTGGCATCTAGAGACCTTCCGTTACGAAATACTGCACATCACCGGCAATCATATCCTTGCCAAAGCCAACAGACTTCAACCCCATGCGTCTGATATAACAAATCGCAGCGCGGTTGTACACTGACGGTTGCCCCCAGACGGTATGCGCGCCCTCTTTGCGAACATAAGCCAGCATATCGCGTCCGGTCTGCATTGCATGGGCGCCACGTGCATCTTTGCGGACCATCAGATGGCACTCATAGATACCCGGCCCACGCCATACGAACATCGCTACAAACCCGCCGTCTATCAGGACGATGTTGCGCGGATCTTCGCACCAAGGCGTGAAATCCAGATGGTCGGGCGGATACATTGCGCCAAGGAACATCAGCGCACGCACGGACGGATCATTGCCAATCTCGTTTACGCGCTCTGCATCGGTTACGCGCTCGATCATACTAGCGGCAACTGTTCATCACGCGGGCGCACGAACCCAGGACGTTGCGGACCTTCGCCACCCTCAACCGTGCCAGTTGTCGGGATCACGACAGCGCCAACAACGTGCGTCGAATTGGTCTGCGCTGGGGGCGTGGTCGTAACTGCGTAGGTGACGTTGCCACCCTCGCGCGGTGCGTCGTTGTATGTCACGTAATCCGTGTCCCCTTCTCCGGTCGCGGTCACCGTTCCGCCCGCTACCGATACGCTTGTAGAAGGTCCACCAGTAGCAGACGGATAGATGCGCGTGTGCGGCGCAATGGTGATCGTCGTGGGGCTCGCGCTTAGAACAGACGTTGGATCGATGTAGCTGGCCTGTAGGGACGCCTCACGGGCGTTTGCAGCAGCTTGAGCCGCCGCCGCCGCCGCTGCTGCCGAGCTGTCCCCCGCCGCTGCATTCGCCGCGTCTGCCGCTGCCTGTGCGGCCTGCGTGGCTGCGTCCAGATTGGCAAGCGCCTCCTGGATAAATGGCAACTGCTGGATCTGCACGACGGCATCGCCCAGCGACTTCAGGATGTCGTTAAGCGTGCGCAGGAAGTACGTGGTCGGCTTGCGATCGGTTTCCACGATCGGTTGCGCCTGCGTTAGCGTTGGGATGCGTAAGGGTTTTAACGCCATGCTTGATTCGCAGCAGCACCAGCCAACCGAATGCGCTCCGGTCCGACATGGCTAATCTCAACCGTGCGATAGGGCTGCTCAGGCCGTCCCAAACGATAGAGCGAGCAAACATCGAACGGCGCACGCACGTCTAGCACGTCGTAATAGTCGGGGTAATCATCCTGACCATCCTTCCACCGAATGCGGATAGTGGTGTCGCCAGATGCGCCCATGCCCACAGAGATATTATCGTTGCGCTGAGGCTTCCCAAACAGCGCGATCGTGCCGGTAATAACCTTCTCGATCATGCGTCCGTCATCCGTGCCGTTAGCTGGATCCAGGCGCCACACAGCGCCATCAACAGACGATCCACAGAATACCGAACCTTGACGGTCATATCCGACACGGGCGTCCCATTCGGTACGTCCTGACGTAGCGAACTCGGACCACGCCTGCGTTGATGCGTCGTAAGCAAAAGAACCCTGTCCCGGTATGTTCAGGACGTAGAACTTGTGGCCGTCTAGACCGAACACCCAGGCGGATAGATCACCCCCCTTCTTACGAATGCGCTCAGCGATGCCGTTATCGCTGACGACTTGGGGAACTGCGCCACCACGACACACCTCGCCATCATTTGACACCCACATGACCGAATTGTCAAATCGCTTTACCGTGTCCCTCGCTAAACAGCCGCGTTCATAGATGCGGCCCGTGACGCGCTGGAACGGGGCGTCGACGTCCCCCGTCGACTGCCACGGCTCGATCGTGTCTTCAGAGAAAATCCAGAACTCATCGCCTACACGGCGGATGGCCACAGCCTTATCCGGCGAAAACTCAGCCGTTGCGAAGTCGAGCGGGTCAACCGTCGTCGCGCCGGGAACCATCCAGTAAAACTTGCCCGAACGCGTCAGAATCAGCAGGTATTGGTTGATCTGCTCGATATCCACCACCGTGCCCGCATCGTCGGGCAAAGCTAGAGTGGCGATTGTCGTCCCATAAAGGTACAACGCCGACCCGCCTAAGATCGCATAAACGAACGTCGTCCCGACCATCGGCGTAATACCTGTGCCAGCGATTGCACCTTTGGCTATACCAGCGGCGTACAACTGCCCGCCAGACACCGCCAGATCCTCGTCAGTCGACACCCGGTAGTCCATGCCCCGGATAGGGCCTGAGCCTAATGTGCGGGTGCGCGTGAGACCAGGGCGCTGGATACGTAGCGTTCCATCGGGCGAGATGCCGGACTCGTCCTTCTCCACATATAAATTGCGCAGGATTGTCTCGGGAACGAAACCGTCCGTGCGCTGGTAGGATTTCAGGCCGAGTGGGACGATTGGCATGGATTCAATTCCAAAGGTTCTTGACCGTGCGCCAGAATTCGGTCGCCTTAGTCGCGCTCCAACTGTCCTTAGCGTATTCCTGCTTGAAGTTATAGGTGTCTGCCCATGCGGAACCGCCACCCCATGCAAGCACGCCTGCAACCGTGTCCGGGTATTCCTTCACCAGCGCAGTGAATTCCTCCAGCCATGCCTTGCCGTTAAACTCTGGCACGCCGGAGCCATTCGACAGCCAGCCACGCGCACCACCACCTAGGCCAATCTCGGTAATCCAGATGCGCAGGCCGCGACGCTTGAACTCGTCAAACATTTCCCTGAAGTTTGCAGCGACAGCCGAACCCTTGATCTGGGGTGCGTTCTTGCCCGTCGATGGCTGGTCGTTGCCAGTCGTGGTCGGGTAATGGTGCGCAGAGAACTCCAGCTTTCCCAGAGGATCTATCTCGCCAACAGCGTCCAGTTCGGTCAAGGCGCGCTTGTATCCACCCACAGCGTTCCAGCCGCCCCAGCCTAGAATGATTGGGTATGTGATGCCCGCCGCACGGATGCCCTGGATAAGTGCCTTGCTGTCTTCTGCGTAGGTAGGCGACCATCCGCCGCTGCTGGTTTCATTCTGAAGTTCCAGCGTGATAAGGTCGTTCGGGCCGTAGGTATCCATCAGCTTCTTGCTGAGTGCGGTCCAGAACGGCAGCAGTTCCGGATTGCCCATCGCGGAATAGGTATGATCGTCAATCACAACCGCCACGTCTTCAGCCAGCGCAAAGTCGATGATCGTCTTGAGCGCCAGCCACTGCTTAGTAGGGTAGCCGTTGAGCGAAATAGCATCCTGGATCACACCGTCACGCCACAGCAGGCTCCGCTTGATCGGGATGCGGATAGCCCGCGCACCGCCGTCAAACACGTAAGGCGCGATGAAACGCGGCACGTCCTCGTAGTATCCGTTGCGGCTGTTGCTCAGCGAAGTGCCGTTACGCTGCTTTGGCTTAACAGGCGGCACAGGAGTTTCCGCACCCGGCAGACGCTCGCGCCAGTCATTGGTATAGGCATGGCCGCTGGGCGTCAGGCCCAGGTAGAAAAGGAACTTTCCGCCAAACTTCTCGCGGTTAACGGGAGTGGTGACCGAGATCACATCGTCGCCATCATCGCGGAAGGCTTTTGCTAAGTAGAAGATCATCGGATCATCCTTACGCTGCCGTCGCCGTGATGTTGTCGAGCTGACAACCGACCGTTGCGGAAGATGCAGCACTCGACTGACGCCAGCCGATAAGCCCCGGAGCCGCAAGTGCGGTCTGGGTACCCGCTGCTGGCGAGCCACTGAACACCTGAACCGCAGCGGCCCCGTTGACGCTCACCTTGAGTGTGTGGACCTCCGACCCGGCAGCGCCGGTAATGTCCAGCTCATAGTCCAGCGTATCGCCTGCGTTGAACGCCGGAGTGGCGGTCGTCACACCCGCGAAGTTGCTCGCAGTCGACGCCACGAAGCTAGCGAGAGTGTGGAAGGAACCGTTAGAACCAGTGCCTGCATAGTAATAGTTTGCAGCATCAACCACGCGATACCGGATATAACAGTTACCCGCCTTGGTGTTGACGATGGTCCGCCACTTGATCGTCTGGTTGATCGTCGGGGGCGCATAGCTGAACGTACCCTCACTCGGCACAGTCGTACCAGCCAGCGCGTTGTTGCGGATTTGGGACACGCCAACCGTCTGTGTAGTCGTATGCCCGCTGTCCGTCGTGTAGCTGGACATCGGCGTGTTATCAGCACCGGTAAACGTCGCGTTGAGGCCACCAACGGGCGCAGCGGCAGGCGTGGAGGTTACAACCGTGCTGACAGGCCCGGTTCCGATCGCGTTGACGGCACTGACCCGGAAGTCATAGGCCGTCGCGTTGGCAAGGCCGGTGACGGTTGCTGTCGTTGCGGTAGACGTGCCATCCGCGAAGGTCAGCCACGTGCTCGACGACGACGCCTTGTATTCGACAATGTAGTCCGTGATGGCCGACCGGTTGCTGCTTGGAGCGACCCAGGCAAGCGCGACCTGCCCACTGGACGGCGTTGCGTTAAGCCCCGTGACCTGCGCGGGCGCGGTTGGCGCAAGGTTGTTGGCCTTTGCCGTTGCGAGCGCGCTATAATACCTCCCGCCAAAAATGCGCTGGCTCGCCGCATCAAAGTGCAGGTTATCGCCGCCACTCGTCAGGCCTGTGCTGTCGACGAATGCCGTGAAGGCGACACGGTTGGGCGTGTCAGACAGCGCGGTCGAGATAGCCGTTGTAGTCTGCGCGCCACCGATAAGCAGCGCGCCTACGATGAAGGGCGAGTTGGTCGCGCCCGTAATGCTGGAGCGCCAGCGAGTGATAAGTGCGTCGAGATCTGCTGAATACGTGGCCTGTGACGAAGTACGGTCACCCTCGCCCTGGTGCCAGTCCGTCATGATGAACTGGTTGGTGCCACCAGACAGCGCCATTGCAGCGTTCGCCCGCGCGATGGCCTGCGTGTCGCCGCTTCCGCCCGCACGCCAGAAACCGGTATTGAACGCGGTGTTGCCCATCGCCACAGGCACAAGAAGCACCTTCCGCCCTGCCGCTAGCTTACCATCAGCGATGTACGCCTTGGCGATCGATAGGCCGGGACCGACCGTATTGGCGCCCTCATCACGGCTATCAAGCGGGTTGGCTGCAAGCGTGACGGTCTGGGCATCGTAGCCATACTGCATGATCCGGTCGTCGGTCGCATCAAGCGTGCCGTCGATCGGTCCATAACGCCCGACCATATTCGACTGCCCCGCAAGCAGGATGACATCGTAACCTGCGAAAGCGGTTGCAGCGGACACTGTAACAACCGCGCTAGACGTGCGCGGTGAGCCTATGGCGCCTGCGAGCGTCTCGGTGATATCCACAGCGCCTGCCGTGGTTGGCGTACCCGTAATGACACCGCCAGCGATCGACAGGCCAGCCGCCCCTGCACCAGAGAGCGCGATAGAGCTGCCGGACGTGAGTCCAGTGATCGTGCCGCTGTACGACGTGCCAACGGTTGCCACCGATGGCGATACAGTCAGGCTGTTCAAGGTTGGCGTAGGAGTCGGCGTGGGAGTTGGAGTAGGCGTGACAGTCCCTGCATCAGCAACCGCAACCTGCACAAGCGTTGGGTTCGGGCTGTTGAAATACCCCTCAAGAGCCTCCGTAAGCGTGATGGCCTTGGATCCTGCCGTCGTGAAAGTACCCGACAATAGCCCGCCAGAGACGTTCAACGTCGTACCATCATCAGCAGTCGCGGTGATCGTGGAGCCCGGTGTCGCGCCCGCAATGGTCGCGTTGAACATGGTCCCAGCCGTGAATGCCGTGCTGGACAGATAGAGCGCGTTAAGCGAGGGAAGCGGGTTGCCAGTTGCAGCCTCGACCAAAGCAATCAACCGGGCGTTCTGCGCCGTCAGAGCCTGCACCCGCGCATCGTTGTAGCGCTTGTATTCGTCGAACTGCTCAGCAGGCGTCGCACCAGCAGTAACCCCGGCACCCGTAACGGACAACGTCCGCCCCTGCCTGGAAACTACGATGCGATCCCCCGGCTGGAGGATATAGCCATCGGGGTAGGAGTTAATGCGGCTCATACGGTAATCCTATAAACTGAAACAGGAATGGTATAGGTCGCACCTAAACCGAGTGCTGGAGTGAAGTACCCTATGCTAACACTATTAGCTCCAACAGGGTAGGCATTTTGCACTTCGCATCCCGTCGTCGACGTGCCGTTGGGGATGACTACCAGCCTGCCCATGTCAGCAGTTGTGATGCCTGTTAGCGGCAACGTCATGCGCTTCATACCGAGCGCTAGTGATAGCAGCGTGGTTTCTGTGACGGTGACGTTGCCGACTAGGGTCAGGCGCCCGTTAGTTGGCGCCGCGGCGGGGATCGTCGGTTTGTCAGTTAGGTCGTTGTAAGAGTGCGTATGAGCCGCTGGCGGGAATGTGTCGGGTTTTCCAGCAAGGCTCGACCATGTTGCCCTAGGTGGCTGTGCAGGCGCCCTAACAGCCATTACGCGCCCGATCCGTAAATCATCACCAGCCGATTCCTGCCGGTGAGCCCAGAGATAGGCGCCAACGGCTCGTCATCGGCAACAGCGGCAATCCACTGAGGCATCTGAGTGCGGTTCACCTCGACCATTCCAGGCGCGATGTAGTGCCCCTTCTCCTTGATCGTAGGCATATCGCCCGCGTTGCCAGTCCAGCCCGCATACCAGACCCAGCAGTTGGTCGGGTTGTACATCTTGAACGTGGTAACGCCCTTGCCGTTCATCGACGGCACAGGAACCGCTACAGGAGCCGTCCCAACCGGGATAAGAACAGGTTCCACCGACAAATTACGGCGGAACGGCTGAAGCATCGTGTCGTTCGGCATTACTGCTTCACCCAGCCGCTATCGGAAGTCTGCACGCCGCCAGAATATGCACTGGAACGAACCCACGTATTCGTGCCGTCTGTAACGGTATCCGTCAGCAGATTGCCCGACGTGTCATAAGAATAGGTGTGCGCCTTGTACGTCGGAACAGGGTTGCCATTCGTATCAAGATCGGTTCCGCCACCACTGCCGCCGCTCTGATTAGCACCGGCCAGAATCGTCGTAGGATTGCCCAGCACATCAGTGATATAAACCGGCTGTGACTGACCGTTAAGCGATGCACCCTGCGCCATCAGTAATATACTCCTACTGTTTCACTACGCTCCATACCAAAGCGCGTTACCAGAGAAGTCTTGAAACGCATAGACGCGACCGCCGTTGCTTCTGGAATATCAGAGCCAAACTGGTCCGATATTTCCACAGCTAGACACGATGCCAACCCATTCAGATCGGCATACGAACGGGGCGCTTCATCATCCAGCGTCAGCCCGTCGATCGTCTGCCACTTCTTCACCGTGCCATCGTAGAGGTACGTCTGGGTGCGGCCCATGCACATATCGGTGATCGTAATAGCCGAACCATCACGCGGCGGCTTTATGCACCCCTGATTACGTGGCTGGCGGACCGGATCGGCTAAAATCTCATTGCCGTAGTCGTCCTGGATTGGTGCGCCCGTGTCATCCCAGATCGGATCCCACACCAGCGAATTAGTCCCGAAGTCATGCCGCCAGCAGCCATCAACCGAGATTTGCGGGAGGCTCACAAAGCAGGCGTCTTCACTCTCACGGATAACGCGCTCATTCGGGCGAGCGCAGTAATCCTCTGTAATAACCACGTCAACGAGCCGCCCCGATGCGCCTGAGGCTATCCACCCCAGATACATCGAGCGCAGCGCGTTGAGCGTGTCCACCATGTCGGTGGGGCGCGCATCCCTTCCAGACCCAACAACGCCCAGTTTACGCAGGGCGAGGTTACAGACGATGCGCGCCAATGCCACCTTACTTGGTCGCGTCTACGAGCTTGCCACGCAGGGTCTCAAGCGAAGGATTACCCTGCACCGTGATACCATACGTGCGAAGCTCAGCCTTGATAGCAGCCTTCTCGGTGCCCTCTTCGGCACGTTCGCGCTGCTCATCGTCGGTAGGCTCATCGGCCTGCGCGACATTAGCCTTCTCGTTATCGACAGCGAACGTCGGGTTGTCGTGGATCGCATCGTACATCGCGTGGCCCTTGGGGACAGTCACCGACTGCCCCTTTACGAAGACAAGATCCCCCATGCGGACGATCTGCGAGGCTGGATCTTCGTCACCCAGCCACACCGCCTTGAACCCACTCATGCGGGGTTCTCGATGACGCCGTTCAGTTCGGCGGTGATCGAACCCGTTGCGTTCGTGGTGGCGCCACGCACCGTCAGGATGATATTGGTGAACGCCGTGTTGTTGAAATTACGGCCCTTGACGTCAAGGACTGCAACCTGACCCGCTGCCGCTGCCGACGTGGCACCGAAATAACGGGTCGAGTCGGCTGCATCACCAAGTTCAACCGTGACACCTGCGCCAAGAGCGTCCCACTTCATGAAGCCGCCCTTGACGAGGAAGTTGCGGTGGACACGGAACATGAGAACCGTGTCATTGACCGCGATGGCGCCCGCCGACTGTGCGCCGAGCGTGAACGTACCAGAAGCGACCTGAAGGCCGCGGCCGTCACCCGTCGGACCCGAAACCGGATACGTGGGTGCGGTCATCTGAAGCGATCGAAACTGAGCCATTATCTAATGCTCCTTATGCGAGGGCCGGAACGGCGGTTACCGAGGTGACGATGCCGTACTGGACGCCGCCGTAGCTGGTCTTCTTGACGCCGCGCAGCTCTTCGATTGCGACGGCAGGACGGAAGCCATAATCTTCCGTGTAGTCGGTGCGTGGCTGCGGAGTCTGGCCGATGCCAACCGCGATAGCCGACTGACCGCACAGGAAGCCCATCGCGAGATCCGTACCGCCCGAACCAGCACCCGGAAGCAGAAGCTGATCAAGCTCGGGAACTTCGCGAATGATGACCCCGAGGTACATCAGATCGCCGTCCTGGAACAGCGGGTTGCTGTCCACGCCACCAGCTTCACGCGGGCGCGATGCGGTGTTGATGCTGACGATCGTAGCGTCCTGCGAGAGAAGGCCGAACTCACGGCTACCCACGAAGTATACGTACCACTCGCGCCCTGCCGTCATGTCGGCACGGAACGGACGAATGTTGGTCGTCATGCCGGTCGGGCCGACAGGAGCGCCGCCAGCATTCTTGGCGATGGTCTTCAGCAGGCGGATATGCGCTGCCGACGACTGACCGCTTGCCTGCGACACCGTACCCAGCGACGTTGCCCAGTTGCCCGACGCCGTGTTGGCGCGTGCGTTACCGAACACGATACGGTCGCTATTGTTGACGAGGTAGGCATTGCGCTGTGCTGCCGTAGAGAAGCCGTAGAGAACGGTCTGATCGGTGCCGGGAAGGCCCTGATTATCGAGCGCGCCGGGGATGACCACCGATGCAAACTCGTTAATCACATCATCGCGCAGGCTCTCGGTGCACCAGTCGCGAAGCTGCGGCTTGGCTTCCGAAAGCAGGTTGATTTCCGTGCGAAGCTGCGTCGACTTCGGAACCTTGACGGCGTTACGACGCCAATCGACCGTGACCGCCGTATTGAACAGGCCCAGATCGGTTTCGTTGCCCTTCAGGATTTCCGAGCCACGAACGCCGCGACCCTTGATGCGGGTGATCATCGGAAAGTTGATCGTATCCCCGCCCTTGTCCTTGAACTCATTCATCATACGGATGATGCTGGTGTTCTCGGTGCCCATGTAGGGGAAAAGGGCATTTGCACGGATGTATTCGCGCGTAAGAGTCTCGCTCCACTTCTGGACTGCGAGCGCGCCTGCAAGAACGACTTCTGCCATGGTAGGCTACCTTTGAAAGATAGCGCTAAAGTCTGCCGGTGCTGCTGGCTCCTTGGCGCTGATCGGGCTTGAATCCGATGCGATGGAACGTGGCGGCATGGCGGTCTTTGGCGCCGGTTGTAACGTGGCCGCGACAGGCGCGACCGCTGCGGGTGCGGTAAGGCCACGTTTCGCAATCTCCCGTTCGATCAGCTCGTCGAGCGAGCTAACGTCGGTGGGCAACTGCGAATAGAGGCCGTTCCGCTTGTGCTGCTGGACGATCCAGTCAAAAGGCATAGCCTGCATCGGCATTTCAGCTTCAAGCATTGCGCGGAAACCCGGATCCTTTTGCGCCTTCTCAAGCGCCCAGTTCCTTGCTTCCTCAACACCATCCTTGCCGTACTTTTCAACGGCCCAGTGGTGGCTCAATTCCATCTTCTGCTGCTGCAAAGCCTGCTGAAGATGCTGCTGCTGAAAGGCCAGGTAGCCTTCGGGATCGTCATAGGCGTCAGGGATGGCCTGCGGAGCGCTCTGCTGTGCCTGCTCAAGTCGGGCGGCTCGCTCTTCAGCAGCCTTCCGCTTGTCACGCTCATCCATCATAGCCGCAAGGGGGACGTATCCCGGCTTAGGCTCTTCAGGTGCACGCTCAGTCTGGACTTCGGGTGTTACCGGCTCGGGCGCTGGTGCCTCTGCTTCAGGTTCCGCAACTGGTATGGGCGTCTCGACTACTTCGGCGTCCTGCGCCTCGTTTTCGGGGAATGCCTGATCCAGAAAGTCCGCCATTATGACTCCTACTCGGTCGTCTCGTGACCGACATACGCAGCGCCCGGTACAGCGGCGGCCTGTGCAGTGTTACGGTCTGCCAACCTATCGCCCTTAACCCATGGCGGCGGGTATTGTGGTATCTAAATACCCGTTAATAGGGTTGCTTGCAATAGGTCTTTGTGGTTACTTAATGGTGCTGCGGGTGCCGATGGGCCCTGCCGATACCCACCAGATCGACGTTGTTCCGTAATTGATCGGAAGCGCCCGCAGCACCCTAATCCATCAACGCCGCTATCGGATTAAGCCCCAACCCCGCATACAACTCAGCCTGTGCAGTATCCGCATCGGCAGCCGTCTTATGCGCGCCTGCCACGGTTGCCAGCGTCTGAGCCTGCTTATGCTCGACCTCCACAGCCTCCAGCGCCTCACCCTTGGCCTGCTTGGCCTCAAGCGCCTGCGTCAACTGCTGGACCTGCTGGGTTAGCTGCTGGACCTGCGACTGCTCGCGTTCCTGCGTGAACTTGTCCAACTTCTCAATGATGCGGGTCTTGTCGTCCAGCGGGCTAATCTCAAGCATCAGCTTGAACTCAGGCGTGGAGACAGCGGCCAGACCGCCAGCGTTAGTCACCAGCGAAGTCAACTCCGCCCAAACCTCCTGCTGAAGGTTAGCTGTGTCTGGCGTCGTATCGAGAATGATATCAACCTGCATCTCAGCAAGCCGGTTCTTATAGCCAACGATACCCTGCGCCATCTGAACCATAGGCTGTCCGGTCATCGGATCCATGGCAGGCTGACCCGTGGCAGGATCCACCATCATCTGCGGAACCATGCCCATCTCAGGCTCATTCACCTGCAAGAACTGCATCGCCTTTGGATCGTCGGTAGTGCGGACAAACCACGGCTCATTCTTGAACTGGCGCGCGCGGTCCCACATAGCCCGGTAGCAATCCAGTTCCCACGATGTCAGGCGTGCGAGCGGACGTGCAAGCTCGGTCAACCCGGCCTGTTGCGATACCAGCCGCGCACGCCCGGACTGCGACGCACCATCCTGCCGACCAAGCACAGCAGGCGTCGGCCCCATACGCTCGATTTCGTTCTTGGCCTCCTGCATCCGCATCAGGTTGGCGCTGGACTGCTCCGCCGTCGAAACGATTGCCCAGCCAGCCGGAATAACGCCGTCAGCCTTAGCGGCCTCCATGCGCGCGATGTCCTGATCGACAGGCGGTGCGGACGGATCGGTCTGCTGTACCTGACGACTGTTCATCAGATGCAGCGAGCGCGATCGGCTTGCGTTAACCTCGTCCTGGATCGGTATCATGTCCTGGATAGGGCCGTACCGCCAGTTCTTCGCGTCAACGTAGCAGCTAACCGCCTTGATCGGGTTGTCAGGCCGCTGCTTGTCATCGAGATACGGCGACGGACCATATTCCAGCACGCCAGATGCGATGTAGACGATGCGCTTCCACTCGCCGTCGATTACACGATATTCTTCGACCACCAGCACGCGACGGCGACGGGTATTGATCCAGCCCGCGCCCTCGTCACCCGTGTCCTCGAACTTGTCCGACCCGAATATGCCGACGCCATCGGGCTTCAGCGGGTCACCTAGTTCATCGATCCTCGCACGCCACTTCTCCATGACCTGTTCGGCGTCCATCCACTTCGCCATGCCCATATATCGAGCGTCGGCAAAGTCGTTACGACGGCTGTAGCGGTCTGCGTAGAACTCCTTCCACCGGATCTGCGTGGCAACGATCCTGTCGTCGTCCATCTCGATAATGACGGCGCCCGTGCCTTCCACCAGGAACGACTCTGCGACCTCCATTTTCACATCGCCAAAGTCGCAATCGTCTGCAACGTAGCGCAGAACCTTGCTGGCAACGTCCGCGCTGTCCTGGTCGTCTGGGTTGCGTGGATATGCCTGCGGGTCGCTACGTGCCGCCTCCAACACGCCCAGGATGCCGTTGATGGCTGGGCGGATGCGGTTGGTGTAGATCGCGGGCTGGTTGCGCGTCTTGAGCGTTGCGCGGACCTCGCTCGACAACTGACCCGGCCCGTCGAAATAATCCCGCGCTTTCTGGTTGCGCTGCGACATGCCACCGTCTTCAGCCGCGCGCGCATCGTCGAAACCCTGACGCAACCGTTCGATACTAGGCGGTGTGCCCTTAATGTATTCGGGCAGGGTCTCGGTCACGCCAGTTAGCGCAATGCCGTCTTTGTTGTCGTCATCAAGGATCATGCGAGCGCTCCGGGCGGGTATTCTGGTACCTTTAGCACATCAGCCCCATGCACTACTAGATGGCTGCGGGCGTCGTCTGTAGTCACCATCGGGCGGGTTGGTGGATTCAACCTTCACCTTGACGATTGCCGGGTGCGCTTCATCAATCGCGCGACCGATGTTGGCAGCCGCGTCAATCTCGTCATCCCACTTGCCAGCCGGGAACTTGCGGTATTGATCCAGCACTTCTTCGCCCATCGGTCCGATAGGGATATGTACCTCGCCCATCGCAGCCTTGGCCTGGAATGCCTGCGCTTTGGTTGCCTTGTCGCCGCCCGCTGTTGATAGCGGCTCGATACGACACAGCACACGGTTACGCCGCATTGCAGCCCTGACGAACGGCTCTGCTGACTTCCAGTTGTTGTCGGCTTCAGGAAACCAACATAGCGGCTTCCATTTTTTGATGAGTGGCAACGCACCTGCATCGGCTAACGTCTGATCGCCCGTGTGTTCGTCGAGCTTCACACCCATCGCCACGTCGATCGTGCCTTGTACACGATAGCCGTCGAGCAACCAGATCCCTTGGTGCTCATCAATTCCCCATACCCGGAACACGTTAAAGTCGTTCTTCTCGCCGCCTCCAGGTGCATGATCGCTGGTCATGTAAATGTTGAGCGCGCGTGGACGATCGGCCAGCGAGAACCGCTTGAACCAATCAGTTTTGAAGAACGTACCTTCGTCCGCTGTTGGCTTCTGCTGATACAGGCTGGTCCACGTCCGTGTGTTGCGCTGGAACGGCGCCCAATGCTCATGACTGAACCACTCAGGCCACAGCGTTTCGCCTATAGCGCGCTCCAGGGGGTCGTCATCACGGTCTGCAATGGCGGGCAGACAGATCACCTCCCACCAGCGTCCATCACGTCCGTAGAACGCTCCTGACTGCCCATCCCAGTCTTCAGGCAAGATACGCCCAGCAGGGTCGTCGGCATGCCACCGTGTCAGGATCATGATCTGCGGCGAACCTGGAATAAGACGCGAGCAGAAGTCATCCGTGTAGGCGTCCCAAGTCGTGTCACGGATTACCTGAGACTCTGCCGCCTGCCGCCCCTTGATAGGATCATCGAGCACGCCAAGCGCGCCACGGTTGCCGGTGAGGCCGGACAGGATACCGCCTGCCATGTATTCGGAGCCATTCTCCAGCGCCCATTCGTCAGCCGCCGATTGATCGGAACGCAGCGCGCATGACGGGAAAATGCGGTTAAAGCCCGGTGTCTTGATAAGCTGGCGAGCGCGTCTGCCCTGCTTCTTTGCGATGTCACTGGCATAGCTGGCAAGGATCACGTTGCGCTTGGGCTTGGTTGCCATGAACCACGGGACATAGACGACATCCACATAGGTGGACTTGGCAGAACCTGGAGGCATCAGCACCATGAGGTTAGGAACGCTGGCCGTGCCAAGTAGCTGAAGCTTGCGCAACAGAAGCGCGTGATGGCTCGCAAGCTTGGGCTGGTGCAGGCCTGTAAAGCGTTCCTCGTCGGGATCTTCGCTAACCGGGACAGTTGGAATGTCGACCGAACAGGCAAAGTCCGCGACATAGCGGCGGGCTAGTTCGTCGCGTGCTGCCTGTACGTCAGCCTGAGTAAGTCTAAGCGCCACCCTTTGCCGCCAATTCGCGCAATGTGGCTTCGGACAAGTCGTCGACAGGCAAGGACTTCACTTCGTGCTGTATTGCCTCGCCATCGGGGCCACTAAGTTCTTTGGGCAAGATAGACGCGACAATCTTGACGTAATCGCCTGGGCGCTCATCTCTCATGTCGATAATAGCCTTGACGCCGTTAGTGTTCCAATCAGCCAGAAGCGCATCTATGAATGCTTCACCAAGTCTTGCACGCGCACCTTTGGGGCGTCCGGCTGGATTGCCAGACTGCCCCGGCTTGAAACGGGTATCCCTGATTTTGCCTGTAACTTCAGGATCGTCCATCTCTCTCACTTAACCCCAAACGCCCGAAGCATCAAGTGGGCGGTGCCTTCGTCCTTGGTCTTCATGCGGAGGTGGCCAATTCGCGCCCGCGCTTAATAGCCGCGAGAAGCAACTGCTCATTTAAGCTATCAGAGTTGTAGTGCGCGGCCTCGCCAATCTTGCGCGCTTCAATCAGGTCTGGATCAATTGGCTCGGGCAGTTCGTTTAGAATTTGTCCAGCCTCATAAACAACGCCGTGACCATTCACGCCAACAACATTTCGATTGCACTGGATGGCCTTGCACAGCGCTCGGATCCTAACGACCATTTCCGGTGACACACTCTCGCTCATCATCGTTCTCCTGAAGGTGCGCTCAGACGGCTCACCACGGCCGAATCCCCTCATGACAGCCACCCTTAGGCGTGCAGATGACCCGATCCTTGGCGATTGCGGGGGTTGCGGTAAAGATGATGGCGACGATTAGAATAAGCTTACGCATTAGATGCAATCCTTCTCAAACTGTTCCCGAGTCCCAATCGTAACGCCGGTCACTGAGTCGCGCTGAAGCTGGCGACCGCGTTTGATGGCGGCTTTAGCAATGCGAACTTCTGGATAGTGATCGCAGTCACCCTCTGAAATTCTCCGCAAGAATGTTTCAGACTGATCGCGGCTTTCCAACTGGCCGATAGCAACATTCCGCGCCTCCACCAAATCCACATCCACCGGCTCCAAAGCGGCAACGATCGCGCGGGCTTCTTTGATGAATACTGAGCCGATCCCGTGACCATTACTTTCGTCGTCAGCATAGTGGCACTGCGAAACAGCATAAGCCAGCTTCCGCATCCTCTCCACCAACTCAGGCGACACAGCCCGCTCATCTGGGGTGGGAGTGGGGGTGGTGACGGCGATGATGTTACGGATTGTCCAATTTCCCAAGCGATGCGAGCCGTCTTCATTGAACCAGTTTACATTTCCATCTTCGAGAGCGGGCACGATTCTGCGCGTCATTTCGCCATCGGAGCAGGGTTCGTATCCCACTAAAGAAACGTCCATTACCCGCCCATCGATATGAACAGCTTCAATTTCCTTATACCAATCAATCATCTCAAATCTCCCTATTGCGTTCGTACACCCAACAACGGTATATGTCCAGCGTCAGCCGCGTTTCATCTCCGCGACACTGGCGCCAATGATCCGGGTTGAGCGGCTTCTCCCTAAGCTCCCGCTCCCCGGATTTTTTGTGTCATTCGCAGAGAGCGTCGCGCTTGGCGTCATCCCAGTGGTTTGCAACGTTGTCGTATCCATCGCACCACGCATCGAAATAGAACGTGCCCTTGGGTCGGTTGTTCGTATCACGACGTTTGCCAGCATTAGCAGCTTTTGCACCCGCAACAGCGGCTAAGTGTGCTCGACGATTACTAATGTCTGCCATCTCATTTCTCCTTTCTTGGGCAACCAGCCGCACGCCACGATACAACGGCCTCGATCCAATCCTCAGCCTCTTCCATGGCGCGGATTGAGGTTTGATATTCGTCCTCAACCTCTCGATCATCCATGGCGTTAAAATCCGCCTCATAACGCTTCCATGCATTTTCCATCTCAACTCTCCCTATCAAAAACAACCGGCCACACACCCGACCCCAACCGCCGCCAGAGCAAACCGTGCATACCAGCAAGGCTAAGCCCCACCGACCGCGCAGCCTCGTCCCTGTTGGCCCCCATGCGAGATAGCGCCAAGAGTTGTGCGTAGCGATCGTTGGCGGCGGTGGTGTGGGTCATGGCATAGCGGCCACAGCAGCTTCGACAGCATCCCATGTCACGTAAGCAGGATCATCATACTTCCTGCCGTGATTGACGTGATTGTGGACCGCCTCGACCAGATCGTCATACTGCTTGCCGGTAGGATGCGCGCCCCACTCGTAAGCTGATGCTTCGTCTGCCCCGCGTCGAATGCCTCCAGCGTATACTGCCTTCAGCAGTTTCCAATCTAATTGGTCCATCTCACATCTCCATTCATGCCCATACGGGCGGGTTGGGGGCTAACTGTGGGGCTGGATATACCGTAAAACCGCCTCACAGCCCCGTACAGCTCCTTTACAGACTTTCCCCATGTACGGCGCACCTAAAGTGTCCAGCGGTGTTCACAGCAGCTTTTAATTCGGCATAGCTGATAATGCCTTCGCGGTGCTGCTTGTTCGCCGTTTCGACAGCCTCGCAATACGCGATATCGAATCGCTCTATCGAAGCTGTCAGCGCCGCCATGCTCTCCTTCACCGCCAGCCGATGCTTGGCCGTGCGCTGCGTGGTTGTCTGGGCGGTCATGCTGCGTGGGCCTGAGCAAAAGCCCGAGCAACCCAAGCCTGCTCGGTCTCCATGTAAGCCCGACGGCAGATCGTCAGAACCTCGCCAGTGGCCGTGCTGAAAACCTCCAGGGCCTTCTGCTTGCGGCTGGTGCCATCGTAGGCGGGGACGTTAATGATTTCGTAGTCCATGGTGCATCTCCTTGCTGGCGTTGGTTGGTGTATGACACCGTATCGGAATGCCGTCAACTACCTTCTGCAATTATTTTCGCGCGCCGACGACGCTGAGCCTCACGCTCCAGCTTTTGCCGACAGATACGGCAGGATCCGACAGCGCGATCGGTACGGGCCTTGGTGTTGGCCGGGGTTCGCGGATGGCCGCATGGATATAACTCAGCCACGGGCCATCCTCTCCAAACGCCGTGTAAGCGGGTTCTGATGGCCGCTACGAGCCTTGTCTGCCCAAAGCCTATACCAGTACGCCCAGACCGTCCCATCGGCCTTCACGGCCCTGCGCTCGTAGTGAGCTGCGACCCGTTCCGCGACGGTCATGCCTTCACCTCCACATAGTCACCGCGACGAAATGCGTTGACGACTTCGGTAGCTGCCGACTGAGCGTAATACTCGGTCAGACCGGCGTCAGCGGCGAACTCTGCGCGGATTCGAGCGATGCGGGCTTTCTTGGCGGCGGCGTGTTGTGCGAGGGTCATCTGGGTTACTCCGTTGCTGTTGATTGGTGTATGACAGTCCTCTGGCGCCCCGTCAACACCTATTTTCACCCCCGCCACAACCGAAGATAGGCGGTGGCGTGATGCGGCTCGATCCCATAGCGGGCGGCGAGTTTGGCAGGATCCGCCTTGTCCAGCTTGGTGGGGTCGGCCTTCATCATTTCTATGAGGAATGTTGTTAGGGGCATGGTCTGTTTCATGGCTTGACCTCATGCACCTGAGCCGTTCCAAGCCTGAGACTGGCCTTCCTCACCATATCCCTTGTTCCATTGCCGCCTGGGAATGCGAGGCAGTGAGTTGGCTTGCCCTCGTCTAACATTTTCGTGTTGCGATCGGGGCCAGCGCGTCCAACCATCGGAAACCCTAGGTTCTTAACGCCACGATCTTCAGCCCACTGTTGAGCGTGAAGATCCGCGCCGCCGTATGGACACCGGCCTTCGATTATTGCGGTTATGCCGTGCTTGGCGTGAATGCCGTCTAGCATTCTCCATACTCGCGCTTTGTCAGCGTAGTGCCTGCCCCCGCATACCAGCAGCCTCATACCGCCCACACCCTCTTACCGTTCACCCGCCGCAACCGTAATCCCGCCCGTCTGTTGCGCTCCCTTACCTCCCACAGCGCCTTCAACTTAGTTAGGCGGTAGATCGGATCGGTTGCGTAAAGATCGCGCCGTCTGGTTGCTCGGCGGTCGTTGTCGAACAGGCGGTAATGGTCGTCTGCTGTCATCTCGACCACGCCTACCACGGTGACCACACCTCTTTTCAAAACATCCGACGACAATACCTGCGCTACCCCCATATCCCCTTCTCCAACCTTTTCTTCTATATTTATAACTTTGGGTGTGGTCATTAGTAAAAAGCCCCGGAAAACTGCCAAAAATTGGTGACCACACCCCTGTGGTTTTAGGGTGTGGTACCACACCAGTTTGGGTGTGGACACGTTAACCACGTTGCGAGTCATTCTTAAAAAAGGGTGTGGTCATCTGCCAAAAGACCACACCTGACCGCAGGGTGTGGTCACCCTTCATAGACCCATACGCGCGTCGTTTTGCGGCTCCCGTCGTCCTGCCGCATCTTGGGGGTTTTCTGCACCCAGCCAAGCCCAGACATGACCGTAGCAATGCGCGTTTTCGTAAAGCCATCCTGCCGATCGAGCGGGATCTTGATGATGTTCGTCAGGATCTGGACAGACGTGTAGCTCATACCGCGCACGATCGTTTCGCCTACGTGGTCCTGCCACGGATCGATTGAAACGCGCTCGACCTGCTCAGCCCCAGCAAGCACACTGTCGTGCTCGTTCAGCCACCAACGCTCCTTATCCCGGTAACGCTCGACCGCTTCAGCCCACAACTGGTCGCGCTTTCGGGTCAGCTTCTCCATGTCAATCCGCGTGCATGTGACGGGCCAGTAACGCCGGTTGCCGGTCGGGTCACTGAGATAGCCGGTATCTGACTTAGGGTTGACGGACGCGGCTAGGACGCACTGGCGAGGAGTCTCGACGGTATGCCGTCCGTAGGATGGGCGCACCTTGTCCGTCTGCATCGTGATGATGGCCTTGACCAGATCCACGTCCGCGCGCCGGATCGATGACAGCTCGGCAAACTCTACAACCCACTTGCCCTGGATCTGCTCGACGAACCGCTTATGGTCTCGCAATTCGTTGACCATCTCGGTAAAGTTATCCGCGCCGAACAGCACGCGAAGGGCGGTGGACTTACCAAGGTTCTGCGGACCCTCAAGGACAAGCATGTTATCCATCTTGCACCCGGGTTCGTAGATGCGAGCGACAGCACCGATCATCCATTTAGGACCAATCATCTGCTCGTATTCCGTGTCGGGCGTGCCGAACAGAATAGGCAGAAAGCGGTCCAGTCGGGTTACGCCATCCCACTTCAAGCTATTGAGATAATCGCGAACCGGGTGATAGCCGTTGTCAATACCGAGACGCGCGACGGCTGTCGGAATGTCGTTCTTGTTAGGCTGAAACCCGGCTTGTTCGATGATGATCTGAATATCGACGTAATCAGTGTCGCATATTGGGATGCCTCGCCATTCAGTGTTGCCAGTCATTTCGTTGAGGCGGATTGCAGTGCCCAGACTAGGCAGGTTCCGCAGATAGGTCATAAGATTGTAAAGGGTTTTCTTTTCCCCCTTCGACCCGACCTGAAGCCGCCCTCTCCAGGCGTTGAGCGGCACGACATCAGCTTGCATTTAACTGCTCCATGACATGGGCAACGGCGTCATCGCCGGTTTCGTCTGTTGATCTTGCGAGAATATACAGCCCA
>Ga0182219_1000004_pt1 | contig 19377 bp, 17 predicted proteins | sample G6R1MG_20_FD_128405 | JGI IMG/M metagenome (GOLD analysis project Ga0182219, IMG submission 128405) | Miscanthus phyllosphere microbial communities from Michigan, USA - G6R2_MAIN_03OCT2016_LD1 MG | ecosystem: Host-associated > Plants > Phyllosphere > Phylloplane/Leaf | place: USA: Michigan...
ATGGGGGCCGGGCCGGTTGCCCGCACCAGCGCCAGGTAGGCGATGGCCAACGCCAGCACGCTCACCACGGGCCAGCCCAGCGGCAAGCTCACGGCCAGCAGCAGCGCGGCAGCTACCACTACGGCGGGGGCCAACAGACGGTGCGCCGGCCGCCTCCCCGGCCCCAGCAGCTGCGTAATGAGCAATAGCAGCACCACAACGGCCGCCGTGTGTAGCACCACCGCCAGCCCCAATACAAATCGAAACCCGCTGACCTGAATACTCTGCGTGATATCCAAGCTCAGCTGGCTGCTGCTGAAAGCCACGCAGTAGTAGCTGTGCAGCCCCAGCACCAGCAGGCCAAAAACCAGCCCCAGGCCCATGCCCCAGGCGCGGCGGCTGCTGGCCTGGATGCGGGTGGCCCAGCGGTAGCGCTTACTCAGCACCCAGATGCAGGCGGCCAGCACCAGCACGAGCAGGGCATTCAGCAGCAGGTCGCCGAGCGAGGGAGCCCAGCCCGCCACGGCATACACGCGGGGGTCGAAGAGCGGCAGCTCCAGCAAGGCATACGGCAGGCCGAGCTGCAACAAAGCTAACCGTAGCGCGGTGAGCGGCAGCGCCAGCAGCAAAATGGCGACCAGCAAACGCCCGGCCCGCCGCCAGTAGTAGGCCAGTGCCAGCCAGCCCACGAGGTACAACACCCCGCCCAGCGCCAGCATCGCCAGCGGCAGCGAGTGGCTGGCAGTGGTGCTGTCTTGCAGCCACTGCACCGCAAATAGCGTTTGGCCATCGACCTCCCGGATTACCGCCGAATTTGCCGCCCGCTGCCACGAGGCCTGCACTTGCAGCTCCATCTCTTGCAGCAAGGCGTGGCCGTTGCCCTCGCGCAGGTAGCGATTGCTGATGCCATAATGCTGCGTGAGCGGCACGTACACGAGCACTACATGGGTGGCATCGGCCCGGCGCACCACCACAAAATCGCCCAGGCTAGTGCGCGCCAGGTGCTCGGGCTGCGAGTTATTTAACTCATCTAGGTTAGGCAGGGGGCCGGCGGCCGACCACTGCCGCAGTTGCCCGCCCTCAAACAGAAAAGCCGGGTACGTGCTCTGGTCTAGCAGGCGGCCGAAGCTCAGGGCCTGGGGCGGGCGGGCAGCCTGCAGTATTTCGTCGGCCTCGCGGCGGGCAGTGGCGGTAGCTTGCTGTACCAGGCTTTGCACCTGGGCTGAGCCGGGAGGCGCGGTCTTGCCGGAAGCAGCATCGGCGCGGCTTTTCAGAACGCCGATTTCGAAGCTCACCAAGCCGCTTACTATCAGCACCCAAGCCCACAAAAAACCTACCCCGCGATGCCCGGTGGAGTCTAAAAGCGTCATAAGCCAGCCTATCAAAAAGCCCTGGCCGACTGCCGGCCAGGGTGCCGCACAGCCAGCCAGGGCCGGGAAAGAGAGACACTGCCGCGCCTCCCGCAAAAACCGGGCGAGACCTACTTACGCAGCGCCGCGTCGTTTTTTTCTACGTATCGCCTATCAAACCGCACGCCCCCAAACGCGTACAGCATTACGGCGCGGGCGTAGCGAAAGGAGGGCGGCGTGAGCAGCAGCATAATCACCGTCACCGCCGTGACGTACACCCAAGTATCGGGGTCGCCAAAAAACCAGTAAAGCACCGCGCCCGTCAGCAGCACTATCGGCACCGCAAAGCCAAAGCTGATGTACATGGCCCCCCAGTAAAAACCCGGTTCGGGCTCGTAATGCTGCCCGCATACCGGGCACGCCTCAGGCATGTCGGTCAGGTGCGGCAGGTTATAAGTGCCGTGGTTGAAGAGCGGCCCGGTGTGGCAGCGCGGGCAGCGCTGCGCTAACAGCGCCAGCCACCACGGCCCGATGGGCCTCACGCGGCCGTAGCACGCTTCGGATGCGTGCGCCGGTACCAGAAGTAGCCTACTGCACCCATTAGGATGTAGGGTACTATCATCATGTACACGATGCCTTTGTTGAGGCCGGCCACATCGTAGTCATCGTTCTCGGCTTTGGCGGCTTCGACCTGCGACTTACACATCACGCACTGCGCCTGGGCGGGCGTAACGGTCAGCAGCTGGCCGAGCAGCAACAAGCTCAGCGCGAACGCAAAAAATACCTTTTTCATAGCTTTAGAACCTCAATAACACTGGAAAGGTTGTTGCCGGGCCAGCAGTTTTAGCCCGCCGGATAATAAGGTGCAATCATGAAATAAACGATTACACCGGTTACTGACACGTAGAGCCATACCGGGAACGTCCAGCGTGCGATGGCCTTGTGCTTGGTATACTGCCCCGTGAGGGCAAAATATAGCGTGAACAGTACCAGCGCTACCGTTACCACTGCCAAGCTGATGTGCGTAAGTAGTAGCAGGAAATACACCAATCGCGCCGCCCCTACCCCGCCAAAGTGCGTGCTCTCGACCTGCGAATGGTAGGCCACATAAGACACGAGAAACAGCGCGCCCAGCCCAAAAGCCGTGCCCATCATAGTGCGGTGAGCAAGGACGTTTTTTTGCCGGATAAAGTAGAAGCCGGCCAGCAACGCCACGGCCGTTAGCGAGTTCAAAACGGCATTCAGGGCCGGCAGCCAACGCAGGTGCGCCGCCGCGCCCTCTATCTGAAACAGTCCTTTAAAGTAAAACAGCATGGCCACCAACACTGGCACCACAATGCCCAGACCACCCAGAATAACTTTGTATTTGGTGTAATCGCCCGGCTCCAGTACGGGCGGGTGTAGCTGCTCAGTGGCGGTGGTCATAGGTATAAAGCAAAACGTTAATCTCCGTGATGAGCCGCTCTATCTCGTGGCTATCGGTGCCGTCGTAGATGCCGCGCACATGCCGCGCATCGTCCAGCAGCAACAGCCGCCCGGCCGACAAAGTTGCCGGCTCGGTAGCGGGTCGAAAAGGCAGGTGCAGCGGCTGTAGGGCCGTAAGCCCAAACTCATAGCGCGCTAGGTGCTGAATGGTATCGGGCGCGGCGCCGAGCACCAGCCACTTGCCGCTGATGGTGCCATACTGCTCGCTTAGCTTTTGCAGCTGCACGCTCAGGCTGGCGCGGGCGGTATCGGTAGCGGCTACCAGCGTGGCCAGCCGCACGCGGGGTTCGCGGTGAAACTTCTCCTGCACACGCATCATTTCGCGGGCGGCCTGGGCATCGGGGGCGCTCGCGGGCTGGGCGGCTACCACCTGCACGAGGCACAAGCCCTGACTCAGGGCCTCGCTTGACACATAGCGTCCTCCCGCAGCCAGCAGCCGAAACGGCCGTACCCTATGATAAACAGTATCGCGCTGCCACCCTCCGCCAGCGGTGCGGACAGAGTCCACACGTTCGGGCAAGTAGGTTGGCAGCGCGTAATGATTGGAGCCGAAGCCGTATAGAAACAAAAAGGCCAGTACGGGCACCAGCAGCAGCAGCCCCAGCAGCAGGGTTTGGCGGGGCCGCATCGACTATTTGCTGAACATGTGCGAAAGGGTTTCGCCAATGAACGAACCTTCCGTAACGAGGGCCACTACCAGCCACACGAGCAAGGCGGTGGGGATGAGGATGGTCCAGATAAGGCTTTTTACCTCGTGCTTCAAGTGCATGAACTCGGCTACGATGAAGAAGGCTTTCAAAATAGTGAGCACGATAAAGATGCTGTTGCGGAACGTGCGCCAGTTGGGGTCGGTCAGCGTGAAGGCAATAGCAAATTCAACTGCCGTGATAACGACCAGTACCCAGAAGGTTTTCCAAATCCAGCCCGTGTTAGGCTTGGCAATTTCGCCTGGAACGTAGGCGTGTTCGGTAGTAGCGTGAGCGGCCATTTTAGTAATAAATAACTGAGTAACTAAGTGAGTAACTGCGAAAATAAATGAGCAAAACACCTGAGAGGCGCTCTGCTCATTCACTCAATCGCTGGTTTTACTACTTATACCAGGTAGAAGAACGTGAATACAAATACCCACACTAAGTCAACGAAGTGCCAGTAGAGGCCGATTTTCTCTACCATCTCGTAGTGCCCACGCTTCTCGAAAGTACCGTTGGTGGTGGCGATGAAGCACCACACCAGCAGGCACACGCCCGAGAACACGTGTGTACCGTGGAAGCCCGTGATGAAGAAGAACAAGTCGGCAAACAGGGGCGGGCCGTACTCATTGGTGGCCAGGTTGGCACCGTGCATGATAGAGCCATCGGCCATCAACAACCCTTTTTCGGAGCCGCCGATGAAGTGGCTCCATTCCCAGGCCTGCGAGCTGAGGAACATAGACCCGAACAGGATGGTCCAAAGCAGCCATTTTTGTACATCAGCCTTGTCCATACGGTGGCCAGCTTCTACGGCCAGTACCATCGTTACGGAGCTGAAGATGAGAATCATCGTCATCAAGGCCACAAAAGCCAGCGGCAGGTCGAGGCCGTGCAGGCCGGGGAAGCCGTTGAATACTTTCTCGGGGATGGGCCAGTGGGCGGTGCTGAAAAAGAACTTGTCAGCCGTGCCCACGAAAACGCCGTGTTTATGGCGAATCATGCCGTAGGCTGTCAGAAACGCGCCAAAGGTGAACGCATCTGACAGAAGGAAGAACCACATCATCAGCTTGCCATAGCTCGCTTTGAAGGGTTCGTTGCCACCATCCCAGGTGCCGGTGCGGGGCGCATCGACGTAGATGGGAGTGGAGGAAGATTCTAGGGTGCTCGAATGGGCCATAAACAGGCGGCAAAAATGGACGGAATTACCTTACGGGAATTCGCGGAATTAGTGGTTCAAAAGTAGGAACAAATACAGGTACAACCAAAGGCCGCCTAGGAAGTGCCAGTAGATGGTGGCATTGCCAATCGAAAGCATAGCTCGCGAATGCACTTGATAGTTAAGGCTTCGCTTGAGCACGACGGCTACGAAAATAAGGCCCGTGATGAGGTGAAAAGCGTGCACGCCCATGAGTACATATACGAACGAACCCGACGGATTGGCATCAACGCCGCCAAAGAATGTGCGGCCCGCCACCAAATCGCCCCACGAATGCACTTGCCCAAACAGGAAAACCACACCGAGCACCAGCGTTAGCAGCAGGCCGATATGCACCCGCTTTACCTCATCGTGCCGGGCCGAGTAAAAAGCCCATTGCATAGCGGCGCTGCTCAGCACAATCACAATCGTGTTGAACAACAGGCTCATGGGCAGGTCGAACTCACGCCAGTTGCCCTCGTCGCGGCGTACGATATAGCCGCTGGTGAATGCGGCAAACATCATAATAATACTGAAAATAAGCAGAATAAGGACCAAGCGCTTGGGGTGAGTACCCAAGCCCTCTTCCTTGGCAGCCAACATTTCGGAAGGAGTCATAAAAAATAATCGTTTAGTTGCTCGCGACTAGCAGCGAGGTAGCTGCTGTCGCGTTCACTTACTTAACAAACCAATGATAATTTAAACTCAAACTTTATCTAAAACCAGCGCAATTTGTACGATGGGTAAGTAGAGGAAAGAGGCAAACATGATGCTGAGCGCGGCTTTGCGGTCCTGAGTTCGCATGAGCTGCACGGTCATTAGCAGGAAAATCACCCCGCAGACCAGCGCTACGCCGGCCGAAACCCGGCCCGAAATACCGAGTACCAGCGGCAGCAGCGACACCGGAATAAGCAGCACGGTGTACGTCATTATCTGGAAAGCCGTGCGCAAGTCACGCTCGCCCGGCGAGGGCAGCATCTTGAAGCCGGCGCGCTTATAGTCCTCATCGGCTACCCAGGCAATGGCCCAGAAGTGCGGAAACTGCCACATAAACTGAATGCCGAACAGCACCCAGGCGGGCTCGCCTACATAGCCAGTGGCCGCTACCCAGCCAATGAGCGGCGGTAGTCCGCCTGGAATGGCCCCCACTGCTACGCAAACCGGCGAAACCGTTTTGAGCGGCGTATAAATAAACCCATAGAGAATGAGTGAGAGCAACGACAGGGCCGCTGTGAGGGGATTGAAGTAGTATGCCAGCAAAGCCAGCCCCGCCAGCCCCAGTACCACGCAAAAAACCCAGGCTTCGTTGGGGGAAATGGCCCCCGTGGGCAGGGGGCGCGCCTCGGTACGGCGCATCAGCTTGTCAAGGTCTTTCTCAAAAACCTGGTTGATGATGTTGGCCGACCCAGTCACCAGCAGGCCGCCCAGCAGCACCAGCAAGGTTTTGCTCCAGCTCAGCTCGTGCGCGCCCAGCATATAGCCGAGGGCGCTGGAAAACGCCACCGTAAACGAGAGCCGAAACTTGAGAAGTTGAAAATAGGCGCGGGCCTTCGTCATTCAGCTAGGGCCGGTTTTTGCTTTAGCACAGCTTAAAACCGGAGTGCAAAGTTACGCATGAGCCGGCCGTAGCCGAGGCTTTTGGCTACTTATAACCGCACGGTGGTAGGCAAGCAGCGTCAGAAACTGCGCGCCGAAAAGCAACGTGGCCAGCGTGAGGTGGATGGGCTGCACCACGGCGGGCAGAGCCAGGTAAGCCAACACAATGCCGGCCACAATCTCCAGCCCCACCAAAATCAGCACTGCACCCGTCAATTGCCGCACCCGGCCCATTAGCGGCCATAGCTTGTAGGCCGCGTAGCCGTTTAGCAGAGCGATAAGCAAGGAAAACGAGCGGTGCACCTTGAAGACGCTGCCGAGCTGACTTACCCAATTTTCGCGCCCGGCATAGTCGGCAGCGGCAGATAGGTGGTCCACCTGCTCGCGCACTTGCGTGCCTAGGATTATCTGTACGAAGGTGGCCAGCAGCAACAGCCATAACAGCGTGAAGATGCTCTGCGAGTTGTATGTGCTATTTATTGCCTTTTGAGGCTGCTCTAGCCACTCGCTGCCTAAAAGGGCAGCCTGCGTCGGTTCTTGGCGGGCGCGGTCGGCAGCGTATAGTAGCATGGCCACAATAAGCAGCGCCAGGCCCATGTGAATGGTTACCATAATCGGCAGCAGGTTGGTAGAAACCACCAATGAGCCTAGCCACCCCTGTACGCCCGTTAGAAGCCACCCGCCGACCGCCAGCCAAAAGACTGGCCGGTCGCGCCGCCAGTAGGGCAAGGCTACTACTGCCGTGACGAAAACAAAGACGCCAATGAGCGCCCCAACGAGCCGGTTGACGTATTCAATCCAAGTCTTAGTAGCGTTGAACTCCGTCTCTACATACTGAGTCGGATGGGCAAAAATCTCGCCGGCTACCTCTTTAAAGCCCATACTGGCCAGGGTACGCGCCAGCTTTTGGTTTTTGCGAACCCGTTGCGCTAAGTACACCTGTTTGTAATTGGCGGGCAATTGCTTGATATCAGTGGGCGGTACCCACTGGCCAAAACACTTGGGCCAGTCGGGGCAGCCCATGCCCGAGCCACTTGCCCGCACAACGCCGCCCACCAAGATGAGCAGGTAAATACTTATCACCGTCAGCACGCTCCAAAAGCGGAAGCGGCGTACAAAACCAACTGGCTGCATAAACCCAAAAACAAGTAGTACGGCGGTAGGTTTCCGCGTCGCATTTCAACAAAAAGAAACGGGCCGCCGTTGCGCGGCGGCCCGTTGAGGCAAAGCTTTTTCTAGAAATCTAGTCTTCCATTTCCCGCTCGTAGGGCAGGTTAGACGAGGCAGTTTGCGAGTACGGCACGTTCTGCGGGATGAAGTCCTGCTCGGCACCGGGCTTGCTGTAGTCATAGGGCCAGCGGTATACGGCGGGAATTTCGCCGGGCCAGTTGCCGTGGCCAGGCACAATGGGCGTCGTCCACTCCAGCGTCGTAGAGTTCCAAGGGTTTTGCGTAGCGCGGCGGCCCCGGAAGATGCTGTAGAAGAAGTTAAAGATAAAGATGAACTGCGCGAAAAAGGCTAGAATAGCCGCTGCCGAGATAAACTTGTTCAGGTCGGCAAACTGGCTGAACGAATCGAAGCCAGTCCAAGCGTAGTAACGACGGGGGAAGCCGGCGATACCTACATAGTGCATCGGCATGAATACAAGGTAAACACCAATGAACGTCAGCCAGAAGTGGATGTAGCCAAGCTTTTCATCCATCATACGACCGAACATCTTGGGGAACCAGTGATACACGCCAGCAAACAAGCCGAAGAAGGCCGATGAACCCATTACCAAGTGGAAGTGAGCTACCACGAAGTACGTATTGTGCATCTGAATATCCAGCGTGGCGTTACCGAGAATGATACCCGTTAGACCACCCGAGATAAACAGCGAAACAAAGCCAATGGAGAATAGCATCGCCGTAGTGAAGCGAATGTTACCGCGCCAAAGCGTCGCTAGCCAGTTGAACACCTTGACCCCCGATGGTACGGCGATAATCAGCGTTAGGAACATGAACACCGAACCTAGGAAAGGATTCATGCCCGTTACAAACATGTGGTGAGCCCAAACTACGAACGACAGCAGCGAGATGCCGATGAGTGAGCCAATCATAGCGCGGTAGCCGAAGATAGGCTTACGAGCGTTTGTGGCCAGAATCTCTGATACCATGCCCATGGCCGGCATGATTACGATGTATACCTCGGGGTGACCCAAGAACCAGAACAAGTGCTGGAACAATACGGGCGAACCACCTTGGTTGTGTAGTGCTTGCCCCGCGATGTAGATATCAGAGAGGAAAAACGAAGTACCGAATGAACGGTCGAACACCAGCAGTAGAGCCGCTGAGAACAGTACCGGGAATGAAAGGATGCCCAGGATAGCCGTCAGGAAGAAGGCCCAGATGGTGAGCGGCAGCTTGCTCATGCTCAAGCCACGAGTACGCAGGTTGATAACCGTAGTAACGTAGTTTACACCACCTAAAAGCTGCGATACAATGAAGAACACCATCGAAACTAGCCACAGCGTCATGCCCATGCCCGAGCCAGGAATAGCCTGCGGCAGTGCCGAGAGCGGCGGGTAGATAGTCCAGCCAGCGGCGGCGGGTCCCGTTTCCAAGAACAGCGAGATAAACATGATAACGCTCGACAGGAAGAAGAACCAGTACGAGAGCATGTTCATAAAGCCAGAAGCCATGTCACGAGCACCAACTTGCAACGGAATCAGGAAGTTGGAGAAGGTGCCCGACAAGCCAGCCGTCAGCACGAAAAATACCATGATGGTACCGTGCATCGTAACGAGCGCCAGATAAAATTCGGGGTTCAGTTTGCCACCCTCAATCCACTTACCTAAGAAGGGCTGTAGCCAATCTAGGGTAGCTTCGGGCCACCCCAGTTGTAGACGAAACAAGCTTGATAGCGTACCACCAATAATGGCCCAGAATATCCCCGTGATGAGGAACTGGCGCGCAATCATTTTGTGGTCTTGGCTGAACACGTACTTCCACAGCCAATGCTGGTCATGGTGGTCATCGTGCCCGTGCAAATGGTCATCGTGCTCGGTGTGCGGCACCGGAGCAGTACCGATATCACCATGCGAAGCGGCCGAAGCGGGAATATTCGTAGCCATATAAGAAACTATTATTCGTGCAAAATCAACTTACATGGCGGACTGTGCTGCCAACGGAGTAGCTGGCGATTCGCCAGTATCCTCAATGGCCGCCGCCCGCGCCCCCTCTGAGCCTCCTTTACCTAAACCAGCTTGCTGACTTGTCTTTTTGTACGAAGCCATCATATCAGCATTTGCCGAGTTTGGGCTTTGCTTAGCATACCAAGCTTGGTAATCGTCCGGCTCATCTACAATAAGAGTAGCCTTCATCGCATAATGGCTTTTGCCACAGATTTGGTTGCAGGCTAGCTCGTAGTTGAACTTTGGATTGCCCAAATGCGCCCGCATCTCGTCGGTTGTCATCGTAGGCGTAAACCAGAAGCGCGTAGGCATACCAGGTACAGCATACATCTGCACCCGGAAGTTGGGGAGGTACACTGCATGAAGCACATCGCGCGAGCGAATCTTCATCAGCACAGGGTGGCCTTTGGGAACGTGGATTTCGGTGCTCGTAAAGTCATCCAGTGCTGCCTTATCGCTGAGGTCGAAGCCAAAGTCATTGGAAGGGTCAATCAAACGATAGTTGATTACGCCAAGCTTCATATCGCGACCGGGATAACGCACGAGCCAGTTGAACTGCTTGCCCATTAATTCCACTACGACTGAGTCAGCAGGGGCCGGGCCAGTGATACGGGTCCAAGCTTTCCAACCAGCAAAAATCAGCGCGGCCATTACAATCGCCGGAATGATGGTCCAAACCACCTCAATCGTGTTGTTATGCGCGAAGAAGTAAGCCCGACGGTTTTCTTTGTGCTGGTACTTATAAGAGTAAACAAAGAGAAGCACCTGCGTGATAACAAACGCGATACCAATAACAGTCATCGTCGTCCAGAACATGCGCTCCATAGCATGGCCGTGGATGGACGCGATAGGCGGGTTCATTTTGCTGAAGTTCTCGGAGAACGACCAGAAGAAAGCACCGCCGCCCACTACCATGAATACCAGCATAAGCACCGCATTAACGCGGTTACTTGTACCGATTTCCCGAACGTAAGAACCAGAGAAAATAGAAGTCAAAATCTGGAGGCGGAATAGCAGGCCGAATACGACCAGCAGTAGCACCAGTACCAGTAAAATAGTTAAAGCAGTCATTTTAGGGAGCTTAGAGAGTAGAGCTTAGAGCTTAGTATGGTTTGGCAAAAGCCAAGTCCATCTCTAAGCTCGTATTTCTCAGTGCTTGTATTAAGTCGTGTGGTGAACGCTTTCTTCTACGAAGGGATGGTTGACGGGAATGAGCGAAGCAGAAGCCAAGCGGCGCGTTACCAAAATGAGGAAAGCTCCGAGTAGGATGAGCGCTACACCAATCTCAATCAGGAACCCGTTTTCACCCTTCATAGTGCCCGGCATGAACATCAAATAGAAGTCGGACCAGTGACCTATAAGTATAGCGATACAAACGATTTTCAGCATAATCATCTGACGCTTTGCATCGCGGGTCATCAATGCTAGGAAAGGGAAGGCGAAGTTGATAACCAAATTTCCGTAGAACATCCAAGTGTAGCGGCCATCGAAACCACCTAGACGCTGGTTGAAATACACAGATTCTTCAGGCAGGTTGGCGTACCAAATCAGCATGAACTGCGAGAACCACACATAAGTCCAGAAAATGCTAAAGCCAAACATTAGCTTACCCAAATCGTGGAAGTGGTTCGAATTCAGCATGCGGAGGTAACCAGCTTGCTTCAGGAAGATGGCTATCAAAGTAGTAGCCGCTATGCCCGACACCCACCAAGAGGCAAATACATACCAGCCGAACATAGTGCTGAACCAGTGTACGTCAACCGACATTACCCAGTCCCAGGCCGACATGGATGAGGTAACAGCAAACAGCACTAGAAACAAGGCTGCTGCTACAATGCTCTTGTGAAAGTAAAAAGTGCCACCATTCTGGTCTTCTTGCAGCGACAGCTGACGTAATTTCCAGCTGAATACGGCCCAGATGGTGAGGTAGCTTACCATGCGGATGACGTAGAACGGTACGCTTAGAAAGCTGCTTTTGCCAGCCACGATTTTATCGTAGTTGGCACTGCCTTCTTCCATGATGCCCGGCACGGTCCAGTGAAAAAGGTCGTGGTTGATGAGGCTAGCGCCGAATACCAGCAGCATAAGTACGCCACCGGGTACGAGCCAAGCGCTAAGCGCCTCATTAATACGCTTCACAACAACCGACCAGCCGGCATAGGCTACGTACTGAATTGCCATGAAGACGGTACCAACCACTGAAACCCCGATTAGATATACGTTACTGTGCCAAAGGCTTACCAGCAAACGTTTTAGCCAGAGCGGGCTGCCAGCATGTTCAGCGTGGCCAGCGGTAGTTGCTGCGTGGGCAGCGCCTTCATGGTGGCCAGCACCCCAGCCCATAGCTGCGGCGAGTAGCCCGAGTGCTAACAGCACTACGCCTGCTACGATGATAGTTACGAAAGTGCGCTGTAGCCCAGGATGCTCCTGCAAGTGCTCGGCTACAACGGGTTCGTGATGATGCGTCAGAGTTGCCATAATCTATACGAAATTACATAGAGCCGTTACGGGCCTTGTCACCCTGACCGGGCGTTTCAGAACCGGTATGAGCCTGGGCTTCTCCTTCGGCTTTCTGGTTGGCACTATCAGTTTGCTGCGAAGCATTGCCTGACTCGGCGCTGGTTGTAGGAGTAGCCCCCCCGACAGTTACTAGTTTGGACAGGTCGGCTGGGTCATTGTTCATCTGAAGCACATGCACGTACATCGCAATTTTCCAGCGCTCCTCCGGGTTGACTTGCGAGCCGTGCGGCATCATCCGGTTGCGACCCCACTCAATGACGTGGTAGATGTGGCCATCATTCATTGTCTTGTAAGCGCCTGCCGAATAGTTCGGCACCCCTTTAAATTTTGCTCCTACCGGGCCTTGGCCGTCGCCTTTTTCGCCGTGGCAATGCTGGCAGATGCGCGAGTACAGGACTTGACCTTCCTCAAGATTTGCTTTCGTGTACGGGTACGGATTACGGAGTGTCTTTTCGGCAATCCGCACGCTGTCTTTAGGAATGTGGTCGTAATAAGCGAGCTTACCACGAGGCACAGTACCGATAGCCGGCGTGCGCTGATTAATGCCAAAAGCATTAATCTTATTGAAGCTCGTTTGGCGCAGCGGCTCGTAGGGGATGGACTCGTACATCTCCGGCGCGTATTCTACACCCGGGTCATTAGGGTCGGTAGAACAAGCCCCAAGGCCAGCAGTTAAGAGCAGGGAGGCCGCGTACAGCCCGTGTTTGAGGGAAGGCGACATCATTAGAAGTTAGTCATTTCCTTTTGATTGACTTCGCTGGCACCATTTTCACGAAGCAGTTGGGTCAATTTGGGCATCTGTGAACTGGTTTCGTCTAGTTCGATAGCTACCACGAATTTGTCGTCAGTTGAGCGTACATCCAGCACTGGGGTTTTGAAGCGCGGATACAGCTTGGAAATGGTATAGAAGGTAATTACCATGCCGTGGCAGGTAAAGAATACCGTCAATTCGAAGCTCACCGGAATGAATGCCGGGAGGGCAATATTTGGCTTGCCACCAATAATCATTGGCCAATCAAAGCCTAGCATGTAAATCTGCATCCAGAGCGCGAAGGCCAAGCCACACATGCCATAAAAGAAGGCGGCAATGGGCAAGCGTGAGCGCTCAATTCCTAGCGCATCGTCGATGCCGTGAACCGGGTAGGGCGAGAATACTTCGTAGATTTTCACCCCAGCGCCGCGAATGTTATCGATTGCGTGCAGGAGTACATCCTCGTCCTCAAAAATGCCGAGCGCGAAACGCTTGGTATTGCTTGAGCTATGAGTGTCGTGGGCGGTAGCGACCGGAGCGGCAGTGATAGCGGGACTAGTCATTTTGCTTATCGTAGTTTACAGGTGCCGAAGCCGGAACGCCGGGCGTAGAGTAAGGAGCAGGTGAAGCAAGGCGACCAGTCGATTGGGCACCCGTGTTGGGACCGCCGTAGGTTGGGCCGTTGTCTACGCCGTATTTCAGGACAGACTTTACTTCAGCCATGTTGATAACGGGGAAGAACTTGGCGAAAAGCAGAAACAGCGTGAAGAACAGGCCGATAGTGCCCACGTAAACCCCAACGTCGATAATAGTCGGCGAGAACATTGCCCATGACGAGGGCAGGTAATCGCGGTGCAACGACGACACGATAATTACGAAGCGCTCAAACCACATCCCGATGTTCACGATAATCGACAGGATGAATGTCATCGTGATGCTGTAGCGAATGCGACGGAACCACACCATTTGGGGAGACAGCACGTTGCAGCTCATCATGCTCAGGTAAGCCCACCAATAAGGACCCGTAGCGCGGTTGATGAAGCAGTAACTTTCGTACTCAACCTGCGAGTACCAGGCGATGAAGAACTCCGTGATGTATGCCACGCCCACAATAGAGCCAGTTACCATCATAATTTTGTTCATCAACGCAATGTGCTCCAGCGTTATGTAGTCCTCGAGGCGGAAAACCACGCGGGTAATGAGCATCAGCGTCAGTACCATGGCGAAGCCCGAGAAAATAGCCCCGGCTACGAAGTAGGGCGGGAAGATGGTGGTGTGCCAGCCCGGCACAACCGAGGTAGCAAAGTCCATCGATACGATAGTGTGTACCGAAAGTACCAGCGGGGTCGAAACACCGGCCAGAATCAGCGATACCGTTTCGTAACGCGACCAGTGCTTAGCCGAGCCTTTCCAACCCATGCTTAGCAATGAGTAGCTCACTTTGGCAATTTTGCCTTTGGCGCGGTCGCGAATGGTAGCGAAGTCGGGCACCAGACCCGTGTACCAGAATACCAGCGATACTGTGAAGTAAGTCGAGATGGCAAACACGTCCCACAACAGGGGCGAGTTAAAGTTGGCCCATAGCGAACCGAGAGTGTTTTGCAGCGGGAACACATAGAAGGCCAGCCACGGGCGGCCCATGTGCAGTACCGGGAACATAGCCGCGCAGATTACGGCGAAGATGGTCATTGCTTCAGCCGCCCGGTTGATGGACGTCCGCCACTTCTGGCGGAATAAAAGCAATACGGCCGAAATCAGCGTACCAGCGTGGCCAATGCCTACCCACCACACAAAGTTGGTGATGTCCCAGGCCCAGCCAATGGTTTTATTCAAGCCCCACTCCCCAATGCCGTACCACAGCGTGCGGTATACAGAGTAAAAGAAGACGCCCAGCAGAACCAGGGCCACCGAAAGGGCGCCCATCCACCGCACGTTTGGGGCAGCCTCTACCTGATAGCAGATATCCTGAGTTACGTCGTGGTACGTCTTACCGCTAGTTACGAGCGGCTCGCGTACTGGTGATACGTGCTGCATAATGATGACTATTAAAAACTTAACGAATATTAGCTAACTTCCTTTTTCTTATCCTCTTCAACAGGGTAGAACTCGGAGGCTGAATTACGAATCTTGGTCAGGTACGTAACGTTGGGCTGCACGTTGATGGAGTCCAGTACGTGGAAGGCGCGCTCACCGTCTTCGCGGCGCAGCAGCTGGCTTATGCGGCTGCTGGGGTCGCGCATATCACCGAACACAATGGCTTCGGTGGGGCAAGACTGGGCGCAGGCCGATACAACCTCGCCATCCTTGGGGCGGCGCTTTTGCTTTTTAGCTTCGAGCTTGCCAAGCTGGATGCGCTGCACGCAGAACGAGCACTTTTCCATTACCCCACGGGCACGCACCGTTACGTCGGGGTTCAGTACCATGCGACCCAGGTCAGTGAACATATGGCCGTTCACATCCTCAAACTTCTCGTTGGAGTAGTACGAGAACCAGTTGAAGCGGCGCACTTTATAGGGGCAGTTGTTGGCGCAATAGCGCGTACCTACACAGCGGTTGTAGGTCATCTGGTTGAGACCTTCCGAACTGTGCGTGGTGGCTAGTACCGGGCATACCGTTTCGCAGGGTGCGTGGTTGCAGTGCTGGCACATCATGGGCTGGAATACCACCTGCGGGTTGTCCGAAGGGTCTTCCATTTTGGCGTAGGTGGCGAGTTTACCATCTTTCTCAAAGCCCCCCTCTTCGTGCGCATCCGAGCTATAGTAGCGGTCGATACGCATCCAGTGCATCTCGCGGCGGTTTATAACCTGCTGCTTGCCTACTACGGCGATGTTGTTTTCCGTCTGACACCCAATCACGCACGAGCCGCAGCCGATGCACGAGTTGAGGTCAATTGCCATGCCCCAATGGTGGTCGTTGTACTGATAATCCTGCCAGAGCGATACTTTGCTCGGCTTCTCCAAGCCTTCAGGCGTGGCGATTTTCTCGTATTCGGTTACCTCTTTGGGGTTAGTGCGATACTGCGCCAAGCTGGCTTCCTGCACCACCTCGCGGCGGTCCATGATGGTGTGGTGCGTCTGCGTCTGCGCAATCGGGCTCTTAGCACCCGTTGCTTTCAGCGTAACGTTGTTGACGTAAGAAATGCCATCCCGGCCAACTTGGGCGAGGGGATACGCATTATCACCTACATTATTACCCACTTTACCAGCCATTACGCGGCCGTAGCCTACGGCGATGGCAACGGTGCCTTCGGCCTGGCCCGGCTGGATAAGAACGGGCAGGTTGAGCGGCTTCGCTACGCCGGGCGCGCTTACGCTCACTACATCACCCTGCTCCCACTTATTGTCTACCGCCATTTTGCGGGAGATAGCCACGTAGTTGCCCCAGGTAGCTTTCGATACAGGGTCAGGTAGCTCTTGTAGGAACGGGTTGTTGGCCTCTATACCGCCTTCGCCAACGCCTACTTTTTCGTACAGCACAGCCTCGACTGAACCCGCGGGGGCTGCGGCTGCATTGCGCAGGCGGCTCACTGCTTCGGCGGCGCCAATGGCAGCCGACGAGAAAGTGGGAGCCGCAGCGAGGGCCGTGCCGCTGGCTACGCCATCATGCACAGCTTTGTCCCAGGCGGCCTGGAAGCCACTGCCGCCCAAGACTCCCTGCCAGCCAGCTTTTAGGAAGTTATAGTAATTCTCGTTTGAGCCAGCCCAACGCAGGAAGCTTTCCTGACCCTGACGAGTTTTGAAAATCGGCGTAATAGCGGGCTGCGCTAGGCTCAGCGAGCCGCGCTTGGGCTCATAGTCATTCCACGATTCCAGCCAATGGCTGTCGGGAGCCTGATACTGGCAGAGCAAGCCGGTTTCGTCGAGGCGGTCGTTGAGCGATACGCTCAGCGCAGCTTTTGCGATGCCCGCTTTGATTTGCTCACCTTTGGGGTGGTTGTATACCGGGTTGGCGTTGTAGAAGAACACCGCGCTAACGGCTCCGCTATTTAGGTCACTCACGAATTGCGACATGCGCGCGTCGTCGCCCTGACGCACATAAGACGGATTCGTGAGGTCAACCGTAGTACCAACGTTGCCCAGCGTCTGATTAATAGCCGCCACGAGCGACTGCACAGCCGGGTCGTTCGAGCCTGATACGACCAGTGAAGCGCCACGATTTGCGTTCAGCTCCTTAATGACAATATCAAGCTGCGTTTTGAGGTCCTGCTTGGCGTTTTTGTTTACCGGAAGCGCCGGAGCAGCTCCGCCACTTACAATCGCATTGTACAGGTACACCGCAACCGCCCCCATTTGCGAAGGCTTGGCTGGCACGCGCACGTCAGCGTTGGAACCAGTCATCGAAAGCGCAGTTTCGAACTGGAAGTGGCGCGACATGGTGCGCTTGTCGGTGCTCACCTTGCGATTTACAACGTACTGCTTGGCGTATTCAACCGGCGAAATCCAAGTACCTAGGAAGTCAGCGCCCAAGCTCACAATGACATTGGCGCGGCTGAAATCGTAGGCCGGCAGCACGCCGCCATTGGCTTGCAGCAGGCCTGAAGCCGAATTCACATCGTACATGATGTGCTCGACGTTGCGGTAGCGACCAGCAAAAGCCGCAATGGCGCGCTTGGTGCTGGGGCTGATAATGGTAGGCGATACGATAGCGATTTTACCAGTATTAGCGGCCAGAGCGGCCCGCACAGCGTTGTCGACTTTATCGAAATCAGCTTCTTTACCCTTCGCCATGAAGTGCTGCAAGCGGGCACCATCGTATAGGCTCAGCACGGCCGCTTGGGCGCGGGCCGAAAGACCACCGCGCGTGATGGGCGATTCGGGGTTGCCTTCGAGTTTAATCGGACGGCCATCGCGGTTCTTTACCAGCACCGCGTTGTAGTCAGAGCCCGTGAAGTATGTCGAGGCGTAAAAGTTGGAAATGGTCGGGTCAACCTCTTCCGGCTTGTTGAGATACGGAATTGCTTTGCGCACCGGGGCTTCACACGAAGCCAGTGTGGCCGCAGCTACACTGAAGCCCATAAGCTTGAGAAAGTCGCGGCGGGGCGCTACGGACTCATCGTCGGCGGCACCAGCGCGGCCTTCTTTCACCGACAGAAAGTCGGGAAATTCGGCGAAGGCGTTTTTGGCGAACTCCGGCGAATTATCCAGCTCTTCAATTCCCTTCCAGTATTTCATTGTAGGTAGTAATGGACAATCGAGGTAAGCGGTAAAACAGGCGCGGTACCAGCGCATTGCGGCCGGACCGCGCCTGCTCCCTACTTCGTGTCTTCTATAGAATGCTTAGCTAAAAAAACTTAGTAGTGGCACTTCGAGCACTCAGTACCGCCGTTCGAAGACACCGTGAAAGGCACGGCGTTGTTCGACTTATCGTGCAGTTTCACGAGGTTATCGTAGTAGGCGTTGCCCTTCGTGTTGAGGGGCGTCTCGCGGTGGCAGTTAATGCACCAGCCCATCGTGAGGGCCGAGTACTGGTATACCACTTCCATGTTTTGGATGGGGCCGTGGCAGGTCTGGCACTGAATGCCGCCTACTTGCGTGTGCTGCGAGTGGTTGAAGTAAGCGAGGTCGGGCAGGTTGTGCACGCGCACCCACTGAATGGGCTGCTTGCGCTCAATGGCCCGGTAGATTTTTTTGATTTCCGGCGACTCCGTTTTAATCTGCGAGTGGCAGTTCATGCAGATGTTGGGCGACGGGATGTTGGCCGATTTGCCCTTATATACCGAGGTGTGGCAATAGGCGCAGTTAATTTGGTTTTCACCAGCGTGCAGCTTGTGCGAAAACGCAATCGGCTGCGTGGGCTGGTAACCTTGGGTGAGGCCCACGGCCATTACGCTCTGGACACCGGCGTACAGCAGCGCCAGCGCTACTACTACCCCTACGATACCGCGCAATGCCGATGAGCGGTACAAGCCAGCCCAGTCAAATCGCTGGTTCATTACCTCCACGTCGCGGCCGTCGAGGTCTTTGCGACCGCGCAGCACGTCTTTCATCAGGTTGGCGATGATAGCGAGCGTAACGACCAACACAATTAGTACTACCACTAGTACGATGAGGAGCACATCGACGTATTTGCCAGCACCAGCTTCGGCTCCGCCGCCGCTAGCAGTATCAGCACCGTCAGTCTTAGCTGCATTTTCCTTCGACGGCCCAGCGTCAGCAGCAGGTTGGGCTTCAACCCAACCAATGATGCTGGTAATCTCTTTATCAGACAGCCCAAAAGAGGGCATTTGTTGCTTGCCGTTCTCGTTGTACAGCTTCACAGCGTACTCATCACCGCTGGCAATTACTTTAGCAGAGTTTTTAATCCACGGAATGAGCCAAGAAATAGAGCGACGCTTGGTAATACCACCAAGGGCTGGGCCAACTACTTTCTCATTAACGGCGTGGCACTGAGCGCAGTTTGCTTTAAACAGAGCGTCACCGGCTGCGAGTGCAGCAGGGTCAGCACCACCAGTGGCGGGAGCAGCTCCGGCCGTAGCGTTGGGGGCCGTAACGCCTTGCTGGCTTACGGTGGCTGTCTTTGAGCCATCCTGCGCGTTAGCAGTCGCTGCCAACGTCAGAAATAGTGCTAGCACCCAATATTTAGTGCGTGATAGGAAGCTATTCATCATCTAAACGAACCAGTAAAACGGAGGACGAGCGTAC
>Ga0182219_1000006_pt1 | contig 16896 bp, 5 predicted proteins | sample G6R1MG_20_FD_128405 | JGI IMG/M metagenome (GOLD analysis project Ga0182219, IMG submission 128405) | Miscanthus phyllosphere microbial communities from Michigan, USA - G6R2_MAIN_03OCT2016_LD1 MG | ecosystem: Host-associated > Plants > Phyllosphere > Phylloplane/Leaf | place: USA: Michigan...
ACGTGCTCAAGTTTTGGCGCGTAGACCCCGGCGTGGTGCTGGAGAAGCTGGTAGTAAGCCCCGGCCCGCTACCGGCTACGTACCTCGGCCCGCCCGCGGGCGCGGCTGGCAAGGGTCAGTCGGTGCCCGGCAGCTTGGGTAAACGCTAGCCTCATGCGCGCGGGGTACCTCCCCCCGGCCCCCTCTTTTTTGGAGAAGGGGCCGGGGGGGAGGTGCCCCGCGCGCATGAGGCAATATTTCCAATTCCTATCCCCATGAAAACCTTTTCCCTATTCCTCGGCCTTGGCCTGTTCACCGCTTTCAGCGGCACCCGCCCGCCCGCGCCGCCTGTGGCTGCCATCACTCCCAAGGCCGAATTTCCCTTTCAGAATCCCGATTTACCCATCGACCAGCGGGTCGATGACTTGGTGGGCCGCCTCACGCTGGCCGAAAAAGTGTCGCAGATGCTGAACGCCTCGCCGGCCATCGACCGGCTGGGCATCCCGGCCTACAACTGGTGGAACGAAGCGCTGCACGGCGTGGCCCGCACGGGCCTGAAAACTACGGTTTTCCCGCAAGCCATCGGCATGGCGGCCACGTTTGACGAGCCGGCCATGCTGCGGATGGCCACCATCACCTCCGACGAGGCACGGGCGGTGCACCAGGAATACGTGCGGCGCGGTGAGCGTGGTATCTACCAAGGACTTACCTTCTGGACACCTAACATCAATATTTTCCGCGACCCGCGTTGGGGCCGGGGCCAGGAAACCTACGGCGAGGACCCTTATTTGACTGGGCAACTGGGCTCGGCGCTGGTGAAAGGCTTTCAGGGCGACGACCCCAAATACCTGAAAATTACGGCCTGCGCCAAGCACTTTGCCGTGCACAGCGGGCCGGAGTCGTCGCGCCACGAGTACAACGCCCAAATCAGCGACTACGACTTGTGGGACACGTACTTGCCGGCGTTTCGCGACCTCATCGTGGACGCCAAGGTAGCCGGCGTGATGTGCGCCTACAACGCCTACGCCGGCCAGCCCTGCTGCGGCAGCGATATCCTGATGACCAACATCTTGTATAAGAAGTGGGACTTCAAGGGCTATGTGACTTCGGACTGCGATGGCATCAACGACTTCTGGCAGCACCACAAAACCGACCCCGACGCAGCCACCGCTGCCGCTAATGCCGTGCTGCACGGCACTGATATTGAGTGCGCTACCGGCAAGCTCTTTACCTACAACTCGCTACTGGAGTCGGTGCAGAAAAAGCTCATCAGCGAAGAGCAATTGAACACATCGGTGAAGCGGCTCTATAAAATCCGGTTTCAGCTGGGCATGTTCGACCCTGTGGAGCGCGTGAAATACGCCCAGATTCCGCTGAGCGTGGTAGAAAGCGCCCCGCACCAGGCCCACGCCCTGCGCATGGCCCGCGAGTCGGTGGTGCTGCTCAAGAATGAGCAGAATACGCTGCCGCTGCGCAAAGACCTCCGAAAAATCGTGGTGCTCGGCCCCAATGCCAACAACGAAAGTGTGCAGCTCGGCAACTACAACGGCTTCCCGACCGACATCGTGACGCCGCTCGAAGGCATCCGGGCCAAGGTGGGCAAGGGCACCGAAGTGGTGTATATGCAAGGCGTAGACTACGCCAGCAACACTGTTTACGAGCCGCTTGACATCAACAAGCAGCTGGCTTACAACGGAAAACCCGGCTTTCAGGCCGAGTACTTCAAAGGTATCGACCTGGCTGGCGCGCCCGTAGCCACCCGCCAAGAAGCCGGCCTGGACCGCTACCTCGCCAACGTAAAAATGGAAGTGGCTCCCGGCCTGCCCGCCGAGAACTTCTCGGCTCGCTACCAGACCACCTTCACCCCCGAAAAAACTGAGGAGCTAGCCCTGCAAATTTCGGGCGACGACGGCTACCGGCTGTTTGTGGACGATAAATTGGTGATTGACGCCTGGAAGGGCCGCGGCTTCTCGACCAACCAGCACGTGCTGCGCACCACGGCCGGCCAAAAGCTGAATCTGCGGCTTGAATACCTGCAAACCGACCGCCGCACCATCCTCAAGTTTACCGGCGCAAAAGTAGTGACTATGAATGCGACCAACATCCTGGCCCAGGTGAAGGACGCCGACGCCATCGTGCTAGTGGGCGGCATTTCGCCCAAGCTCGAAGGCGAGGAAATGAATGTGAAAGTACCCGGTTTCAGCGGTGGCGACCGCACTACCATCGGCCTGCCCCAGGTGCAAACCGATTTGCTTAAAGTGCTGCACAGCAGTGGCAAGCCCGTAGTGCTGGCCCTGATGACGGGTAGCGCCCTGGCCACCCCCTGGGAGGCCGAGCACCTGCCGGCCATCGTAAATAGCTGGTACGGCGGGCAGGCTGCCGGCACGGCCCTGGCCGACGTGCTCTTTGGCGACTATAACCCCGCCGGCCGCCTGCCGGTCACGTTTTACAAGTCGGAAACCCAGCTGCCAGCCTTTGATGATTACAGCATGGCCGGCCGCACCTACCGCTACTTCACGGGCGAGCCGCTGTTTCCCTTTGGCCACGGCCTGAGCTACACTACATTCAAATACAGCAACTTGAAGGTGCTGTCGAAACCCATAACCGGCCAGCCCATGCGCGTGAGTGTGGAGGTACAAAACACTGGTAGCCGGGCTGGTGACGAAGTAGTGCAGCTCTACGTGCGGCACCCCGGCGCCACGGGCCGCGTGGCGCGGCACGCGCTCGAAGGCTTCCGCCGCCTCAACCTGGCCCCGGGCGCCAAGCAAACGGTGCAGTTCACGCTTACCCCACGCCAGCTTTCGCGGCTCGATGCGCAAGCCAAACGCGTGGAAGCAGCGGGCAAAGTGCAGGTATTTGCGGGCGGCGGGCAGCCGCTGGCAGCGGCCGTGGCGGCCGGCAAGGTGCTAAAAGCTGAGGTGGCGCTGACAGGCAAAGCGGTAGTTATTGACTGATTGATAGCTTATTAAAAATCAAAAGCGTCCGGTAGGTTCACCCTGCCGGACGCTTTTGATTTTGTTGAGGAAAGCATGCTTGCCTTAGTTATCGACCAAGCCGGAAAGTGTACCGCCCAAAACGAGTGCGCCTGAAATTTTAAGGCCGGGCGGGTTTAAGCTCGGTAAGCCAGCGCTACTCTACCTCGCCGACGGCCGGGGCCGCCGCGCCCCGGTGCAGCCGGGCATAGTCGGAGGGCGTGGTGCCAAAAAGCTTCTGAAATACCTGCCGAAAGTACTTAGCATTCTCGATGCCCACCTCAAAAGCCACTTCCGACACCCGCAGGGTGGTGCTGGCCAGTAGCTGGGCCGCCCGCTTCAGGCGCACGTCGCGGATAAACTCGACCGCCGTTTGGCCGGTGATGCTCTTGATGCGGCGGTAAAAAACCGAGCTGCTCATGCCCAGCTCGCGCACCAGCACCTGCACGCTGAAGTCGGCGTCGCCGAGGTGCTGCTCGACCACCTGCATGGCTTTTTCGAGGAACTCGCGGTCGGCGTCGGCAACCACTATCTCGGTGGGCTGTAGCAAGATGCGCCGCTGGTAAAACTCGTGTAGCTTGCGGCGGTTGCGCAGCAGGGCGTCGGCCTTGGCGTGCAGTAGGGTGGGGTTGAAGGGCTTGCTCACGTAGTCGTCGGCGCCGGTGCCCAGGCCTTCGAGCTGGTGGGTTTCGGCGGTGCGGGCCGTGAGTAGCAGCACCGGAATATGGCTGGTTTTAGGGTGCTGCTTGATTTTCTGGCACAGTTCCAAGCCATCGGAGCGGGGCATCATTACATCGCTGATAATGAGGTCGGGCTGCTGAGCCAGGGCCATTTCCCAGCCCACTACGCCGTCTTCGGCGGCCAGCACCTGGTAGTCGGCCGCAAATAGCTCGCACAAGTACGCCCGCACTTCGTCGTGGTCTTCTACCACCAGCAGGCGCGGCGGGCCGGCGGGCGGGGGTAGGTCGGTCGTTAGTTCGCCGGTCAGCAACTCGTCGGGGGCTGGCTCGGGCAGGGGTAGCTCGGCGGTTTCGGCTACCTCAGTTTCGGGGGCCAGGTCTTCGGGGCGCAGGTGCTGCTGCCCAAACGGCAGGCGCAGCTCGAAAGTGCTGCCCACGCCCGGCGTGCTGGCCACCATGAGCTGCCCGCCGTGGCGCTCGGCAAACTGCCGGGCCAGCGCCAGCCCGATGCCGGTGCCCGTCATGCGCAGGGTGTTGGTGTGCGCAGCCTGGTAGTAAGGGTCAAAAATGCGGTCCAGCTCGTGCGCCGCGATGCCTACGCCGGTATCCGAAACGCTGACTCTTAGGTAATTGCCAGCCAGCTGCCCGTTTTCGTACACGGCATCGTTTTCTGCATCGCCCACCACCACGGCCCCGAGCTCCACGCGCCCGTTGGCGCGCACGTACTTGAAGGCATTGGCCAGCAGGTTGGTCAGGATGATTTCCAGCTTGCTGCGGTCGAAAAACAACCGTACCGGCTGGGCGGGCAGGTCGAGCACGTACTGCACGCCGCATTCCTGCGCTTTCAGCTGAAAGCTAGCGTATTGCTCAGCCAAAAACGGTCCGGCCTCCTGGCAGGCGGCGCGCAGCGGCACGTGGCCGGTTTCGACCTTCCGAAAATCGAGCAGCTGGTTTACCAAATCGAGCAGCTTGCGGGTTTGGCGTTGCATGAGCTGCACCTTGCCTTGCAGGCCGGGCACCGGGCCGGGGCTGCCGATTATTTCCTCCATCGGCCCCAGAATGAGGGTGAGCGGCGTGCGCAGTTCGTGGCTGATGTTGGTGAAAAAGCCGAGTTTCAGGTTGGTCAGCTCCTTTTCTTTTTCAGACTGAAACTGCTCTAGTACCAACTTGTTTTTCAAGGTCTGCTGGCTCATTTCGATGCGGCGGTACAAAGCCACGCCGCCTACCAGCATCAGCGCGTAGAAGGCGTAGGCCCAGCCGGTCTTGTACCAGGGCGCGCGCACATCGAAGCTGATGGTGGCCGGGCGGGCGCTCCAAACACCCTCGCCGTTGCCGGCTTTCACGCGCAGGGTGTAGTGGCCGGGTGGCAGGTTGGCGAAGCTGGCCGAGCGCTGGCCGGGCGGCGGCGTTACCCAGCCGCGGTTGTAACCTTCGAGCTGGTAGGCGTACTGGTTTTTCTGCGGATTGGCATAATTAAGACCCACAAAGTCAACCGAAAAATCGTTGTCGGCGGGCCGGATGACCACCGTTTGGGGCTCTGAGAGCGGGCGCGTGAGCAGCACCTGGCCGCGCAGCGCCTGGCCCACGGCCACCGGCTGGTTAGCAATGCGCAGGCCCGTTACCTGCACCACCGGCGCGTAGGGATTGGGCTGAATCATGGCCGGCTGGAAGTAGCTCACGCCGTTGATACCCCCGAAATAGAGCGTGCCATCGGCCCCCCGGGCGGCCGCCCCAATCTTGAAGGCGTTGCTTTGCAGGCCGTCGGCCACGTCGTAGCGCAGGTAGCGCCGGCTAGCCGGCGTGTAGCGATACAGGCCCGTGCCGCCCACCCAGAGGTGGCCGGCGTCGTCGGCCAGCAGGCTTTCTACGTCGCTCTCGGGCAGGTAATGGCGCAGGCTGCGCACGGTGTCGTGGCCCCGCGCGTTGGTTGTGAGCTGGTGCAGCCCGCCCCCGATGGTGCCAACCCAGAGCGTACCCGTGCGGTCGAGCAGCAGCGGCCACACGTAGTTCACGCGCAGGCCATCGGCTGCGTCGGGCTGGTGCTGGAACTGCTGGAGCACGCGCAGCGAGTCAGCCCCCACGCGCAGCTTCAACAGGCCCTGGTCGGCGGTGCTGGCCCACAGCACGTCGCGGCGCGGGTCGTAGAGCAGGTAGGTAAAGCGGTTGGAAGGCAGTGGGCTGGTTTCGAGCTGGTAGGCGCGCAAAAGCTGGCCCTGGGGGCTGAATTGCAACAGCCCCATGTTGAGGGTGGCTACCCACAGATTGCCGTAGCGGTCTTCGGCGATGCGCTCGATGCTGGCGTCGTGCAGGCGGCGGGTGCCCGCCACAAGCGGGTCGTAAGAAGCCAGGGTTTCGCGGCCGCCGGTGCGCGCGAGGCTCACCAAGCCCAGGTTGCGGGTGCCAATCCAGAACGTGCCGTTGCGGGCCCTAAACAGTGCCGATACGTCGATGCTGCTGTGGCCCAATGCCTTATCCTGGCTTAGGTAGCTGTGGTACACCTGCCGGCTTAGGTCATAGGCCTGCACGCCGTTGCGGGTGCCCAGCCACAGGGTATTCGTGGCTTCCTCCTTGTAGATAGCGTTGATGTAGTTGTTGGCCAGCGCGGCCTGCCCGGCCCGTTGGCGGCGCAGCTGCCCAAAAGGCTTTTGGCGCAGGTTTACTTTGTTGAGGCCACCGGCCGAGGCGCACAGCCACAGCACCTGGGTGCGGTCTTCAAACAGCTGGTGAATACGCTCCGAGTTGAGGCCGTTGGGCTCGCCATCGGTGGGCAGTAGCAGGGTGGGGGAGGGGCGCAGCGGCGGGGCGATGCCCGTCACGGCCCCGGCCTCCCACACGTAGAGGCCATAGATAGTACCCACCCACAGCCGGCCAAACGAGTCGAGCAGCAGCGCTTGCAACTGCGGATACGCCAGCGGCTGCGGGTGGGTCGCTAGCTCGCGGCCGGCCCGGCGGTTAGCAGCGCTTACCCACAGCACCTGCCGGTCGAGGCCAATCCAGAAATCGCCGCGCCGGTCTACGTGCAGCACCCGCACCTGCTCGGTGAGGGCGGTGGCCTCGATAGCCGGGTGGGCACTGCCGGGGCGCACAAGGCCCAGGCCGCGGTTGTAGGAACCCACCCACACGTTGCCCTCGGCATCGGTAGCCAGACTGCTGAGGTAGAGTTCCGCTGGTGGGCTGGCGGCAAAGGGCACTTGGCGCAAACTGACCAGCTTACCCTGAGCGTCGAACGTCAGGGTAAATAAGCCATTCTTTTGCGTGCCCACCCACAGCCGGCCCTGCGCGTCGGAAGTTAGGGCCATTATGCTGACGTTGGCGAGCTGCGCCAGCAGCGGGCGGTAGGCGGCCGGGGCGGCCTGCCCGCTTAGGGGCCGCAGTTGGTCGGCGGCGGCATCGTAGTAGTAGAGGCCGGCGCGCTCAGTACCCACCCACAGGCGGCCGGTGGCCGCGGCCACGTGCAGCACCTTGATGCGATTGCCAGCCACGCCCTGGCGCGTGATGGGCAGGGTGTACTGCTTGAGCTGGTAGCCATCGTAGCGGTCGAGGCCGCGGTTGGTGCCCACCCAGATAAAACCGGCCCGGTCTTGGGCCACGGCCATGGCGTCGCTGTGGCTCAGGCCTTGGTCTACGGTGAGGTGCTCGAAGCGAAACTCGCTCGGGGCAGTGTCTTGTGCCCATGCCGCACGTGCCAACGAAAATAGCAGCGGAAGCGCAAGCAAGCAACGGTAAAAAAGACGCATAGGCGGCGGGTGGGAAAGGGGCGGTGGGGTGGGTGCCCGGATATGCGGGCGGCAGCGTAGCCGCTTGGCCGGGTAAAATAAGACTTGGCTTTGGGGCGAAAGCGGCCCTTTGGCGCGGGGGCCGTTCAGGTTGCAAGGTAAGGCTGGCCGCCTAACCGATTGCTGCTGACAACAGCGAGTTTTCTACCCTTGTCAAACAAGTAAATAATTACTATAAATACTTTATTTAAAATAATTTGCATGGCATTTATGCTTGATAAATGCAGCTTTTAATACCTTGTATTAATTAAGCAACAGATGAATTTCCCCCCTGCTAATTGGTGGAAATACACCCGCCGCGCCGTCAAAGCGGCCGCTACTTTTGTGTTGTTTCAATGTTACCAATGCTGGCTACTTAGTGCAGTGAGTAGCTACTTACCAAGGTTGACTTGAGAGGTGCTACTGCTCTAAGATATCCCCGATTTTCCCACCCAGCGTCTTCCGCTACCCCCTTTTTTCTATGCATAAACCCTTACCCTCAAGGGCGCTCTGCCGACTATTGTTTTTAGCAGCCGCGGGCGTCGCCATAACCCCGGCTGTGCGGGCGCAGATTATCAACGTGCCGCTGCCGGCGCAGCGCGCCGTGGTAGAAAGTGATACCGCCAAAACGCCCGGCACGCCGCCCGACCTCAACCGCGCCCCGGTGCCCCAGGTGTTCACGCCCTCCGTCACCGACGAAAATGGCGAGCCCCTGCGCGGGGTAAAGCTGGCCAACGAGGGTAGCACGCTCACGGCCATTACCGACTCGCTGGGCCAGGCGCCGATGCCCGACATCAAGGCCGGCGAGCAGATGGTGGTGAGCATCGACGGCTCAGTTATCCGGCGCTTCGTGGCCAGCGACGACCTCACGCCCATCATCGCGCTCGATACCAAAAACCCGGCCGTGGCCCGCCTCAAGCCGGTGCGGCTGCTGTTCGGCACCAGCCTCGCGCCCGACCTCACGGCGGCCTCGACCCAGACCGTTTATAACAGTGCCTTGCAGCGCATGCCAGTGACTTCGTTCCTGACGGCGCTGACCGGGCAGGGCGCGGGCTTGCAGGTATCGCAGCTGTCGGGGCAGCCGGGCAACGACCTGGCCTTTACCTCGCTGCTGGGTCAGAACGCGACGGTAGTGATTGATGGTATCATCCGGCCCATCTACAACTTCGACCTCGAAGAGATTGAGTCGGTAACGCTGCTCAAGGACGCGCTGAGCACCTCGATGCTGGGCGTGCGCAACACCAACGCGGGCATCCTGAACGTGACGACCCGCCGTGGCACGCCCGGCCAGCCGCGCATCTCGTTCACGGTGCAGTCGGCCATTCAGTCGCCCATTAAGTTCCCTAAGCCGCTCGACGCCTACAACTACGCCCTGCTCAACAACGAGGCGCGCACCAACGACGGCCTGACACCCGTGTACTCGGCTCAGGATTTGGCGCTGTACCAAAATGGGCAGGACCCCATCGGGCACCCTAACGTGAACTGGAACGAGCAGCTGCTAAAAAAGTCGTCGCAGCTTGACCGCTACACGTTTTCGGCCAGCGGCGGCAATGCCTTCTCCAAGTACTTCGTGAGCCTGGAGCACCTCAAGCAGTCGGGCTTGCTGAAAACCAGTGATATCAACAAGTACAACACCAGCAACGACTACAAAGCCTACACGCTGCGCTCGAACATCGACTTGCAGCTAAGCAAAAAGCTGACCGGCGGCATCCGGCTGCTGGGCCGCATCCTGAACAACAACGACACGGGGGCCAACTTCGGGCAGGGCTTGCCAGCCATCCTGAGTAATATCATCAACACGCCGGCCCTGGCCTACCCGGTTTACAACGACAACGGCACCTACGGCGGCACCCAGCAGTTTCAGAACAACCTGTGGGCGCAGGCCATCGGCTCGGGCTACCGCGAAACGTACACCCGCGACGTAATTGCCGACTTTTACCTGCGCCGCTCGCTCAACGAGGTAACGCCCGGCCTGTGGGTGCGGGCGCTGGGCTCGTACTACGCCAGCCTGTCGGAAATCTACTACCGCGACAAGCAGTTTGCCGTGTTTCAGCAGGGCGTGGGGGCCAATGGCCAGCCTACCTACACCCAGTTTGGCACCAACGGCGAGCAGCAAAACAACCAGGGCATCATTTACCAGAACAACACGACGTATCTGGAAGCTGACCTGGGCTACGACCGTCAGGTGGGCGACCACGGCCTGCACGCCATCCTGCTGGGCTCGCGCAATGCCTTCGTAGAAAACTCGGACCTGCCCTACACGGTGCAGGGCCTGTCGGGCCGCGCCTCCTACAACTACCAGGGCAAGTACGTGGCCGAGTTTGCCTTCGGCCTCAACGGCTCGAACCGCTACCCCGACAACGGGGCGTTTAAGTACGGCTTCTTCCCGGCCGGCGGCCTAGCCTGGAATATCTCGCGCGAGAGCTTTCTGCAAAACACGCAAAGCTGGCTGTCCAACCTGAAGCTCTACACCTCGCTGGGCCTCACCGGCAACGACGTGCCGGGCTACTTCACCTACGTGCAAACCTACTTCGACACCAGCGGGCCGTACTTTGGCACCGGGGCGGGGCAGGCCACGGGCATCAGTGAGCAAACGCTGGCCTCGCGCAACCGCACCTGGGAAAAGGCCCGCAAATTTACGCTGGGCGCGCAGGGTGCGCTGTTTAATAACAAGCTGGGTGTCACCTTCGAGTACTTCAACTCGCTGTACTACGACCTGCTATTGCAACGCGGCAACAACACCACGCTGATAGGCCAAACCTACCCCAGCGAAAACATCGGCCGCAACCATTACTACGGCGTGACGACGCAGCTTAGCTACCAGCAAAGCCTGGGCAACCTGAGCCTGCTGGGCGCCCTCAACCTGGGCGTGCAGTACAGCAAGGTGCTGACCCAGGACGAAGTGTACCGGCCCTACGACTGGATGCGCCGCACCGGGCAGGCGGTAAACCAGCAGTTTGGCTACATCGCCGACGGCCTGTTTCAGAGCCAGGCCGAGATTCAGGGCGCGCCCACCATCACGGGCTACAGCCCGAAGCCGGGCGACGTGCGCTACAAAGACCTGAACGGCGATGGCGTCATCGACCCGCTCGACGTGGCACCCATCGGCCGCAACAACCCCAGCATTCCCTTCGGCGCTACCCTGGGCGCGCGCTGGAAAGGCTTCGACGCCACGCTGCTGTTTCAGGGCGTGCTCAACCGCAGCATCTACCTGAACGGGGCCAGCGAGTACGCCTTCGCCAACGGCGGCTTCGGCAACGCTTTCGAGCAGCACCTCGACCGCTGGACGCCTACCAACCCCAATGCCAGCTACCCGCGCGTGACGCTGGGCGGCAACCCCAACAACTTCTTGGGCAGCAGCTACTGGGTGCGCAACAACAATTACCTGCGCCTCAAAAACGTGGAAGTGGGCTATACCGTGCCCCTGAGCCTGAGCAAGCGCGTGCGTTTGCAAGGCGTGCGCTTCTTCTTCAATGCCACCAACCTGGTTACGTTCAGCCAGTTCGACCGCATCGACCCGGAGGTGTTCAGCGCCGCCTACCCGCAGCAGCGCCTGCTCAACTTCGGTTTCAACATCAAGCTCTAACGCCCACCCGCCGCTCTTATGCTCTCCAAAAAACTCTACGTGCCGGCCCTGGCCGCGCTGCTGGCGCTGGGCAGCACCGCCTGCCAGAAAGACCCCGAAACCGAGCCGCGCTACCTCGTCAAGGACGACTTTATGTGGGATGAGAAGGACAAGAACGCCACGCTGGCTATCTGGTACTTCAACGACCTCTTCAACTACCTGCCCGCGGGCTTCAACCGCGCCAGTGAGTTCAGCCCCCAGTCCAACACCGTCACCGTCAACCTCAACGATTTCCTGGCCGGCGGCACCGACGATGCCGTGCCCTCGCGCATCAACCGCCCGGTCGAGTACTTCACCAACGGCGCCATCAGCGTCACCAACAACCCCGACCCCTACTGGGCCACGGCCTACGCGGGCATTCGGCGGGTCAATATTTTCCTGGCCAACATCGACCGGGTGCCGGCGCTGCCCGCCAACATCGTCCTCTGGAAGGCCGAGGCGCGCTTTATCCGGGCGATGGTGTACTGGGAGATGGTGAAGCGCTACAGCGGCGTGCCGCTGATTGCCGACCGCGTGTTTACGCTCGACGACAACCTCTCGCTGCCGCGCAACACCTACGCCGACTGCGTGAGCTACATCGTGAGTGAGTGCAACACCATCAGCCCCGACCTGCGCCTGCCCGGCGCCATCCCCGACGGCGAGTGGGGCCGCATTCCGCGCACCGCCGCGCTGGCCCTCAAAAGCCGGGTACTGCTCTACGCCGCCAGCCCGCTCTTCAACGGGGGGCAGGTAGGCGGGGCCAGCACCTTGCAGGGCTACCCCAGCTACGACGCAAGCCGCTGGCAAACGGCCCTGACGGCCACCCAGGACCTGGTGAACCTGAACGTGCACTCGCTGAATTCGTCGTTTGCCGGCACGTTCACGACCAAGAAAAACGCGGAAATCATCTTGGCCAAGCAGTCGGCCAACAGCTCCAACCTGGAAGCCTTCAATGCCCCGATGGGCTATGGCACGCCGGCCCTGAGCCAGGGCTTCACCAGCCCCAGCCAGAACTTCGTGGATGCCTTCCCGACCCTGACGGGCCTACCCATCACGGCCAGCGGCTCGGGCTACGACCCGCAAAACCCCTACGCCAACCGCGACCCGCGCCTGCTGCTGTCGGTGTTCACCAACGGCGTGACCACCGGCACCACTACCGCCGGCAGCCGCTGGCTGGGCCGCAACGTAGAAACCTTTGACGGCGGCCGCGACCGGCCGGGTGGGGCCAGCGTGCAAACGCGCACCGGCTACTACCTGCGCAAGTTCCTGGGCGACTTTGCCACCGGTACTACCTACACCAGCCAGAGCCACAACTTCCCGCTGTTTCGCTATGCCGAAACGCTGCTCAACTACGCCGAGTGCCTGAATGAGGTGGGCCGTACCGAAGATGCGGTAACGCAAATAGTTGCCCTACGGCGGCGGGCGGGCCTCACGGCCGGCACCAACAACCGCTTTGGCATTCCGAGCGGCATCAGCCAAGGCGATGCCCGCACGCTCATCCAGAACGAGCGCCGCATCGAGCTGGGCTTCGAGGAGCATCGCTTCTGGGACGTGCGCCGCTGGAAAACGGCCGAAGTCGTGCTCAGCGGCCCGCTCTACGGCGTGCAGATAACGCGTGCCGGGGCCGGCACCACGGCCTCGCCCTACACCTACACCTACAACCCGCGCGCCATCACCTCGACCATGCGCTGGCAGTCGCGCCTCTACTACATGCCGCTGCCCTACGACGAAACCACCAAAAACCTGAACCTGGCGCAAAACCCTGGCTGGTAGTCCTTGGAACGGTTAGCCTGTAGCTGCTGGCTGTTAGCTTTTTGCAACATGCCGGTGGCTATTGGCTAACTGCTCGAAGCAGGCAAAAAAGCTACTAGCTAACAGCTGAAGGCTAACAGCTAAAAAGGAAAACTTCCCACCCGATACCGATAATATGAAACATATTTTACTTTTACTGGTGCTGGCGCTGAGCGCTTTTGGCCAGTCGGCCCTGGCCCAGGGGCGCGTGGTGCAGGGCACCGTCACCGACCGCCTGGGTGCGGTGCCGGGCGTGGCCGTGTACGAAAAGGACCTGACCGCCAACGGCACGGCCACCGACGTAGACGGCAAATACCGCCTCGCCCTCAAGGGCAAAAGCGGCATCCTGATTTTCCGCTCCGTCAACTACAAGCTGAGCGAAGTGCAGGTGGGCAACCGCACTACCGTGAACGTGCTGATGGAATCGACCGACCAGAAGCTGGACGAGGTGACGGTAGTGGGCTTCGGCGAGCAGCAGAAGATAACCCAGACCGGCTCGGTAAGCCAGATTAGCGGCAAGGAAATCCGCGAAAACCCGGCCGCCAGCCTCCAAAACACGCTGGTGGGCAAGCTGCCCGGCTTTTTCTCGCAGCAGCCTTCGGGCCGGCCGGGGGCCGACGGGGCGGCGTTCTTCATCCGCGGCATCAGCTCCTATAACAACAACAACCAGCCGCTGATTATCGTGGACGATATTCAGTACAGCTACGACCAGTTTCAGCGCCTCGACCCCAACGAGATTGAGAGCCTCTCCATCTTGAAAGACGCCGCCACTACCGCCATCTACGGGGTGCGCGGGGCCAACGGCGTAGTCGTGATTACGACCCGCCGCGGTAAGGATGGCCCGCCCCAGATTTCGGGCCGGGTGGAAGTGGGCTTTGCCCAGCCCACCAAGATTACCAACTACCTCGACGCGGCCGAGTCGGCCCGCCTCTACAACGTAGCCCAGCTCAATGACAACCCGGCCGCCGCGCCGCGCTTTTCGGAGCAGGACCTGGAGCTGTACCGCAACGGCAAAGACCCCTACGGCCACCCCAACGTGAACTGGCGCGAAGAACTGTTTCGCACCTGGACGCAGCAGTACCGCGGCAACGTTGACATGAGCGGGGGCTCGCAGCGCGTAAAGTACTTCGTGTCGGTGGGCTACCTCTACCAAAATGGTATTCTGAAAGACTTTGGCACCAGCCAGGGCGTGAACAGCAACTACTACCACCAGCGCTACAACTACCGCTCGAACCTCGACATCAACGTAACCACGGGCCTCGACGCCCGCGTGGACCTCTACGGCAACTTTGCCCAGGTCAACAACCCCAACGTGGGTAGCCCCTTCGGCTACAACGACTTGTTTTACGACTACAGCTCGTTTGCTACGCTGGCGCCGTTTGCTTACCCCATCACCAACCCCGACGGCAGCTGGGGCTACAGCAAGTGGTCGCGCGATGTGAACTCGGGCTTCAACCAGAACAACGTAATCGGCCGCCTCACCAACTTTGGCTACAGCCGCAACAACGAAAACAACATCAACACGGTGCTTTCGCTGAAGGAGGACTTCGGCAAGCTGAGCGGCGCGCTCAAGGGCCTCTCGCTTACGGGCCGCGCGGCCTACACCAGCAACTACACCTACACGCGCAGCATGACGCGCGACGCCTTCCCGTCGTTCATCTTCACCCCCGACCAGACCGCGCTAAACCAGACTCCGCCCGACTATAATGCCGGCAGCTACGAGGCCCGCGACCCCAACCTGTTCCGCACGCGGCGCTTCTTCATTGGCTACAACGCGGGCACCACTACCCGCGTGCTCAACCTGCAAGCCATCCTCAACTACGACCGCACGTTTGCCGAGGCGCACCACGTGTACGGCCTGGCGCTCTACAACCGCAACTCGAATACGGCCAACAACGGTGACGTTATTTACCGCTTCATTCCCAATAACTTCCTAGGCTACTCGCTGCGCCTGGGCTACGACTACAAAAACCGCTACCTGCTGCAATTCAACGCCGGCTACAACGGCTCGGACCGCTTCAACGAAAACAATCGCTACGGCTTGTTCCCGGCCGTGTCGGCGGGCTGGAACATCGCGGAAGAAACCTTCTTCAAGAACACGGTGCCGGTAATCGACTACCTCAAGCTGCGCGGCAGCTATGGCATCGTGGGCAATGACGCGCTGGACCCCCGCAACTTTACCTACTACTACCAGCAGAACTACACGGGTGGCAGCGGCTACGACTTCGGCCAGAACAGCACCGGCTATGGGGGCATTTTGGAAGGCCGCCTGGCCAACAACAACGTAACCTGGGAAACCGAGAAAAAGCTGGACATCGCTCTCGAGTTTCGCCTGTTTAAGGATAAGCTGTTCGGTAGTGTCGATTTCTTTAACAACGACCGCTACGACATTCTCACTAACCGCGGCACGGTATCGACCATCTTCGGCCAGGGCCTGCCGCCCGTGAACCTGGGCCGCGTGAATAACCGGGGCTATGAGCTGGAGCTGGGTTTCCAGAGCCCGCTCTCGCGCGATTTCTCCTGGAACATCAAGGCCAACTACTCGTTTGCCAAAAACAAGATTCTGTTTCAGGACGAGCCCAACCCGCAGTACGAGTACCAGCGCTACACCGGCAACAGCATCGGGCAGCAGCGGGTGTACGTGTACCAGGGCTTCTACTCGGCTGCCGACCTCACCAATACCGGCGTGGCCAAGCCCGCTACCGGGGTGAAGGCCGGCGACCTGAAATATCAGGACGTGAACGGCGATGGTATCATCAACGACTTCGACCGCGTGGTAACGGGCCTGCCCAACCTGCCCAACACCACCTACGGCGTTACGCTGGGCGCGCGCTACAAGAATTTCAGCTTCAGTGTGCTGTTCCAGGGGGCGCGCAACTTCAACGTGAGCGCGGCCGCCGAAGCCATTAAGGCCTTCACCGCCAACCTGACCAGCGTGCACCAGCAGGCCTGGACGCCCGAGCTGGGCGACGACGCCCGCTACCCGCGCCTGACGCTGCTCAGCGGCATCAGCGACCCCACGGCCAACCAGTCGACGTTCTGGCAGATTCGCGGCGATTATTTGCGCCTCAAAACCGCCCAAATCAACTTCGACCTGCCCACCAGCTGGCTGCGCCACGTGGGCATTCCGGGCGCCCGCCTCTATGCCAACGGCACTAACCTGCTGACCTGGACCGTGATGGACAAGCTCTACGACTTCGACCCCGAAATCACGCTCGGGGCCTCGCGCACCCTGTACCCGCCGCAGCGCCTCATCAACTTCGGCCTGAGCGTTACTTTCTAAGCTTTTTCTCCCCCCTGCGATATGAAAAAGACCCTCTCCCTGCTGCTGGCCGGCCTCGCCCTCACCACGGCCTGCAAGAAGGATGACTTTCTGGAGCCGCGCACCAGCTCCCTCACCGAAGACTCGGTATTTTCGGACAGCGCCCGCACCATTTCGTTTCAAACCGCCATTTACAGCGGCACCAACTTCAGCTTCAGCAAAGGTCGGTGGTCGAGCCACGGCAGTACCGAGCAGGCTACCGACGATGCCGAGTACCGCTACTCGGGCGGTACGCAGCTGGCGGTAGTGCTCTACGCGGGCACCTACACGCCGCTCAACTTTCCGTTCAACGACTTTTATGACACGCCGTGGTACAACATCCGGCGCTGCAACCTGCTGCTGAGCAAGCTGCCCAACGCGCCGCTGCGCCAAAGCACCCGCGACCGCATTGCGCTGGAAACCCGCTACCTGCGGGCCTGGTACTACAGCCAGCTGCTGGTGTGCTTCGGCGGCGTGCCCATCATCAAGGATAAGGTATACGGCCTCGAAGACTTCATCAACGAGCCCCGCACCAGCTACGCCGACTGCGTGCAGTACCTCAGCAGCGAGCTCGATGCCTGCGCTGCCGGCCTGGTAAGCGCCCCCGCCCAGGCCACGGCCGACTACGGCCGCATCACGAGCGGCGCGGCGCTGGCCCTGAAAAGCCGCATCCTGCTGCAAGCTGCCAGCCCGCTCTTCAACGGTGGGGCCGAAACCACCGACGCCAGCCTGGCGGCCCTCGTGAGCTACCCTACCTACAGCGCGGCCCGCTGGCAGGCCGCCGCCGACGCTGCCGACGCCGTGATGAACAGCA
>Ga0182219_1000007_pt1 | contig 16834 bp, 16 predicted proteins | sample G6R1MG_20_FD_128405 | JGI IMG/M metagenome (GOLD analysis project Ga0182219, IMG submission 128405) | Miscanthus phyllosphere microbial communities from Michigan, USA - G6R2_MAIN_03OCT2016_LD1 MG | ecosystem: Host-associated > Plants > Phyllosphere > Phylloplane/Leaf | place: USA: Michigan...
AATCTTCACGTTATCCGACTTCGGTTTTGATAAGTATTGCGCAATAAATAGCCAATTGTCAATGATTTGGACAGCGATTAAAGGGACTTTTAAGCCATTGAAAGCCAAGTGGCTAAAAGGCTAAGCGAAGGCGTACTTCACAGCGTCAATTCTAACCGCTTCTTATGCGCTACCTTTTATTCTTGCTCCTGCTGGCTTTGCTACTAATGGCTGGCCCGGCCGGGGCCCAAACAGTACCACTAGCGGCGCGGCCCGATTCGCTGACAGTTTCCCAGGCTGCAACTGATACAGCAGCGGCTATTCACCGGTTGTTTGAGGCCAGGAGGGTGCGGAGCTATGTAATTACCGGCCTGCTAGTCACTCCTGGAATACTCGGTTTTTTGGTAGATGGTAATAGCATTGGCACAGCCGTTTATCCCATAGCGGCTGCGCCTTATGAGCTAGCCAACCTGATATGCCATAGGCGCTACAGAAGAAAAGCGGAAAAGCGCGCTTTGCTGGCCTTTCAAGCGCATCAGCTTTCCCCTAAAATACGGCGGAAGCTCAAGCCCAAATACTTCACGGACGCGCCAGCCATCAAACATTTCTGAGAAGGCCATTAGCAATAAAGCCGACCTTTTCGCAGCGTATTTTTGTTGATTAAAGCCAGCCCACGAAGTGGGCGTATCTGCGAAATCCGTTTAATCTGTTTGAATCTGCGATGAAGGTTTGCCTTGCCGAAAAGCCCAGCGTAGCCCGCGAAATTGCCCAGGTCATCGGGGCCGACCGACGCATGGATGGCTACTACGAGGGCAATGGCTACCAAGTGACGTGGACGTTTGGCCACTTTTGCCAGCTTAAGGAGCCCGACGACTACCGCCCCGAGTGGAAGCGCTGGAACCTCCACGACCTGCCCATGATACCCGAGCAGTTCGGTATCAAGCTCATGCGCCGCGACGACGGCGTGGTAAAGCAGTTCAACACCATCAAGCGCCTGCTCGACGCGGCTACCGAAGTCATCAATTGCGGCGACGCCGGGCAGGAGGGCGAGGTCATTCAGCGCTGGGTGATTCACGAAGCCAAGTGCCGAAAACCCGTCAAACGGCTCTGGATTTCGTCGCTTACCGAGGAGGCTATCCGGCAGGGTTTTCAGAATTTACGCGATGGCAAGGAGTTCGACAGTCTATATCAGGCTGGGCGCAGCCGCGCCGTGGGCGACTGGCTGCTGGGGCTGAATGCTACGCGCTTATTTACGCTGAAATACACGACGTATCAGGACAAGCAACTGCTGAGCATCGGTAGGGTGCAGACGCCTACGCTGGCCTTGCTGGTGGCGCGCTACCACGAGATTCAGAACTTCAAGCCTGAGCCGTATTGGGTGCTGAAGACGCAGTACCGCGATACCACGTTCACGCGCATCAACACCGAGGCCGAGCAAAAAGAGGCCCAAGACGCGCCCGATGAGCAAAGCCGCCTGCGGGCGCTGGGCTACTTCGTGAAGGAGGACGAGGCCAAAAAGGCCCTCGAAACGGTGAAGCCCGCGTCGCTCACGGTGACGAACGTGGAAATTAAGAAGGGGCGCGAATCGCCGCCGCGGCTGTTCGATTTGACCTCGCTGCAAGTGCAGTGCAACAACCAGTTGGGGCTTTCGGCCGAGGACACGCTCAAGATTGTGCAGGCCTTGTACGAAAAGAAGGCGGTGAGCTACCCGCGGGTTGATACCACGTTTTTGCCCGACGATGTGTACCCCAAAATACCGGGTATCCTGCGGGGTATTGGGTACTCGAACCTAACCGCGCCGCTGCTGGCGCAGAAGATTCCGAAGACCCCTAAAGTCTTTAACAACAATAAGGTAACGGACCACCACGCTATTATTCCGACGGGCAGCGGCGGGCCGGGCGGCGGTATGGAAAGTAGCGTGTACGATATTATTGTGCGGCGCTTTATCGCTGCGTTTTACCCCGACTGTGAGGTGAGCAACACCACCGTGCTGGCTGAGGCGGCCGGGTTCCTGTTTCGGGTGCGCGGCCGGCAGATATTGAATCCTGGCTGGCGCGTGGTGTATGGCGACCCCACCCAACAGGCCGCGCCTAAACCCGCCGCCCCAGCTGGCGAGAAAGCTGCCACCGGCAACGACGATGACGATGTGGTGAGTACCGTGTTACCGAGCTTTACGAGGGGCGAAAGCGGCCCGCACCAGCCGCGCCTGGAAAGCAAAATGACGCAGCCGCCCAAGGACTATACCGAGGCCAGCCTGCTGCGCGGCATGGAAACGGCCGGCCGCAACATCGACGACGACGAGCTGCGCCTGGCGATGAAGGAAAACGGTATTGGCCGCCCCAGTACGCGCGCTGCCATTATCGAAACGCTGTTTAAGCGCAACTATATTCGGCGCGATAAAAAGCGCATTTTGCCCACGCCGACCGGCGTGGAGTTAATTGGCTTGATTGCCAACCCGACGCTGAAATCGGCGGAGCTGACGGGCCAGTGGGAGAAGAAATTGCGTCAGATTGAGCGCAATGAACTGCCTTCCGACCAGTTTTTGGAAGAACTGAAGGGCTTGGTGCGCGAGATGGTGCAGGAGGTGAAAACCGACCGTAGTGGGCGGGCCGTCACGGCCGGTAGCGCCGAAAAAGCTATGGCAGCGTCAGCCACTGGTGCCCCAAAATCGGCTGCCAAACAACCAGCAGCCAGCAGCCAGCAACTAGCACCTGCCGCTGGCCTCGGCACCTGCCCGGCTTGCAAAACCGGCCACATTCTGCGCGGCAAAACGGCCTTCGGCTGCGCCCGCTTCCGCGAGGGCTGCCAGTGGCGGCTGCCAGCCGAGGTGCTAGGCAAAAAACTGACCGACCCGCAAGTGAAAGCCCTGCTCGCCAAAGGCCGCACGCAACTTATCAAAGGCTTCGTGACGGGCGCGGGCGAGAAGCTCGACGGGGCGCTGACGCTCGATGCCCGGCTGCAACCCGAGTTGGTACCCGCCGCCGAAAGCAAGCCCACCACTGCCACCGACCCCGGCCAAATCCCGTGTCCGGTGTGCAAGCTCGGCACCATGCTCAAGGGCAGCAGCGCCTTTGGCTGCTCGCGCTTCCGCGAAGACTGCCAGTTCCGGGTGCCTTTCGAGTGGGGCGGCAAAAAGCTGACCGACACGCAGCTACGCCAGCTGCTGCGCAAGGGCGAAACGGGCGTTATCAAAGGCTTTCTCTCGGCTAAGACGGGCAAGAAGTACGATGCAGCGCTGAAAGTGGACGAGGGGCGCGTGATACCGGTATTTGGCTAGCGCTGCGGGGCGCTATTTACCATTCAGTTGATAGCTAAGTTTGAGGCTGAGCATGTTGTGCCGATTGAAATTGGTAGCGAAATAAGGCTCCAGCGCGAAGGCGCTGAGGCCAGTGCTGGTGGGCAGGCGTAGGCGGGCGCTCACGAAGCCCATGCTGAGCCCTGTAGAATTGGGGTCGCCATTATCGTGGTAGGCCACGGCCACGCCCGCCAGCAGGTGGCCGTGCAGAGGCTGTCCCAGGCCTAGACCAAAGCGGGTAGCGTAGCTACCCAGTGCGTTTTCGGCCCCGTAGCCAAAGTCGAACTGGCTGAATAGCTTAGGGCCATAGCTATAGGCCAGCATGACTTCGGGAAGCACGCTGAGCCGACGAATATTGTCAGAATTTCCCTTTATCGAATAACCCAACTGGCCCAGGTGTAGGCCCAGGCGATATTGGAAACCAAACTCGTTGTCCCACCACCGGAGACCAAACTTGTTGTTCGACCACCGCTGATGCCCTTCGGCGTAGAGATGCAGGTCGTAGAGCCGGTGCATGCCCAAGTAGTTGGGCGTTGGCAAGTAGGAGGGAGTGCCGTTGACACCAATAAGGTCAATAGTTTCGGTACCTACCCATGCGCCGCCGCCCACGGTAGTTACCAGCGCCTCTTCGGCTTCGGGGACCAGTTGGTAGGCCACTTCGCCACCGCTGGCCTGGGTGCGGTGCCCGTAGGTGTAGGCGCTTGAGCCACAGCCACTAGATGGCCGCTCGTCGTATTGGTTGTGCAGCGTGCCCACGCTGAACGTGAGGCGGTGTGCCTCGGCGGCAGCCGGCATATTTTGCTGCGGCGCGGGCGCCTGGGCCGTGGCCAACATCAACGAGCTGCCTAAAAGCAGGCTTAGGGGCAGCCCCGCTAGGCGGGGCACCGTGCGACCCAAGGCCAGCAGCCAAGTGTACGCTTCAGCTAGCAGCACCACCAGCAGCAAGGCTTGCAGCACTAGTATTTCGGGTAGATTGAGGGTGCCCGGTGCCAGGCGGGCCGTGGCCGCCAGCAAACCAAGCCCCACTAGCGCGGGTGCGCTGCCCGCGGGCAGCAGCTCATCGGTCCCCCAAGGCCGGCCCCGGCGCACCAGCCAAGCCCAGCCGCCCAGCAGCGTGGTAGCTTCGAGCAGCAGCAGCCATTGCAGGCCCAGGCCCGGCAAGGAGTAGCCCGCCAGTGCCAGTGGGGCGGCCCAAAGTGGTTCGCCGGCCGCGTCGCGCCAAAATTCTATGCCCCAGCGGCCTAGGCATAACAGCCCCATAGCCAGCAGGTAGCGGCTGCCGCCCGGCCAGCCGGCGGCCCGGCGGCGCAATAGGTGCAGCGCCAGCCCCGTGCCTGCGCACAGCAGCAGGTGGTAGAGCTGCGTGGGCACGGCTGGCAGCGCGTGGCTTGCCCCGATGGGCAGCAGCCCCCGTGCGAACTGCACAAAGTAAGCTGGCGTGCCCGGCCCGTACACCAGGCCCCAGGTGCCGGCGGCCGTGGGCTCGCCCCAGCAGCAGCCAGCTAGCACGCAGCCCACGCTTTGCACCGCCAACACCCAGCATAGCGGCCCGGCAAAAGCATCGAGCACGGCCCAACCCCGAAAGCCCAGCGCCCGCCGCAAAGCCAGCACCGCCACTAGGCTAAATGCCGCGCCGCCCACCACCGAGCGCGGCCCGCCGGCCATGGCCCGCACCAGTTTAGCATCGCTCCCAAGCCAGGCCAGCCAATTGCCAGGAGCTAAAAACACGAGCTGGCAGCCCAGTACCAGCGCCAGCGTGGCGGCCGCTACCAGCGGCAACCAGCTGCGCCAGGCGTAGCCGCGCTGGTAGCCCTGGGCCAGCAGCAGGCTCACGTATAAAGCAAAGGCCGCCAGCTGACTGACTTCGTAGTAAAAGTGCCCCTGCGGACTAGGCGGCGAGTAGAGTAGGGCCATAATACTGACGCGCCGGTTGGGTAGCAGCTGTGCCAGTGAAGCTAGGCGCTTTCCGCGCGTGCTGAAATAAAACAGTGCCCGCCAACGGATGCTAGCCTAAGCAGGCGCTCAAATGCAAAAGCCAGACTATCAGGCTCTGAAACACCTGATAATCTGACTTTATAAAGCCGGCTTTACGAACTCGCTATTTCTTGGTTTTCGGCACGTAAGGCTTGCCGTTGAGCTTGGGGCGCGAGCCCGAGCCCACGGGCTTGCCGTCGCGGAACGTAACCTGGTGGTCGATGCTGGTGCCGTTGGCTTTGTAGTAAGTCCACTGGCCGCTGGTTTTGCCAAATTTGTACTGCCCTTCTTCGGCTAGCGTGCCGTCTTCGCGCAGCTCGCGGTAGGGGCCCGAGAGTTGGCCTTTCAGGTAAGTGCCTTCCTTCCAGAGCTTGCCGTTGGCGAAGAACTGCTCGCCAAGGCCGGTTTGCTGGCCGTTTTCGTACCGCTGGCGGGTTTGCACCTGGCCGTTGTCGAAGTAGGTGAGGCGCTCGCCTTGCAGCTTGCCGGTGGGGGCGTAGGTCTCGACTTTGCGCGGCGACTTGCCATCTTGGTAAAACTCGCGCCAGGTGCCGACAGGGTGATTGTTTTTGTACTGCTCTTCGGCTTCGCGGGTGGGCGTGGCGGCGTCGTAGTAGCGCACCACTTTGCGGTCGCGGCCCTGGGCGGCGTAGTCGATTTCCTCCTTCAGCTGGCCGCTTTCGTAGTAGGCGAGGGCGCGGCCGGTGGGGATTCCGAGGCGGTAGGTGGTCTTGCTCTTGACTTTACCGCTCTCGTAGTACGAGGTGGCGGGGCCGTCGAGGGCGGCGGTGCCGGTGCGCGGGGCCACGCGCTTGGTGAGGTCGTCGCCAAGCTTATTGGTGACGGCGCGCTCGTGGATGGCGGCGGGCGAGTACGTGCCCTCGGTTTGGAGCTGGCCGGTGGCATAGTATGAGCGGTAGCTGCCCTTGCCGGTTTTGTCGTTCATCACCGTCTCGCTTTCGAGCTGGCTGGTGTCGTAGTAGGTTTTATACGAGCCACTTAGCAGGCCGCCGCGCAACAGGCCTTCGCTCTGCACCTTGCCATTGGGATAAAAAAACTTGACTGCGCCGTTGGGTTGGCCGTTGGCATAGGTGACTTCGGCAGCGGGCTGGCCGCTGGTGTAGAGCTCGCGCACGGCACCGTTGGGCTGGCCTTTGGCATCGAGGGTGGTTTGCAGCTTTATCTCGCCGGTGGGGTGGTAGGTGGTGAGCGGCCCGCTGGGTTGGTCGTCCACGAACGTGCCGGTTTGGGCTACTTTGCCGCCTTCGTAATAGGTCTTGAATGGCCCCTGGCGGACGCCTTCGCGGTAGGTGGCTTCGAGCCGGCGCTGGCCGTTGGGGTGAAATTCGACATACACCGAATCGCGTTTGCCGTCGGTGTAGCGGGTCTGTGCTTCGAGCCGGCCGCTGCGGTAAAAGCGCTTGTAGGGGCCCTGCATCACGGTATCGGCGGCCACAAGGGCGCGGAATATCTCGCGGGGGCGGGTTTTGGTTGAGTCAAAATAAACAATGATGCGCTGCTGGCGCTGGGCTTGGGCGGCCAGCGGGAGTAGCAAGAAAAGCAATAGGTATCGCATAGGTAGCAGTAACGTGGGCTAAACGATTTTAACGCGAAGTGGCGCGAAGTTTAGGCGCGAAGGCTGATAAAGCCGGGCTGGCTTTGCAACACTTCGCTCCCAAACTTCGCGCCACTTCGCGCTAAAAAAGGGGCTACAGTTTTTCCAGCACGATTGAGCTAGCCCCGCCGCCGCCGTTGCAGATGCCGGTAACGCCGATTTTGCCGCCTTCCTGGTTTAGCACGCTCAGCAGGGTAGTCACGATGCGGGCGCCCGAAGCGCCGAGCGGATGGCCCAGGCTCACGGCCCCGCCGTACACGTTGACCTTAGTGCCTTCGAGGTTAAGCAGCTTATTGTTAGCCAGCGAAACGACCGAGAATGCTTCGTTGATTTCGTAGAAATCCACGTCTTTGGCCGATAGGCCGGCGTTTTTCAGCGCCTTCGGAATGGCCAGCGAGGGCGTAGTAGTAAACCACTCGGGGGCCTGCTCGGCGTCGGCGAAGCCGCGGATGCGGGCCAGCGGCTTGATGCCTAGCTCGTCGGCTTTTTCGCGGCTCATGAGCAGCACAGCGGCGGCCCCGTCGTTGAGGGTTGAGGCGTTGGCGGCCGTCACGGTGCCGGTTTTGGTAAAGGCGGGTTTCAGGCCCGCCATTTTCTCAAACTGCACCTTGGTGTACTCCTCGTCGTCGCTCACCACGGTATCCTTGCCGCGCACCGTAATGGTCACGGGCACAATCTCTTCCTTCTTCTTGCCGGCCTGGGCAGCGGCAGCGCTGCGCTCGTAGCTCTGGCGGGCAAACGCGTCCTGCTCCTCGCGCGTGATGCCGTAGTGCTCGGCCGTGGCGTCGGCGGCGTTGCCCATCGCGTAGTCGTGGTAGGGGTCCCAGAGGCCGTCGCGCACCAGGCCGTCAATCATCTGGCCGTTACCATACTTAGCCCCGAAGCGGGCCTTGTCGAGGTAGTAGGGCACGTTGCTCATGCTTTCCATGCCACCGGCCAGTATCACATCGGCCTGGCCCAGCATAATGGCCTGAGCCCCAAACATAATAGCCTTCGAGCCCGAAGCGCACACCTTGTTTACGGTGGTGCATTCTACGGTGTCGGGTAGGCCTGCTTTCTTAGCCGCCTGCCGGGCCGGCGCCTGGCCGAGGTTGGCCGAAATCACGTTGCCCATAATTACTTGCTCAACCAGTTCGGGCGCTACGCCAGCTTTGTCTAAAGCGCCTTTGAGGGCGATAGCGCCCAGCTCGGTGGCCGACATCGAGGCCAGCGCCCCGCCAAATGAGCCGATGGGCGTGCGCACGGCGGCTACGATAACTACTTCTTTTACTTGCATGTTGGGGTGGGAGGGGTGGGTTAGGTTAGTGCTTGGTGCCTGAAGGCCGCTGAAGCCGCCAAGCGGTGTTTAAGAGTCAAAAGTACAACCCTTACTTTCTACGAATTGGTTTGTCTGCGGTGGCGCTTGGGTTGGTAGGCCACGCATATTTCACCGCAGCAGATGCAGAAGCAGAGCGGAGAGAGTCGCAAAAGCTCTTGGTTGCAAACGAGATTGGTCGCTTACCACGTGGGTGTGCCGGGCGGCGGGGGCGTACCCTGCCGGGCGCGGGGGCGCTGCTGCAAGTATTGCTGTTCGCTGGCGCGCAGGGCGTCGAGCAGCTGCTGGGCCTGGGCGGGCGTGAGGTTCATGGCTTTGAGGCGCTCGCGCTGGGTTTGGAGCTGAAGGTCGGCATTAGTAGCCTCTTCGGTACTGAGGCGCTGGCCGCGGCCGGCGGGCGCGCTACGGCCCGTGGCATTGGGGCCGGTATCGAGGCCGCGCTGGCGGCCGGGCTGCGTGCCGGTGGGCAGGGGGCGCTCGTCGCCGCTGCCGGGCTGGAAGCCGCCTTGGGCACTAGTGCCGGAGTTGGAGGTAGGGCGCTGGGTATCGGGCTGGCCGTTGGCCTGGGGGAAGCCAGTGGCGGGTGGCGCACCGGGGTGCGGCGGGGCATCGGGGGTGGGGGCGGTGCCAGGGCGACTGGTGCCGGCCTGTTCGCCGGGACTGGGGGCCGAGCCCTGGTCGGCAGGTTGAGGCGCTTTATCTTTCTTGGAATCAGCCTTTTTGGAGACAGATGTAGGCGGCGGGCTGAGAGAGGGCGCGGGCAGCTTGTCGGGCTGTCCGGCCAGGTACTGGCTCAGTACCTCGTAGTTGTAGCGGGCGGCGGCGTTGGCGGGGTTCAATAATAGGGCTTGCTTTAGCAGACTAGTGGCCTGCGCTACTTGCTTTTGCTGGGTAAGGAGCACTGCCAGCTGCTGCCGCGCCGTGCTGCCGATGGCCGCCGGCACGGCCGGGGCCAGCAGGCGGCCGTAGGTGGCGCGGGCGGCAGCGGTTTGCCCGGCCTTTAGCTGTGCCTGGCCTAAGTTGAGTAGAAGGGCGGGAGTGGGGCCGCTCCGGCCGGCCAGCGCTACGGCCTGCTGGTAGTAGTACACCGCCTCGGCGGCTTGCCCGCGCTGGGCAGCGGCCTGGGCCTGCGCCTGGGCGGCATTGTGCTCGCGCACGCGCAGCAGCCAGCGCCAGCCGGGCAGCCCGGCGCTCAGCAGCAGCAAGGTCAGAAGCCAGACTTTCATTGCTCGGGGCGCAGCACGCGCACGGTTATTAGGCTGTCAATTAATAGTAGCACCAAGGCGATAGCCAGCGGGTAGCGGTAGCGATTGTTGGCCACTGCCACGAGGCGGCCGGTTTGGGCGCTAGTGGCGGGCGGCAGGTTGCGCAGGCTGGTTAGCAGCGTGGGTAGGCCGTTTTCGCGGTTGTTGAGTGGTACGTACTGGCCGCCAGTTTGGGCGGCCACTTGCAGCAGTGGGCCTTCGCTGAGGCGGCTCACCACGGGGCGGCCTTTGGCATCGCGCAGGCTGGCCCGGCCGCCCGGTGCGGGCACCGGCCCGCCCGTGGCCGTGCCCACACCCACGGTGTAGATGCGCGCGCCGGTGCGGCCCAGCTCGCGGAGCACGGGCTCCAGGTTTTCGCCAAAATCCTCCCCATCGCTGAGCACCACGGCGGCCGTAGCACGGGGCGCGGCCCCGCCCGCCGCGGGCGTGCCAGCGGCTCCTATTCGCGCCAGTAGCGAGTCGAGCGGGGCGCGCAGGGTAGTCGGCCCCGGCGGCAGCAGCCGGGTGCTGAGGGTGCTCAGAAAAAGCTGTACCGAGGTCTGGTCATACGTAAGCGGGCACTGCACGCTGGCTTCTGACCCAAATACAATCAACCCGAGCCGGTCGGCGGGAAAGGCTGCCACCAACTCGCCGAGCGCGGCCTGGGTGCGTAGCAGGCGAGTCGGGGTTACGTCGGCGGCATCCATCGAGTGCGACACATCGACGAGCAGCCACAAATCGAGCCCGCTGGTGCGCACGGCCTGGGTACGCACCCCTAGCGCCGGCCCCAGCCACGCCAGCAGCAGCAGCGCCCCGGCCGCTAGCCGCAGCGGCAGCTTCCAGGCCAGCCGCCGGCTGCCCTGGCCAATGCGCCGCCCCAGCAGCCGCGTGCGCTGCACTTGCAGCCCCAGCAGCAAGGCCAGCAACCCCAGGCCCAGAATGGCAGATGCAAAATCGGGATACGCCCAGGTGAACATAAAAAGGCTCGCTACGAAGGTGGCCGGCGGGCGCGCCCAAACTGCCCCCGCCGCCTTGCAAAGCTAGGCCTGGCCGCCTGCATAGCTGAAAAAAGGCATTTTGGTGCTAACTTAATTCAGGGGTAACCTACGCATTGCCAGTCCAAAGCGCAAGCAGGTCTTGCAGCGGCAGCTAAAAACTTCAAAAAAAACTGCTGAATTTTGAATGGCTTCTGTATATTTGCAGCCGCTAAGGCCTCCAAAGCCTTGGCAAGCCACTAACACGGAGAAGTGGGTGAGTGGCTGAAACCAGTAGTTTGCTAAACTGCCGTAGCTCTAAAGGTTACCGGGGGTTCGAATCCCCCCTTCTCCGCTTAAACCCCCTCAGCAGCCCGCTGAGGGGGTTTTTTGTGATTTGCACCCAGTTGTGCACCCAGATGGCTTGTTTTTTCAATGGCAGTTGCTTGAGCTATGTCCTATTTCTCGCTACCCAATAAGTCTACGGTGCAGGGCCGCTCGCTCATAGCGCGCAGCCGGGCCCGCCGCGATAGTGCTTATCTACCCACCGAGCCCGTTAAGGTTCGCCCAGCCATTGCGCTTTGGTGGAAACACTCTTTTTGCCTTAACTAGATGTCATTACCTTGCTGCGCATTGCTATCCAGTTACCCAACGGGCGGGTAGCATCGGTGACGCCACAGCAATGGGCGAAGTGGTTTGAATAGATGGCCATCCTCTTCGTCGTGCTATTACTGCTTACCTGCGGACTTGGAGTAGCTCGTATGCTTGACCCAACTGAGCCGTCGAGGCGGTTCCAATGGGTGCTGCGCGTGATTCTGCTCGCACTGGGCGCTTTCGTGGGGCTGTTTGTTTGGATAGCTTGGGAAATGCGCTAGCGGGGCCGCTGGTGCTGCCGAGCTAGCAGTTCTAAAAATGGTTTGTAAATACTAGCAAAAATTCAGTCATGCAGCCAAAAATTTATATCTCTTATAGTTGGTCTCCAGAGTCTGACATGGTAGCTAACACCATTGAAGCAGATTGGCGTAGCGTTGGATTGGAAATAATTCGTGACAAAAATGTTCTCAGGTACAAGGATTCCTTAGGTGATTATATGCGCAGCATGGATTCTGGAGATTACGTTTTGCTTCTTATAAGCAAGGGATATTTAGAATCAAAAAACTGTATGTTTGAAGTGCTAGAGCTATTTAGAAATCCAGATTTCAAAAAGAAAGTGCTACCTATTATCTTAGATAGCGCTAAAATACATGAAGATTTTAGTGCTATTGATTATATTGAATATTGGGGTAATAAGGTTAAAGCGCTGTCTGATAAATATTCTCAAATGACAGACTTGACAAATACTATCGGAGTGCAGGAGAAACTTAATCTATATAAAAAAATTCGCGATTCTATAGACGGTTTTATTAGTCTATTAAATGATATGTTGACTGTATATTGGTCTGATTCTAAGCAAAAGATTTATGAAAATATATTTAATCATATACAGTTTACTCCTGATAAAAAATTATCTTCTAATTATTTGATTTTTAGTTCAGATAAGGCATTGGATTCAACTAGTGGAATCACTGTTGGTCAGGCATTAGATATGATTAATAAGAGTGGCTTTAATTTGGTTCAACCGCCTGATGAGCCTATGAATCCTATTAACGGTGCGTATAATAATTTGTCTAGGGAAGAGAAAAATTCTGTTTATTCTAGTGGATACATTCTAAGTAGACGCGTATTGAATTTTTCAGGAGGAGACGAAGATATGAACGAGATTATTATCATGATGGAAAAGCAAGGATTCATGAAGAATTCTCATTTTAATAAGCTTGTTCATTTCATAGAGCGGTACAAAGAAATGGGCCGAAATAATACTTTTAGCTTGCGTTTGGCACAGGCGCTACAAACAATAAAAAGAGTTTTTTAGCAAAAAAAGAACTTCAGCTTAATTAATTAGACTTTCATTTATCCCATTGGCAGCTGTATATCATGCGCATAATCCTCCAGCGGCCCCGCCTCAATAAAGCTGCGCAATACCACGGCCTGCCCGCGCCCGTCATCGATGCCTACCTCGACAAAGAAGCCGCGCCCATCGCCAGCACAGTGGTAGAGGTTGACACCGCTTTCATCATCCCAGCGCTGGGCCAGGAAGGTGCCGTGGTGTATCACCCAGTAGAGCTGCGCAACGGGCGAGAGCTGTTGGAAGGCGAGCAGGCTCATAACGGCATAGTGGCCACATCGAGCAGATCGTACACGTCCACCAGTGCGCCTGGTGCGCAGTAAGGCGGCATGGGCAGCACCTCGGGGTTTACCTGCTCCAGCGCCGTGCGCCACAGGTAAGCAGCCGTGGTATGGTGCTGGCTGGCATCGGCCCGAATGGCCAGCGTAAGGCTCGCCTGCTCGGCGTCGGAGTAGTTGTTGAACGTCATGGTGCAAATAAAAAGCCCCGGCGGGTCAAGTCGGGGCTTTTTATTTGCACCATGACAACCGAAACCCGCACTTACACCGGCCTCACCGGCACCCAGGCCTTCAAGGGCCTGCGCATCGATACCCGCTACACCGGCGTACAGCAGGACGATGGCACCGTGGTGGTGGCTACCGTGGGCGCGCCGCTGGGTGCGGGGGTGAAGGTGAGCAGTGAGGAGTGGGGGAAGTGGTTTAGAAAATAGTATATATATTGTACTACACTAAAATAAGGTCAGCATGAGTAACTTCCCAACAGGCATCTTAGCACGTATTAATATACGTAACGAAAACGGAGCATTGCTAGAGGCAACGTCGTTAAATACCAGAGTCAAGGAATTAGGAATCGCTCCCAGTTCGTTCGACGGTTCGACTAATTTTAGTACAGGTACTGAACTCGAATTATCAGGCAAAAAATATAAGGTTACTAGCGTAAGCTTACAGTTTCTGCCTAGACTAGACTCTAACCGCATCCCAGCGCTTGACTCAGAATCTTATTTTACTGATACGAATGAGCCACTACCGATGAATCTAATGATTCTTGTTATTGTACGCCCAATATAATACTTTAATAAAAAAGCCCCGGCCAGTCAGGTCGGGACTTTCTTATTCTACTTCTTGGGTCGCCAAGTTACCTTGTAATCGTATCCATTAGTGAGTATAATTTCTTTAAATCCTAAATCGAAAAGGTCGCTTATATTGCCATTCTTATTCATCTGATGCGACCAGACTGCATTCATTAATTCGTAATTAAGCGTTAGGCAGGTTTTGTCTTTTCCTGAAACCCTAACTCCAATATCTAGTCCTTGGTCTAAAAAGCTTTCGCGCAACTTTTTCTCTGCCTGCGTTCGCTTTAGGTAGTTTTCGCTCTCAATCAACTTCTTAGATCTTATTTCTGCCGCTGCATTGGCGGCTGCCAGTTTTTGGGCTGCTAGTGCATTGGATTGGGTAGCAATCCTTTCGCGTGCCAGAATGGCCGGAATATTGGGCCTTATCTGCAATAAAACCGGCTTTGCGAAATCAATACTTGATTCTAGACTTAGATAAGATGGGTGATATTCATTTTTGCTAAGCCTTTGCCACCCTTCTTTTGTTTTTTCAAGTTGCAATGCATGTTCAATCATTTTATTAGCAGAGGCAACTTCTAGTAAGTCCCCTCTTAGATAAAATAAAGAATCTACTATTACTCCTCTTGAATCAAAAGAAATTGCTGAGTCTAGCAGCTGTCTTGCTTCGTTAAGCTTTCCATTTTTTATTAATGTATTCGCTTTATTCCACGACTTGCGGCGATTCTGAATAGCGAGATTGTCGCCATTGCATGAGAATAGACCCGTTAATAGACAGGCAAAGAGTAGGCTTGATTTCATGGCTTTTGCTTGTAGTTATTCAATGGCTCGGCGGACATCCCAAATAAACTTATACCCTTGCATATAGCGCAAAGAAAAGCCCCGGCCGGTCAGGTCGGGGCTTTTCTGATTTTGATATTTCATCCCACTTGCTGAAAGCAACTATTTTAGCAGCGCTTCTAACTCGCGCACCCGCTCCGCTAAGCGCAAGTTCTCTTCCCGTGTTCGCTCGTGGCGAGCGTTGGCAGCCCGCTTGCCGATGGGTGGGGCACCAGCGCGCAGCGCCGCCTCGGCAACTTCCTTATCATGCAAAGCCGTGCGGGCCTGGTCGCGGGCGCGGCGCAGTGCCTCGGTCAGTGGCAGCCCGGTTTCACTATCCGTTTCGCTGGTAATCGTGCGGAGCTGAGTCAGCGCCCGACGTTCTTGGGCCAACAGGTCGGCCACTCGTTGCAGCCGCCGCTCGTAATGCTCGCGCAGCTGGGCCACCCGCTCATCGGCCACAAGGCCCGGATTGAGCACCGGCGTGCTTAGGTAATGGGTCAATACGATGTTGAGCGCCGCATTGCCCGCCTCCATATACGTAGCCGCGTCGGGCCGGCCTTCGGCCTCTTGCTCGATGGCCCGGCGGGCATCCCGAATAAACTTAGGCTCTTGCATACAATGCAAAGAAAAGCCCCGGCCGACCAGCCGGGGCTTTTTACTTATAGCTAGTAGCTAATTGGGCCGCCCGCGCTTGTAGCGTTTAGTCAAGTACTGCTCGGTGGTGGCACCCTTCTTTATTTCTTCCATGGCATTGCCAAGCTCATCCCAGCGCCGGTAGCCTTGCTCGGCAATCTCCCGCCGCACCCCCCGCAACTCGGCTAGCACCTGGTCGTTGCTCTGTTGGGCAGCCCGCTGCTGCGCGGCCTCCCGTTGCAGCGAGCCGCTGCGCAGCTGTCCAGTGCTAGCATCGAGGTCGCGCTGGTACTGGCGTTGCACAAGCCGGCCCTCGACGAGCTCGTTTTGAGCGAGAATCTGCTGCGTCTCGGGCGCGGTGTAAACCCGGTCGCCGGCGGCGAGGTAGCCGACGCTGGGCGTGGCCACCAACCGCAGCGAACCATCCTTGCCCACCAGCTCGGGGCCGCGCTCGCCGAGGTTGGCAAATTCGGCCGGGCCATCAGCGCGGCCTTTGAAGTAGGACGGCAGGGGCTTGCTCAGCACCACGGCCGCTTGCAGACCACCGAGGGCGAGGTCGCCGAGAATGGGTAAGACCGCGCCCAGAAAGCCATACGTGGCCAAGTCCTTCGCCACTGCTACCGCCGTATTAATGGCAATCGAGTAGAGTGCCGCTTGCCGCTCGCTCTTCGCCTTCTCGTAGTTGAGTCGCTTGAGCTCCTTTTGGTGCTTCTCCTCAATCTGGGCGCGGAGTGCTGCGTTATCGCCGGCAACCTTGATTTTCTGCTCGTAGGCCTCGTTCTCACGCTGGATATCGGCATCAATGAAATTTCCCCGGATAGCAAAAAAGGCCCCTTCTGCCTGCTGAGCGTAGTAGCCCACTTGGTCGATGAGTGCTAGGCGCTGCTGTGCCAGCAAGCGCTGGTCGGCCAGAATTTTCTCGTGGGCCTCTTTCTGTGAATCCAGGGTGGCTTTGTGGTACTTCTTATCGAGTGCCACTGCCTTTTCGGCTGCATCTACTTGGTTTTTAGAACTGCGCCGCTCGTACTCGCCCTGTGAAATCTCGCGCCGACTTAGCTGCCCAAGCAGTTCCGATTCACGCGCCTTTTCAGCATTGCGGATGCCCTCTAGCTCGTATTCGTAGGTTTTGACGAACTCTTTGAACTGGTTGTTGAGCGTTTCCAAGCTACGGGTGGGCAACACAAATTCGAGCGGGTCTTCGCGCAGGGCCTTTTGCAGGTCTTTTTGCACCTGCTCAATGCCGCGCTGCTCCTCGCGAGCAATGTTTAGCCGCTTCGCCGCAAATTCCCCCTGAATATCGGCTAGCTCCGCTTCGCTGATATTTTTCTTGTTGCTCTGTCGGATGCGGCTGTTTTCGGCTTCTCGGAGCTTTTCATCCGCTTCGGCCTTCACAATCTTAATGCGAATCGCGGCCCCGTCACGCTGAATCTGCTCAGCCAAATCCTCACTGCCCCGCACCGACTCAGCAAATAAGTCGGGGGTAATCTGCTTATCCTCGAACAGCTTGCCTTGCTCGGCCTGCAACTCGCGCAGCCGCTTGAGACGCTCCTGGTTGTCGGCCAACTCGTCGCGCAACTGGTCGACGCGGTTTTTCGCCCGCTGCACGGCGGCGCGGTCGAGCAGCTCCTCGGCTTTGACTTCGGTTTCGGCGGCATCGGCCCCGGCCAGCTTGGCAGCCGTGTTTGTGCCTTCGAGCTTGGCTAGCGCGGCCACGGCCTGGCTACGTAGCAACTGCTGGTCTTTGAGTAGCTGCTCAGCTCGGTTGAGGCGGGTGGCTGCGTTGATTTCGGCCTCGGAGTAGAGCGAGCGCCCCGACGTGCGCGCCGCCACCTCGGGATTTTCGGCGCGGGCCTTGGCCACGGCCCGGATGGCGGCAATCTGCTCGGCGGTTTTGCCGGCCAGCTGCACCGTGATGGCATCCTGAGCGCGGGCAAACTTGGTCTGGGCCTCGTCGATGCCGCTGGTAAAG
>Ga0182219_1000008_pt1 | contig 14836 bp, 13 predicted proteins | sample G6R1MG_20_FD_128405 | JGI IMG/M metagenome (GOLD analysis project Ga0182219, IMG submission 128405) | Miscanthus phyllosphere microbial communities from Michigan, USA - G6R2_MAIN_03OCT2016_LD1 MG | ecosystem: Host-associated > Plants > Phyllosphere > Phylloplane/Leaf | place: USA: Michigan...
GACGCCTACCGCGCCGTGCTGCCGCTGCTGAAGGACGCCATTGACAAAGGCGACGTAGCTAGCCGCCTCGAAGGCGAGCCGGTAGAGGCAGTGTTCCGCAAGGTGACGAACGCGGCGCCGGTGAAGAAGTAAGTGCGCACCTCGCGCAAACCTCACCCCCTAGCCCCCTCTTCCAAGGAGAGGGGGAGCTAGTTTCTAGTCATAGCTCTAGTATCTTTTTTAGTCTTAGCTCCTTGCTGCTCAACCAATTTCTAGAAACTAAAACTAGAAGCTAGTTCCCCCTCTCCTTGGGAGAGGGGGCTAGGGGGTGAGGTTTGCGAGCGGCGAGAATCTTCTATGCATTTCTTCGACCTAACCAACAAAACCGCCATCGTAACCGGCGCGTGCGGCCTCATCGGCCAGAAGCACTGCGAGGCGCTGGCCCTGGCCGGTGCCCACGTGGTAGTGGCCGACCTCCACCTCGACAAGGCCCGCGAAGTGGCTGCTGCGCTGCCCGGTGCCATTCACCTGCCGCTGGCCGTGGACGTAACATCGCCCGAGTCGCTGGCCGCAGCGCGTGATGAAATCATCAAAAATTTCGGCCACATCGACGTGCTGGTTAACAATGCGGCCATCAACGACATGTTCGAGAATCCGGCCCTGGCGGCCGACCTCAGCAAGTTTGAGAACTTCCCGGTGGCCACCTTCCGGCAGGTGCTGGAAGTGAACGTGACGGGGCTGTTTCTGGCCGCGCAGGTGTTCGGCACGCCAATGGCCGAGCAGGGCCACGGCTCCATTATCAACGTGGCCAGCACCTACGGGCTGGTCGGCCCCGACCAAAGCATCTATCGTAATGAGGCCGGTGAGCAGACGTTCTATAAATCACCGTCTTATCCCACTACCAAGGGCGCAGTAGTCAACTTTACGCGCTACCTGGCGGCCTACTGGGGCGCCAAGGGCGTGCGCGTAAACACGCTCTCGCCAGGTGGCGTGGAAAACAGCCAAGATGCGTTTTTCATCAAGCAGTATAGTGCTAAAACGCCCCTGGGCCGCATGGCCGCGCCCACCGATTACCAGGGCGCCGTGGTGTTTCTGGCCTCCGATGCTTCGGCTTACATGACGGGCGCGAACCTGGTCGTGGACGGCGGTTGGACGGCGATTTAGTTGCGCGGACTTTGTAGTCCGCGTTGCGGCTGCTCGCTACCGCCCGCGGACTGCAAAGTCCGCGCAACGGCGCTACTGCCGCCAGGTCGTAATTTAGTCTATTATTTCGCGAAGAATCTTTATATGAAGCACGCTGACTTAGCTGCGAAAGCCCGCCGCATCAAGCTCCTGCTCACCGACTGCGACGGCGTCCTCACCGATGGTGGCGTGTACTACGGCGAGCGCGGCGAGGTGCTCAAGCGCTTCAACATCCGCGATGGTATGGGCGTGGAGCGCCTGCGCGCCGTGGGCGTGGACACGGGCATCGTGACCGGCGAGCGCTCGCCCTCGGTGAGCAAGCGCGCCGAAAAGCTCAAAATTACCGAATTACACCTGGGTGTCAAGGATAAAGCGCCGCTGTTGGATGAGATTTTGAACCGCCTAGGTCTTACGGCCGAGGAGGTGGCTTTCATTGGCGACGACACCAATGACGTGGCGATTTTAGGCTTAGTCGGGCTAGCGGCCTGCCCCGGCGATGCCACGATTTTTGCCCGCGAGGCGGCTGATTATCAGTGCCAGGCCTTTGGTGGCCAGGGCGCTTTTCGCGAGCTGGCCGAGCTCATTATCAGCCACAAGGGCGGCGCGCCGGTGCCCGACCGCGGCTCGGAGTAGCCGCGCTTTAAAATAAAAATTGTCAATTAGCGTCAGTAGGAAATCGGTGGGCTAAACCAACTAGCCGGGCCGCTGTTAGGTTGCTTTTCCGTTCAGTAGTAGCGCTCATTTTTCCCTCCCCACCACCTCTTTATGTCAGTCGTTCAAATCAAGAAAAACCGCGCCATTGGCCCCGGCCAGCCGTGCTACATCATTGCCGAAATTGGCATCAACCACAACGGCTCGCTCGACATTGCCAAGCAGCTCATCGACGCGGCCGTAACTGCCGGCTGCGACGCGGTGAAATTTCAGAAGCGCACCCCCGAGCTGTGCGTGCCCAAAGACCAGTGGGAAAAAATGCGCGACACCCCTTGGGGCCGCATGAGCTACATCGACTACAAGCGCAAAACCGAGTTTGGCCTCGAAGAATACACCGCCATCGACGACTACTGCAAAGCCCGTGGCATCGACTGGTTTGCCTCGTGCTGGGATGAGCCGTCGGTCGATTTCATGGAGCAATTTCAGCCCGTGCTCTACAAAATGGCGTCGGCCTCGCTTACTGACAAGCCCTTGCTCGACCGCGTGCGCGCCACCGGCCGCCCCCTCATGCTGAGCACCGGCATGAGCACCCAGCAGGAAATCACAGACGCCGTAGCCTACGTGGGCCTCGACAACCTGATGATTGCGCACAGCACGTCGGCCTACCCCTGCCCGCCCCAGGAGCTGAACCTGCGCATGGTGCCAAGCCTACAAGCGCAATTCCCCGGCACGCCCATCGGCTACTCGGGCCACGAAACCGGCCTGAGCACCACCGTAACGGCGGTAGCCCTGGGCGCCACGTTCGTGGAGCGCCACTTCACCCTCGACCGCGCCATGTGGGGCTCGGACCACGCCGCTAGCGTAGAGCCCGGCGGCATGGCCAAACTCGTGCGCGACATCCGCGACACCGAAGCCGGCCTCGGCGACGGTGTGAAAGTGGTGTACGAAAGCGAAAAAGAGCCCCTGCGCCGCCTGCGCCGCGAGGTAACGGCCGCCTAGGTAGCGCGGACTTTCAGTCCGCGAATGTCATGCTGAGCGCAGCGAAGCGTCTCGCGTGGTGCAGTAATTCTAACGTTAGAATTTGCTGCACCACGCGAGACGCTTCGCTGCGCTCAGCATGACATTCGTATTTTTAACAAGTAATAATCCTGTTCCTTTTGCGCCCAGGCGAACATTCGCCCCGTGGCGGCAGTTAGGGGCACAGATACCAAATTATCGAATACGCTATGCTGGAGCCGATAAGCACGTTTTACCACAGCCTCGACGCGGTGGGGCGCACTACCATGATAACCACGCCTATCCTGCTGCTGGCGGTGGTGGTGCTGCTGGTGCTGGAGCGCAAGTTTCCGTATCGCAAAGGACTGCCGTTTTTCCGGGAAGGGCTGTTCGTGGACCTGTTTTGGTACACGCTGGTGCAGAGCTATTTCCTGCAAATTCTGATTTTTGGGTTCATTATCGCGCCGCTGGCGGCGCACTTCGGCACGCGGTTCAATTTGGTGAGCAGCTGGCCGGTAGCAGCGCAGGTGGGCTTTTTCGTGCTAACGCACGACTTCTACATCTACTGGTTTCACCGCTTTCAGCACAACAGCGCCTTCTTTTGGCGCACTCACGAGGCGCACCACTCGGGCAAGCACGTGGATTGGCTGGCGGGCTCGCGCTCGCACATCGTCGAGATTATCATCAACCAAACCATTGAGTTCGCGCCCATCATTCTACTGGGTGCTAACCCAATAGTAGTACCTATCAAGGCGCTGATTGACGCGGTGTGGGGTATGTACATTCACGCCAACATCGACGTGAAATCGGGTAAGCTGCAATACGTTATCAACGGACCGGAAATGCACCTCTGGCACCACGCCGACCACGAGGAGGTGTACTACGCCAATTTCTCGACCAAATTCGCTTTCTGGGACTGGATATTTGGCACCGCCTACCTGCCCCAAGACCGCAAACCCGAGCGCTGGGGTTTGCCCTACGCTTTTCCTAAAGACTATTTCGGGCAGCACGCCTTTTCGGTGGTGCGCTTCGATGAAAAAGCGCTGGCCGAGAAGTCGGCTGTGTTTCGCGCCTACCACGGCGTGCGCTGGCGGGTGCTGGGCTGGGTGGGCGAGCGCCTGCCCGCCGCCAAGGTGCTGCAAGGCTGGGAAGTGCCCGAAGGCGCTCCCGAAACCGTGCCCGCCCCGCGCCCCGGTGACAACCCCGCCCCCACTGCGCCCGTCGTTGCTGCTGCTACTGCCGATTCTTCCCGCCCCGTAGCCACCCCCGTCGCTTGAGCCTGAATTTCAACCCCGCCTGGCTGTACCTGCTGCTGGCCTCCGTGATGGAGGTTTGCTGGAACTACAGCCTTAAATACACCAAAATCTCGGATATTAAAGCCATCGACTGGTCGCAGTTCTTTACGAGCTCGGCCGGCATAATGGCTTTGATACCCGCCATCTGTTACGTGGCTTTCGGCGTGGGCAACGTTATTTTCTTCTCCAAGGCGCTCAACGTTATTCCTGCTTCCACAGCCTTCGCTATCTGGATGGGCTTAGCGCTGGTGGGCATCAAAATCGTGGATACGCTGGTGTTGAAGGAAGCCTTTCGCTGGGTACATGTGGTGTACATCGGCTTCATTCTAGTCGGGATTATCGGGCTGAAGCTGTCGGCCGCGCCGGAGAAAGCCCCGGCCGCTGCCCCGCCAGTAGAAGGCCAGGCCTAATAAAAAGCCCCGTGCCGCGACGAGCGCAGCACGGGGCTTTTTTAGGGATTATTTGGCCAAGTTTGCTTGCTGAAATAGAGCGGTACCCAATACGGGTAGCACCTCAGAATTTTCCGCAGCCCGTGGCCGATACGTTGCTCAGTATCAGGTGCGGAATGGCCAACGGAGAGGTGTTCTGCGGGCAGGGGCGCAGGGGGCCAGCGTTGTTGGGGCTATTCTGGTAGGTGAAAAAGATAGTTTTCCCCTTCTGGGCCTGGTTGCCGAGGTCATTGACGGCCGCCACGACATTAGTGCCCGTGATGCCGAAGACGTTGATAGGCTGGCCGATGGGGGTAGCGCTGTTTACCTCAATGAGTACGCCGTCCATGCAGGTTTCGCCAATGACGACGCCCGAGTAGCACTCAACTTTGGGCGCCTCGTCTTTTTTGCAGGCGGTGAGTAAGCCGAGCCACAGGCCCGCGGCGAGAAGTAGGAGCCGACGCATAAAATCAGGTGAAAGGAAGGTGAAGAGAGGTTGTGAGTAGTGGAGGCTGAAAAGAGGGCTAAGCGTTGCAATCGCGCCGGTAAATAAGTGCGGGCTAAGCTGAAGTAGTACCGTACTTTCGGGTTATGCGTCGCTTCTTACCCGCCCTTTTGCTGCTGGCCACCCAGGCCACCGCCCAAAGCCTGCCTGTTATCCCCCAAAACCCGCCCGGCCTTCGCTGGCAGGAGGTGCGCACGCCGCACTTCCGGGTGTTGTACCCGGCCGGGTTCGACACGGCGGCCCAGCGCACCGCCCAGCGGCTGGAGGCTGTGCACGGCCCCGGCGGCGCCACGCTGGGCGTGCAGGCCAAGCCCATTGCGGTGGTGATGCAAAACCAAACGACCGTGAGCAACGGCTTCGTGACGTTTTTGCCGCGCCACGCCGAGTTTTTCACTACTCCCGAGCAGGGGCAGGGGCTGGGCACCGTGGATTGGCTCGACGGGCTGGTGGTGCACGAGTTTCGGCACGTCAACCAGTTTGATAAGGCGCGGCAGGGTTTTGGGCGGGTGCTGGTGCCGCTGCTAGGTGAGGGCGGCCTGGGCGTGAGCGCGGTGGGCGTGCCGCAGTGGTTTTTTGAGGGCGACGCCGTGGGCACCGAAACCGCCTTTACGCGCAGCGGGCGCGGGCGCATCCCGTATTTCGGACTGGGTTTGCGGGCCAATTTGCTGAGCGGGCGGCAGTACTCGTACCAAAAAGCCGTGAATGGCTCGCTACGCGACCTGGTGCCCGACTGGTACGTGCTGGGGTATTTCATGACTTCTTACGCCAAAACCCACTACGGCCCCGACGTGTGGAGCCGGGCCTTGGACCAGTACTACCGCTTCCCTTTCTACCCATTCTCGTTCTCCAACGGCCTGCGCCGCACTACCGGCCTGCGGGTCGAAGACCTCTACCAGCGCACCATGCGCGAGCTGGACTCGACCTGGCGCGCCGAGCAGGCGGCCCGCCCCGCGCCCACGCCGGTGCGCGAGTTGGCCGGGCAGGCCGAAACGCGGGTGTTCACGCAGTACCAATACCCGCAGTACGTGAATGACAGCACGATACTGGCCCTGAAAAGCGGCCTGGGGCACATTCCGCAACTGGTGCTGCTGGGCCGCCACGGCCGCGAAAAGCGGGTGTTCACGCTCGGGCCGATAAACATCCCGGAGATGCTGTCGGTGGGCGGCGGCAAGGCCGTGTGGCCCGAGTTTCGGCAGAGCCCGCGCTGGGGGCAGAAGGTATTTTCGGAGCTGAAAGTACTGGATTTGAAAACCGGCCGGGTTAGTCGGTTGGGCTGGGGTAAGCAGTATCGGGCGGCCGTGTTTTCGCCGCATGTTCATATTGAAAAGCGTGCTAAGAAGGAAGAAGTTAGAGGCAAGCGCTACTCGGCGGCGGCCTTTTCGCCCGATGGGAGCTTATTAGTAGCCATGCGCACCGATGTCAGCTACCACCACCAACTAGTTGTGATAGATGCAGCGAGTGGCCAGGTGATAAACATATTACCTAACCCGCACAACGACCTTTACCAACAGCCGCGCTGGGCCGACAATGGCAAGCACATAGTAGCCATCGCCCTAAGTGCCAAGGGTAAAACATTGCAGCGTATCAACGCTTTTTCGGGCTTGGTGCCTGATTCACTGGTAGCGACTAACCTGCTCCCCGTCGCCAACGTCAACCTCACCAACCCGCAGCCCTGGCGCAATTACGTACTCTACAACTCGCCGCAGACGGGCGTAGATAACGTGTTTGCCGTCGATACGCTCAGCGGTAAAACTTACCAGATAACGAACCGCCCCTTCGGGGCCTACCACGCCGCCATCAGCCCCGATGGCCGCCACCTCGCCTTCTACGACTACCGCGCCACCGGCGCGCGCATCGTGGAAATGCCGCTCGACCCCGCCACCTGGACGCCGTTGCCCGCGCCCGCCCGCCTCGACGCGCCCGCCGACCCCTATGCCGCCCAACTGGCGGCCGGCGAGCCCGCCGCGCCGCGAATCAAGGCGCTGCTGGCCTCGCCCGACTCGGCGGGGCCGCGCTACGGGGTGCGGCGCTACCGGCCGCTGGCGCACGCCTTCCGGGTGTTCAGCTACGGCGTGGTGCAAAGCCCGGCCGGCAACGCAGTGAGCGTGGGCGTGCGCTCGCAGGATTTTTTGAGTACCACCCAGGTATTCGCGGGCCTCAGCTACAACCAAACCGAGCGCACACTGGCCGGTACCGGCGCGCTCAGCTACCAAGGCCTGCCCGTGGTGCTCGATGTGGAGGGCAGCTACGGCGGGCGCAACGCGGCCCGGTATTTCGACCGCGCTCTACCGCTCGACAGCCTGCGCCGCACCCGCTGGCAGGTGGCGCGCCTGCTGGTGGGCGGCCGGCTGCCGCTGGTGCTCACCCGCTCGAAATACCTGCAAAGCTTGACCCTGAGCGCCTACTACTTGCACGAACGCGTGTACAACTACGCCGCCACGCTGCGCAACCTCAGCGAAGTAGCCCCCAGCGCGCCGCTGCACGCCGTGCAAACCAGCCTGGCCTACGCCAGCCAGCTGCGCCAGAGCGCCCGCGACGTGGCCCCGCGCAGCGGGGCTACCCTGCTGGCTACCTACCGCACCACGCCTTTTGGCACGGCCTTGCAGGCCAGCCAGGTGGGCGTGCAGGCGGGCGGCTACCTGCCCGGCCTGGCCCGGCACCACGCCCTGCGGCTGCGCGGCGGCTACCAGCACCAGCAGCAAAACCAGTACACCTTCGCCTCGGCCATCTCGTACCCGCGCGCCGAAACCACCTACCTCAGCTTCGACAACCTCACGGTGGGTAGCGTCGACTACAGCCTGCCGCTGGCCTTCACGCACTGGCAGGTGGGGCGCGTGCTCTACGTGCAGCGCCTGCGCGCCACCGCCTTCGCCGACCTGGCCCAGGGCAATTCGCTGGTAACGGTGCGGGTAAACAACCGCCTGGAGCAGCGCCACGTGTCCCAGGACTTGCAGAACTACGGCGTCGACCTGCTGGCTTTATTCAACGTGTTCCACCTGCGCACGCCTGTCGAGGCCGGCGTGCGGGTGGCTTATAGCAGCTACTTGCAGCAGGTGGTGGTGCAGCCGCTGGCGTTCAGCATCCGGCTCTGAAACCGCGTACTTTGTAGCAAAGCCCTTTACTATGCCTACCAGCGCTCAGGCTCCGGCCGTGCCCCGTCTCACGTATCTGCGCATCAAAAACTACCGCGCCCTGCGCGACGTGGAATTTCGCGACCTCACGCCGCTCACGGTGCTCATCGGCCCGAATGGCAGCGGCAAATCGACGGTGCTGGATGCGCTGGATTTTCTGGCCGAGGCGGTGCGGGGGAATCTGGTAGCGGCCTGGGAAAAGCGGGAGCGATTTAGAGGAATGCGAACTCAGGATAGTGACGGGCTGATTGAATTTGAGGTCGAGATTTTCATTGAAGATAATAAGCCGCGCCTCCTGTATAAATTAGAAATAGATGAAGCGGACGGGGCAGTATTTGTCTCAAACGAAAGTCTCATAGAGATACTTAACGGTGAGAAACAAAGCCGTCTGTTTTACCTAAATGATGCTGAGCCAAACCAATTGCGTGACCAAGGGTATGAAAGTGACTTCAGAATTAATATTTATTCTCATGACATGACGCAAGGATATTCTACTAGCCCTTCGTCAGTGCCCTTTGTAGCACGGGCCGGCTTTTTTCCCGAACAGATAGGGAGCCAATGGCCTTCAGCATTAGCAGTAGCCAAGTTTTTTTTACCATATCGTAAAGTTGCCCTCACGAATAAGCACCTCAGTGGTTTTTCAGATAAAGGACCGCGTGAAAGCCTCTCTGCCGACGGGGATAATTTGACGAACGTTCTGTATTATTACCATATAAAGCACCCTGAGATACTGAGTTTCATTGCAGAGCAACTTCGTCAGCGTGTACCAATGCTTGCAGAGGTACTGACAGAGATAACGTCTGATGAGCGATTATTGCTATATTTTCGAGATGTAACTTTTAAGAAGCCATTCCCCGCCCGATTCATGTCGGGAGGAACACTAAAATTTACAGCCTTATTTGCTTTATTATACGAGCCGGCTGCGGAAGGATTATTGGCTATCGAAGAACCGGAAAATGAATTGCATCCTCAGTTGATTCAGGAACTCGCGGAGGAGTTCATTAAGGCTACGGAAACCCGGCAATTATTTGTGGCAACCCATTCACCAGCTTTGTTGAATGCGCTAGATGTTACGCAAATATGGATTTTGCACCGTGCCAGTGATGGCTATGCCCACGCCACCCGCCTTACTGACTTGCCTGCCATTCCGGAATTGGTAGAAGAGGGGTCGCCACCAGGCTATTTATGGACCCGAAACTTCTTTGACGTGGGCAATCCGTCTGACCCGCCACAACAAATAGTGCATTAGCTCCCATGCAAATTGATTTTTTGTTGGAGGAGCTTTCTAGTAAAAAAGCTTTAGAATTATTGCTGCCGCGCCTCTTGCCCGCAGAATGTTCATTCAAGCTAAGACCGTTTGAAGGTTGCCATGATTTGCTGAAACAACTACCGCAAATATTAGCAGTTTACCGGCGGCGCATGGCTCAGGCCGGGCAAGAAAATTTGCGCCTCGTGGTGCTACTCGATGCCGACACTATCGGCCCGCGCCGGCTGGCACAGCTAGAGCAGCACGCGGCCGCCGCCGGCTTGCTCACCTACGCGGCCACGCCGGCCGGGGTGCCGTTTCAGGTGCTCAACTGCCTGACCGTGGAGGAGCTGGAAGCGTGGTTTCTGGGCGACGAGGTGGCCGTGTGCGCGGCGTACCCGGCCCTCAAAGCCGCCTATTTCGGTCGGGTAGGGGCCAACCCCGATGTGCTGCCCAAGCCCAGCGAAACTCTGTGGCACGTGCTGAAACAGGGGCGCTACTACCCCAGCGGCAAGGCCAAAACGGAATGGGCCACCACCATTGCCCCGCACCTCGACCCGGCCCGCAATATCTCGCCCAGCTTTCAGTATTTCTGCTAAGGTTTGGCTGCTTTGCAGGGAGTCGTTTAAAATTGCCCGGCTGCTGCTTTCTCTAACAAAGCAAGGAGCAGGCCGCTTACGCAGCCTGCTCTTGGTTCATTGCCAATTGCTCATTGCACCCAGTTACGCAAACACCGGCGCTACCTGCAAAAACTGCTCTATTTCGCGGATTACCTCGGCGGGGGCGGTGAGGTGGGCACTGTGGCCGGGGGTGTCGATAGCAATTAGTTGGCTATCAATCAGATTCTCGTGCAGGTAGGTACCCACGGCCACCGGTGCTATTACATCGTGGGCGCACTGCAGTATCAGGGCCGGGGTAGTGAGGAAGGGCAAATCGGCGCGGTGGTCGGAGAAAAACGTGACGCGGGCGAAGTGCTGGGCGATGGCCGGGTTGGTGTGAAAAAAGCTGTTAGTCAGCTCCAGCACAATTTCGGGGCGGTTGGCATCGGTCATTACTGGGGCCATGCTCTCCGACCAGCCGTAGTAGTTGGCCTCCATGGCGGCCAGTAGCTCCTGAATATCTTTTTGCTCAAAGCCGCCCACGTAGCCCGCATCATTGACAAAGCGGGGCGAGGGGGCCAGCAGCACCAGCCGCCCAAAGCGCCGGGGCTCCTTGATGGCGGCCAGCACCCCAATCATGGCCCCTACCGAGTGGCCCACAAACACTGCATCGTGCAGGTTCAGCTCGCGCAGCACGGCCAGCAGGTCGTCGGCGTGGGCATTAAGCGAGGCATATTTGGTGTATTCGTAGGCCGCCGTATCCGACTTGCCCGCCCCCACCAGGTCGAGCAGCACTACCTGGTAGTGGCGCTCGAAGGCGGCGGTCAGGTAGTGCCAGCTGGTCTGGTCCGAGCCCAGACCGTGCAGAAAAACCAGCACGTTAGACGAAGTAGAACTACCCGAAACGGTAACGTTGCTGCGGGTAAGAACGGAAGTAGCAGTAGCAGTCATAATCAGAAGCGGAACTTTTTGCAGATGAAAAATGTACGGCGCGCCCGGCCACAGTGGATTTAGGCCCGCCGCTTTTTAGCCCTGGATAAAGATGAAATGGTAACATAGCGTAGGATTTATCTTGTAGATAACTTACTGTGTATAAATTTTTAATATAAATTCTTGTTGGGTTTAAATTTGCTAAAAAAAAGCCACCCGGCCGCAAGGGCCAGGTGGCAGCCACGCAAAGAGCTAATCGGCCGAAGCACCAGTGCTTATATAACTGCTTTGGCCTCCACTTCTTTTTCTTTGAGCGGAGCCTTCACTTTGCCGATAATGTAGCGCATGCCCTTGTCTTGGGTAACGTAGTTCCAGGCCCAGGTAATGAACACGGCAAAGCGGTTGCGGAAGCTCACCAAAGCCAGCACGTGCACGAAGCTCCAGGCTAGCCAGCCCAGCCAGCCACTGAGGTGGTACTGCTTGCCAAAAAGCTGAATATCAGCCAGCGCCCGGTGGCGGCCCACGGTAGCCATCGTGCCCTTGTCGTAGTACTCGAAGGGCAGCATGGGCAGGCCGGCCACGGCGCGCTTGATATTTTCGCCCAGGTGCCGGCCCTGCTGAATGGCCGGTTGCGCCACCTGCGGGTGGCCCTCGAGGTATTTTTCGGTTGCCATCTGGGCGATGTCGCCAATGGCAAACACGTTGTCGTAGCCCACCACGCGGCTGCTTTCGTTTACCTGGTAGCGGTTTGATTTTAATAACGCGCTTGGCTCCAGTCCCTTAATGGGTGCTCCGGTTACGCCCGCCGCCCAAATGAGCGTGCGCGTAATGAGCTGCTTACCGTTGTTGAGCGTTACCGTGTAGCCGTCGTACGACTTTACCCGCACGTCGAGCAGCACCTCCACATCCAACTCCTGCAAGTATTCGAGCGCCTTCTGCGACACCTCGGCCGACATACCCTTGAGCAGCACCGGCCCGCTCTGCACCACGTAAATGTCCATCTGCTTGAGGTCGAGCTCGCGGTAGTCGCGCGGAAAAACGTGGGCCCGCAGCTCGGCCAGCGCGCCGGCCATTTCCACGCCCGTGGGGCCGCCGCCCACTATTACAAAGTCGAGCATGGAATTGAGTTGCTCCTGGTCGCCCATTTGCAGGGCCTGCTCGAAGTGCGAGAGTAGCGTGTTGCGCAGCTCAATGGCATCGGGCACATTTTTAAGCGAAATAGCATTTTTGGCCATCAGCTCATCGCCAAAAAAATTGCTGGTCGTGCCCGTGGCCAGCACGAGGTAGTCGTAGCGAATAAGGCCGATGGTCGTTTCCACGAGTTGCGCCGCGGCGTCGATGCTCTCCACTTCGGCTAGCCGGAAGTAAAAGTTTTCCTGGTCGTTGAGGATTTTGCGAAACGGCGATACAATGCTGTCCGGATTGAGCCCCGCCGTGCCCACCTGGTACAGCAACGGCCAGAATCCGTGGTAGTTCTGCTTGTCGATGAGGACCACCTGCACCGGTGCGTCGGCCAAGGTTTTGGCCAGCTGCAAGCCCCCAAAGCCGCCGCCCACTATCACCACGCGGGGCTTGCCCAGGTCTTCAATTTTAGTAAGTCCTTCCATAAAAGTGAAAATGCGTAGAAGCGCGGCCGCACCGGCCGCCGATGCGCTGCCAGCAGCTTACGGCGGCCCGCCAAAACCGGACGAATATGAAATAATGCTGAAGGGCGCGGCCCGCTGACAACCCGGCCCCGGCAAATAGAGTAAAAACAGTACTACTTTTTCTTGTTTAGACCATGAAACCCATTCTTTTGGCCATAGGCCTTGCGCTGTTGGGCAGTCTTTCGGCCTGTGCCCCGGCGGTAAACGTGGAGCAGCGCGCCAACGTTAACTACAGCCGCTACCGCACCTTCGACTTTGCCGATACCGAGGTGAAAACCGACGGTACCCGCAACCCCCTGCTCAACAGCCCCATCGCGCAAGACCGCATCAAGCAGGCCATTGCCAGCGAGCTGGCCCAGCGCGGCCTGCGCCAGGTGCAGGCCAGCCCCGACCTGCTGGTAACCACCCACACCTACGTAGAGAAAGCCGAGCGCACCGTGTACGACACCTACGGCGGCCCCGGCTACGCCTACCCCTACGCCGTAGGCTACCGCGGGGCCTACCTGCCCATCAACTACGGGGCTTGGTACACACCGTCTTACTACAGCTCGCCGCGCACCGTGCAGTATAATGAGGGTACGCTGATTATTGACTTTATCGACCGCCGCAGCAACAACCTGATTTGGCGCGGTTCGCTCGCCGACCCGGTCGATGACCCCGCCCGCCTCGGTAGCGAGTTCAGCAAAAATGCCAAGGAAATCCTCGATAAGTTTCCGGTGGCCGAAAAGAAAAGCTAGCGCGCCCGGCTACTATGAGTAGCCCGCGCTGCCACCCCCAAAAGGCCCCTCCCCACACCGACGAACACCATTCGCCGGCGTGGGGAGGGGCTTTTTTGGGCACTGTCGCAGAAGGGTAATAGGAAGGTCTCGGGGTTTTATATAAAGGTTTGCAGGTAAGCCGGGGAGCTAAACTGGAAGCCCGACCTATATGAGCCGGAATATGCTGATTGCTAGCTAGATTTGTCAATAAAACATCTGCTATAGCAGCAATAAGATTAATTAGCCTGGTAATAGAAGACTAATAGTTGTTTCACTGTGTTTTTATGAATCTTATAAAAAAAATTGGTAAAGCTGTTTTAGCGCATAGGGTAACGCCGCTGAACAAATTAATTTGCGTAGGCTCGGCAAACCATGCGTATTTTATTCCGGCTACTTATTTATCGGGCTCGTCTATTTGCTATTGCGTAGGGGCCGGCACCGATATTTCCTTGGATACCGAATTAGCTGAAAGGTATCGGGCGCAGGTATTTATTTTTGACCCCATGCCTTACGCGCTAGACCATTTTAATGGCCTCGTGCGCAGTGTAAAAACGGGAGAGCGCTTTACCGCTGATAATGACGCAACAGGCTACGCCTACGCGATAAGCGCCGAAGCCCTGGTCAATATAACCTACTGTGCCACTGGGGTGTGGAACGAGAAAAAGACGATTAAATTTTACGTGCCCACCAAGGATACGTACGCGGGCCACTCCATTACCAACCTTCAGCAGACGAATGCTTACCTGGAAGCTCCGGTGAATACATTGGCAAACCTGATGCGTGAGCTGGGCCATCGGCACATCGACCTGCTAAAGATAGAAATAGAAGGCGCCGAATACACGGTCATCAAGAATGTATTGACCGATAAGCTGGATGTAAAAATTATACTGGTTGAATTTGATGAGTTTCATCATAGCAAAGGCCTGGCCCGCCTAGCCGCAGTCAGGCGCATCGAGCAATCATCGCAAAAGCTACTGAATGCCGGATATAAGCTGGCGCATTCTACCAGCTTCTACAAAAGAACCTTTATTAGAAAAGACGTATTCGAAGAATTAGCTAAGCCATAAAGCCCGCAAGAGCGGTGCGCCCTCGTTTTAGATGGGGGGTGGCTTTTTCGCTTTAAGGTGGGTAGCGTACTTTGTTTATAAATAACAGGCCTGCGCTATGAATAAACTAGTCGTTTGCTTCGGCGAAACCCTCTGGGATGTGCTGCCCACCGGCAAGCAGCCCGGCGGCGCGCCTTTCAACGTGGCCGTGCAGCTGCATCAGCTCAGCCAGCCTGTGGCGCTCATTAGCCGCGTGGGCGCCGACGACCTGGGTACCGAGCTGCTCGATTTTTTGGCCGAGCGCGGCGTGGGCACCGCCTACGTGCAGCGCGGGCCGCACCCCACGGGCGTGGTGCAGGCCAATGTGGGCGACCGCAACGAAGTGGTGTACGAGATAGTGCAGCCTGTGGCCTGGGACTATATTCAGTTTGAAGACGAGCTGCA
>Ga0182219_1000009_pt1 | contig 14185 bp, 13 predicted proteins | sample G6R1MG_20_FD_128405 | JGI IMG/M metagenome (GOLD analysis project Ga0182219, IMG submission 128405) | Miscanthus phyllosphere microbial communities from Michigan, USA - G6R2_MAIN_03OCT2016_LD1 MG | ecosystem: Host-associated > Plants > Phyllosphere > Phylloplane/Leaf | place: USA: Michigan...
AGGTACTCATGCACGTACATGTCGAGGTAGAGCGGGTTGTGCTCGGGCAGGTAGCCCACCCGGCGGCGCACCGCAATGGGGTCTTGCTGCACATCAAAACCCGCAATGCGTACCGTGCCAGCCGTGGGGGGCAGGTAGCCGAGGGCAATTTTCATCGTGGTGCTTTTGCCCGCGCCGTTCGGGCCTAAGAAACCCACGATTTCGCCCTTCCCGGCCTGGAAGCTAATATCGTCCACGGCGTTTTGCGCGCCGTAGGTTTTGATGAGGTGTTCGACTTCTACCATATTAAAAATTTTGCTACTGCGGCGTATACCACAGCGGCATTGTCAGCCAGCTGATTAGCATTAAGGCCCAAGCCAGCGAACAGGCCATAAAAGTAGCCCACACAAAACGGCGTTTCTCGCTCGCAAATTGCCACTTACGATAGGTGAACCACACCAGCCCAAACGGAATTGGCAGGAGCAAAAACATGGGCTAGGCTTACTTCTTTACGTTAGCCGGGCGCAGCTGAATCTCCGAAATCATTGTCACGTCCGGCGCTTCCAGGGCGTGGATAATGGCGGCGGCAATGTCTTCGGGCTGCATCTTGTAAGGGTCGGGCTCGGTGCCGGGCTGCGCGCCGTTGAAGTTCGTTTCGACCGAGCCAGGCATGACGCAGGTAACGCGGATGCCGTCGGGCCGTAGCTCCTTGAATAGCGCGTCGGAGAAGCCGCGCACGGCGTACTTGGTGGCGCAGTAGCCAGCTAGGTTGGCGGTGCCGGCCGTGGCGGCCAGCGAGGCTACGTTGATAATATGGCCGGCGTGCTGCTTTTTCATTTGCGGCAAAACTGCCCTCGTGCAGTAAAACAGGCCGTTGACGTTGGTATCAAACATGGCGTGCCAGTCTTCCGACTTAAACCCGTCAATCGGCCCGAATATGCCTAGGCCGGCGTTGTTGACCAGCACGTGAATTTCCAACCCGAGCTCGCGCTGGGTGTTGGTGAAGGCTTCGGCCACGGCGTGCTCGTCGCGCACATCGCACTCGAAAAACAGGAACCGCTCGTGGTCCAGGTCTTCGGGGGCACGGCGGCCCCAGCCAGCTACCGAGGCGCCGCGGGCCAGCAGGGCTTCGGCAGTGGCGCGGCCGATGCCGCTGCTCACGCCCGTCACGATGGCTACTTTTCCGGTCAGGTCCATATTTTTAGGAAAATTTTAGCAGGATGGCTTTTTCTATACGGGTGCAAAGTACGGGGTGGTTGGGGCTACGGCGCGGCGCGCTGCTGCTGGCGAGCGCGGCCAGCCTGGCCGGTTGCAGCGATGGCCACCGCCTCGATTGCCTCAAAAGCACGGGCAGCATCACCACCCAGCGCCGCACCGTGGACGCCCGCACCCGCAGCGTAGAAGTGTACGGGAACGTGGATTTGATTATAGTGCCCGACACCGACACCTACGCCGAGGTGCAGGCCGGCGAGCACGTAGTCGATGGCATTACGCTCACCAGCGAAAGGCCCAAAAGCCTGATTATCAAGAATACCAATACCTGCAACTGGACCCGCAGCTACGACACACCGTTTGAGGTGCGCCTGCATATTCCGCACCTCACTAGCATCCGGCAGGAGGGCTACGGCCTCGTGAGCACCGCCAGCCGCTGGCAGCAGGACACGCTGTTCGTGCATCTGCTCGGGGCGGGCGACGTGAAGCTCGACCTCACCAGCAAGTACCTCTGGACTGACATGTACGAGCTTGGCGACATGACTTTCACGGGCACTACCAATGAGTTTCACCCCACCGTGGGCGGCTCAGGCTTCCTCTTTGCCGGTGGCCTCACGGCCAAGGCCTGCTACTTCCAAACTACTCGCACCAGCCTCGGCGATGCTCATTTGCGGGCTACCGACATTCTCGGCGGACCGCATGCCGGCAAGGGCACGTTTTACTATGCCGGCAATCCTGGCACCGTCAGCATCACGGGCGGCGGCAAGGTGGTGAAGCAGTAGCGTATGACGGGTATGATGGCGCGGGGCTCTGCCCCGTGTCTACCATTAGCGGGCCTCTGGCCCGCACGTCAGCGAACGTTGTTGAGCCGAGTGATTAGTAGCTGCCTTAACGCTACGGGCCAGAGGCCCGCGAATAGTAGACACGGGGCAGAGCCCCGCGCCATCATACCATTTGTTTACAGCAAGTCGCCCAGCTGCGGGCGAATGACCACCTCCTCCACTACCGCTTGCGGCGAGAGGCTGAAGGCCGAAAACACGGCCTCGGCCACATCTTCGGCGCGGATGAAGCGCTCGGCGGGTTCCCCTACCCCGTCCCAGCTACGGGTGAGGGTGGCGCCGGGCAGCACGGCCGTGACGCGGATGCCCTGGGTTTTCAGCTCTTCGCGCAGGGTTTTGGTGAAGCCCAAAAGGGCGAATTTGGCGATGCCGTAAGAGCCGCCGTTGGGGTATGCCATGAGGCTGGCCGTGGAGCAGATGGTGAAAATGTGGCCCTGGCGCTGGGCCACGAAGGCGGGCAGCAATGCCCGCGTCACATCGTAGGCGCTGAGCAGGTTGGCGGCCAGCATTTCGCGCAGGCGCGAGCCGTTTGCGGGCTCGTCTTGCAGGCGGCCGGGGGCGAAGGCACCAGCGTTGTTGAGCAGGGCAGCCAAAGGCAGATTCAGGCCCAGCACAAACTCGGCAAAGCGCTGGCAGTCGGACCATTGACTTAGGTCGGCGGGCAGGGTGTGCAGGGCGGTGGGCGCAGCGGGGCCCAAGTCGATATGCAGCTGCGCTAGCGCGTCGGCCGAGCGGGCGCAGGTGGCTACCGCGTAGCCAGCCGCCAAAAACCGGGCTACCAAGGCTCGGCCGATGCCCTGGCTACCGCCCGTCACGACAACTAATTGAGGGGAAGAAACCACTGTTTTTCGGTTTTTTACGTATGGGCGGTAAAGCTACTGCGTGCCCCCGCGGCGGGGCGGCTAGTTGAGCTTGCTGCCTGTTTTACCTCCTTCTTATGCTCAAAGTTTTCGGCTCATTCGTACTCTTTTTACAAAACATGATGACGCGCACCGAGCGGCTGCGCGTACTCTGGCGGCGTTTTATTGAGGAAGCAACCCTTATCGGGGTCGATTCCATCTTTATCGTGGGCATCGTATCGGCCTTCATCGGGGCCGTAACGTGCATCCAAATTGCTTACAACCTCACCAACCCGCTCATTCCAAAGTCAACCATCGGCTACATGGTGCGCGAAATGACGATTCTGGAACTCGCGCCCACCATTACCAGCAGCGTGCTGGCCGGCAAAGTGGTCTCATCCATTGCGGGCGGCCTGGGCACCATGCGCATAACGGAGCAGATTTCGGCCCTTGAGGTGATGGGCATCAATGCCACTTCATACCTGGTATTACCACGCATTTTGGCGGCCATGTTCATGTTTCCGCTGCTGGTAATTCTGGCGATGGCACTTAGTATTTTGGGCGGCTATTTGGCGGGCACGCTATCGGGCGCTATGGTAGCCACCGATTATATCGAGGGTATCCGCACCGATTTTATTCCCTATAACATCTTGTTTGCCCTGATAAAAGCGGTGGTTTTTGCCTTCCTCGTATCGGGCATCTCGGCTTACAAAGGCTTCTACACGCAGGGCGGTGCCTTGGAAGTAGGCGCTGCCAGCACGGCCGCCGTTACCAACTCTATTATCTCCATCCTGCTGGCCGACTACGTGCTGGCAGCGGTACTGCTGTAATTTTAAGCTGTTAGCCTCTGGCTGCTAGCTGTTAGCTTTTTCAAAGGCAAAACAAGCTTTGCAAGCATTTTGTAGAGGAAAGGCTAACAGCTACTAGCCAGAAGCTTCTAGCTTAAACTAATGATTGAAATATCCAACATCCAGAAATCCTTCGACGGCAACCAGGTGCTCAAAGGCATTACCTGCACCCTCGAAACCGGCAAGTGCAACCTGCTGCTAGGCGGCTCGGGCACCGGCAAAAGCGTGCTGCTCTCGTGCATTGTGGGCCTCATGAAGCCCGATATCGGCTCCATCACGTTTGACGGCACGGTGTATACCAACTCGAAGGTGGACATCCGGCAGGAAATCCGCCGCAAAATCGGGATGCTCTTTCAGGGCTCGGCGCTGTTCGACTCGATGACGGTGGCCCAAAATGTGGAGTTTCCGCTGCAAATGCTGACGCCCGACATGAGCCCCGAAGAGCGCCGCGACCGCGTCGAATTTTGCCTCAAGCGCGTGGGCTTGGAGAATGCAGGCAACAAGATGCCCTCTGACATCTCGGGCGGTATGAAGAAGCGCGTGGGCATCGCCCGCGCCATTGCGCCCAACTGTACCTACCTCTTTTGCGACGAGCCCAACTCGGGCCTCGACCCGGCCACGAGCATCAAGATTGACGAGCTAATTTACGAAATCACGCACGAGTACAACATCACCACCGCCATCATCACCCACGACATGAACTCGGTGGTGGGCATCGGCGACCACATTATTTTCCTGCACCAGGGCAAAAAGCTGTGGGATGGCAACAAGGAGGAAATCCTGAATGCCCAAGTACCCGAGCTGCGCGAGTTTATCTTCAGCTCGTCGCTGGTGCGCGCCGCCAAGCGCGTGGAAGAAGAAGACGGCCCGCAGGGACTGGAGCACCTCGCCGACCAGCCCCTATCGGAACTGTAAGCAAGTTGCGCGGACTTTGTAGTCCACATCTGAAATAAGTAAGCGCGGGCTTAGTAGCACCCTTCCGAATAGCATCGGGACGCGGACTACAAAGTCCGCGCAACTATTTTCGCCCCATGAATCAGACTCTCGCCGGAAAAGTAGCCCTCATCACCGGGGCTTCCAAGGGCATTGGCCGCGCCATTGCCACGTTGTTTGCCCAGCAGGGCGCGCAGGTTGCGTTTACCTATTTGTCGTCGGTCGAGAAAGGCCAGGCGCTGGAAGCCGAACTAGCCGCCCACGGCAGCAAAGTGAAAGGCTACCGCTCCGATGCTTCCGATTACGGCCAAGCCGAAAAGCTGGTCGATGAGGTCGTGAAGGAGTTCGGCAAGCTGGATATTTTGGTCAACAATGCCGGCATCACGCAGGATGGCCTGCTCATGCGCATGAGTGAGGAGCAGTGGGACAACGTACTCACCGTCAATCTAAAATCGGTGTTTAACCTCACCAAAGCCGCCACTAAGCCCATGATGCGCGCCAAAGTCGGCAGCATCATTAATATGACCTCAGTGGTGGGCCTGAAAGGCAACGCCGGCCAGGCTAACTACGCCGCCAGTAAGGCCGGCATTATCGGCTTCACCAAGTCAGTAGCCCTGGAGCTTGGCTCGCGCAATATCCGCTGCAACGCCATCGCCCCCGGCTTCATCGAAACCGAAATGACCGATGCCCTCGACCAAAAGCAGGTCGATGAGTGGCGCAAGGCCATCCCGCTCAAGCGCGGCGGCTCGCCCGAGGACGTAGCTAAAGCCACGGCCTTTTTGGCTTCGGACGACTCGGCGTATATCACCGGGCAGGTGCTGCAAGTAGATGGCGGGATGCTGACATAAGACATTCGACACAAGCTAGTTTTGATAGCCTAGTCTCGCCGAGGCTAGGCTATCGTATTTTTCGTGCCGCCGCTTTGGGATGGCGTATAGGTAGAAATAGCCTTGCTCTGTTATAAGTGTGTATCCGCTTGGGTCTGTTTCCCAACGAGGCATTGCTATAACAGCAAAATGTTGAGGCGTAACTGCGAGTAAATTCAGTTGATAGTAGCCTTCGCGACCTAGCTCATCTTGCCGAACAGTAGATTCTATACTCCGATTCAGCATAGTATCGCTGTACTGCGTTGACTGAGTTGCTGACAATTGTTTTTTCAGGTTCTTACAAAATCTCTCCGCTCCGGTAAAGGCAACGTCAGGAAAACACCAGGTTGCATTTGGTGGCGGTGGAGCAACCACTATTTCAGCGGGTACTAGCTCGTACCTAACTTTAATTCCTACATATCCAGCGCTAAGTAACCCGCTCGCGAAATCCAGAACCAGCGTCAGCGGCAAGGCAATACGCTTTGAAGTCAGTACACATTGATAAGTTAGTTGCTTATTCATTCTTTCCATAAGTGTATCGGCAAGCAATGCTGACAAGGAGTTTTATAGAAGGTCGATTACATGATGCCTTTTTCCCCCAAAATCCTCATTGGTGCCACCGTTTTGCTACTGGGAACTGGCGCGGTATTTAGCTACCCGCGCCTAACCACCAAGCTCCATCGCTTACAAGCCCTAAGCCACGCCAGCGCCACCGTGGCACCGTTGACTACTGCCCTACACGAGGGCGACCTCATTTTTCACACCTCCCAGTCAGCCCAAAGCCAGGCCATTCAGCTGGCTACGCACTCGCCCTACAGCCACTGCGGCCTGCTGTATAAAACCAATGGCGAGTGGCAGGTTTTTGAGGCTGTGCAGCCCGTGAAGCTGACGCCGCTGGCCCGCTGGGTGGCGCGGGGCCAGGGCCAGCACTTCGTGGTAAAGCGCTTGCACGATGCGCAAACGGCCCTTACGCCCGCTGCGCTAGGTCGGCTGCGGGCGGCGGGGCGGCCAATGCTCGGGCACAACTACGACCTGGCATTTGAGTGGTCGGATGAGCGGATTTACTGCTCGGAGCTTATCTGGAAAGTGTACGACCGGGGGCTGCACCGGCAGTTGGGGCAGTTGCAGCAGCTGCGCGATTTTGACCTTAGCCACCCCGCCGTGCAGGCCAAGCTGCGGGAACGCTACGGCGCGCAACTACCGTTGTCGGAGCCCGTCATTTCGCCGGCCAGTATCTTTAGCAGCCCCGAGCTGGTGACCGTCGTGCGGCGGTAGGCAAGCGGGGTTGTTTCGTTTCTTGCTTCGCGCTGCTTGGGTGGCGCGCCTCTGCTCTTGCTTTCTACTACCTATTCTCCCTGGTTTATCTTGTTGTGCCTGGCCGTAGGCGCGGGTTACGCGGCGTTGCTCTACTCGGCTAAAGCGCCGTGGAGCCGCGCCCTCAATTACGGGTTAGCGGCGCTGCGCTTCATAGTCGTCAGCTTTTTGTGCTTTCTGCTGCTATCGCCCTTTGCCAAGGCCACCACTACCCGCACCGAGGCGCCCACTGTGGTGCTGGCGGTCGATAACTCACAGTCGGTAAGCTTATTCAGCCCCAAGCCTACGCTAAGCCAGCTCACGACCGGACTGCCGCAGCTGGCGGCCACGCTGCGCGAAAAAGGCTTTCGCGTTGAAACGCGCACCCTCACCAAAGCCGAAACTGCGCCCGATTCGGTGCGCTTCACCGCCGACCGCACCGACCTTAACAAACTACTTACCGACAGCCGCGAGGCTAACGCCGACCGCAACCTGGCCGGCGTAGTGCTCGTGAGCGACGGCATCGTGAACCAAGGCCAGGAGCCACAGTTTGCGGAGTTCAGCTTCCCGATTTTCGGCGTGGCGCTGGGCGATACCATTGCCAAAAAAGACCTCCGCCTCACCGACCTGGCCTATAACCGGGTCGCATTCAGCGGCAATAAATTTCCTCTGGAAGCCGAAATCGGCTACGAAGGCTACGCGGGCGGCGCGGCCACCGTGGAAGTGCGCGAGGGCGGCCGGGTGCTCGAATCGCGCCGCGTGGCGCTGCCCGCCGGCCGCCGCCGGCTCAAAGCCACCTTTTTGGTGACCGCGCCCGCGCCCGGCAAGCGCCGCTACGAGGTGCGCGTGGTGCCCCAGGCCGGCGAGTTTACGACCCTCAATAACATCCGCACGGCCTTTATCGAAGTGGTGAAAGGCAAGCTGCGCGTGCTGCTGGCCGGGGCCGCGCCGCACCCCGATTTGAAAGCGTTGCGGGCCGCTATTTTGGCCAACAATAACTTTGACCTAACACTGACCGTGGCTGGCGTAGGCGCGCCACTGCCGGCCGGCACCACCTTCGATGTGGCCGTGCTGCACCAATTGCCCGCCAAGGGCGGCCTGGGGCAGGAGCTACTGGCGCGGGTGCGGGCGGCCCGCGTGCCGGTGCTCTACATCCTGGGCGCGCAGTCCGACTTTGCGGCCTACAACCAGCTAAATGACGGCCTGAACGTGCAGCCGCGCGGTACCCAAACCGATGAGGTAACGCCGCTACCCAATCCCGGCTTCGCGCGCTTTCCGGTGGAGGAGGAAAGCCGACGGCGCTTTGGGCAGTATCCGCCCGCGCGGGTGCCGTTTGGCGAGCTGCGGCTGAGCGGCGGGGCCGAAGCCGCGCTGTGGCAGCAGGTGGGCCGGCTGCCCACCCAAAAGCCACTGCTGGTGTTCGGAAGTGCCACGGCTACCCCGCGCACGGCCACGCTACTAGCCGAAAACACCTGGCAGTGGCGCTTGCAGGAGGCTGTGACCCACGACGACCGCCCCGAGGCCTACGACCGCCTCATCGGCCGCACCTTGCAGCTGCTGACCCAGAATGCCAACAAAAAGCGCCTCGACGTGTACCCTACCCAGGATGCCTTCGGAACCCAGGACGACGTGACACTGGGCGCGGAAACCTACAACGCGGTTTTCGAGCGCATCTACGACCAGAAAATCACGCTCACCCTCACCGACTCGGCCCGCAAAACGCGCACTGTCACGTTCAGCAACCCCGCCGATGGCTCACCGCTGCACCTGGGTACGCTGGCGGCCGGCACCTACCGCTACCAGGCCCGCGCCACCCTCGGCGGCCAGGCGCAGCAGGCGGCGGGCGAAATCCTGGTGCAAAACCAGCCCCTCGAAGCCCAGGAATCGCGCGCCGACCACCGCCTGCTGGCGCAACTCAGCCGCCGCAGCGGCGGGCAGCTCTACTACCCCGCCCAGCTCGACAAGCTGGCCCAGGACATCGCGGCCCGCAATTTCAAGCCGGTCATTTCCAGCGAGGAAGACTTGAAGGATTTGATAAACCTGAAGTGGCTGTTCTTCGCGCTACTTGCGCTGCTCACGGCCGAATGGGCGACGCGCAAGTACCAGGGCGGGGTGTAAGCACGTTTATCATGCTGACGAAGGAAGCATCTTGTCAGGAGCACATTCATGCGCTTCATTAGGTCCATTCTACTCTGACAAGATGCTTCCTTCGTCAGCATGACAAACAGTTTTATGCGTTACGTCCTCCTCAATAAGCCCTACGAAGTCCTCACGCAGTTTACCGACGAGCACGGACGCGCCACGCTCAAAGACTTCGTGTCGGTGCCGGACGTGTACCCCGTAGGCCGGCTCGATTTCGACAGCGAGGGCCTGCTGCTGCTCACCGACGACAAACAGCTTCAGCATCGCCTCAGCGACCCACGCTACAAGGTGCCCAAGACCTACTGGGCGCAAGTAGAGGGCCTGCCCACCGAGGCGGCCCTGAGTCAGCTGCGCCAGGGCGTGCAGATTAAAGACGGCTTCACGCTGCCGGCCGAGGTAGCAGCCTTGCCTGAGGCTGCCACTGCCGACTTGTGGCCGCGCACGCCGCCTATTCGGTACCGGGCCAGCATCCCGACGAGCTGGCTGGCCATCACCATTTCGCAGGGCATGAACCGGCAGGTGCGCAAAATGTGCGCCGCCGTGGGCCTGCCCTGCCTTCGGCTGGTACGCGTGGCCCTGGGCGATTTAGCGATTGGTAATTTAGCGCCCGGTGAGTGGCGTGAGTTGACGCCTGACGAGGTAGCCACGCTGCGCAAAACGGCGGGTGCAGGACTAGCGCAGTCCGCCCCTACTCACAAACCGGCCCGCCCTTATACTTCTTACCGAGGCCGCCGCTCTTAATTCGCTTGCTTTATGAAACGCCGCCTGCTGCTACTTGGAAGTCTGATTTTTATAGCTGGCAATGTGGTAGCGTTTATGCACGCCTGGCGCTTCACGCACTTCACCGACGAAGGCGGTTGGCACTCACCCAACCCCGAGCAGCTCACGCCTTCGCACAAGCTCTGGGTGCTGCTGACGGGCGTGCGCAATCCCAAGCCGCAGAGCCTGTTGGCCCCCAGCTTCGCGGTGCAGAATATCATTATTGCCAGCCCCAACGGCCCGCTCGCCGCCTGGTACGCCCGCCCCGATACAGCGGCCCCCAGAGGCACAGTGGCGCTGTTTCATGGCTACACGGGCAGCAAGGCGCACCTGTTGCACGAAGCGGGCTACTTTCGGCACCTGGGCTACGCGGTGTTGCTGGTGGACCAGACCGGCAACGGCAACTCGACCGGTAGCCGCACCACCATCGGCTACCGCGAGGCCGACGATGTGGCGGCGGCCGTACAGTATTTGCGCGCCCAAAAGACGGCCGCCAGCCCTGATTCACTCATCCTCTACGGCGTGAGCATGGGCGCCGTGGCCATCATGCGGGCCGAGGCCGAACTCGGCGTACGGGCCGATGCTAACATCCTGGAGTGCCCCTACGGCACTATGCGCCAGACGGTCTACAACCGCTTTCACTCGATGAAGGTACCCGCGTTTCCGCTGGCCGATATGCTGGTATTTTGGGGCGGCGTGCAAAATGGATTTTGGGCGTATAGCCTGCAAGGCGAGGAGTTTGCCCGCCGCATCAAGACCCCGACCCTGCTGCTTTGGGGCACCGCCGACCCCCGCGTAACCCGCGCCGAAACGGACGCCATTTTTGCTAACCTGGCCGGACCCAAGCAACGCCTGGATTTTGAGGGCTCGGGCCACGAGCCGTATTGGCTCAAGCATTCGGAAGCGTGGCAAAAAGTGGTGGCTGGCTTCATGCAGCAGCAAACGCGACACTAGCGCGCCAAAGGGTAGCCAGCAGCAAGTACTACGAATACAAGCAAAAAGAGCTTGCGCTACTAGCGCAAGCTCTTTTTGCTTGATTATCTATCACCTAGGCGTGCGCCACCGGCCGGTTAGCAGGCAAATCGTCGGCGTAGTGTGTGTGCTCGGCGCGGTAGGTGCGCTCGAATATCAGCGGGAAGATGAACAGCGTGAGCACCGTGCCGGTGAGCAGGCCGCCAATAACCACGATGGCCAGCGGCTTGGAAGTCTCCGAGCCAATGCCGGTGCTGAGGGCGGCCGGCATGAGGCCGATGATGGCCATGAGGGCCGTCATCACCACCGGACGCACGCGGGAGGCGACGCCTTCCGAGAGGCTGCGGTCGAGGCTCATCTTGTGCAACATATTCTGTTTGAACACACTAATGAGAATCACGCCGTTCTGAATACAAATACCAAACAGCGCGATGAAGCCGATACCGGCCGAAATCGAGAAGTTGGTGTGCGTGATGAGCAGCATGGCAATGCCGCCAATGAGGGCGAATGGCACGTTGAGCAGCACCAGGCCGGCGTCTTTCAGGTTGCCAAATAAGATGAATAGGATGAAGAAGATGAGCGCCAGCGAGATAGGCACCACCTGCGCCAGCCGCTGCGAGGCGCGGCGCTGGTTTTCGAAGTCGCCGGTCCACTTCATGCTATAGCCTTTGGGCAACTGCACCACTTTGTCTACTTTCGCTTGCGCCTCGGCGATGGCCGACCCTAGGTCGCGGCCACGCACCGAAAACTTCACGGCCGAGAAGCGGGTGTTGTCGTCGCGATAAATTAGGCTCGGGCCAGTTACTTGCTTGATGTCGGCAATCTCATTTAGCGGCACCGTTTTGCCGCTTTGGGTGGGCACCATGAGGGCCGCCACCTCGGTGGGCGACTCGCGGAACTGCGGCTCGTAGCGCACCCGGATGGGGAATTTGCGCTCGCCCTCGTACATCTGGCTGGCTTGCTTGCCGCCCACCGCCATTTCGAGCACGGCGTTGGCATCGCTTTTACTCACGCCGTAGCTGGCCATGCGGCGCTCATCAAGGTCGGCGTGCAGCTCGGGCTGGCCAATGTTGCGCAGCAGCCCTAGGTCGTCGATGCCGTCCACGTGCTGCAACACCTCGAATACCTGGCGGGCCTTACCCTCCATAATCTTGAGGTCAGTGCCGTAAATTTTCACCGCAATCGAGCCTTTCACGCCCGACGCAGCTTCTTCCACGTTGTCGGTAATGGGCTGCGAAAAGTTGAAATCTACGCCCGGAAAGCGGTTTAGTTTCTCCTTCATATGCTCGATAAGCTCTTCACGGTAGGCCTTCGATTTCATCTTTTTCTGGGTAGCGTCATCGTGCTTTATCTGCACCAGAAACTCGTTGTTATAGAAGCCCGTCGGGTCGGTACCGTCGTTGGGGCGGCCGGTTTGGCTCACCACGTCGCTCACCTCCGGGAACTGCAAAAACACGCGTCGCATCTCATTACAGAGCTTGTTCGAGGCATCCAGCGAGATGCTCAGCGGCAGCTGCGCCCGCACATATATCGAGCCTTCGTTGAGTTCGGGCAGAAACTCAGTACCTAGGAACTGGTACATGCCCACCCCCACTACCACCAGCGCGGCGGCAAACAGCAGGCTAGCCGTTTTGCGGGCGTAGGTGAAGTCGAACACACTCTTAGCGCCCTTGGCAATGCCACGCACGATGAAGTTATCCTTCTCGCGCACGTCCTTGCGCAGCAAGATGCTGGCCAGCACCGGCACCAGCGTCAGCGTAAAAATCAAGGCCCCGAGCAGGGCAAAGCCCAGCGTCCAGGCCAGCGGCGAGAACACCTTGCCTTCCACTTTCTCGAACGAGAAAATCGGAAGCAGTGCCGTGATAATGATGGCCTTGGCGAAGAAAATCGACTTACCCATGTCACGGCCGGTTTTCTTGATGAGGCCCAGCTTGGCGAGCTTGTTGAAGCGCTCCATACCGACCTCGTGGGCCTTGTGGTCGAGCGCCACAAAGAGCCCTTCCACCATCACCACCGCGCCGTCGATGATGATACCAAAGTCGATGGCGCCCATGCTGAGCAGGTTAGCGCTCATGCCCCGCAGTCGCAAACAAATGAACGCAAACAGCAGCGCCAGCGGAATGATAATGCTCACAATCAGCGTCGTGCGCCAATCAGCCATGAATAGAAACACAATCACCGTCACGAAAAGCATGCCCTCCATGAGGTTGTGAATCACAGTCTCGGTCGAAAAGTCGATGAGCTGCTGGCGGTCGTAAAACGTGCTAATTTTAACGTCGGGCGGCAGAATCTTCTCGTTCAGCAGCTGCACTTTCGCTTGCAGCAGCTTGATGACTTCCGACGGGTTTTCGCCCTTGCGCATCACCACAATACCTTCTACTTTGTCGTCTTCTAAGCCGCGGCCCACCCGGCCCAAGCGGGGCAGCGCCGATTCCTTCACCTGCGCCACGTCCTTGATGAGGATGGGCACGTTGTTCACGTTCTTGATGACCGTGTTGTTGATGTCCGAAATGTTGTTGAGCAGGCCAATGCCGCGCACCACGTAGTTCTGCTGGCCCTCGTTTATCACGTCGCCACCCACGTTGATGTTCGAGCGCTGCACGGCCGTGTAGAGGTCGAGCGGCGTCAGGCTAAAGTCCTGCAACTTGCTGGGGTCCACCGATATCTCGTAGCTCTTTACCTCGCCGCCGAAGCTGTTCACGTCGGCCACGCCGGGCACCGCTTTCAGGTTACGCTCGATTACCCAGTCCTGAATGGTTTTCAGCTCGCGGGTCGTTTTGTTTTTGCTGGTCAGCGTGTAGCGGTAGATTTCGCCGGTGGGGCCGTAGGGTGGCTGCACCTCGGGGTCGGCCCCGTCAGGCAGGTCGGCGCCGCCGAGCAGGTTGTTGACCTGCACGCGGGCGTAAGCATCGTCCACGCCGTCGTCGAAAATCACTTTCACCACCGACAGGCCGAAAAGCGTGGTCGAGCGCACGCTGGTTTTCTTCTGCACGGGGTTGAGCGCAATCTCAATCGGCGCGGTCACGAACTTTTCAATCTCCTCGGCCGAGCGGCCGGGCCACTGCGTAATGATGGTGATTTCGGTGTTCGTCACGTCCGGAAACGCCTCAATGGGCGTGTTCCGGTAGCTGACGACCCCGGCGACAACCGCCACGAGCGTCATCAGGAAGATAAAGCCCCGGTTTTTCAGGGAAAAGGCAATGATGCCCTGGATGAACTTATTCATTTATAAGTCGATAATGACTTCATAGATTTCATTAGTCGTCATGCTGAGCGGAGCGCAGCGAAGTCGAAGCATGACGCCGTAAGGCAGTCGCTTAGTCATTCAGCTCGTCGTACACGAGCAATTGGTTTTTGGTGATAATCACCTCGCCGGGCTTCAAATCACCGCTCACGTAGCTCACGTCGCCCACGGTTTTGGTCACGGTTACGGGGCGGGTATCGACCTCTTTTTGGCTCTTGTACACGAGCACAAAATGCTGGTCTTTGTCGAACACCACTGC
>Ga0182219_1000010_pt1 | contig 13934 bp, 16 predicted proteins | sample G6R1MG_20_FD_128405 | JGI IMG/M metagenome (GOLD analysis project Ga0182219, IMG submission 128405) | Miscanthus phyllosphere microbial communities from Michigan, USA - G6R2_MAIN_03OCT2016_LD1 MG | ecosystem: Host-associated > Plants > Phyllosphere > Phylloplane/Leaf | place: USA: Michigan...
CCGCAGACCGATCCCGATCAGCCCGGCTTGGAATTCGAGTCGGACCAGGACGGGCAGCGCGACCCGTTCACCGGGCCCGAGGGTGACGCCGACCTTGTCGACGCTGCCGATGGCCTGGGCGGCGATCACGACTGATGACTGACGCAATCGCCTTCGCCTTCCCTGGCGTCCCTATCGCCAAGGGCCGCCCTCGCGCCCTCGCCCGGCTGGTTAAGTCCGGTGGGGTGGCGAGGGCGATTGTCCAGCTCATCACGCCGCCCGAGACGCGCCAGGCCGAAGCTCGGCTCCAGAAGCTGGCCCGCGCATACATGGCGGCGCAGAGCGGCGGGCGGAACCATGCGCTTGAGCCGTTCGCTGGCCCGGTCCGAATGATGATCGTGGCCGTCTATGAGCCGCCGTCGAGCTGGCCCAAGCGGCTGCACGCCGCCCTTGCGCAGGGCGTCGTCTATCACACATCTAAGCCCGACGCGGACAACCTGGCGAAGCTCGTCGGGGACGCTCTGAACGAAATCGCCTATCAGGACGACAGCCAGGTCGCAGAGCTGATCGTCCGCAAGCGGTACGGCTCGCCGGCCCGCACTGACATCACCATCACGCCGCTCGCCACGGCAGGGATGACGCCGGCCGACAAGCGCCGCGCGCCCGCTCTATCGTCGCGAGAGGACACATCGCCGAGGTTGCTTTGACCACACGTTCGCCGCTTTCTTGGCCATTGCCACAACCGAGCCTCCGCGTTGGATCGCTGGGGGTAGGGGTTCAATCGACCGTCATGGCCCTCATGGCGGCGGAAGGGGAAATAGAACCCTTCGATGAGATGATTTTCGCTGATAATCGCGGGGAGCCTATGGCTGTCTACGAGCATCTTCGATTTTTGCAGTCTCCTAACGTCGCTTTACCGTTTCCGATTACGACAGTTTCAGCCGGCGATTTGCGCGCCGATGTGTTGAATAGCGTAGCATCGTGGGCGGATATTGGCGGCTCGAATGCTCCGCGTCCTCTATGGCGAACCGCCGCGCGGGTCGCAAACCCGCCGTTTTTCACGAGGGGGCCGGCGACGATAGCTAAAACTGTCGATCTATTGCCTTTGCCCCTGTTCGGGATTGAGGGCGGACAAGTAGAGATCATCGTTGAGCGGCGGACAGAGCGAGAGACATTCGGCATCCTTCGCAGGAGCTGCACAAAAGAATATAAAATCGAGCCAATTACAGAGCGTATTCGATCGCTGCTAGGCCTGGCCAGAGGCGAGCTGGGCCCGCGCGATGCTGTGGTCGAGCTTTCTATAGGCCTTACCACTGATGAGAAAGAGCGACTGACGACAAGCGGCAGCCGCTTTATTCATCACCGCCACCCGTTATGCGAACCTCGCAAGGGCTATCCTAGCGGCATGTCACGCGGCGATTGCATAGAATGGCTCTTGAGACGCGGAATTCGCGCGCCGAAAAGCCGGTGCAAATTCTGCCCATTTCAAAGCAACGAATTGTGGCGTGAGCTTCGCGATGATTCGCCGGGCGAGTTCGCGGACGCTTGCGAGTTCGATCACGCGATCAGAAGCGGCATTCGCGGAACGACCACGAAACTGTATTTGCATTCCGAGCGCATTCCTCTCGATGAGGTCGACCTCGACGGACCGGCGAAGCTGTGGTCGGCCGAAGGTTTGCGCAATGAATGCCAAGGCATGTGCGGGCTATAAGATGGCGCACACCCGCCCATGGTATAAGCGAAACGGCGCTGACTTGGTCATGGCCACGCTGTCGTTCCCGTCGATTGAGCATCGCTGGGCCTACAGCGCTATCATCGACATGCTCAACGATCGCGACCGACCGCTATCGGATGACCCCGGCTTCATCACCGGGTTCACCGGCCTGTCAAAGCGCAAGTGGACCGTGGTCCGCGCCTATCTCCTGGAGCATGGATATTTGGTCCTGCTCGACGATGGCACGTTGACCAATCCGCGCTTTGAACGGGAGCGCCAGGAACGCATTGCCGACGCCGCCAGGAGCGCCGCAGCGGGCCGCGTCGGGGGCCTGAAATCGGCCGCCGCCAAGGCCGCAAAATCCGAACAACTCCAATTTATCTCCGAAAAAACAGGCACTTTTTCGGGAGATAATCGCGAGATAAACGGCCGTTTTTCGGAAGATAAATTGCCGCTATCCGAGCAAAATCCGCAGATTTCCGCCGATCATGGCGAAGCCCCCCCTCAACCATCGCGTGCGCGTGAGCGCGCGTCAGAGGCGAGAGGCGAGATAAGAGAAGAAGAAAATAAGACTCAAACGAACGGCGATTCAGAGTCACCCGCGACGACGCCGTTCGATCGGGAGGGGCTGTTGACGATGACACAGGCTTGCGCTCGCGCCGGTGGCGTCACGCTCCGTCCCGAACGCCCGCAGAGCTTCACTCGCGAGCTGGACATCGTCCAGGGCTGGCACCGCGACGGGATCGACATCGAGAAAACCGCGATACCGGTCATCGCCCAAGCCGTCGCTCGCATGAAAGAGGATGAGACGGTCGGCTCGCTTCGGTTCTACGACAGCCGCATCCGCAAGGCTCACGCTCGCACCCTCGGCGATGGCACCGGATCGCCCGGACCCTCGACGTTCGACAGCGCCGACGCTCAAGCGGCCTATCTCGCCAAGCTGAACGCGAGGCCGCATTGAGCCAGCTCGCCGACGCCCTGGGCATGGCAGCCGTCAACCGCCTCGCCGGTATGGTCGGCGGTCGCGCGCTCCGCATCCCTGGCCTCGGGTCCGATCCGGTCAGTGTCGCGGGCCGCAAGCGCCTCATCGCCCTGGTCGGCATCGACCTGGCTGAAAACCTCATCACCGCTTTCGCGAGGACGCGGGTCTATATCCCCCGTGGTCCCTCGCCTCACAATTCGCGAGCCAAGCCTATCGACTGCCGCAAGGTCGACCGGCTCACGAAGCGCGGCCACTCGGCCGCCACCATCGCCGCCCGTCTCGGATGTACCGAGCGGACGGTTTACGCCAAGCGCGCCCAACTGGCGCAACGGAGGAAGCCTTGACCATCTCACATCGCCTCGCATGGCTTTTTGGCACGATCGCCGAAGCCGCAAGCCAACTGTTCGCCAGCCCCGATCCAGAGCGTTCGGAATGGGATGCTTTGCGCAAGGGACGCAACACGCGGACGACGACCCCGCAACCGTCCGAGCAATCCGACTCCACCGCTGACCCCGATCGGTTCCGCAAGCTGGTCGAGCGCATTGCCAATTGGACCGATGCAGAGGTCGAGGCTGTCTCGCCAGCGCAGACCCGACACATCGCTCGCGTGGTCGTCGAGGGCGCGTCCCCTGACTATCCCGTGTTCGCCGGCATCGGCATGCCCGAGCTGACCACGCCGACCGGCTGGACCGATGCTGGACACGACTGGTTGGCGCAGGGAGCCCCCGTGAGCGCTTTGAAGGGCTCCGAGCTACCCCAGTACCCCGGAAGCCTGGAATCGCTCGGAAAGGCCGCTCGCAGGGCAATGGCGACGGCAGACGCGGACCAGGTTGCCGATGCGGTGAACCCCAAGCTCCATTGGCGCGGCATTCCGCTGTCTGACGCGGACGCGCTGGTCCTCGGGATCGATACCGCGATCGCCGATGGCCCGGAGGCTCGATACCTGGTTCGCAAGGGCGGCATTTTCTACCGACCAGACGCGCGAGGCTATACCTCGGATCGGGCCAGAGCTGGCCGGTTCTCACTGGTCGAGGCGGTCAAGCATTCGCACCCGAACGGGATGAACGGGCCGCGCGACGGCATGTCCTATGAGTTGGATGAGACGACCGGGGATCAAGGCGACGCGGCTATTGCGGAAGCTATCCGTCAGTCGATCAGCGACGGGGTCGTTTCGATCATGCCGAAGGTCGAGGCGCAGCGCGCCGCGCTCGACCCCTCGCCCGAGGAACAGCGCGCCAATTTCGAGCGCATCGCCGCGACGCCACGGCCGACCGCAGTCGACATAAAGGACGCCCTGGATTCGCTAGAGCGCCACGCGCTCAATTTCGAGCGGCGATCGCCGTATCCAGGGCATGCGGAGGATATGCGCCACTACGCCGCAATGATCGACCGCCTCGGGGTCGAGGTCCTGACGCTCGACGGGAAGCTGGCCGACGCGACCCGGCAGCTCGACCAGGTCGCGAGCAACGCCAAGCCCGTCGACGACACGGACCTTGCCGAGCTGGTCCAGGTCGCTCGCCTCCTGTCCGACAAGATCGGGCGGGGCGGCATGTGGCACGGCTCGCCAGGCACAATGGGCCGGCATTCGATCGGCGGGAAAGAGACATCGCGAACAATCGACCGTCTCATCGCCGCGCTGAACGACCAGGTCCGCCAGCGCCGCGAGGCCGAGGCACAGGTCGAGCGGTTCGACGTGACCAAGCCAATCGACCGGCGGCAAAACGCCCTATTGCTCATCGACGTGCTGGCCAACGCCAAGCGTGGCGTGAAAATGGCCCCCGGTGACTACGATCGCGCTATCGGCACCATCCGCCAGCTACTCGCCGAGCGCGATGACATGGAGCTTCACCGGGACGCCGCTCGGGACGCCTTGTCGGACATGCGAGATGAGCGGGACACGGCCAATATCGAACGGCTCAAGCTGAACGACGCGCTCAACTGCATCGAATTGGAACACGCGGCCAACATGGCCGACCTTCGCGCCGAGCTGGAGGCGAAGTCGTGAGCATGACCGAACAGGAAGCCCGCCGCCTTGTCGCGGCGGAGTATGAGCGGGACGGCCACTCCCATGCCGGTCGCGTCTTGCGGTGGGGGCTTCGGTCCCTGCCGTATGGCGACCGGATCGCCATCCGCGCCCTCATGGGCGAGCGGCCCGCCATGGCCGAGCAATCCCTCCGCTCAATCACGAAAGACGCCATCGCTGACTTTTGCGCATGCCATGGCTTCCCGGTGCCCGAGCTGACCGAGGAACGGGTCGGGCAACAGGTCCGGTTTAGTGGCACCGCGCCGGACGGGCGGCGCTTCGCCCTCGCCTATGAGCTGGATCGGGAGGCCAAGCCGTGAGGGGCGCGCTCTACGCCCTCGGGTCGGTCGCATGCCTGGTCGGATGGATCAGCCTCAATCAACTCGGATCGCCCCTCGGGGCGGTCCTGTCCTATCCCGCCGGGCTGTTGGCCAGCTTGGCTTTCGAGGAGCTTCGGTCATGATAGACTTGACCCCGAACCGAACGCCCGAGGGCGAGAGTTGCGGGACGTGCCGTTTTGCCGGGACGCATACGTGCGCAGCGGAACGACGGGAACAGGTCGTCGTTCGCTGCCGCCGTTTCCCGCCAATATCGCGCGAATGGCCGAGGGATGCCCCTTGCTTGGAAGCAAGGGTCGCCGCGACACATTGGCCCTATACCCTCTGGGACGATTGGTGCGGCGAATGGGAGGCCCGTGCCCCCGATCCCGACCAGAAACCAGCCCCCTTGGGGTTCGGCTGATGCCCGTGCGAGACAGCTCCCCCTACAACCGCCGCGTGGTCGCCGTCGCCGAGGACAAGGCCAGCCATTTCCGCCTGACCCTGCAATGCGGCCATGAGGTCGTGCGTCGCGAGCGGGATGATTGGGGCGGCTGCCTCGCCATTTGCGATGTCTGTCGAGCGGCGGGCCAGACCCCCGCCCGCCCGGCGACATCCGGCCCCGTTACCATGACCATGCCGCAGTCGCGGCGGCTGTGCGTCAGCGTGGGCGGGGTCGAGGTCTATCTCACCCGGCGCGAGCATCAAATCGTGGAACACCTGTTGCTCATGCGCCCCAATCCAGTCGACCGGGAAAGCCTTACGCGGGCGGTCTATGGCGGCTCGATCGCCGAGCCCTTGACTAGCGGCAAATGCATATCGGTTTGCATGACACACATCCGTCAGAAGGGCGTGCCCGTGACGCGCGGCCCCCGTTACACGATCCCCATAGAGGACCATCGCCATGAGTAATTTTAGCGCTGAAATCCGCCGGGCAGCCCGTGAAGCGCTCGCCGAAGCCATCGACCGGCGCGGCCCCGCGTGGAAGGCCGCCGCCGACTCCATCCGATCCGGGTCATATGCTAACATCTGGGTCGAGGCCGCCCTAGATGCCCTGGAGCGGACCACCCGCAACCCCTTGAACGATGAGACCGATGACTGACACCGCCGACACCCCCGCCGCGCCGCTCGACGCGCCCGAAATGGTCGACCTGACCGCCGCCCGCGACATCGACGCGCATGGTCTCAAGCCTATGGAACGGGCCTTTTGCGAGGCCGCCCTCGACCTCATCCAGAGCGGCGAAAAGCACTGGCGCAAAAAGGCCGCCGAGCGCGCCGGCTACAAGGCCGCGCCCAACGCCGCCTATGAGCTGTGCCGCCGGCCGCACGTCATCGCGTTCATGAGCCGCAGCCTGACCGACGCCGCCGAGACGGTGAAGGTCGACCGCTCGTTCATCCTGTTTCGCGCCATGACCAATATGGCCGCATGCGAGGGGCAAGGCGATTTCCGCACCGCCGCGCGATACCTGGAGACGATCGCGAAGCATGTCGACGTGGGCGCGTTCGCCATGCCCGCGAAGGGCGAGGGCGCAGCGGCTGCCGGACATCTGTCGCTGCCGTTCGACCCGGCGAACCTGACCAAGGATGAGCTGTCGACCATGATCGTCCTCATGCGAAAGGCCGGCGGTGGACAGCCTACCGAGTAATACGATTGACCTCCTGGAGGCGGAGCTTGCGTCCCGCCTCGCCAGCGAAGAACGGGAACGGATCGCCCGCGACGCCGACGCGATCCGCGCCAAATGCTCGACCCTGATGGGGTTCGTCCGCGAATTCTGGAGCATCGTCGAGCCGGGCGTCCCCTTTGTCGAGGGATGGGCGATCAATGCCGTTTGCGCGCACCTGGAAGCGGTGACGCGCGGCGAAATCAAGCGGTTGCTGATCAACATCCCGCCGCGCATGTCCAAATCGACCATGGTCGGCGTGTTCTGGCCCGCATGGGAATGGGGGCCGCAAGGGCTCGGCCACCTCCACTATCTCGCGACCTCGTTCAGCGGCCCGAACGTCAACCGCGACACCGCGAAAATGGCGAAGCTGGTCAACAGCGACAAATATCAGCGGCTCTACGGAAAGGATCGAACCAGCCCGAACGGAAAGGCCATCGCCGGGGTCCAGCCGTCCGACAAGTGGGGCGAAAAGCTCATCCGCAACACGGCCGGGGGGCAGCGCGAGGGCCGCCCGTTCAGCAAGACGACCGGCGCGGGTGGCGACCGCCTCATCGTCGACGATCCTCACGACACGGAAGCCGCAGAGTCGGACGTTCAGCGCCAAAAGACGGTTCGCACGTTCCGAGAGGGCGTCTCGGATCGTCTCCGCAATCCGCAGGAATCGGCAATCGTGGTCGTCATGCAGCGGCTGCATGAGCGCGACGTGTCGGGGGAAATCCTCAAGCTCGGGCTCGGCTATGTGCACCTGAATTTGCCCATGGAATTCGAGGCCACGCGCAAGGAAGGGGGGCGGCTGATCGACGCCCGATGCCGGACCTATGTCGATGGCGAGCTGTTTTTCGAGGACCCGCGCCAGGCCGAGGGCGACCTCCTGTTCCCCGAGCGCTTCCCCCGGTCGACGGTCGAGGGGTACAAGATGGCGAAGGGGTCCTATGGCTTCGCCGGTCAGTATCAGCAACGGCCGACCCCGCGCGAGGGCGGCTTGTTCAAGCGGGAGTGGTTTGAGGGCGATGGCTCGGATGGATCGTCCCGCATCCTCGCCGTTGCCCCCGCCTTGGTGAAAGAGGTCCGCGCGTGGGACTTCGCGGCGACCGAGGCCAATTCGTCGAACGATCCCGACCGCACCGCGTCTTGCCGGATGGGGCGAACCAGCGATGGCCGGTTCGTGATCGTTCACGCCAGCGTTTTCCAGCTATCCCCCGCCGCGACCGAATTGCGCGTCAAGGCCACGGCGGACGGGGACACGAACCGCGTGCCCGTCCGCATCCCCGAGGACCCGGCGGCCGGTGGCAAGTATCTGGTGCGCGACATGATCCGCGTCCTGGTCGGCTATACCGTGCGCGCGGTCAGGCCGCAGGGGTCGAAAGAGGCGCGGGCCGGCGGCCTGGCTACGCAAGCCGAGCATGGCAACGTCTGGTTGGTGCAAGGCGAGTGGGTCCAACCGTGGTTGGATGAGGTATGCAACTTCCCCAACGGGCGATATGACGACCAGGTCGACGCCGCCTCGGATGCCTTCAACGACCTGGCCCCGTCCGTTGTCGACAATCGATCGGCCTCGACGGGCAACCGAAAGACGGCCGGCTTGATCCAGGAATCGCAGGAGGCCGAATTGACGCGTCGAATTCACCAGAGTGGGCGCGGCTTCGCCAGCGTCCCGAGCCGCCGCCAGGGGATTTTGGGCTGATGGCCTCCCCCGACGACTATCGCGCCAGCCGTGGCGACGGCCGCATCACCCGCGCCAACCAGCTCTTGCGGGAGGCTGGGCAGGACCCGAGCCCGCTCCGCCAGGCATCGCCAAGCGACGACAAGGCCAAGCTGGCCGGGGGCGACCTGGGCAGCATGTTTTCGCGGGCCTATGACGGGTTCGCGGTCGGCTCCGCATGGCTCGACCAAATCGCGCTGAACGACGATAGCGTTCTCAAGCGCGAGGGCCGCATCGACCTGGAGCTGTTCGACGCGTTGCTCGACGACGATGTCGCGAAAACGGCGTTCGGTCAGCGCGCCCTTTCGGTCATCGAGAAGCCGTGGAAAGTCGAGCCCGGCGACCCGAAAGACAAGCGATCGGTCCAGGCGGCCGACGACCTCCGCGCGATGATGAACCAACTCGGATGGGACCGCGTGACCCGCCTCATGCTGTTCGGCCTGTGGTACGGATACGCCGTGGCCGAAGGCATCTATGAGATGCGGCAGATGGACGGCCGCTGGCTCATCTGGCTGAAGGACATTGTCGTTCCGAACCGGTCATGGTTCAACTTCACGAACGCGGGCGAGTTGCGCATGCGGACGCCGAGCGACGCGGACGGGGTGCCCGTCCCGCCCAATCGGTTCTGGAGCTATCGGACCGGCGGGACGCACGATTTCGCGCACTACGGAACCGGCCTCGCTCATTGGTGCTACTGGCCCGTCTGGTTCAAGCGAAACGGGCTCCAGTTCTGGGCCATGTTCCTCGAAAAGTATGGCCAGCCGACCGCAGTCGTTCCCTTCCTGCCGGGGGCGGATGATGAGGCAGTCTCCAAGGCGCTCGATGTCGGCCGCGCGATCGGCAACGACAGCGCGGTCGCTGTGCCAGCCAACCAACTCGCGGGAGGCGCGTCGACAGACTGGCTCAAGCCGTACCTCCTGGAAGCGACGCGCGGCGGCGGCGCGGACGGGTATCCTGATTTTCAGGAGGCGATGAACGACGCCATTCGGGGCGTTTGCGTCGGGCAGCCCGGCACATCCTCGCGCATGTCGACGGGCCTCGGCTCGGGTCAGTCGGACGTTCAGGAGGGCGTGAAGGACACGCAAGCTCGCGCCGATAGCGATGAGTTGCATGAGGGCTTCAACTCCACGTTCCCGCGCTGGTTGACCCTGTGGAACCATGGCCCCGATGTCGCTCCGCCGACCGTCTATCGCGTGTTCGATGAGGAGGAAGACCTCGACACGATCGCCGACCGCGATGCCAAGCTCGACGCGCTCGGGTGGCAGCGGACAGATGAGAGCTTCCGCGAGACCTATGGCGACGGCTACGAGCGCAAGCCGACCCCGGCCCCCCTGGCGGCGATTAACCCCGCAACCGGCCAGCCCGAGACCCCGCCGGCCGCAAACGATAATCCGGCCGACCAGCGCGCGGCCGTGTTCGCTGCCGGCGATCCCCGCCCCCTCTATATCTCGCGCCAGCTCGACGCGGCGTCGGGCCGGGCGTTGCTGGCGTGGGCGGCGGACAAGGGCTTTACGAACCTGGTCGACCTCGCCGACCTCCACGTCACGATTTGCTACAGCCGGAAGGCGGTCGACTGGTTCGCCCTGCCGGCGCATGGCTGGGGCGAGGATGAGGAAGGGCGGTTGCGCATCCGTCGCGGCGGGCCGCGCCAGGTCGAGGAATTCGGCGACGCGTCGACCGTCCTCATGATCGCGAGCGACTCGCTGTCCTGGCGCGCGGGCGATTTGAAGGAGTCGGGCGCGTCCTACGATCACGACCCCTACCGGCCGCATATCACCTTCGCGAAGGGGCCGCAGACCGTCGACCTGGCCACCGTAGCCGCGTTCGATGGCGAGTTGCTGTTCGGGCCCGAGATATGGGAAGCCCTCGACACGGACCCGCTGGACGGCGTGACCGCGTTCAGCGCGGACCAGCTCGACCAGGTCGACCGCCTGACCGGAGAGCTGTCGGCCGACCTCGACAGCGACGTTTCCGCGTTCGGCGCGGCGATCGCGGAGCGCGTGGCGGCATTCCAGGCAAGCGGGGGCACCATGACCCGCGACGGGTTGCGCCTGGCCATGCTCCAGGCGCTCGAAAAGTCGGACGCGGTCGACAATATCGCGCACCGGCTGGCCCTGCCGTTCGCGGCCGAGCATGCGGCCGAGGCGGCGGGCGTAGCGGACCAGCTCGGGGCATGATGTGGGGGGAGGGCAGCGCCAGCGCCGCGATTTCCACACCCGCCGGGCCAAGCTGGTCATGACCGAGCGTATCAAGGGGGGATTGCGCGGGTTCCTCCACGCGCTCGACGCGTTGCTCGACCCCGACAAGCCGGAACCCGAGCGCCACGAGTTCCGGCCGTCGCAACACGGGTCCGACAAGCGAGCCCGCGCCCTGGCGCAGCACCGCCGGGAACGGGCATCCTCCAAGCGGTCGCCATTTTGACCATTGCGCCCCGTGCGAATTGACGGCATAGGGCGGTCAGTGGCCTAGGACAAAGATCGGCCTTGCGAGTGACCTAGCGGGGAGGCGTCCCCGGATCGAATACGCGCCGGCAGGACCGCCGTTAGCCGGGATGGGTCCTCGGGAGCTTGGAACGGCAGCCGAGCGGGAGCGCGTCACGGTAGGCGGTGACACAAAAGACGCTCCCGACCAGTTTCACGAATGCGACCAGAGGCAGGGGTTCCTAGGCCCGAGAGCTGGTCGACAAAGCCGGGCAACCGTTAAGGGGGCGCTTCACCGGCCGTCTAATGGACAGTGGGCCGCCACGCGCGGGCGGCTTAGGTCCGGCGGACGTTGCGCCCAGTAGTTTCATGGCTACCAGGTACGGCCGGCTAAAACCCGGATAGCTTCAATACGGGGCAAGGGCCCTCCCTCCCGCTATTGGCCCGCCTGGCCGAACGCCCCCACTGGAAACGGTGGGGGCGTTCGCGTATCAGGGCCGCCTCACAGGAGGACCATCCATGCCATCCCCCCGCATCACCCGCGCCGCCGTCTATTCCGCCATCATCGCCGCGACCATGCTCGCCGCCTGTGGCGACAATCGGCCGCAGCCGACCCCCACGCCCGGCACGCACAATCCGCCGAACCAGGATGATTGCACGCCCCGGCCCGGCGAAAACCGAAGCTGCTGACTTGACCGGGGGACGCCGCCTCCATAGGAACGGCGCAGCCCGACGACCTGTCATGATCGGTGATACGGTGGCAGAGCGTCGGGCCCCACGGCGCGGGGTAGATCAGTCAGGTAGATCGCCAGGCTCATAACCCGGAGGCCACCGGTTCAAATCCGGTCCCCGCAACCAGACGGCCGCCCTAGCGATGGGGCGGCCGTTGGCGTATCTGGGGGCATGGCCAAGCCCCTCCTGCCCGTGTTCGTCGGCCCGCGCCGGCAGCTCCTGGAATTCGACAGCGAGCCGCGCGAGCGGTTCAGCCCTGGCGCGCTCGATGTCGACGCGTCCGACCTGGTCCGCTGGATTGAAGCGAAGAACCCGCGCGCCATCGGGAGCTGGCGGGACCTCGGGGCCGATGAGTACGCCCGCGCCTTCACGGTTGCGCGGAGCGCTGGGTTTGACATCGTCGACGACCTCTATTTCGCGTTCGTCGATGTCCTGGAGCGCGGGGGCACGGAAAAGGACTTCGCCAAGCTGGTCATCCCGACCCTGGAGGAAAAGGGATGGCTACGCGGCGACCGCTCGGCGATCGCCCGGCGGGTCGACCTCATCTATGACACGAACCTTCGCGTCGCGCGCGGAGCTGGCCAGTGGGACCGCGTCCAGAAGGGCAAGCGGGTCCTGCCGTACCTCCGCGCCGCCACCGCACGGGATGAGCGGGTCCGCCATCCCCCACGGAGTCAGGACAGCGATCACAGGGCATGGGACGGAATCATCCTGCCGGTCGACCATCCGTTCTGGACTCGATGGTGGCCGCCCCTTGGGTTCCGCTGCCGGTGCACCGTCATTCCGATGTCGCGGTCGGCTCTGTTGCGGCTCAAGGGGGGCGTGACCTCGGATGATGACCTCGCCGACCGGGAAGCGCGGCTCGGGACGCCCATTTTCCTCGCTCCCGGCGCAGGGGTCACGCAACAGCTCAATGCGGTCGCCGAGGCGCAGAATGATCGCCCCGACCGCATGCCCGGCTTGCCCCGCGTCAACGTCCCGGCCGAGCGCGCCGAGGGATTACGGCTTTGGGATGCGGAGGCTGGAGCCGTCCTGGTCGATACGTTGCTCGACCGCCTTTTTGGCTAGAGCGGGATCGTTGATCGCGGCGACGCATATGACCGGCTGTTGAGACAAGGCGGCCGCGTTCATCGCGGCATTGGCCAGGTTGGTCGCGCCGATGATGGCGAGTCCGATGACAACGGTCCGCCAGCGCGTCCCGGCGCGGGCGGCAGCTTGGGCGACAGTTTCGGGCTCGTGGGTCATAGGGTTCCTTTCCGTTGCCCTGTTATCCCCATTATGGATCAAGCGCGAGACCGCCCGCATTGTTTCCTGTGCCGGTCGGCATTACTGGTCGGCGACACCCCCCGCGCGAAGGGAAACCGCGATGTCCAAATCCGACGCTTTCGAAAACGCCCTGCTCAAGCTGATCCTGAACGGGTCGGGCATCGCCAACCTGGCGGACAATGCCGCCAACTCCCCGGCCGCGACCCTCTATCTGTCGCTCCATACGGCTGACCCCGGCGAAGCGGGCACGCAATCGACAAGTGAGGTCACATATACCGGCTATGCCCGCGCGGCCGTCCAGCGCTCGGCGACCGGCTGGACTGTCACGGGCAACGTGGCGAACCTTACCTCGGCGATCAGCTTCCCGGCCGGCACGGGCGGCAGCGGCACCGCTGGCTATTTCGGCGTCGGCACCGCCGCGAATGGCGCGGGCGTCCTCCTGTATAGCGGCCCCATCTCGCCGACGATCGCGACCGGCAACGGGGTCACGCCGCAGCTCGGCACCGGCACGACCATCACGGAGGACTGACCTTGGCCAATTACCGCAACCGCGTGTCCGTGGGCATAACCAGCGGCGGCACTGGAGCCCTTGGCCTGGGGTCCGCGATCCCCGGCTATCGAGCCCTCGCCGACGCCTATCCCGCCGCGACCACGGTTGCGGGGATCAGCTATGTCCTCACGGACGGCAACGCATTCGAGGTCGGGCTCGGCACCCTGAACAGCGACGGCTCATTCTCGCGCACGACGATCCTGCAATCGAGCAACGGCGGAGCCGCAATCACGGCGACAATTTCGGCGGTGCTGTCCGTGACCGCGATTGCCGAAGAACACATCGTCGACTGGCCCGCGTTGGTCGTCGCCAAGCGGACCACGGGCTCGTTTTATCAAAGCATTGCGTCCCGAGGCTTCAACTCAATCGAGCTGAATGAGGCTCCGTCAGTCGATACGGCGGGCACCTATGACACAGCCAATTCGCAATACGTCATCCCGCAAGATGGCATGTATGATTGCCAGGGAAGGGTTCGCCTGAAAGACGGCACCGCGTCCGGTCAGAGCCTGGGCATCGGCATTGACGTAGCCAACCAAGACAGCGCGAGCTTTTTTTGGACGAACACGACGCCGTCGACCGCCTCCG
>Ga0182219_1000011_pt1 | contig 13265 bp, 13 predicted proteins | sample G6R1MG_20_FD_128405 | JGI IMG/M metagenome (GOLD analysis project Ga0182219, IMG submission 128405) | Miscanthus phyllosphere microbial communities from Michigan, USA - G6R2_MAIN_03OCT2016_LD1 MG | ecosystem: Host-associated > Plants > Phyllosphere > Phylloplane/Leaf | place: USA: Michigan...
CGATAGAGATGCTTCACTGCGTTCAGCATGACGAATGGACCCAAAGCCACCAGCTACAAAATCCGCGTAATCCGACAAATCCGCTTTAATCCGTGGTTCAGACCTTAGCTTTCCACAGCCGCCACCACGGCAGATACGGCTGGTCGTGGTGCTCGTAGTGGTAGCCGAAAAAATAGCAGCTTACAAACGCCCAAACGTGCAACGGCCACTGGCGCTGGCTGCGCGACTTGTGGTGATTGTCGGCCTCGTGCTCGCCGCGGTGCGGCAGGTAGGTACCAAAAATGAATAGTTGAAGCGTGGCCAGCACGGCCGGCACCATCCAAAACGCGATGACGTTGGCCTGCGGGAACCAGATTTTCAGCACGTTGTACGTTATTGCCATCAGCGCTACCTGCCACCAGGTCACGTAGTTCCAGGCAAAGCGGAGCAGCCAGGGCAAAAAGCCGGGGTGGTTTTCGGGGTGGTAGTCGGGGTCGTCCATTGTGCCCACGTGGCGGTGGTGGGCATGGTGCTTATCTAGCTGGCCCGGAAACCAGTTGTAGGCAAACAGCAGCGTGGCCACCGTGCCGATAGCGTTGTTCAGCCGCTTATTAGGGCTCACCACGCCGTGCATGGCATCGTGGCCGGTTATATAAAGCCCCGTATATAAGTGCGTTTGCAGTAGCACCAGTAAGTAAGGCGCAGGCGAGTGCCAGTCGGGTCGGTAAAAAGCCAATAAGTACGTCAGCAGCCCGGCCCAGCCAACGATGATAAGTCCGGCCGCCAGCACGCCTTTTCCGGCCAGAGGCGCGGGGGCTACTCTGGCCTTTTTCGCTTTCGGGATGCTTACGCTAATTGCTTGCATAAATGCGCCTTAGCTAAAAACGCACCAGTGCGTCGCGCACTTCTTCCATCAGCCACATAGGGGTGCTGGTGGCCCCGCAGATGCCCACCGACTGCCCCAGCTCAAACCACGACGGGCAAATATCCTCGGTTTTAGAAACGAAGTAGGTACGCGCATTGGTGTCCTTGCACACTTGGTACAGCACCTTGCCATTCGAGCTTTTGGTGCCTGATACAAATATTATTTGGTCGAACTGCGCCGCAAAACGCCGCAAGTCCAAGTCGCGGTTGCTTACCTGCCGGCAAATAGTATCGTGGGCATTCACCTGGTAGCCACGGGTTTCCAGCTCATTCTTGATGTTGTAGAATGAACTGGTGCCCTTGGTAGTCTGGCTGTACAGCGTGAGGCTGGGCGGCAGCTCGTGGTGCAGCAGCTCCTCCAGGTTCTCAAAGACGATGGCCTCACCGTGCGTCTGGCCGAGCAAACCACGCACTTCGGCATGGCCGTGCTTGCCGTAGATGTACAGCTTTTCGCGGCGGTCGAAGCTCGCCTTAATACGATTTTGCAGCTTGAGCACTACCGGACAGCTCGCATCGATGAGCGTCAGGTTGTTTTCCATCGCCTGCTGGTAGGTGCTCGGCGGCTCACCGTGCGCCCGAATGAGCACTGCCTCGTTGCGTAGCGTGGCTAATTGCTCATAATCTATAATACGCAAGCCTTTGTCTTTCAGGCGTTGCACCTCTTCATCATTGTGCACAATGTCGCCCAGGCAATAGAGGTAGCCTTGCTCATCGAGCAGGTCTTCGGCCATCTGAATGGCGTAGATGACGCCAAAGCAGAAGCCGGAGTTTGAATCGATACGGACGCTGAGGTGCAAGCCTGACTGCATATCGTCCAACTAACTAAGAAGGTGGGCCGAAGGTTGCCTTACGGCGTTAGTTATTAATCAAAAACACGAAGGATTTCCAAGAAAATTAGGACGGCGGCGCCCATGCAGGCGCAGCTGGGCCGTTAGCTACTTTTTACTTGGGCCAATTGGTGCGCTTCGGCCTCCGATACGTGCTTGCGCCCCACCAAAAACCCGCGGACCCTTTGAAAAGCGTCATCGTCGAGGCCCGAGCGGGGGTGCTGCAAAGCCGCCCCGAGCAGAAAGGTTTTGTCCTCCTCCACGTGCTTGCTCAGTCCCAGAAAAGGCGGCAAATTGCTTTCCACCGAAAAGCGCAGAAAGCGAATTTCGGCGTTTTTCGGGTCTAGGCTCACCGCTTGCTCGAAGGTGCGGGTGGCCTGTTGCACATAGGTCAGCTTATTGAGCATCGACGCATCGCGCGCCTTAATAGCCTCGGAAGCAGCCTTGTAGCCCAGCACCAGCGCATTCTGGTCGTTGTAGCTGTGCAACAAGTCGTAAAATTTTTCGCCGGCCTCTTTGCTGGCGGCTGCCTGCTCGTAGTGGTGGCGAAGATTGGCGGGAGAGTACGTAGACACGGGAGACGGAAAGGCAAGGGCAGCCCGGTTTGGGCACGCCAAAGTGGGGACGGAAAGCGCTAGTGCAAAACACAGAAGAAGCTTTTTCATAACTGTAAAGCTACGAAAGAAGCTCTTTATGAATTTTTAGTGAAATAACTACTATGAGCAATAGTGTGAGCCTAGCGGTTTACGTTTGTTTGGCGCGGCCGGCTGCCTAGCCGGCCGCCACCCACTACGTGCGCGCTATTGCTAAGCTACACCGCTCGCAGCCGGTAGCGCAGCCAGGTGCCCAGCAGCAGTAGCAGCTTGGTATTGTCGGGCAGGCGCACGCGCTCGGCCAGCACCTGCGTGGCCGGCGCCTGGCGCAGCTTGTAAAACAGCTTCAGATAGTACACATAGGCCAGGTAAACGCCTAAGCGTGAAGTGCGTGGCAGCTGCTGAATACCTACGTAGGCAGCCTCGAAATCGGCCCGAATATCGGCCTCAATCTCACGCTTGGCCTCGTTGTCGAACTGCTCGTAGCGCAAGCCGGGGAAGTACACGCGCCCGCGGTCCTCGTAGTCGGAGCGGATATCGCGCAGAAAATTAACCTTTTGGAACGCCGCACCCAGCCGCCGCGCTGGCCCTTGCAGCTTGTCGAACAGGGCTGGCTGCCGGTGGCAAAATACCCGCAGGCACATCAGCCCCACTACTTCGGCCGAGCCGTAGATGTACTTTTCGTACAGTTCCTGGCGGTAGTTGCGGTCTTCCAAGTCCATTTCCATGCTCCGCAGAAAAGCATCAATAAACTCGCGGTCAATGCCATACTCATTCACCGCCCACTGAAAAGCGTGCAGCACCGGATTCAGGCTAAAGCCCGCCGCGATGGCCGCGTAGGTATCGGCCTCGAAGGTGGCCAGTAGTGCCGCCTTGTCCTGGTCGTGAAAAGTATCGACTATCTCATCGGCCCAGCGCACGAAGCCGTACACCGCGTAAATAGCCCGATGCAACTCCTTATCCAACGTGCGGATTCCGAGGGAAAACGACGTGCTGTAGCGCCGCGTGATGAGTTGCGCGCAAGCGAGGCTGGTGTCGGTGAATAGTTGCTGATGGTTCATTTAGTGCAAATCTGGCACAAATCTGTGCAATGCTGATACGCCTCAGCTTTATTTCTGTTCCTTCAGCACCTCTTTGGCCACTACCGCGCCCGAAATGAGCGAGGGCGGCACGCCCGGCCCCGGCACCGTAAGCTGGCCCGTAAAGTAAAGGTTGCTCACCTTCTTGCTTTTCAGCGTGGGCTTTAGAATAGCTGTCTGCTTCAGCGTATTAGCCAAGCCATAGGCATTGCCTTTGAAGGAATGGTAGTCGGCCACAAAGTCGCGATGGGCATAGCTGCGCTTGTACACCACATGCTCACGCACGGGATGGCCGCAGTGCTTTTCGAGGCGGTCCATCAGCAGGTTGTAGTATTTATCGCGGGTGGCCTCGGGGTCGTCGAGGTCGGGCGCCACCGGAATGAGCAAAAAGAGGTTTTCCTGGCCTTCCGGGGCTACCGTGGGGTCGGTTTTGCTGGGCACCGAGGCGTAGAACAGCGGCCGGCTGGGCCACTGCGGCGCTTCGTAAATTTCGTGCGCGTGCTGGCTGAAATCCTCGTCAAAAAACAGGTTGTGGTGCTGTAGATTGGCCAGCTTGCGGTTCACGCCCAGGTAAAATAATAGCGACGATGGGGCCATGGTGCGCGAGTCCCAGTATTCGGGCGTGTAGTGCCGGTATTCGGGCGCGAGCACTTGCTGCTCAATGTGATGGTAGTCGGCCCCGGCTACCACCGCATCGGCGGGCCAGAAGCCGCTGGCGGTGCGCACGCCGGTAGTGCGGCCATTTTCGACCACGATTTCGCGCACCTCTTGATTGTACTCGATTTTCACACCCAATTCCTCGGCCACGGCTACCATGCCGCGCACTATCTGGTGCATGCCGCCCTTAGGGTACCAAGTGCCCAGCGCCAAGTCGGCGTAGTTCATGAGCGAGTAGAGAGCAGGCGTATTTTCGGGCGTCGCGCCCAAAAACAGTACCGGAAACTCAATGAGCTTAAGCAGCTTGGGGTGGCTGAAAAACTTGCGGGCGTGCTTGGCCATGCTTTGCAGCAGGTCGAGGCGCACGGCCCCTTTCACAATTTCCCAGTCGATAAACTCGGTAACCGAGCGGCTGGGCAGGTGCACAAATTTGTTGATGCCGACCTCATATTTGTACTTAGCCTGGGCCAAAAAGGCATCGAGCCGCGCCGCGCTGCCAGGCTCCAGGCTTTCAAATAACTGCCGCAATTCGGCCATACCGGCCGGGATGTCCACGGTGTCGTTTTCGCCAAACACCACCTGGTACGATGGGTCGAGGCGCACCAGTTCGTAATAGTCGGCCACCCGCTTGCCAAACTTGGCGAAGTACTGCTCAAACACATCGGGCATCCAGTACCAGCTTGGCCCCATATCGAAGGTAAAGCCTTGGGCTTCAAATACCCGTGCCCGGCCGCCGGGGCCAGCATTTTTTTCCAGCAGCGTAACCTGCCACCCGGCCTGTGCCAGCGAGGAGGCCGCCGACAAACCGGCAAAACCGGCACCTATTACTACTGCGTGGGGCATTCTATTATTCGTTTGTCATGCTGAGCGGAGCCGAAGCATCTCTTTAGCAAAGTAATATCTAGCGTAAGCAACGAAGCGGTAGAGATGCTTCGGCTCCGCTCAGCATGACAGTGCATGTGTACTTAGCGCAAACAAAAGCCGCGCCTTCCGCCAGTTCGGAAGGCGCGGCTTTCTCCAACGCAAAACGCGGCCGTAAGTTAGCCTTGCTCGACCTCTTCGGTAGCCAGGGCACCGGCGCGGTCGGCGCCGGCGGGCGCGTACACGTGCAGGGCAGCCTTCAAATCCTTGCGGGCAATGTGAATGCGGTTCTTCACGGTACCAATCGGAATCTGCAATTTCTCAGCAATTTCCAGATACTTGTAGCCGATGTAGTACATCATAAACGGCGTGCGGTAGTCGGAGCCCAGGCTGGCAATGGCTTCGTTGATATCGCGCACCACAAAATCCGTCGTCGCCCCGTTGTGGGTGATGTAGTTTTCGTCGGTGTTGAAGTACTGAAAATACTCAGTCGAATCGATGTTCGAGCTGCGCTTGGTAATCTTGTTATAGTTGTTGATGAACGTATTACGCATGATGGTGTACAACCATGCTTTTAGGTTCGTCCCAGCCTTAAACTTGTCTTTGTTAAGCAGCGCCTTGAGAAGGGTTTCCTGGACCAGGTCCTTCGCGTCGTCGGCGTCACGAGTGAGGTTCATCGCCACGGGGCGCAGCGATGAGGATATTTTCTGCACTTGGGAAGTGAATTCCAGAGAAGTCATATTGTTGAAGGGTTCGTAGCAGAATCTTAAACAAAGGTAGCCCACAAGTGAGAAAAACGGCTCGGACCAGCTTGTTTTTTTCTAGTTGCTTGCCCTAACTGGCGTAGCCCCACGGGCTTACGGACAGCAGACGGCGGCGGCCATACCCCAATGTTATTTTTCTACTAGCTCAACTTCAACTAGCTGATTTACAAACGGAATTATATCCCGGAATTCGTGTAGGCACGCCATTGGCAGGCAGCCTTCGGGCAGGGCTTTGGCTTGCACTGCGAGTGAGCCAAATAGCAGTACCGTGGCCTCGGGGCAGTGCTGGCGCAGCTCGGCAGCATAGGCTGCCACCTGGCCCCGGCCGGGGGCAGTAGTCAGCACCGTGGCCAGCACGGTGGGCCGGAAGGTTTTGGCAGCGGCTAGCACGTCGGGCAGCGGTAGGTTGGGGCCGAGGTACAGCACCTGCCGGCCGCGAGCGCGCAGAGCGTAGTTCATAAACAGCAGCGCCAGTTCGTGCCACTCGCCTTCGGGCAGAAAAAGCAGCCAGCGCGGTGCATCTTCCTGGCTGAGCGGGATAAGCGGCAGCGCATCGGCCGAGGCCATCAGCTCCTGGCGCAGCAGCTGGGCCACAAGGCGCTCCTGGGCTACGCTTAGCGAGCCTTCTTTCCACGACACGTTTACGCGCTGGAGCAGCGGATAGCCGAGCCGCAGCAGCGTGTCTTCGGTGCCCAGCTCTTGGATGGCCTCGTCGAAGAGGCGGTGCAGGCGCGGCTCGTCGAGGTCGAGGGTGGCACCCAGCATGGCGTTGAGGCGGGCGGCGTCGTCGGGCTGCACTTCGTTGCAGAGAGCCAGGGCAGCCGTCTGGCATTCTTCTTCGCTCAGGCGCACCACTTGCGAAATGCGCTGGCCCCGCGAACACAGCGCGGCCACGTTGAGCAAACGGCGCAGGTCGGCCTCGCCGTAAGTGCGAATATTGGTAGTGGTACGGCTGGGATTCAGCAAGTTGTAGCGTTGCTCCCAGATGCGAATCGTATGAGCTTTGACTCCGGAGAGCTGCTCAAGGTCGCTGATAGAATAACGGGCCACGGGATTGGAAGGTAACTAGGCAGAATAAAACTTTTCGGGGGTGGCTTCTTGCCGAAAACCACCCCGAAAAAGACCAAAGAAATAGAGGATAACGGATTGAATTGTGTACAATGCTTTCTACTTAATCCGTAAACATAGCAAATGGTTTGCCGGACGGGCTTGCTCAGCCATTGGCGGGCTGCTCGCGGCGGGCGGCCTGCTCGCGCGCCAGGCGCAGGTATTTGGGCGACACCCACAGCAGGCCAAACTCCTCGGAGTGGTCGCGGCCCTGGGTTTTGTGATGCATTTTGTGGGCCATGTTGAGGGCGCGCAAATACACGTTATCAGTTTTCTTCCAGAAGGGTAGGCGACCGTGAATCAGGCCGTCGTGCACAAAAAAGTACACGGTGCCGTAGGCCGCGATGCCCACGCCCACCCAAAACCACCAGCGCGCGCCATTATCGCCAGTGATGAACAGCACCGCCGAAATAGCGCCGTAGATGGCAAAAAACCAATCATTGCGCTCAAAAGGGCGCGGGCTGGGCCGCACGTGGTGCGAGCGGTGCAGCACCCACAGCGGGCCGTGCTGCACGTACTTGTGCATAAACCACGCCCAGAACTCCATGAAGGCGAACGTGCTAAGGACGATAAGAATGGCGGCGAGTGGGTGCATAAAAAAGGAAACCGTTTGTAATTGCGAGGAGGAACGACGAAGCAATCGCACTTGAACGGCTCGTCCTGATGCGATTGCTTCGTCGTTCCTCCTCGCAATGACAGCTTTTATAAGCTACCACTCCACTCGGTCTTTGTTTAAAAACCCGGCGATGCCGCGGCGGTAGTCGTCAGTGGCGCGGGCGTCGGCGTTGCACTCGGCGGCGTAGCGCAGGCCTTCTTCGAGGCTGAGGGCGGGCAGCTGCGCGATGAGCTCCTTGGTCATTTCCATGCTGCTGCCCGAGTTTTCGCGGGCCAGGCGCAGGGCGTACTCGCGCACGGTGTCGGCCAGCTCGTCAGCTTCTACTAGGAAGGTAACGAGGCCGTAGTCAAGGGCCTGCTGCGCCGTGAAGATGTCGCCGCTCAGCAGCAGCTGCTTGGTGCGGGTTTCGCCCACGCGGCGCACCAGAAATACGCTCACGATGGCGGGCAAAAAGCCCAGCTTTACTTCAGTGAAGCCAAATTTGGCCTCGGGCACGGCAAAGGTGAAATCGCAGAGCGCGGCCAGGCCGCAGCCGCCGGCCAGCGCGTGGCCCTGCACCTGCCCGATAACGACTTTTTTGAGGGTATAAATCTGGTGAAACAGCTGCATGAGGTGGGTGCTGTCGGCCAGGTTTTCCTGATAGGTATTAGCCTGTAATTCTTGCAGATACTTGAGGTCGGCCCCGGCGCAGAACACGTCGCCGCTGGCGCGCAGAATGATGATTTTAACGTCCTCGTCGGCCTCGGCGGCCTCAAAGGCCTGCTTTAGCTCGGTTACTACGTCGGCACTGAGGGCGTTGCGCTTGGCGGGGCGGTTGATGGTGATATAGGCCAGGCGGCCTTCTACCTCATATTGGAGAAAGCGGAGGGCCAATAGCTCTTGGGTTGGATAATGTTCCATAAGTATAAATACGGTAAAAGGTAATAAGCAGATGGTTGGGCGCGCCGCCAGCCATGCGCAATATACTTGCCAGAGCCAGTTGGGCCGCAATTATTTTTACAGAGCTTAGGCAAAAAAGGCGGTTGGCATTGCTTCGCTACGCTCGCAATGCCAACCGCCTTTTTTCGAAAATTCCTGCTCAGCGACTGCTGGCCAGCTGGTAAACGAACGCGCCCTGCTCGTTGACATCCCAGGTGCGGAAGCCGGCCGCCCGCAGGACCGAGTCTTGCCGAGCGATATACCAGCGCTTGCACGACGAGTCGAACACCACCCGCGCCCGCGGGCCAAAATGCGCGGCCAGCCCGTCGGGATACACGCGGGCATTGCGCCGCAGCACGATAACATCGGCCGGAAACTGTGCCCGAGCGGCGGGCAGCCGCCGCAGTCGGCCGCTCACGAAGGCCACCCGCAGGCCGCGCCAGCTGGCCAGCACCACCGGCGCGGGCGGGTAGCGCCGGGCGGTATTGGTGGGGTCGGGTGCGCCGATTAGGCGCGTGGGCACGGCGGCGCCTTGCCAGCCCACGCGATACTGCGGCTGGCGCACGCGGCGCAGTATCAGGCTGGGCTTGAGGCGGTAGGTGCGCTCGGTTTCGGTGAGGGGCAGCGAGTCGAGGGTGATGAACTCGGGGGCTGCGCCCTGCCAAAAGCCTACCACTGAGCGGCGCGGAATGCTGTACACCACAAACTCGCGTAGTGGGGCTACCTCGGCGGCTTCGGCCACCCGGCTACCGGCGTAGCAAGCTAGCAGCGCGAGCGCGGCCCCCGCCCAGCTTAGCCGGGGCTTGGCAAAAAAGGCGCATACCACGACAATGAGCAGGAAAATCAGCAACGTCTGGGTTTGGTTGAGGTGCACGCCGCCCACCACCGCACCAGGAAAAAGCTTGCCGATGAGGAAGATGTAGTTATTGAACAGCCAAATCATCTTCTCAAACACGTAGCCCACCACACGCGGCAACAAGTCGAGTAGCGGCGCAACTGCCATCGGCAGCAGCAGGCCCAAAAAGGCTACTAACCCCTTCGCTACCAGCAGCACCACGCCTACGTACACCGCCGCGCTCGAAATGGGCACGGCAATCAGATTAGACAGCAAAAAGCTGAACGGAAACTGGTGGAAATAATACAGCCCCAGCGGAAACGTGGCCACCTGCGCCGCCACCGAAAGCGCGGTTATTTCCCAGGTCGCATTGGCCAGCCACGCGGCCCAGCGCGTGAGGCGCTGCCGCAGCGGCGAATGCCAGCTGCGTTGCCGGTCGAGCACGAAGTTGCGGGCGTCGAACCACCGCACGAGGCGCGGCTGCAAGTACACGATGCTGAGCACCGCCAGAAACGAGAGCTGAAACCCCACGTCGCAAAGCAGGTAGGGATTATAAAGCAACAGGAGAAAAGCCGCCGCGCTCAGGGTGTTGAAAATGCTGCTTTGGCGCTCAAATGCCTGGCCTACACTCACCAGCGAGAACATCACGGCCGCCCGCAACACTGAGGCCGAAAGGCCGGTAAGGAAGGCGTAGCTCCAGATAAAAGTCAGCCCGAGCAGCACCGTGAACAACCGTCGCCGTTGCACCGAGCCTCCGTAAAGGCGCAAGGGTAGCCGCGCCAGCACTAGTTGCAAAGCCGCAAACAATAGCCCCACCTGCAAGCCCGACACGGCCATGATGTGCGTGGTGCCCGTGTTGGCATACGCCTGCTTGGTGGCCGCGTCGATGTCGTCGCGAAAGCCCAGCACCAGTGCCGTGCCCAGCGCGTATTCGTCGTGCCCCTGCACGTACTGCCGAAACACGCCATCAAGCACACCCGCCGCCCGCTGGCTACCCGCTATCAGCGCGCTCATCGGCTCCTATCCCAGCACCTAAGACTGGCCCTGGTGCACGAACTGCGAGTGATACGTTTGATGGTATTGGAGGTACCGCCGGTAGTCGAACTCGCCGGGGTTGGCGGGGCCTTTACTGAGTTCGGGGCGGCCTTTTACCAGCCATACCTCGCCGTAGCGCGGGGCGGGCACGGCGATGCTAGTTTCGTGGCGCGGCAAACTGATGCGGATGCCGCCGGTGGCCGCCTGCCAGCGCCCGGCCACCCGCACGGCCTGCACCCGCACGGTGGTGGCAAAGGTGTTGGCCCGCACCACGGGCGCTTCGTCCACCACCGCCCGGTAGTACTCGATGCGCGGCGCAAAGCGGCCCAGGTGGTCGGCGCGCCGGCTTTCGGTGTAGCCCTGCACGCGGGCAAAACCGAGCACCGCTACCGCCAACAGCCCCAGCACCCCCGCCGCATCGGTGGCGGCCGGGGTGGGCCGCCGCTGGCTCCACAGCCACAGCAGCACGTAGGCCAGCACCAGTCCGGCCGCCCAGAGTACAACGCTACCAGCCCAATTTTGGCCCAGGTAGAGGTAGGCCGCGATGCCCGCAATAAAGGCCAGCGCCACGCGCAGCAAAGGAGCCGACGACCAGTTGAACATAAAAGCGGAAGCTATTTTTAGCTCCGCAATATAGCTAAGCAGCTACGCAAGCACCATCTTGTAATGCTGAATGTCACACTCTTCAAACAGCTCCCCTACCTTCTGAAAACCCGTACGCTCGTAGAGCGGGATGGCGCGCAGCTGAGCGTGCAAATACACCTGGGTTGCATCCGGGGCTTCGGCCTGCACGTCGGCCAGCACCTGCTGCACCAAGGCCGTGCCCACGCCGTGGCCCTGAAACTCGGGCAGCACGGCGAAGCGCTCTAGTTTCACGCCGTTTTCGGTGGGGCGCCAGCGAGCAGCGCCGGCAGGCTGGCCGTCTACCAGGGCCAGGTAGTGGCGGGTAGTGCGCTGGCGGTCGTGTTGGTCGTACTCGTCGTCGGCGGGCACGCCCTGGCCCTGCACAAATACTTTTTCGCGGATGGTGAAGGCCGCGTCGAGGTCGCGGAGGTCGGTTATTTTGCTAACGGTAGTCATAGCTTACTAAATAAGTAGCTGTAGCACAAACGTCTGTCATGCTGAGCGCAGCGAAACATCTTTACCGCACCATTGGGGTGCCGTTCGGTAGAGATGCTTCGCTGCGCTCAGCATGACAGACGTTTGCGATTCTGATTTTAGTTTACAGCGCCTGCTCGTGGTTCACGGGTAGCTCCGCGTCGGGTAGGTCGTAGGCGCGGTCGTCGGGGTGGCGGCGGTCGCGGTAGCCGTTGCCCGTGTTTCCGCTACGGTCGTCGCGGCCGAATGAGCGGTCGTTACCCTCGCGGCGGCGCTGCTTAAATTCGGCTTCGCGGCGCTGCTCGGCCACGTCGAACTTGTCGTAGGCCTGCACGATTTCTTTTACCAGGCGGTGGCGCACCACGTCTTCGGCGGTCATTTCGACGTAGCCGATGCCGGGGATATCTTTCAGAATATCAAGCGCCTGCATAAGACCCGACTTCTGGCGGGTGGGCAAGTCAATCTGGCTGCGGTCGCCGTTCACCATCACCTTCGCCGATGGGCCCATGCGGGTCAGGAACATCTTAATCTGCGAGGGCGTAGTGTTTTGGGCTTCGTCGAGTAGCACGAAGGCGTTATTCAGAGTGCGGCCACGCATGTAGGCCAGCGGAGCGATTTCAATAATCTTGTTTTCCTGGTAAAATTTCAGCTTTTCGGCCGGAATCATGTCTTCCAGGGCGTCGTAAATCGGGCGCAGGTAGGGGTCTACCTTCTCTTTCATATCGCCGGGCAGGAAACCCAGGCTTTCGCCGGCCTCCACCACGGGGCGCGAAATAATGATTTTTTTCACTTCCTTATTCTTCAGCGCCCGCACCGCCAGCGCCACCGAAATGTAGGTTTTGCCGGTGCCGGCCGGGCCGAGCGTGAAGGTGAGGTCATGCTTGAGCACGGCATCGACCAGTTTTTGCTGGTTGGGCGTTTTGGCCTTGATGACGCCGCCCTTGGCCCCAAACAGAATTACATCGGGCGAGGCGGCGAGCACGCGGCTTTCGGCTTCCTCGGAAGTAGTAGAGAGGTGCAAGTTCACGTCGCGGTCCGTCACGACGCCGTATTGGTGGTAGTGCTCAATGAGTGAGCTCAAAATATCATTGACCCGCGCGATGACTTCGGTGGGGCCTTGAATCTTGATTTCGTTGCCGCGCGATACAATTTTGGAGCCCGGAAAAGCCGCCGCGATGCGCCGGATATTCTGGTTATCGGCCCCCAGGAACTCAACCAGGGAGACGTTTTCGAGGGTGATGACTTTTTCGACCAAGCGAAGAGGCAGGGGGAAATAAAGCGAGAAAAAAAGGTAAATGCGGAGCCGGCGGGGTGGGAAGCACCCGGTTGGCACCATTTTTATTCGTCGGCCCAGAAGCCGCCGAATTACCCCTATAACCGGAGTACTTTTGCGGCCGTTCCAGCCGGGCCACCGGCAACTTAAACAATACTACGCAAAACTGGCGACTGGGGGCATGGGGGTACTTACGCTACTGACGGATTTTGGCTATCGCGACCATTATGTGGCCGCGCTCAAAGCCCGTTTGCTTCAGCTGGCCCCTACCCTGGCGGTGCTCGACATCACCCATGGCGTCGAGCCCTACAACATTGCGCACGCCGTGCACGTGCTGCGGGCCGTATTTCGGGACTTTCCGCGGGGCACTACGCACCTCATCACCGTGAGCGACTACGGGGCCAGCCCGGCCGGGGCCGTGGCCGCGCCTGCCTGGCACGCCGCCCTGCACGAGGGCCACTACTTCGTATCGGCCGATAATGGGCTGCTGGCCTTGCTATGCGACGGCCCACCCGAGCGTCTGGTGCGCCTGAATGCCGTGGCCCCGCCCACTGCGCCGGTGGCGGCCAGCGTGCTGCCCAGCAGCACCCCCATCGCCACCACCCTCAACCCCACCCGCGACGTGCTGGCCCCCGCCGCCGTGAGCCTGGCCCTGGGCCAGCCCCTGGAAAGCCTGGGCCTAGCCACCACCGAGTTTTA
>Ga0182219_1000012_pt1 | contig 13059 bp, 10 predicted proteins | sample G6R1MG_20_FD_128405 | JGI IMG/M metagenome (GOLD analysis project Ga0182219, IMG submission 128405) | Miscanthus phyllosphere microbial communities from Michigan, USA - G6R2_MAIN_03OCT2016_LD1 MG | ecosystem: Host-associated > Plants > Phyllosphere > Phylloplane/Leaf | place: USA: Michigan...
GCGGCCAGCGCGCTGCCGGCCCCAAATGCCGCCCAGCGCACCACGGCCCTGACGCTCCCTTTTTTCGAGGACTTTACCTCACCGCTGGAAGGCACCCCCAATGCCACGCGCTGGCAAGCCGCCACCACCGCCTACCCCAACCTGGGCGGCACCATTCGCTACGCGGGCGGCGGGGCCTACGTGAGCAATCGGCTGGCCGTGGAGCCCCTCACGCGGGGCACGGCCACGCTCGATGGCCTGCGCGGCAATGGCTTGCCATATAACGCGACGCAGCCCGTTTCTTACGGCCAGATAGATACGCTTACCTCACAAATCATTGACTTGTCGGGCCTTACGCCGGCCAGCAATGTGTACCTGAGCTTTGCCTGGCAGGCGGGCAGCGTGGTGGGCGCGCCCACTAATAATACCAACAGCTCGCCCACTAACCTGACCCTGGAACTGCTCGACAACTCGGGCGCCTGGCAGGCGGCCTGGACCTACACCAGCCGGGGCAGTAGCACTAAGTTTAAGCAGCAGATTTTTGCTCTGAGCGCCGCGTATTTGCACAGCGCGTTCCGGTTTCGCTTCCGGGCTAGCGGCAGCCGCACCCAAAATACCGACGCTTTTGGGCTCGACTACATCTACCTGAATAGCAACCGGGCGGCCAACGACACAACGTTTCAGGATATTGCCACCAGCCGGGGGCTGGGCAGCCCGCTACGCCCCTATACCTCCATGCCGGTGTGGCAGTACAATGCCGCTACCACCTCGCCTCTCAACCCAGCCCTAACGGCCACGGTTAACAGCCTCACGGCCACCGGCCAAACGCCTACGCCAATCAGCTGGCAGGGTACGGTGCGCGACCTGGGTGGCAGTGGCTTTAGCGCCACCTGGCTCACGGGCGGGCGGCCCATCGTGGCCGCGGCCCGGCAGGAAGTCGTGACCGGCGACGCTACCACCGCCCCCCTGCCCAACAGCGCCGCAACCAAGCTCTTGCGCTACCAGTTGGCCCTGCAAACCCAGGAAACCAACCCCCTGACGCTGCCCAACGACACCCTGCGCCGCGACGTGGAACTGGCCAATTATTATTCGTATGACGATGGCTCGCCCGAATTTATCGTGGGGCTAGCGGCCAGCAATGCCAACCCGTTCAGCTACGTGGCACTGGCGTTTACTGCCAACCAAACCGACTACGTGCGGGCGCTACGCGTGGCCCCGGTCTTCAATAACACGACTCTGGCTAATGGAGGCGAAAACAACCAGCCGCGCCCCATTACGGTGGCGGTGTGGGCCGACAACAACGGCAAGCCCGCCAACACGCCGCTAGCCACAGCCACTGGCACCCTCACCAATCCAACCGCTACCAACTCTGGCTTTCAAGAAGTTGTTTTCAACCCGCCGGTGGCGGTATCGGGGCGGTTTTACGTAGGCTACGGGCAGGCTTCGACCGGGCAGTTTCTGAACTATGGCCTCGACCTCAACAACCAGCTGCCAGCTAATACGCTGTTTTCCAATACCTTGGGCGCATCCAACAACGACCCCTGGCGGGCTGTGACGCTCGGCACCCCCGGCGCGCCCCTACTGCGCCCGGTAATGAACCAGACCAGCCTGGCCACCCGCGGCCAGCAGGCCATTTCAGCGGCTTTTGCCCTCTACCCCAACCCCGCGCCGGCCGGCACCGCCGTGCTGGTCGAAGGCCCAGCATTCCGCCAAGCCGCTCTACTCGACGTGCTGGGGCGCACTGTGTGGCAGCAGCCCGCCGCCGAGGCCGGGCAAACTACGCTGCACTTGCCCGCCCGCCTGCCGGGCGGCGTGTACCTGGTGCAGCTAGCGCTGCCCGACGGCAGCACGGCTACCCGCCGACTGGTGCTGGAATAATTTTAGTAAGCTGTATGAGCGAGCATAGCGTATTAAAAACCAGCGACTTTTCGCTTGTGGAGCAGCGGCAGCGCTTGGCTTGGTGGAGCATGACTCCATTGGAACGGTTGGCTGCTGCCCACCGCCTTATTACTTTGGGTCGCCAACTTTACGCCTCTAATCCCGCCAACCCATCTTTGCAGCATGGAAGACGAGCAGCTTCGGCTTTTGCGCCTGTTTCTCGAAGTCGGCGTTGAGTATGTAGTTATCGGTGGCTACGCCGTAATCGCCCACGGCTATCCCCGCTATACAGGTGATTTAGATATTCTTATTCGCCCCACGGCCGAGAATGGCCAGCGGGCTGTAGCGGCACTCGAACGATTTGGCCGGCCACCGGGCGAGTTTGAAGTGGCTGATTTTGTGCTAGTGCCGCACGTATTATCCTTCAGCCAAGTAAGCGATTTTGACTTGTTGACGGCCACCCCCGGCGTCGAATTTGAGGAGTGCTACGCCCAACGCCTCATCCTCCGAATAGGTGGCGTACCAATCAATTTTATCAACTTGGCGGCATTACGCAAAACCAAGCTAGCGACTGGTCGGCTTAAAGATTTGCTTGATTTAGAAAACCTCCCCATCCCATCCACAGACTAATTTTTTCATGCCCGACATCACCGTCTCCGACCTCAAGCAGCGCCTGCAAGCTGGCGAAACCCCCACCATCATCGACGTGCGCGAGCCCTGGGAAGTGGAGGAAAGCCGCATTCCCGGCAGCCAGAATATTCCACTCGGCAACCTGCCCACGCAACTCGATGAGCTGGAAGATTTGAAAGACCAAGAAATTATCGTGCAGTGTAAAAGTGGTGCGCGCTCATCGGCCGCCAAGGCATTTCTGACCCAGCAGGGTTTCACCAACGTGCGCAACCTGGAAGGCGGCATGCTGGCGTACCAAGGGGCATAGCGTAAGCTTTACTATGCTACCGCACGCAGCCGCCCATCGGGCGTGTAGGCCAGCTTTCCCAACTCAACCAGCGCCCGCAGCGCCGTTGTCACGGTAGCTGCCTCGGTGCCGGGGTAGCGCGCTACTACCTCGCGGGGCGACAGCGGCGCGGCCTGCATCAATTCCAGCAATCCGGCTTGTAGCCCGGCAGTGTCTACGGGCGCCTGCCGGGCTTTTTTGCGGGCCAGGCACACGTCGCACACGCCGCAGGCGGGCGCATCGGGTTCAGCGAAGTAGTCGAGCAAGAGCTGCTGGCGGCAGCGCGTGGTACTGGTGGCGTACTCAATTACGGCGTTGGTTTGTTGCTCAGTGAGCTGGCGGGCAGCGCGTAGGCGGCGCTCATCAAGGGGCAGTTGGGGTGCGTCGTAGCGGGGCATGGTGAACATGGCCTGCGGCAGCTCGCGCCGGGGCTGGTAATGCAGCACACCGGCCGTGTGCAGATAGCGCAGCTGGCGCACTACGTCGGTGGTGCTTTGGCGCAGGTGGCGGCTCAGGGCGCTTTCCGAAATGGCCTGAAAGGTGACGAACAACTCGCCGCCGTACATGCGCAGCAGGGCTTTTATCAGCAGGTCGTGCTGGGCATTGGCCACCTGAAAGTGGTATAAATCCTGCTGATTGCTGATAAGCTGCACCCGCGCTGGCTGGTTCACGGCTTCTGTCACCTGCACAAAGCCCTGCTGCTCCAGCATTTTGAGGGCGTGGTGCGCATCGACGGCTTTTAGGCGGTAGGTTTCGGCGAAAAGGCCAATATCGAAGTCGAACGCCACCAGCTCGCCACCACCCACGGCCGTGCGCGAGTAGTTGGCCAGCGCCTGGTACACGCGGCGCACCACGTCGGGCGGTGGGTGGGATAGCGTGGCCTGGCGGCGCAGGCCATCGGCATCGGCGGGGCCGCTGAGTAGCACGGCAAAGGCGTAAAGGCCATCGCGCCCGGCGCGCCCGGCCTCCTGGTAGTAGGCTTCGAGGGTGGCAGGTGCATCGAGGTGGGCCACTACACGCACGTCGGGCTTGTCGATGCCCATGCCGAAGGCATTGGTAGCCACAATAATGCGCGTCTTGTCGGTGAGCCAGGCTTGCTGCACGCGGGTGCGCTGCTCGGCGGGCAGGCCGGCGTGGTAGGCGGCGGCGGGCAGCTTTTGCTGCACCAGCCACGCGGCGGTATCCTCGGCCTGGCGGCGGGTGCGGGCGTACACGATGCCCGTCTTTTGGGGGCCGATGCCGCGCAGCACTTCGAGCAGGCGGCGCAGCTTGTCCTCGGTGGGCAGCACCGAGTACGAGAGCTTGGGCCGGGCAAAGCTCTGGGTGAAAATGCCGTAGCCGGGCCGAAAAGCCAACTTTTCGACGATGTCCTGCCGCACCTGCCTGGTGGCCGTGGCCGTGAGCGCAATGCACGGCACCATGGCCGGCAGCAACGCCCGCAGTTCGGCAATGCGCAAGTAGGGCGGCCGGAAATCGTACCCCCACTGCGACAGGCAGTGCGCTTCATCAATGGCCAGCAGCCCCACATTCATGCGGGCTAGCCGCGCCCGAAACAGGTCCGTCAGCAGCCGCTCGGGCGACACGTACAAGAACTTTATTTCCTTGCTATAAACGCAGTTATCGAGCGTCTGGTCGATTTCCTGGTGGCTCATGCCCGCGTACACGGCCTCGGCTTTCAGGCCACGCTTGCGTAGGTTTTCAACTTGGTCGCGCATCAGCGCGATGAGCGGCGACACCACAATGCAGATGCCCGGCCGCGCCAGCGCCGGCACCTGGAAGCAGATGCTTTTGCCGCCACCGGTGGGCAGCAGCGCCAGCGCATCGCGACCTTGTAATATGGCACTAATGATTTCTTCTTGCCCCGGCCGAAATTGCGCGTGCCCCCAATGCTGGCGCAAGAGCGCGAGCGGGTTGATTTCGGGGGGGGCAACTGGCATGGCGCAAAGGTAAATGCGGAGATGGCGCGGGGCTGTGCCCCGTGCCGACTATTCGCGGGCCTCCGGCCCGCACGCCTGGGCGCGTTCGGTCAAAGGGCTTCTATAGCAACGTTCGCATACGTGCCGGCCAGAGGCCGACGAATAGTTAGCACGGGGCACAGCCCCGCGCTATCCCATTACAGCATTGCCCGCTCCCGAACCTCCTCAAAAGTGCTTTCCTGCGTCATTTTGCCCCACTCGTACACCGTCACCAACTCATCCTGCGCTTCGGCAAAACCAGCGTCGGCCGAGGTCAAAGTGCGGTAGCCGTCCGCCGTTTTTACCAGCTTCAAACGACCCTTTTTCGACTGTTTGGTGGACTTTTGGGGGTTACCCTGGGCGTCTAGCTCGGTGGGCGATTTTACCACATCGCGGGCTTCGCCGCTCACTTCGGTGTAGCTGGCTTTGAAGGCGAAGTTGAACGTGTCGCGGTCGATACCGGCTTGCAGCAGGCGGCCACCCATACCGAGCAGCAGGTTTTCGGCGGCGATACCGCGGGCGGCCAGCACCTCGTACATGTGCTTGATGGAATCATAGTTGACGCCATCGCCCTGAATGACGCGCACTTGCGGCGGCAGCACTTTGTAGCCTTTGCTACTCAGCTCGTAGCCAAAGCATTCGAAGAGAATGTCGAAAATAGCTTCCAGCGTTTTGATGATGTCGCCGCTGTCGGGGCGAATAACGAGCGTGCCCTGCCGGGCCAGCACGTCGGCCTTCAATTCGGTGCCGATGTAGCGCACGGCGCGCAGGATGTTGAACGAGTCGCAGACGCAGGCCACCGGCCCTGTGGGGTAGGTGCGCAGCACCCGCCGAATTACGTCAAACTCTCCATCCTCACCGCCTTGCGTCATGATGCTGTGCTCGGTGGCGGGGATGGACTTGGCAAAAACCTCGCTGGTGTTGTAGTAGCGCCGTATCATTTCGGCGGCCGTGGTATTGTCGGAGCCCAGCCAGCTAATGAGGTGGGCCATGCCGCCAATTTGGGCCGACTCGACGCTCGACACGCCCCGAAAGCCGAAGTCATTGAGCTGAAAATCGAGGTTCGTAGCGTCCGAAGTCAGGTCGAAATACTGGCGCACCACCTTCTTCACCTCCCGCGACAGTGTGGCTACCGTGATGGGGTACCAAACTTGCAAGAGTAAGGTTTCCAAAAAGTTGGGCAGCCAGAAATACCGGTCGTCCACGTTTTCGATAGTCATCAGCACGTTGCGGGTGCCTACTACCGTGCCCTCGGGCACCGCCCGGATGCGTACCGGGGCCACGGCATCATACTCATCGAGCCACTGCTGAAAGCGGGCTTTGTCGAAGACATCATCGCGGCCGAACACACCTTTTAGGTGGTCGGCGGCGTAGTCCAGTTCTTCCTGCGTGAAGAGCGGGCCACTCAGGTATTTTTTCAGCAAGTACTGGTAGCCAGCTACTACCGTGGCCTCAAACGTCTTGTCGCGGTGCCCGCGCGACTCCAGATACGAATAGATGCGCGTGGTGCCGGGCTCGTAGAACTTGGCGTGCGAATACTTGTAAGCATCCGACAACAGCAGGATGTTGGGGCGCTGCGTTTGGGCTTGCTGGAGGTGGGCCAGCTGCGCTTGCAGCTGGGCAATGAGGGCCGATTGGTCGGGGGCGGTGAGCGTTTCCATGGCAATAATCTGAACTGACAGTCAATGTTAAGCTAAAATCTGCGGTAGCGCTTGCGCGCCAACTTCGGGAGCCGCTTCTCCCCTACTTTCCCAAGCCTGAATTAGGCCAGTGCGGATGCCCACCGAGCTATGCTGCTCCTGACCGATGCGGCGGCGAATGTCGGTAGCACAGTGGTGCGGGCTGATAAGGTCGGGCAGCGCGGCGGTGGCAAAATGCCCGCCGTGGCGATGGTACGTATCTAAGAAGCTGCCCCGACCACCATAGAACTGCACCGTGGCCAGCTCCGAACATAGGGCATTGGCTATCAAGCCGTCGAGGTGGCGCACCCACTCAGCATCGCTGGGCTCGTCGGGCAGCGGGAGCACCCCAAAAGCCGGGTATTCTTCGGCAAACATGGCCTGCCGGTGCCGGAAGGAAAGCGGGTTGCGCTGGTCGGGGCGCGGGGCCTCTCCTAGCACGACCAGCACCGCGTCGTTTTCGCGGGCTACGTGGGTTAGCAGTGCCCGGTAGCCGGGGTGCAAGGCCAGGCGCGGCACCTGAAACCGGCCAATTATTACTCCAATGCGCTTCTTCATGAGCGGGGTTGCAGCCCTTTTGCTAAGCTGCTCAAATGTCTTAACGTATTTTTTACACAAAGGTGCACGTAAATTTTGAATGCGCAACAATTATTCCTCAATCCACTGTCTTACAGCTCAAAATAAAATCCCGACTTTACCATCTCTTCGTAACGCACCTTGTTGAAGCGGAAAAGGCCGCCCGCCCGGTGGGCCACGTTTTGCTGCTTCTCCCCCGTTTCCTCCACAATGCCGAACGAGAGAATTTTCTTCCGAAAATTGCGGCGGTCCAACTCGCGGCCCAGCAGCGTTTCGTAGAGGCGCTGCAAGTCGGAGAACAGAAACTTGTCGGGTAGCAGCTCGAAGCCGACCGGCTGGTACGTGACCTTGGCGCGCAGCCGCTGGTGCGCCACCCGGATAATATCGGCGTGGTCGAAGGCCAATTCAGGCAGGTTATCGAAGCGAAACCACTTGGCTTCTTCGCTGTCGGTGGTGGCCGAAAGGGTGAATTTTTCCGGCTTCACCAGCCCGTAGTACGCCACGCTCACCACGCGGCGGCGCGGGTCGCGGGCCACGGCACCAAAGGTGTAGAGCTGCTCTAGGTACACATCAGCCACGCCGGCTTCTTCACGCAGCTCGCGGGCCACGGCGGTATCTAGGTCCTCGTCTTCGAGCACAAAGCCGCCCGGCAAAGCCCAGGCAATGGGCGCGTATTTACGCCGAATGAGCAGCAGGTGCAGCTGCTGCTCAGCGTACCCAAATAAAACAATATCAACGGCGAGTCGCATCATAGCCGGGCAAAAGTAGAGGCTGGTTAAGAAGTCGTGGAGAGCGGGTTTCGGTCATGCAGAGCGCAGCGAAGCATCTCGCTCGCTTCGTTGCTGACGCCTAGTTACTGCGCCACGCGAGATGCTTCGCTGCGCTCTGCATGACAACCGTCGCGGTAACATTTTTATACACAACTATTAGGTAGCCAGCAACGGACATAAAAAAGCCAGCCCTGACGGGCTGGCTTTGCAACTTATTCTGCAAAACGCAACAGCTTACATGCTGCCCATTTTGGTCGAGTCACCTTTCATGCCTTTATGGTGCTTCATGCCTTTGTGGCTCTTCATGTCGCCCGACATTTCGCCGTTCATGCGCTTGGCCATCTTGCCTTTGTAAGGCTTGGTGGTGGCTTTCATCTCGTTGCCAGCGTCGTCTTTGCCTTTCACTTTCATCTTACCATCCTTAGCCGTCTTGGTCTTGGTTTTCATGCCATCGACGGTGGTTTTGGTTTTATCGTCTTCGAGGCCGGTTTGGGCGAAGGCGGTGGTAGCGGTGGCGGCAAACAGCGCAGCAGTGGCGAAAAGAAGCTTGGTGTTCATGGTCGTAGAACTGAAAAAAGGTAAGAATCCTTGTGGGCGCTATACGGCCGCAGCTCAGAAATGGCTGCCTGGGGCAGCATATTTTTAAGTTTAAAGGTCAACGAGCTGTAGCGCGAACTTTGTAGTTCGCGTCCGTTGGCGAGCACCCAAACGGACGCGAACTACAAAGTTCGCGCTACGATTACACCAGCTTATCGGGCGTGATGGGCAACTCGCGCACGCGCTTGCCAGTGGCGTTGAACACGGCGTTGGCAATGGCGGGGGCCACGCCGATGGTCGCGATTTCACCGATGCCCTTAGTGCCGAGCGCGTTTACGTGCGGGTCGGGCTGGTTCACGAAGAACACCTCCACGGCGGGCGCGTCGGCGTGCACGGGCACGTGGTAGTCAGCAAAATCCTTGGTGACGTAGCGGCCGTAGCGGTCGTCGATGATGGCGTGCTCCATCAAGGCCATGCCGATGCCGCCCACTGCGCCGCCCTTCATCTGGTTTGCGGCGGTTTTTTCGTTGACGATGGTACCCGCGTCGGCACACGATACAAGCTTGCGCACCCGCACCTCGCCGGTGAGCGCATGCACGGCCACCTCGGCAAAATGCACCGAAAACGAGTACATCGAGTACTTCTGCTGGTCGGCCCCGTCGGGCTTCGACTCGACCAGCACGAAGCCCGCGTCGGGCTGGCGCAGCAGGTCGGCGTATGCTACGCGTGCCGCCTCGTTGCCTTTCAAGGCCAGGTGCTTGTCAGTGAAAACCATATCAGCTGAGGTGGCAGTGCTAAAGGCGGCATTTCCGGCCGCGGCCTGCTGGCGCAGTTTGTCGAGCAGGGCGCGGCTGGCGTCTTGCACGGCCTGGCCCACCGTGTTCACGGTAGACGAGCCGCCCTGCGAGCCCGCTTTGGGGAAGCCCGCCTGGCCCAACTCGAAGGTGATGCGCGTTGGGTCGAGGCCCAGCGTATCGGCCGCAATTTGGGTCATGGCCGTGCCCGTGCCGGGGCCAATGTCGGTGGTGGCGCATTGCAGCAGCACGCGGCCGGTGGGCAGCAGGCGGGCGCTCACCTGGGCCGAGCCCCGGTGCGCCCCAAACGTACCCACGCCCATGCCGTAGCCAATGAACCAGTCGCCCTCGCGCAGCGCGCCGGGCGCGAGCTGGCGCTTGCGCCAGCCAATGCGGTCGGCCCCAGCTTGGTAACACTCCTTGAGAAACTTGGTGCTCCAGGGGCGGTTTTTCTCGGGGTCCTGGTCGGTGTAGTTGCGCAGGCGAAATTCCAGCGGGTCGAGCTTGAGTAGGTGGGCCATCTCGTCCATAGCCGACTCTAAGGCAAACGCGCCGGTGGCCTCGCCGGGGCCACGCATCCAAATGGGCGTGCTCACATCGACGGCCGCGATGCGGTAGCGCGTGGCCAGGTTGGGCGACTGGTACATCATGCGCGTCTGGGCCAGCGTCGATTCGGTAAACTCCTCGTAGCTCGACGTTTGCCCAATGCTTTCGTGCGTAATGGCCGTGATTTTGCCATCGGCCGTGGCGCTCATCCCGATTTTTTGCCAGGTATAAGGGCGGTAGCCCACCAGCGTAAACATCTGCTCGCGGGTCAGCATCAGCTTCACCGGGCGGCCCGTCACTTTGGCCCCGATGATGGCGGCCGACTCGTGCGGCCAGCTGTGCAGGGCATTACCAAAAGCCCCACCCACGAAGGTGGCAATCACCTTCACGTTGTCCTCGGGCAGCCCCCATTCCTTGGCAAAATCGCGCCGGGTGCCCTGCGTACCCTGCGTCTTGTCGTACAGCGTGAGGCGGTCGGGGGCCTCCCAGTGCGCCGTGATGGACTGCATCTCCATCGGGTGGTGCATCTCGGTCGGGATGATGTACTCGCCTTCCACTTTCAGCGCGGCCGTTTGGTAAGCGTCGCCCTGCCCTCGCTGGTAGTCGGCCATCGGCGACTTGGGGTTTTGCTTGGCCTGTGTAGGCAGAAACGGCTTGGCGGCCAACAGGTTGGTTTGGTGCGCTTCTTTGGCGTACTGCGCTTTCACCAGCCGGGCGGCGTGGCGGGCGCGCTCCAGCGTATCGGCCACCACCAGGGCAATGGGCTGGTCGCTGAAGCGGATTTTGTCATCGTGGAACACTTGCAGGCGCCCACCCACGGTTTGGGGCTGCGAGGGGTCTTTGCCGGCCGGCGTAAAGCCCGGCACCTTGGGCGAGTTGAGGTGCGTGACCACCGCCAACACGCCCGGCGCGCCCGCAGCGGCCTTAGTATCAAGGCTCGTGATGCGGCCCTTGGCCACGGTACTGCCCACCAGCACGCCGTAGGCCAGGCCGGGCAGCTCGTATTCGGCCGAGTATTTGGCCGCACCGGTCACTTTCTGAAAGCCATCGACCCGGTTCATGCCGGCCCCGATGTGCTTGGGTTGTGCTTGCTCTTTCATTTGAATCGGGATATATGCCGTGCGGCCAAAACGCTGGGATGGCGCGGGGCTACGCCCCGTGCCGACTACTCGCCGGCCTCCGGCCGGCACGTCTGGATGCGGTAACTGGCACCATTTTTAACCTTTAAAAAACGTTCGCTGGCGTACCGGCCGGAGGCCGGTGAATAATCGGCACGGGGCACAGCCCCGCGCCATCCTTTGCGTTAGGTTCCTATACGGCAGTGGCCGTTTTGAGCGCTTGCACCAGCGCATTTGGGGCCAGCTTGAGCTTATACGCATTGTGTTTGAAAGCCTTGGCGCCCTGCATGGCTACCTCGGCGGCCCGCCGAAACGATGCTTCGGTGGCTGGCTGGCCCACCAGTGCCTGCTCGGCGGCCGTGAGGCGCCAGGGCTTGTGCGCCACGCCGCCCAGTGCCAGCCGGGCAGCCTTGATGGTGTTGCCATCGAGGTCCAGCGCCGCGGCGGCGCTCACCAGCGCAAAGGCGTAGCTGGCCCGCTCGCGTACTTTTTGGTAGTGCACGTGCTTGGTGAAGGGGCTGTCGGGAATATCGACGGCCGTAATCAGCTCGCCGGGGAGCAGGTTGGTATCCTTTTCGGGCGTGTCGCCAGGCAGGCGGTGCAGGTCGGCAAACGGAAGCTGGCGGTCGCCTTTGGGGCCGCTCACCAGCACGGTAGCGTCGAGGGCCACCAGGGCCACGCTCATGTCCGATGGGTGCACGGCGATGCACTTATCGCTAGCCCCGAAGATGGCGTGCATGCGGTTGATGCCTTCGAGCGCGCCGCAGCCGGTGCCGGGCTGGCGCTTGTTGCAGGGCATGCTCAGGTCGTAGAAGTAGCTGCACCGGGTGCGCTGGAGCATGTTGCCGCCCACGGTGGCCATGTTGCGCAGTTGCCCCGAAGCCCCGGCATTGAGGGCCAGGGCCAGCAGCGGGTGCCGCTCGCGCACCTGCGCGTCATTGGCTACGGCCGAATTCAGGGCCAGCGCACCCACGCGCAGGGCGTTGCCTTGGCGCTCGATTTTGGCGAGCGGCAGCCGGTTGATGTCCACCAGCTTTTGCGGCGTCATCACGCCGCGCTTCATCAAATCGACCAGGTTGGTGCCGCCCGCAATGAAGGTGGCGGTGGGGTCTTTGGCCACGACGTCGATGGCCGCCTGGGTCTTGGTGGCCCGCACATATTGAAACTGGTTCATACTTTTTGGCCTCCCGTTTTAACGTCCTGAATGGCAGCCACGATGTTGGCGTAGGCCCCGCAGCGGCAGATGTTGCCGCTCATGTACTCCCGGATTTCATCTGCTGAGCCGGCGCGGCCTTCGCGCACGCAGGCCACGGCGCTCATTATCTGGCCGGGCGTGCAGTAGCCGCACTGAAAGCCGTCGTGCTTCACAAACGCTTCCTGCATGGAGTGCAACTCATCGCCCTTGGCCAAGCCCTCGATGGTCGTGATTTCCTGGCCTTCGTGCATCACCGCGAAGCTCAGGCACGAGTTCACGCGCTGGCCATCGACATGCACCGTGCAGGCGCCGCACTGGCCGTAGTCGCAGCCTTTTTTGGTGCCGGTCAGGTGCAGTTGCTCGCGCAGCAGGTCGAGCAGCGTAGTGCGCGGCTCTACATTCAGCTTGTGCTTGGTGCCGTTTACTTTCAGGCTCAGCGGGATTTTCTCGAAGGCTTCGGCCACGTGCTCGTCGAGGCGGGCGGCGGCGGCGTCTACTACCGGGCCGGGCACCAGAGCCATGGCCGTGAGCAGCGACGACTGCTTGAGAAAGGTGCGCCGCGAATCGTCGTGCGGGGCCGGGTTTTCCGGTCCAGGGTTCGTTGCCATATTAATCAAAAAAGGGATGCGTGAGGTGATAGGCGGGCTGCTTGGGGGCTCGGTTGCGCGGACTTTGTAGTCCGCTTTCATACCGCGAAAAATCGTGAACTACAAAGCCCGTACGCTTGCAACAGCAGTTCCCTAAAAACAAGCATACTCCAGCCGGCAATCTGCCTAAAAAAAGCTTTTGGCACCCGAGATTGTTTACTGGCCCGCAGCCGCACGCAGCGGCTGCGCTAGCTTTTAGAAACATGAACATTGGAATTATTGGGGCCGGCAACATCGGCAGCGCCCTCGCCATTCGGCTCACCAGCCTCGGCCACTCGGTATATATTGCCAACTCGCGCGGCCCCGAAACCCTGGGCGACGTGGCCCAGAAAACCGGCGCCACCCCCGTCACGGCCAAAGAAGCCGCCCAGCACGCCGACCTCATCGTGGTCACCATCCCGCTGATTAACATCCCCGACCTGCCCAAGGA
>Ga0182219_1000013_pt1 | contig 13041 bp, 15 predicted proteins | sample G6R1MG_20_FD_128405 | JGI IMG/M metagenome (GOLD analysis project Ga0182219, IMG submission 128405) | Miscanthus phyllosphere microbial communities from Michigan, USA - G6R2_MAIN_03OCT2016_LD1 MG | ecosystem: Host-associated > Plants > Phyllosphere > Phylloplane/Leaf | place: USA: Michigan...
GCCGCCTGCCGGTTGCTAGGCTAGGCCTAGGCTATCTTGGCCGCACTGCCAGCCCCACACTGCCAGCTGGTTAGCCAGCAGCTACAGGCCTCTGGCATCCCCTGCTGGTTGAGGATACCACGGCGCTAAGCTGGCCCGAAACTGCCACGCGCGGGCCTCGGTCCCGTGAGGCTAGGCAAGGCCACGAGCTAGGGCGTGCTGTTGCTCCCCAAAACTAGTGCTGCGTCAGGGAAATTGCTTAACAAAATGTGCGAATGCCGACGCCTCACCCCCGGCCCCCTCTCCGAAAAGGAGAGGGGGAGCCAACCCAAAATTATGTCAACTAACTTCCCTGACACAGCACTAGGCAGTTTAAGTAGATTACCTTACCTTATTCAACGCCAAGATAGGCATACTTGCCGCTGCTACATGGCCGCGTTCAAAGCCAAAGTAGCGCTCGCTACCCTCCCCGAGCGCCAGCCGCTGGCCGATTTAGATGCCCGCCAATTGGCTCCGGCTCAAATCACCCAATTGGAAGCGTACAGAAAGAGGTCACAATGGCCCGCACCAGCTCAATCGCGTTTTACAGCGTATGCAGGTGGTTGTTGACGCGGCCTGCGTAGCTGCTTTCGTTGCGCACTAATTGCGTGTCCTTACCCCAAGCATTTATGCTTGGTGAGCTGGCCAGTGGCCCCACGTACGTGCTGGCCAGCCCATCTGACGGTAAGTTGATGGGCGCCTAGCCGGCTCTATTGATGTCGCATAGTCTGAGCTGGTGGGATATTTTTATAGGCTGGCAAAGTAAGGCGGCTAGTATGAGAATAAGTAATTCAGCAGGAGCTAGCCACCCAGCTGAGATGAAGGCAAAGCCTTTCTTCAATCACTAATTTTCTTATCTGTGTTACAGCGAGTAGACTTTGAAGTAGCCTAAATTGCCTAGATAGTTTCTGTATTACAAAAACTGCCTAGTTATTTTTGACTTTGAAATTCTCCTAAATGGCTGCTAGACCCAAATCGCTCTCTCCACGGCACAAGCTTTCTTCTGTTCGCATTACTGAAGTAGAACAGGTACAAATGCAACAGGAGGCTGAGGCCCTTGGCTTGAAATCACTAAGTGAATATATTAGGTATTTACATAATCAGCAGCTAGAAAAAGAAGCTGCGATGCCACTCGTGTACGAGTATACAGAGCCCACCCCCTTTATCAGCACTGAGCTAGGGCAGGCCTATTTAGGTGACTCGCTAGGTCTGCTGCATCATACGCTGGCTCCTGAGTCGGTAGACCTGATTATGACCTCGCCGCCTTTTGGATTGGTGCGAGAAAAGTCCTACGGGAATAAGAAGGCTAATGACTACTTAGAGTGGTTTCGCCCGTTTGCTGAGGGATTTAAGCGAGTGCTTAAGTCTACTGGCAGTGTGGCTATTGATATTGGTGGTTCTTGGAACTCTGGGGAGCCTACGCGTTCGCTCTACCACTATGAGCTACTTATTATGCTTTGCAAGGAGTATGGCTTTCATTTGGCACTCGAGCATTTCTGGTGGAACCCTGCCAAGCTGCCTACGCCGGCTGAGTGGGTCAATATTCGTCGTCTGCGTGTAAAAGATGCAGTCAACTGTATTTGGTGGTTGTCCCCTACACCTTGGCCTAAAGCGAACAACAGAAGAGTATTATCGCCCTACAGTGGGCGAATGGAGAACTTGCTGGAGAATGGATACGATGCCAAAATGCGTCCTTCTGGCCATGACATCTCTCATAAGTTCAAGGTTAACAATGGTGGAGCAGTACCGCCCAACCTCATTGCGGCAGCTAATACAGAGTCAAATAGTCGTTACCAGAACTATTGCAAGGAGAATAAGATACCGATTCACCCTGCTCGCTTCCCCTACCAAGTGCCTGAATACTTTATACGTATGTGTACTGACCCAGGAGATTTAGTTGTCGACCCATTCGGTGGGTCGTGCATGACTGGAGAGGTATGCGAGCGGCTAGGTCGGCGATGGGTCTGTGGAGAGCTAGATGAATTATATCTGCAAGGAGCGCAAGGGCGCTTTCCGGAAACCTCGCCTCTTGTTAAGAAGGCTTCCCTAAAAAAGTCGTCTCAACAGCCCTATACCATTTATCCTCCGTGCGTACTTTCAGTAGCTGATGATATCCCGCTAGCTGCGGATGGGGGGCAGAAAAGGGCGCAGGTGTCAGCGCCTGTTAAAAAGGATACACTGCCTAATGAAGAAATCCTGCTGGCTTCTGATGGGGCAAGAAAGCACTTAATCAGTAAGAAGCCGAAGGTTTCGGCTTCTATCCTAAAAGCCGAAGTAGAGCAGTCACAAACTGCTTTTCACGAGTTTCTACCCGTGGGCGAGGATGCGGTCTAGCCATTCGTCTACATGCCCAGCTATTAAGTCTTCACTGTCGAGCACAACAGGCCCCTGCGCTGGCGTAGGGGCCACTCGCTCAGCGGTGGGGTAGTGAGATAGGGCAATGCAAGATTGGCTAATCAGACCCTCTAGTTGGCCAGCCGGGCGGTAACCACGGGTATAACGGACAATCTGCGCCAGCGCAGACCGCAACCTTTGCGACCAAGCATCCTCTTTACCAAAAGATTTAGCTTCTCCGATAGATACAACTTGATGCTCGCCGCGCTTGATGACGATGTCTGGTCGGTCCTGGGGATTGCGCAAGTTATAATCAGCTAATAGCTGGTAGTAAACAGCTTCTGCTGGCTCTAACTCTGGAGGTGAGTAACTCTTTGTTTGGGCTTGCCAGTGAATATCATACTCGCCCACAGAAAGGAGGATTTGGTTGCCGCCAAGAGTGATTTCATGAAGCCGAACTGGGACATTAAGCCGCTCGCCGGCAGCACGGGCCAAGCTGACAGCCATGGCCAGCTCTAATAGCTGATAGTTTTCCTTAGGCTTAATCAAAGTCTCTTCCAGCAGGCGGCGCACGGTATCGTTGTCGCCGCCTTCAATGGCGAGTAGGTTTGCGTAGGCAGCAAACGCTAATTGATACACTTGCCGCCTGGACGTTTTAGCCTGCTGTAGGGCCTGTGACGTGGGACGAGCAGGCAGGCGGAAGGCACCCAGTGCATCGCGGACTATGTTGATGCGGCGTACTTCCACGAGGGAAACTACTGTGCGCCGGATGCTGTCGCGGGCATCATTTACTACGGGTACGGGCGGGAGCTTACCAGTCCACTGCAGCGCATATCGGTCGGCGTAAGCCAGCACCCACGCTAGCACCTGGTTGGGGCCTGTGAAAAAGCTCTTCTGCACCGAGCGGTAGGTCACGGCGGTGGGGTGCCCCGTGGTGGCGCGCAGCAACGCCGTGCGCCGGGCATCGAGCTGCCCCCGAATAGCAAGGTCGCTGGTTTCTAAGATGGAATCGGTGCTAGCCTGTAGTTCGAATCGGTGCTCTGCCAAGTACTGACAAAGCGCACCCACTACGGGTGAAACTGCCCAGTGCAGGCGCAGGTATTCTAAGTCTTCTGGCCCCAGCTGCGCGTGCAGTGGGTCAACGGGCGAGAGGCTGCGCCCTTGCCGCATGTATCGCAGCAATAAGCTACTGATATGCCCAACGAGTGCATCCAAGGCTAAATAGCGTGGTACGTGACGCGCTCGCGTATTTGCGTCGCCTCGCTCGACTCCGAATTGATACCTAGTGCTGAGGTTACGCTCTTCCCAATTTCCTCCGCTTCACTGCGCAGGATGCCATCGAGCAGTGGTAGCAAGAATGCGTAAAAGCCATTAAGGTAAGCAACTTGCTGCTCGGGCGTGGGAGGATTCCGCACGAAATTGAATTCCTCGTCTGTGGCGTGGCATAACTCAATGATGTCAATAATGGGCGCGGCTCCTAGCGGCCGGACCTTATTGACCGCTTTCCAAATAGTGAATAACGGGATACCGGTGGGCAACGGGTCCCGCGCCTCAGTGAAGTATTCCTTATAAATTAGGTAATCGATGATGAAGCCAGTCAGGTCGCTGGGCACGTCTATCAGCACCCAGGCAAAGCGCCGTGACAGGGCGTAGGACATCTGGTAGAGCGACGCTTTATCAACGGTGTTGATGGTGGCCAGGATGCGCCACTCAGGCGTGGGGGCAAACTCGTGGGGCTCTAGGCTAAGCTGCTTTTTGGGGAAAATGCGCACGCGACGTCGATTAGCAGCCGTAGCACTCGGATTAAAGAGATAAGCCAAGGTAGTAGGCTGGCCGCTGAGCACCGTGAAGAGGGGGCCGATAGCCTTGTCGATATCCACCCGGTTCAACTCATCGATGATGATGGGCTGGTTGAAATTGTCCAGTATCAGGCCGGGCATAAACGTTATCCCGCCTTTGCTGTCGGGTTGATAGCCACCGACAATATCCTGCGAAGTCCAGTCGGAAGTGCCCGTTACTAACTTGTACTCACCCTTGCCTACTATTTTAGCAATATGCTGGGCAATAGTAGTTTTACCCGTGCCAGGCGGGCCATAAAACATTAGGTGGGTCTTGACTTTTAAGGTTTGTTCAATGAGGGTATAAACGGCCGGGTCGACACCAAGTAGGTTAGGAACGGGCGTAATAGTAAAGTCGGCAGCCTCCTCGTTCAATTCTGTTTCAGGTAGCGCAGGAGCGGCGCTAGTACCGGAAGCACGCAGTTGGGCTGGCTCTGGCGGCGACGCCACCATAAGCCTTCTCAGGATTTCGGTAGCCTGTCGTAGTGCATTAGAATCAAGAGCGTTGAATAGCTTAGCTGGAGTGGGCATAGTAGGTACTAGCTGAATAAGTCTAAGGCTGCCATTACGCCAGGCCCAATTGCGTCGTTCGGAGCAGGTGTGCTAGGAGCAGCAGTAGGAGCTTCTTCGCCAGCTGCTGGAGCAGCAGGGTAGTCGAAGGACAGATAGCGCTGGATAGCGGCACTGGCCTGTTGATACTTTACAGAAGTGTCAATGCCTTTGGCAAAAGGCAGCATAAGCTCTTCATTATCAGGTAATAAACTAAATAGATGGACGGTAGTTAGGGGTACTTCCGTATTGGTGATATCAACAGAGGGTTTAGGAGGCAAGAAATTGTTGAGTGTTTCGGAGGAGGTAGTGCCAATTTGGGACTGGGCGAAAAGCAGCAGTACTAGCCATTCCCAATCGAGTATTAACTCATAGGTACCATCTGGCTTCATGAAAATGAGTTGCAGACGTACTAGTAAGCCGGGCACACCCTTCCTATTATTCGCCACGCCGCTAAATGACCCAAGTCTGCCTTTGAGAGGAGAATCGGTGAAGTAGCCAACCTCTAGCTGCTCATCCGTGAAGCGCGCGTAGAGCACGTAGCGAGGATACTTGCCGCTCTTTTGCCAAGTGCCCGTCTTAGGATTGAATGGGTGAAGTTTGGTATTTACACCAACTGCCGCCAGTTGCTGCTCACGTTCGTTGAAGACCTGCTTGAGTGCTTTTGTTACTTTCGTAATGGCTGCTTTGGTGTCCGGCATTGGAAATTCTATCTAAGATAAGCGGCTTTTAAACACACTACTATTCTTCATCCGATTCTTCCTCGGTCTGCGCCTCTGCTTGAGCTGGCTTGCTGTGGATGTCCATACTGAATGGTATGCGCAAGAACTGGTCTTTATACAATTTAACTGTGTCAGCGTCTATTTTCCCAAGGCGTTTAGAACTTTTCCATTCGGCTAGGCCATCATAAATGCAATGTCTCAAAAAATTAAGCACAGAAGTTTCGCTATCTAATTGATTCCAGTGTGGATGGGATTGGTTGACAACTACTATCAGCACTCGGTCAGTAGCTGATTCAATAGTTAAATACGGGTCGTAGATGGATTGGTCGCTCACTAAGTACAGCAGAATGGTAATATTACCTACATTGAACTCTCTGCTAGGTTGAAATGCCTCTCTAATGCGATGAAGATAAATTTTCTTGCTGTCTCTAATAATATCCTCTGGTAGCTCTATATCATAATCATAAGCAGTAATAAATTCTGGAGAACCAATCTCGCTTTCTAAAGTACGAATAGCTCCTTGGCTAAACTTATCACGGTCATTACCTACGGGTGCAGCTTCTTTTCTATAAGAAGAAGCTAAATGAACTAACCCTTGCAGCTCCTCTGCAAGCTTAATATCAAGCTCTTCAAACTCTTCGTCTGTGAACAATATTTCATCTTTAGTATGGCTAATGCCGAAACCATCAACGTTAAGTTCGCCGGTTAGACGTTGGTTAACTAAGTCATTGGAGCCACCTTCTTGCTGTCCAAAGATTAAAGGAGTCTTAAAAGCGTGAGGCCAGCCTTTTATAACGCGCTTTGCTTGTAATAGAGAAAAGCCGCCAAGCGCTCGTGAACCTCTTTTCAGTACTCCGGCCCAACCAGTTACTGCTTTATCTCCGATTTGAATAGTAAAATCCCTTTTAGCTAAAGAATTATCGTGAAATTTAATTAATTTACTAAATAATTGCTCATTATAATTCCAAGTCAATGGTTCACTATTGAAATATAATTTAAGCTTTCGGTCAGAAAGGTCAACTCTGTAGAAAGAACGCAGATAGTCCTTTACCTTAGCTTTTGATCGGTAAGCTATTTGCCTATTTAAGTCCTCAATAGTGATAATAGTATAATGCTCATATAAGTCAGCCTCTTCTATTTTCGGTTCAACGTTCAAGTGATTCTCAGCAATTTCGCTCACGGAAAGAGTGATAGTTATCTCTTCCGGATGGCCAAGCTTTTTTGTCGTAATGGTTACTTTATTTCCAAACCAAAAAGCTGCTGTTTTGAGGCCTAAACCATACTTGGAGCGGCCTTCGCTATTTTCCGGTGGTTTACCTAGAATGATTGCTCTTTGTAACTCTTCAGCAGTCATTCCAATGGAATTATCTGTTATCTTGATAAAATCCGATGTTGCTTCTATCCAGACTGTTAAAGGTTGCTTTTTTTCTTTGTATACAGGGTCTAGCTCTTCTTGATTGGAGAAGTAAGCTTGTGTAGAATTGTCCACAAATTCAGCTAGCGCATACCAGGCGGTATAAGAAAGCCTTTTGTAAGATAAAACAATTTCGGGTCCAAGTTGGAAATTCATAGAGTTTATTATGTTAGATTTTAGACAAATAAAATTTGCTATCAGTATCTACTTGGAGTAGATAACCGTCAGGGTCATTCAGTGGATAAGCCTGTGCACCGACAAAGGTTAAATATGTTTTTTGGGCGGAAGCCATTTTGCGCCATTTCGACTGTTTACCTCGGATGTATATTTCTATTTCACTTCTGTCGGTGATATGACTCAAAATATCAGGATTGATTACTTCTAGTGAAAGTCCGAACAGTTTGAAAGACCTGCAATGACTGAAGTCATGCACAACTTTTGGATACTCTCCTTCAAGTCTGTAAGCTAGTCTACCCATATTGTCCTTAAACATTTGAAAGACACAAAGTAAAGCTCCATAAGGTCTCAAGGCAGTTTCAAGTCCTAGCTTAGGTTCATCTAGGATTACTAGTACACGTTGTTGAGTAGTAGTAATCATATTATGAATATCAGCCTGAGTTATCGTTTCATCAGGATGGTGGTGCGCAATTTTCTGATAAATGTATTTTGATAAGTCAATAGCATTAAACTTTGGTCTTGAGAACACTGCAACCTGCTCACTGATATGTGTTACTGTGTGATGTGACAATTCTACTTCAGTTATCCACCACTCTGACAAATCTTTTCTAAGAATTAATAAATCAGGTACCTTTGTTCCTGTATATACATCAGAAGTGAATGTATATTTTAGCGGTATACTAATATAGTCTGGAAAAATACCTGAAATATGATTCGCAAGGACTTTTTCAAACTCTGTTTCATAGTAATACCCTATAGCGCTTAGCTCATCATACCAACTGTTATCGGTGTCAGTTACCAGGATTTTAGACATAATATGATACTGGTTTATGAATGTTTGTTTTCGATTTTGTATTAGTTAGAGGCATTATTTGAGCTTACGACAGTGGTTATTCGCTCGTACTCCTGGTTGTGGTAAGCTACAGAAGATTCATCAATCACGTGCTTCTTAACTAGTAAGGTACTTAGGTCAAGCTTGATAGCGAAGAAGTCAAGCATAGCGTGGTGGTTAGGACACACGCAAATCATATTGGCTTTGCTATCAGGCCCATCATGTGGTTTACCTAATGGCTTGATATGGTGAACCTCACTGTAGTACTCGCCGGGCCTTATTTGAATGTGTAGGCCGCATAGCTGACAGGTGTTCTTGTAAAGTCTTTTTATCTCATCTACAAGTTTTTGACTGCGAATAATCACTTCTATCTCACGCTTCTGACGTAAGGCTTTTTCAGTAGTTGGAGCTTCATCGTGGTTGATTAGCTTATTCCTCTGCCCGTGCACCAATGCTAGCTCAGCATCAGAAAATGGTTGGTATCCAACAAGCTTTTGGATGCCGCCCGCTACATGAATATGCTTAGGGTCTATTTGCACACCTGGGTGAGAGCGGTAAGCCTCTTCTGTCTCAAAGCGGATATAACCGTTAGGGTCAATTAGGACAGCTGGGAAGCGCTCAAGTAGATGATACCAGTTGCCCTCCTTATAGTAAAGAGCGTGGTCGGCACCTAGACCTATCACTTTGTTGATGTGAGCTGCTTTCCTCGCCATGGTTAACTTAATTTAAACGGAATCAGGCAAATGTTCTAGGATGACACCACCGTTACCATCCGGGCGAGCAGTGCGAAGCGCGATGCCAGGGATATGTTGACGAACAAAATCAGCAAAGCCAGATGGAGCGTTGTGACCAATAATTACCTCTGCTATTTGGTGCCGGCCAGCCCGAATTTTGCGTTGGTCATCAGTTGGCTTACTGGGCCAGAAGCGGTTGACTCGAAATTCCTTCTCTGGCTCGTATTGGTCGTGCTTCACATAAATGAGATTAGCGAAATACTCTTCAGGCTCCTCGTTGCCTTTAAATACTGGCAGCTCTGGTACATAGTGCATTGGTCCACAAGCATAGCTGTCGAAGGTATCAGCGTAAAAGCCTATGCAAAAGCCGCTGAAGTTACCAGAATAAGCGTTCCACATGTGAGCGTTAGCTGGTTCCGCAGTCAGACATAACACTCCAAACCGAGTATTAAACTCTGCACGAGAACTGTCTAAGACTTGCTGGACATGGCGTGGCTCATTGATAGAGCCGTAATCAGCATAATACTGTGCGTAGGCGTGCTGCTTCCAGGCTGGCTCATCAGCTAGCCATGGGAACTGGTGCGTGATAGTTCTGGCTACCCACTCAGTGCGTTCTGCTGAAGTAAGCAGCTCTGGTTTGGTCGGGATATTACAATCATCGTTATCAGCAAAACCTGATGGAGACGAAAGAAAAAGCTCTCGTTGAGTGATTACAGTTTCGTGCCATGGGTTACCGGTCTCGCGGTACTTATATAGCACTTCCGGTAGCACTCGTTGCTCTGGTGGTACTAGGCTAACGCCTTCAATGCGCAGGGGAAGGTGAGTGGGCATGGTGCAGTTGTTTTCATCGTTTAGTTAGGTCGAGCAAATCCGCCGCGTAGTAGGTCGAGCATTTGGTCCTTGCCTTGGATGATAGTCTCCTGCATCTTGAGTTGGCCAGTGAGCAGCTCTATCTCGCGTTGGGCCTTATCGAGCTGAGCCTTAAGTAGGTCGAGTTCCTTCTCGCAATCGGAAAGTTCATAATTCTTCTGAATAGTCTTATCGTTGCTACTGGCTACGTTAAATGCATTCTTTTTGCCAGAAATATTTGTCTGTGTCAATGCTGGAGCATCGGTGAGGAAGGGTTTTCCTTTGCCATTTAGGAGCCAAGCAGGGTTGACTTCTTCAAAATGCTCAGTTATGCTCTGCAAATAGTCAGCACCTGGCATTGAACCGCGAGCCCCTACATAATTCTGCGTATTAGCTGGCTTCTGTCCTATTAACTCACTGAAAGCACGAACGCTTAGCTTATAGTTTTCCAGTAAAAATTTTATCCGTTGATTAATAGACTCTTGACTCATTTTTTATTCTTTTCGCTTAATATTTAGTCAAAAGAATTAATTCTATTGAATTAAATCTTCGTATGTTTGCGCGGTGTACAGTACTGAGCGACTGCAATAAAGCAGCTGCTGGGTGAATTGAGTCAAACACGAGCTATGACTAAGCGTCGGAAATACCTGCGGCGGTTGTTCTACGTCATCGAGGACTTGACTACCGCCGCCGTGGATACCGCCGTATGGGCTGGCCACGAAGCCAGCACCACCATGCTCAACAACGTGCGCATCGGGCGCAATATGAATCTCAAACACTTGGTGGCGCTGGTAGGCTTCGGCCTACTCGATTGCCACATTGCGGAGGAGCTACTGCCCGCCTCGACTAAGCAAATGCTGTTTCAGTAATGGCAACTCAGCCCCTCCACCAGGTGCAGATGGCCCCCAGGGGTGCTCGCAATCTGGCCGCTCCGCTGGCTGGGTGGCTGCGCACGCAAGGCTTCACGGCCCACGAACAACTACTGCCCGTCTATGCAGCCGTGGCGGCGCACTGGGTAAGCTCCGCGGGCGAGTATTTCCTGCTGGAGTATGAGTGGGTGGCAGGCCCCACAGCCGCCGCTACCTGCCGGCTGCGCGTGCTCTACCCTGGCCAGCCCCAATTTGAGCCGCTATTTACTTCGCAGAAAGTGCACCGTCTCAAAAAGGCCCGCCTGCTACTGCTTAATTGCGTACGCTACGCCACGGCCCGCACGCTTGCCACATCGCCTACCCCCAATGCTTCACATCTGCTCTTATGAATGTACCAGCCGGAGTAGCGCCGTGGCTACGCCCCCACTGTGATGATTGCGAGTGGAAATAATGAACTCTTTCGCTATTTCCTTCTCGCAGGGCGTATCCCGCTCTTGCTCCTTTTTGGATGGGCATTGCTTGTAAGTAAGCCAGTTAAGACCAAAGCGGCTGAAGCTACTGAACAGGCTCTCAAAATCAGAATGTGTTAGCTGGGTAGGTTTGCGCATGTGCAAGAGTGTTGCCCGTCCGCCCGTTAGCAGCTCAAGAAAATATAAGTAGCCCCCGGCATATGTTAATTCTGCGACCCTTACGCCACGGTTTTCGCCTGAGCCCAGTACGGAAATGCCAAGTCATTGCCGACCAGCCTCGTTGTGCAGGGTAAGCAACTTAACCTGGGAATCTGGCTGCTGTTGAAACCAGTTGACAAAGTATTGAAAGCAAGACGATAACTCATGAGTGTCGCCTTCAAGCAACGGTGCCAGCGCCCGTGTCTCGTCGTTACCACCTGGCGTGTATAAGAGGCTGTCCAGGGCCTGGGGTAGGCAGGTGTGAGTAGCGCTAATACCAGCCTCCCACTCTTTTTTCGGGGTCACTATTTCTGCCGATGGCCAAGCAACTCCCTACTTGTCGTGCGTCCTGACTATGGCATCCCGATAGCAATTGCTACTAGATTCCTGAGAGTCGAGCGCAATGTCAGGTTTCTGCCTGGTTTGAAACAGCTATGAATTTTTACTCTTATCAAATATCCAACACAGTAGTGTGAAACAGCTAATAGGCTATTTCTCGGCGTTCTCCTGTTTAAGTCTAGAGGCATCGATGGCTGCCTGTGCATCAGCATCTTCCACGCTTACTACGTCAAGTAGCTCGGCTGCCCCGGTAGGCAGGTTACGCAACGAGTAAAAGGCCTGAGCCTTATCTCCCGCCCAGTGGGTACCGAGCCCGCTGCGTTCGCCCGGGCCAAATAAAAAAGCGGCTTCCTGCTGTAACGCTTGGCGGCCGGGCCCAAAAGCAATGGCCTGGAAAGCGATGAATTTACCGTCGCGGAAGGTGTAGAAAACATATTCCACTTCCTTTTTATGCTTGCCGAACCATCCCGCCTCGGGTCTATCAGTGGGGTAAGCATAGCGTTTGGTGCCCGGCGCGCCTTGGCCCGGTGTTAATACTAGACCGGGGAACGCGCTGAAAGGCTCCCCAAAGTGATGGCCTGGAATACCATTGAGTGAGTCGGCGCGGCTCATCCTATTGCTAGTAGCTATGGGAGCTTCCGATTTAGAAGTATCAGCAGGGTTAGTAGTAGCGGAAGGATGAGAACAACTGCTGAGCAGCGCTCCAGCTAGCAGTAACCTTATAGTTAGTGAAGAAAAAATGGACATCAGTGCCGTGAGAAAAGTAACTAAAATCAGACTTTCGTTGATGGTATAGGGTCTTGGGATTCAGAATAGTTAGGTAGAAGCCGCATCAGAGCGAGATTTACTAATGCTGATTTCCCTACCCGCCGCCAGAAGCTCACTCGCTCTAGACTTTCGAGCACGTCTGGGTGTAGTGCATAGGTTCTTTTGACATGGTGGAGTGTGGCTGGGGGTAATGGGGACTCGGACGTGCTCTGTGAGCTAGGTAGCGGGGCTGCTGGTGGTTGGGACACAGATATTGATGTCGGATACCGAGTGTCGAAATACTGAGCTATGGCGGTTAGGCCTTCAGCCGTGACGCTTATCTGGGTAGGTTCAAATAGCAGGAGTGGCTGGAAGTAGGTGAAGGCCTCCTGCCACTGCGGCCACGCGATGGCTGCGTAAGGAGAGCCTAATATTTCCTTAGCTGTGAACATTGCTTGGGCCATTTGGGCTGGGGAAGCCTGGGCGTATGGAAGCAGGGGTAAGGTGGGGATGGGTAGCTGGTCCATGCGGGTCGCAGGTAACGAGTTGACTTAACCTCATAATCTGGTCAGCAGACTTCTTCTGCGTAATGACTCACTTTATCTCGATTTTATGGGTAATAAGGAGCGTCTTAAAGGGCCATTACTTCCAGCCAGGCCGGTGATGAAGTGAGCGATGGGCTTATCGTCGTTTAGCACTATAAATAAGGAGTAGGAGATGTAAGGTCACGCCAAGCTGTATCTGATTTGAGGCTGCAATCTACACAATTTTGTAGACTACTGACAACAACAGGCTGGTATTTTCACTCGATAGCTTGCCGCCTATATGAGCGGCGAACCAATTAAAGCGTTTGGACTGGTCATCAGAGAGATGCGCAAAACGCGGGGAGTATCTCAGGAGGTGCTCTCTGATGAAGCCGGCTTGGACCGCACGTTTCTATCACAACTAGAA
>Ga0182219_1000015_pt1 | contig 12366 bp, 11 predicted proteins | sample G6R1MG_20_FD_128405 | JGI IMG/M metagenome (GOLD analysis project Ga0182219, IMG submission 128405) | Miscanthus phyllosphere microbial communities from Michigan, USA - G6R2_MAIN_03OCT2016_LD1 MG | ecosystem: Host-associated > Plants > Phyllosphere > Phylloplane/Leaf | place: USA: Michigan...
GCTACTAACGCCCCGTTGCACGCCTTAGTAGCTCGTGGGGCCTTTCGCCAAGACTTGATGTACCGCCTCAATACGGTCGAAATCACGCTACCCCCCCTGCGCGAACGGGACGACGATGTGCAGCTGCTGGCCCAGCACTTCGCGCAGGTGTATGCCGCCCGCAACCGGCAGCCTGTGCCGGAATTCAGTGCCGCTGCCCTGCGCAAGCTCCGGGAGCACCCCTGGCCCGGCAACGTGCGGGAACTGCAACACGCGGTGGAGAGGGCCGTTATTCTGGGGGCTGGCCCCATATTACGCCCGGACGATTTCTCGTTTCGGAACCCCGAATCGGCCGCTGCTTCCGCGGCGCTAGCTGCGACCGTGGCTGAGCCTCCGTTGCCGTTGCTGGAAGTAGAAAAATACACCATCCAGCAGGCCATTGAGCGCCACCAGGGCAACCTCACCAAAGCGGCCAAGGAACTGGGCCTCACCCGCACTGCCCTCTACCGTCGGCTCGATAAGCATGATATTTAATAGCCTGGATGCCCGCCTGCTGGGACGCTTGGTACTGCTGGTAGCCGCGCTGGGCGGGGGAGGGTACGCCGCGCAGCACCACGCCTACGGGCTAGCCCTGGGAGCCCTGGTGGTGTTGGTAGTGCTGGTCCTGGACCTGACCCGCTACCTGACGCGCGGCCAGCAGGCCCTAGCCGACTTCACCCTGGCCCTCAAGTACCGGGATTTTTCGCGGCAGTACCCGGCGCAGTCCGTCCCGGCGTCGCTGCGGCCCTTGCACACGGCCTTCAACCAGGTCAACGCCACGTTTCGGGAACTGCGGGCCGAGCAGGAAGGACAGTTTCAGTACCTACAAACCATCCTGGCGCTGCTCGATACCGGCATCGTATCCTACGACGCGGCGGGCACCGTGGCCTGGGTGAACGAAGCATTTAAGCAGACGCTGCACCTGCCCTACCTAAAAAACATCCGAGCGCTGCAATCTCGACAGCCGGTCCTATACGAGGCCATCTGCAAGGCGGTGCCGGGCCAGCCCGCGGTGGTAAAGCTGACGGTGGGCCGCCAAACGGTGCACCTGCTCGTGTCGGCCACCCAGTTTAATTTACGAGGCGAAGCCTTTACTCTCTTGGCCTTCAAAAACGTGAGCCAAGCCCTGGCTCAATCTGAAACCGCTGCCTGGCAGCAATTGCTCCGGGTTATGACGCACGAAATCATGAACTCGGTTGCCCCCATTGCCTCGCTGGCGGATTCGTTGGGCCGCCACGTGCAGCGCGCCCGGCAGCAGGAGGCTTCCAGCGAGCTGCTCGACGATGTGGGTACCGGCATTCGCATCATCCAGCAGCGCAGCGCAGGGCTGCTGCGCTTTGCTCAGGTGTATCGGGACTTTAGCACCCTGGCCTCGCCGCAGCGCACGACCCTTTATGTGCAGGAGTTGCTCCAGGCCACCCGGCAGCTACTAGCGGAGCAACTGGCCGCGCAAGGCATCGAAGTTACCCTTAGCGTCCGGCCCGCCCACCTTACTCTACACGCCGACGGCCATCTGTTGGAGCAAGTGCTTATCAATCTGGTGCTCAATGCGGCGCAGGCAGTTACGCAAACCCCCAACCCTCGCATTAGCCTGCTGGCCTGGCTCGATGAACAGGAACGGGTAATTATCGAGGTAAAAGACAACGGGAGTGGTATATCCGCCGGCTTAATGGACAGCATTTTTATTCCTTTTTTCACCACTCGCCCCGACGGCTCCGGCATTGGCTTGAGCCTAGCCAAGCAAATTATGCAGTTGCACCAAGGCAGCATTCAGGTCCATTCTGTGGAGGGAGTGGGGAGTGCGTTTCAACTGTGGTTTCCTCGATTAGCTACTGGTTAGGGAGCTTTTGGGCTGCAATACACGGCGGGACTTAGCGTCACACGAAGCCCTCCTGCCACCATATCGCTTGGCAATAGGGGTGTCGTAGCAATCGGTCAGGCGCTGCCCTAGTACCACTAGCCAATCGTTACGGAAATAGCGTTTGGTGCGTGCTTTTTGCTCGCCGCCATCCTATTGCTTAGGGGTTAACGGGGCTTGTTTGTAGTGGTATATTTAGTTAGCCACTACTACGCGGCCAACCAGTGAGTGACCCTGCGGGTCGGTGGTGCGGAGGGTATAAAGACCGGTACTAAGGCCCTGTACCGACACTGTTGCATCGAGAGCGATGGCCGTGCTGCGTACTATATGCCCCAGTATATCAATAATCTGCACCGTAGTGCCAACTGCTAGGCCGGGTAAATGCACTTGTGTGCTAGCAGGGTTGGGGTAGAGTCCGAATGGCAGTGCTTGGGCTGCAGTCGCAGCCAGGGGGGAGGGCGTTAAGCCCAACTCGGCTACGAAGCCTGAGTAGGAGGAATTGTAAACAGTAGTAGTGCCGAATGATGCATTATAGCCCGAGTAGCCAAACACACGCAGGCGACCCTGGGCGGTGAAACCCAGCTTAATACCTTGGTCATCATCAGGGCCGCCGGCCTGCTGCACCCAGCTTAGCTGCCCCTGCGGCGAGTAGGCCGCTACTACGATATCGCGCATTCCAGCTGAGGTGAGGGTAGCTGAGCCTAAGTGGGCCTGATTGCCAAAGCCGCCCGTCACGTACACGTTGCCAGGGGTATCTACACACAAGCCGTATAAAATGTCAGCAGCTGCACTCGAAAGAGATTGAACCCACTGCTCAGCGCCTTGGGGCGAATATTTAACCAGGTATCCATCATCAGCACCGCCACTCGTTAGGATAGTAGCACCAAAACGCAGCGACTGCCGAAAGGAGCCCGTGAGGTAAATGTTGCCTGCGGCATCGGTGGCCGCCTGGGTTACATCATCGTAGTCGGGGCCGCCGAAGGTACGTGCCCACTCAAATTGACCAGTGCTAGTGTACTTAACAACAAGAATATCAGTGCTGCTGGTGGGTGGCAAGGCCGCGCCCGTAGCAAAGGAGGGAGTCATGTAATACTGGGTAACTAAGTAGTAGCCTCCAGTAGGACTATTCAGGATTTTCTGCGGATAAATAACGCCAGCCCCAGTGCTGCGGTCAGAGTACATGATGGGTATCAACAACTGGGGAGCCCCGGTAGTGGCCGAGAAGCGGGCCATAAAAACGGGCATGAGCAGCGAGTTATTAGCCGAAATGGGCGAAGCCACTTGCAGGCTGCCGAAGCCGAACGCCGTGGCTAAGGCATAGCTGCCCGTTATGATTACGTGGTCGGCCGCGTCTACCTGCACACCAAACGATGATGCCTCGGGCGGGCACAGTGGGAGGGAGGTGCCGGGGTATGAAGTGTTTTGCTGCGCCCACAGCGGGTTGCCCGCTGGGTCGTACTTAATGACAAAGGCCTTCCGCCCTACGTAGGTGCCAGCACTCAGCGTTTGGCCGTTGCCTAGGCTGATGGCATGCGAAAAAACGCCTACTACATAAGCATTGCCCGCTGCATCAAGGGCGACATCGGTGGCTTGGTCCTCGCCTACCGAGCCGAACTGGTGCACCCAGGCCAAGGTGCCCGTTGGCGTGTATTTGGCCAGATAACCGTCGTAGCCACCTTGCGTGATGAGCACAGTGCTTGCCACATTGGTAGCTACCGAAAAGATACCGACTTCGTATAGGTTGCCGTCTGCATCGACCACCCGGCGGGGCGCAGGGCTGAAATACCACTGATTAGTTTTGGTGCTTACCCAAGCCGGGGCTGTCTGAGCCACGGCGTTTTGGCCCACTAGTAAGCTCGCTAACAGCAGGCCAGTAGCACGAATAATCGCGGTAAATGAAGCGAACATAGGCTAAGTCTGAAAAAAGAGTGAATGAGGCGTCTGCTATCTTCATCCTTGACCGGCGGGCAATTGGAATGGTTGCTTTCTGTAGTCTTAGCCTCAACTACCAAGCAAACTGGCGCTGCTATGCATAAGTCCGGACATGACGACCGTGGCTACGCAGCGACAGTATATTGAAAAAACAACATGCTGCTTAATTTTTTCTGAAGCGCTCGAAGAGCTTGGTTTTGCGCTTGATAAATACGTAGCGAATCGAAAAAGCTGTGGGGAAGCGGGCGTAGTCGTCGCTGTTGATTTCGAGAGTAGGCTTAAAGTCGAAGCTGAGCAGAATGGGCAAAAAAGCCACTTTGTACTCGACGCCTACCATGCCATCGAAGCCGCCGAAGTTGCCGGTATCCTTATTATGGCCCAAGTGCCCGCCGGCCCCAAAGTAGTAGTTGAGGCTCGGCCCTAAAATGCCGAAGTGATACTGCCCCAGTACCGTACCGCTATACTCGCGCTCGCGCAGCCCGGCAATGCCCTCGATAGTAACCCGTGAAGCCACGCGCTGCTGGAGCGTGATGCCGTAGTTGCCGCCGCCCAGTCGTGCGCCCAAGGCGGTATTGTATTTCTGCGCGGCGGCGGGCAGGGCCAGGCCCACCAATAAAATCCCGAGCCCGCTCCTAAAACGTACCTGCATAATTATCTAAAAAGTAAGCCCAGGACGCGCCCGGGCAAGGACAGTGCCAACGTACAAACGCGGTTGGCTAGTGTCCGGCCGTGTGCGGGCCTACCTTTGCAGCGTATAAGATTCTGGCTTTTGCCGCCTTTATTCGGTCCCCAACGTTTGTTAGCCGGACCTTTGTCCCCTTATTCTACCACCTATAGCCCGCTGCGTGTACCTGCATCACGTGGCCGCCTACGTACCGGCGGCCGTTGTTACCAACGAACATTTTACCCGTCTCAACGGGCTGGCCTCCGACTGGATTATTGAGCGCACCGGCATCCGTGAGCGCCGCCGGGCGGCCCCCGGCGAGAACGCCAATACGATGGCCGTAACGGCTACCCGCACCCTGCTGGCCGAGGTGCCAGGCTTCGACCCAGCGGGCATCGACCTCATCGTAGTGGGTACTTATACGCCGCACGATACCATTTATACCGCTGCCCATGCCGTGCAGCGCGATTTGAATATCAATGAGATACCTGCGGTCACCATCTCATCGGCCTGCTCGTCGCTGCTCAATGCAGTGGAGATAGTGGAAGGGTATTTTGCCATGGGTAAAGCCAGCCAGGCGCTGGTGGTCGTGACCGAGCACAACACGGCCTACAACAACGAGGAAGACACCATCGCGGGCCACCTGTGGGGCGATGGCGCGGCCGCGCTGCTTTTCACCAAAGAGCGCCTGGCGCCCGGCGACCTCCACGTAGTGCAGGTGATGACGGGCGGGGCTGCCCCCGTGGGCAAGGCCGACGAGGCCGTGACGCTCAAGCCCGTCGAAAAAGGCATCGTAATGCCCTTTGGACGCGACGTGTTTCAGCAGGCCTGCACCTACATGACGCGCATCACGCAGCAGTTGCTTGATAAAAACGACTTGGAAGTCAACGAGCTAACATACCTGATTCCGCACCAGGCCAACCTGCGCATCTCGGCCAACGTGGTGAAGCAGCTCGGCCTCGACCCCGCCCGTGCCGTCAACAACATTGACCGGCTGGGCAATACGGGCTGCGCGGGCTCGGCCATCGGCCTAGCCGAAGTGTGGGACACGCTCAAAGAGGGCAACAAGGTAATCGTAACCGTTTTTGGCGGTGGCTACTCCTACGGGGCCATGCTGCTGGAAAAATAGGCAAGCGTAGCGTTTTATTGGCAGGATTCTGTTAATTGCTCACTGTCAATAGATAACTGCTCAAATGCTGCCGCCCGCCACTGCTTTTTTGCCCGAAATAACGTACCAGACCAGCCGTGCCAGCGGCCCCGGCGGGCAAAACGTGAATAAGGTGGAAAGCCGGGTGGAGCTGCGCTGGAACCTGCCCGCCTCGCAGGTGCTGAGCGAGGTACAGAAACAGCTGATACTAGAAAAGCTGGCCAACCAGCTCACCGCCGCCGGCGACTTGCTCGTGGTAGCCCAGGACGACCGCAGCCAGCTGCGCAACAAGGACATAGCCCTGGCGCGCTTCCACGAGCTGTTGCAAAAAAGCCTGCGCCGCCCCAAGCCGCGCCGCGCCACCCGCCCCAGTGCCGGGGCCGTGCGCCAGCGCCTCGAAGGCAAAAAGCGCCAAAGCGACAAAAAAGCCAACCGCCGCCGGCTCGACTAGCTGCTACGCTTCGGCCGAAGCTTCGGGAGGCGCCAAGGGCCGCCACAGCAGCACCAGCAGGCCCGCTACGGGCAGCAGCGAAGTCAAAAATTCGAGGAGCAGCCGAAATAAGCGGTAGGCCGCAGGCCCCGCACCTACGCGGCCCGCCAGCGCCGCCAGCCCACACGCCAGCCCCACGCCCACATAGCAGCGCCATACGGTGGCCCAGGCGCGGGCAGGCAGCAGTAGGGCCAGTACCAACAGGCTGAGCGCTAAGAATAAAGACAAATAGGCGATACCTACGGGCAGCGCCAAGTGGCTCATCCCGTTTGGCACATCGCTGGCGGCCGCGCCCGGTAGCAGCCGTAACCAGCCGGGGCCGCTGGCCAGCATGGCCGCCCAGGCCGCGCTCAGCACGGCAATGGCCCGGTCGTGAAAAGCATCGAGCAAAGTCAGCGTTACCAACAGCCCCGCGCCCGCTACCGAGCGGGCCGTAAGCCACGACCGACTGTCGGCGGCCACGCTGGCCGCCGGAGTGGCTGTCTCGGTAGCCGCGGGCCGCGATTGGCGCGTCCAGAGCATCCAGAGGCAGCCCAGGGCAACGTAGGCCACCGCGCTGAACGCGTAATGGTGATTGAAATCGAAGGTTTCGGGAGAATAGCGCTGGTTGAGCGCCAGCGCCACGATGCGCACGATGTTGAGCAGCCACAGCGCCCCGATGCCCATCGGGATAAACCACATCCGCCGCCGCGCCGGGCCCGGATAAGCCAGCACAAAGCCAGTGAGCAGCGTATACAGCACCAGCCCATCGCACGGCCCACCCACGATAACGGTGGGCAGCCCATTCAGCAGCAAAAGGTTAGGCGTGGTGGCCGACACGCTGGCCTGCCAACCCAATAGGCGCAGCACCCAAGCGCTGCTAACGGCCAGCTGGTGGCATAGCACATCATCGACGGGGCTATCGCCCCCTAGGCCGAAGGCTGAGCCAATAATCCACAGCAGCAGAAATGTGCCGCTGAGCAGGCCAAAGCGCCAGAGCGAGCGGGAAGACGCCGGTGAGCCAGCCGAGATAGTAGCGAAGGGCGAAGCAGCCATTGGGCAGAGGATAAGGGCCTTAAAAATACGCCCCAGCTTCGATACAGCTCGGGCCTCGCCCTGCCCTTATTACAGCAGCGTGCCCTTCAGCACCAGCGTAGCTACCGAGAAGTAAATAATCAGGCCCGTTACATCGACCAGAGTAGCCACGAAAGGCGCCGACGAAGTAGCTGGGTCAAGCCCTAACCGCCGCAGCAGTAGCGGCAGCATGGCCCCCGCCAAAGCCCCCCACAGCACAATGCCTAGCAGCGATATGCCGATGGTGACGGCCACCAGCTGCCAGTAAGGCCCAAAATAGCCGGGGTCGATAACGGTGGACCACAGCACAATGCGCAGCGCGCCTACCACGCCCAGAATGCTGCCCAGCAGCATGCCCGACATCAGTTCCCGACGCATAACCAGCCACCAGTCGCCGAGGGTAAATTCTCCCAGGCTCATGGCCCGAATGATGAGCGAGGTGGCTTGTGAGCCGGCATTGCCGCCGGCCGAGATGATAAGCGGTACAAATAGCCCAAGCACCGCTGCCCGCTGCAACGCAGTATCGAAGTGATGCATGGCCGAGGTAGTGAGCATCTCGCCAAGGAGCAGAATAACCAGCCAGCCGGCCCGCTTTTGCACCAGTCGCAGCAGCGGCATGGTCAGGTAGGGCTCTTCCAGGGCTTCGGAGCCGCCAAACTTCTGAATATCCTCGGTGTCTTCCTCTTCCCGAATGCTCAGAATATCGTCCAGTGTCACGATGCCGAGCAGGATGCCCTGGTCGGCGCTCACCACGGGCAGGGCCACCCGGTCGTTGCGCCGAAACACGTCGATGGCCTCCTCCTGGTCCTGGTCCACCGTGAGCTGCACAAAGCGGTGGTCCATGATGTCGCGCACCCGGGTGGTGGGTGCGGCCAAGAGAAACTCCCGAATCCGAATGTCGTCGATGAGCACGCCGCGGGCGTCGGTCACGTACAGCACGTTCAGGGTTTCGGACTGCCCGCCGTGCTGGCGCACGTAGTCGAGGCTCTGCTCGATGGTCCAGTTTTCGCGGATGGCGATGTAGTCGGGCGTCATCAGGCGGCCCACCGAGTACTCGGGGTAGCCCAGCAGCTGCAACGTCACGCGGCGCTCGGGTTCCGAGAGGTTTTGCACCAGCTCGGCCACGAAGTTGGCCGGCAAAAATTCGAGCAGAGCCGTGCGGTCGTCGGGCGACATCTCGTTGAGGATGTCAGTAATCTTATCCTGGGCCAGGTTTTCGAGAAAGTGCCGCTGCACATCCAGGTCCAGGTACTCAAATACTTCGGTGGCTATCTTGAGCGGCAGCATCCGGAAGATAATGAGCTGCTCGCGCTCATCCTCGTTCTCGATTAGCTCGACTAGCTCATTCGGCTGAAAGCCGCGCAGCAGCTTTTTCAGCTTAAAAAACTCGCCCTCCTTAATCAACAGCGTAATCTGGTCTACGGTCTCGGGCGAAGTCATTGGTAAAAACCGCTTAAAGGTTTTAAAGTAAAACCGGGGTGAGTGTTTCGCTAGGCAAAGGGAAGTGCGTGCGGCAAAATTACGGCCAAGCGCGGCCATATACGGCCGCACCGGGCATTTTTGGCGTACTTCGCTTTTGCATCACTTCTCCCCCCTGTTTTGATTTCTGCTCTTGCGCCCGCTGCCGCCCCCGCGCCCCAGGGCACCGTTGTGCTACTAGGTGGTGGGGCCGACGACCTCACGCTGCACCTGCTGGCGGGCCTGCTGCCGCAGCGCACGGCACCCATCGAGATATTTACCACCGCCACCGCCTCCCGGCCCGATGCCACCTACGCGGCCTACGCCCGCGTTTTCCGGCACCTCGGCTGCCCCCAGGTAGGCCACCTGCAAGTAGATGCCTACCACCCCGCCGACGCCCCCGACACCCTGGACCGGCTGCGAGCGGCGGCGCTGGTTTTCATCACGGGCGGCGACCAGGAGCGCCTGACCGAATACCTGCTCGGCACGCAGTTTTTAGAGGTGCTGCGCCAGCGCCACCACGCCGATGCGGGCTTCATCCTGGCCGGCACCAGTGCCGGTGCCTCGGCCATGGGCGGCCAGATGCTGGTGGCTGGCCGCGGCTGGCGCAGCCTGCTGAGCGGCGGCATCGAGGTTGTTCCGGGCCTCGGTATTTTACCTAATCTATTGGTTGACCAGCACTTTATCGAGCGTAGCCGCTACCCGCGCCTCATGCACGCCGTGCTGGCCCACCCCACGCTGCTCGGCATTGGCCTGAGCGAAGAAACGGGCCTGCTGCTGCGCCCCAACCAGCCTACCGAGGTATTTGGTACCGAGGTAGTGGTAGTGGTAGATGCCCGGCGCCTGGCGGCCACCAACTACGCCACCCTGGCCGAGGGCCAGCCCCTGAGCGCCCGCGGCCTGCAAGTAGACCTGCTGGTAGCGGGTGACACATTGGTAAGTGAATGAATGTGTTGTTTAATGAGTGAATGGTTTTACCGGTAGTCATTGGCTCATTCAACAACTCACTCATTCCTTCATTGTAAAAAGCCGTGGGCACCAAACCGGGATATATTTGCGTTTGGGCGAACGACTACATTTTACTGGGGTGCTATTTATGCTACGCGTTGAGTCTCGATGGGCTATTTGGGGGATACTGCTGCTGCTGGCGGGGGCCTGCACCCGCAAAACCGTATCGTTTAACTCGCGCCTGGAGGAAGCCACCGCCGACGCGGGCGCCCCGGGCGACAGCCTGACGACAACCAAAAAGAAAAATCCCAAGCTGAGTATTGCTGGCCGCAAAGCCGTTATCAGCAAAGAAGAGGAGAAAAAGGCCAAAGAGGAGGAAAAAGCCGCTCAGCGCAAGCCCAATAAGAAAAAGAAGGTCTTTCTGGGCCAGCGCATCAAGCGCGGCTACTTCAAAACCGGCACGGGCAAAAACCAGGTAGTTACCATTTTCTACTACCTCAAAAATTTCAAGCAGCCCAGCGCCATGGCGCCGGCCGTGTACTACTTCAATCCCAAAAAGAAGAAGATTTTTGCTGCCAACGGCGAGCTGGACCCTGCTGCCGACAAGGTGCTGCACGGCCCCTTCAAGCGCATGGTCAATAACCAGGTGATTGAGCAGGGCTACTATGCCATGGGCACCAAGCACTTGCGCTGGGAGAAATACGACAACAAGGGCGGCCTCACGGCCAAAACCCACTACGAGATGGGTTTTCCGCGCGATGCCAACATCAGCTACTACGACGGGGCCAACACCATGATAAAAGAGGTGGTGCCCTACGTAAACGGCAAGCTGGAAGGCGACTACGTGAAGTACACCGCCGATGGCAAGCGCGAGTGGATAGGCCACTTCGAGAACGGCCGCCGAGTAGGGGAGTGGACCAACTACTGGGACTACAAAGGCTACCGCCGCTACGTGCTGCAATACGGCGAAAGCGGCTATGAGCCGGAAGTGGCAGAACCTGAGTTAATTCGGGAATACAGCCACGGCGGCTCCCCAATTTATGACAAGGAGAAAAACCTTGACAAGCGCGGCGACGCCGACCCCGATGCCACCAAAAACGACCCGCGCCGCCCCGGCAGCCACGGTGCTCCCGCCCCAAAAGCCCCCGTGCGCAAGCCCGTAGACCGCCGCCCCGGCTACCACCCCAAAGCCCCGGCCACGCCGCCCGCCGTGCCCGCCACACCGGCTAATGGATAAGTGGGCCGAGTTAGGAGGTAAAATAGAGAAAGCCATTGGAAGTAAAGTCAGCCACGAAGTGTGAGCGATTGACTGCCAGTGACTTTCTCTATTCTGCCTCCCTAATAAAAAGCGTCTTCAAACACCTCAATGCGGAAACCCTGGCTGAGTTGCGTGAGAGCCAGGATATCGAAGCGGATATCACCGCGCCAATCCAGCTCTTCCTGCAAGTGCGTGGCGGCCAGCCGAAAAAGCTCCTTTTTGCGGGCCGAAACAAAGGTTTCGGGTGGGCCATACTGGCTGCCCGAGCGGGTCTTTACCTCCACGAATACTAGTAGCTCTAGGCTGCGCTGGGCTATCAGGTCGACCTCGGCGCGGCCGTGGCGGTAGCCCTGGGCCACGATGGCGTAGCCCGCCTGCCGGTAATAATCGGCGGCGGCGGCCTCGCCGGCCCGGCCTAGCTCGTGCGCAGAATGGGGCATGCAACGGGAAGGCCGCAGGCCCAGGCGGGCACGGCCAACGGCCGCAAGCTAAAGCCTACGGTGCGAAGTACCTTTGCGGAAGTTATTGCCCGCGCTCCTTATCCACCCTCACTACCCCGATGCTATGGAAGTTTATTCGGCCTGCGTGGCACCCGCCGCCCCCCTGAGCGCTGTGCCTGCTGCCCCGGTTGCGCCCGGCCACCACGAGCTACTAGTGCAGCGTCTGGGGCTGGTGCCCTACCTGCCCACTTGGGAATTGCAGGAGCGCCTGCTCGCCGATACGCTCGCCATCAAGGCGGCCAACCGCCAGGCCGAGGCCGAAGGCCAGCCCGCGCAGCCCACCCCCAACCACCTGTTGTTCTGCCAGCACCCGCCCACCTACACGCTAGGCAAAAGCGGTAAGCCCGAGCACCTGCTGCTCGATGAAGCGGCCCTGGCGGCCCACGGCGCGACGTTTCACCGCATCAATCGTGGAGGCGACATCACCTTCCACGGCCCCGGCCAGCTGGTGGCCTACCCACTGCTCGACCTCGAAAATTTCCGGCCCGACATTCACTGGTACCTGCGGACAATGGAGGAAGCCGTTATCCAGACCCTGGCCGCATACGGGCTGCAAGCCGGGCGCATCGCGGGCCTCACCGGCGTGTGGCTGGGCTGGGAAGAAGGCGCCGCCAACCCCCGCAAAATCTGTGCGATGGGCGTGCGGTGCAGCCGCTGGGTTACGCTCCACGGCTTGGCTCTCAACGTGAACACCGACCTCAGCTACTTCGGCCACATTGTGCCCTGCGGCATCACCGACAAGGCCGTGACCTCGATGCAGGCCGAGCTGGGGCACGCTATTACTATAGAAGAAGTGCAGGAGCATTTGCTGAGGCACCTGCAAGCCGAACTGGCGCGCTAAGCGTATGTGCTAACGCTGCGGCGCGCTTATCCAACCTTATTTGTTTGCTGCGTGGATTTCCTTGCCCGCTAGCCTTTTATGAAACAAGACATTCCTTTTGAGCCCGTAGTGGGCGTGTCAATCGCTATTGTGCCCGACCCCAATGCCCCCGTAGCCGAGGGCAGCCAGCCCACCTGGCAGGTTTTCTTGCTTAATAACA
>Ga0182219_1000017_pt1 | contig 12297 bp, 7 predicted proteins | sample G6R1MG_20_FD_128405 | JGI IMG/M metagenome (GOLD analysis project Ga0182219, IMG submission 128405) | Miscanthus phyllosphere microbial communities from Michigan, USA - G6R2_MAIN_03OCT2016_LD1 MG | ecosystem: Host-associated > Plants > Phyllosphere > Phylloplane/Leaf | place: USA: Michigan...
CGCCGAGCGGGGCGCCTCACCCCCCGGCCCCCTCTCCGAAAAGGAGAGGGGGAGCCTGACGACTTCCCAATGCAAGTGCATACGTCCGCTTGCGGTCGGCTCCCCCTCTCCTTTTCGGAGAGGGGGCCGGGGGGTGAGGCGCCCCGCTCGGCGAGCCCCCGCATAAACTCCCCCAAACACCAACGGGCGAGCCAACCAGTGGTCGGCTCACCCGTGGTGCAAGGAGGCAGAAACAAAAAGCCCGCCTTAATACCAGCCGCCGCCCAATGCCCGGTACACGTTTACTGTGGCGTTGAGCTGCTGCATCTTGGTTTCGGTGAGGTCGAACTTCGACTCCAGGGCATCGCGCTGGGTGAAGAGCACTTCGGTGTACTCGGCGCGCACGGCCTTAAACAAGCTATTGGAAATGCGGATAGACTGGTTTAGGGCCTGCACTTCCTTGAGCTTGGCGTCGTAGCTCTTTTGCAGATTGCCGATGTTGGCGAGCTGATTGGCCACCTCCACGTAGGCATTGAGCACGGTGCGGTCGTAGTTGTACACCGCTTGCAGCTGCACGGCGTTGGCGCTGTAGTAGAGCGCCTTGATGCCGTTGCGGTTGATGAGCGGCGCGGTGAGGTCGCCGGCCAGGTTGTAGAGCATCGACTGAGGCGAGGTAAACAGCAGGCCGGGCTTGAAGGCCTCAAAGCCTGCCCCGCCCGAAATGCCCAGTGAGGGATAGAAATTGGCGCGGGCTACCTGCACGTCGAGCTTGGCGGCCACCAGCCGCTGCTCGGCCTGCCGGATATCGGGCCGGTTTTGGAGCAACTGGGCCGGCAAGCCGGCCTGAATGGCCGTGGGCACGAGCGCATTAAACGCCTGGTAGTCGCGCACGATGGGCTGCGGGTAGCGCCCGGCCAGGAAGTTGAGGTGGTTCTCCGTTTCGGTGATGCGCTGCTGGATTTTGTACTGCAAGCTGGTCGTATTTTGCACCTGCGCCTCGAAGCGCTTCACGGCCAGCTCCGTTACGCGGGCCGACTCCTTCTCCTGACGCACAATGCGCAGCGCGTTTTCCTGAATTTCGATGTTTTGCCGCAGGATGGCCAGCTGGTTGTCGAGGGCCAGCAGCTCGTAGTACGAGTTGGCAATCTCGGCAATGAGGTTGGTGACCATAAAATTCCGGCCCTCGACCGAGGCCAAATAGCGCGTGGCCGCCGACTTGCGGGCGTTGCGCAGCTTGTGCCAGATATCGACCTCCCAGCTCGCAAACACGCCCAGTTGGTAGTTGGCCAGCGGCTCGGGGTTGGCGCGGTCATCGCGGATGCGCACTTGCTCCTCGGTGGCCCCCTGCAAGGTGTAGCGGCCCGGCCGGTCCAGGTCGGCCCGCGCCCCGATGCTCACCGAGGGCAGGTAGTCGCCGGTGCGGGAGCGGATTTCCTGGCGGGCCAGCTCCAGCTCCTGGGTCGTGATGTTTAGCTCCTGGTTGCGCACCAGGGCCGAGTCGATGAGCAACACCAGGTTGGGGTCGGTGAAGAACTGCCGCCAGCGGGTGCGCGCCGAGCTGGTGCTGTCGGTGGGCGCGCCCACGAAGGTGGCGGGCGCGGGGCGGGCGGGGGGGCGCTGCGCCAGCTCGGGCAGCTTGCAGGCGGTGGCCGTCAGCGCGAGGCTGGCGGCGGCTACTACTTGATAAAGGCGGCTCTTACGCATGGCTTTCAACTCCTTCTTCCACTAATACGCGGGGTTCGACGCCCTCGCTGATGGGGTACTCGTTCTCATCGTCGATGAGCTTGCTGTTGGCAGCCATGGTGCCGAAGATGTAGTACAGGCCCGGCACGATGATGACCCCAAATACCGTCCCGAAGAGCATGCCGCCCAGGGCAGCGGTGCCGATGGTGCGGTTGCCAATGGCACCTGCGCCGGTGGCAATCACCAGCGGAATAAGGCCGGCAATAAAGGCAAACGATGTCATGAGGATGGGCCGGAAACGGGCCTTGGCCCCGGCAATGGCCGCGTCGCGCACGCTCATGCCGTGCTCGTGCTCCTGCACCGCAAACTCCACGATAAGTACCGCGTTCTTGCCCAGCAAACCCACCAGCATCACTAGGCCCACCTGAGCGTAGATGTTGTTGGCGAGGCCCGTCAGCTTAATCAGCAGGAAGGCTCCGAAGATGCCGGCCGGCAGCGAGAAGATAACGGCCAGCGGCAGCAGGAAGCTTTCGTACTGCGCCGCCAGCACCATGTACACAAACGCGAGCACAATGAGGAAGATGTAGATGGCCTCGTTGCCGCGCGACGACTCATCCTTCGACAGGCCGCCCCAGTCGATGTCGTAGCCGCGGGGCAGGGTTTTGGCCGCCACTTCCTGCACCGCTTTTATGGCCTCGCCCGAGCTGTAGCCCTGGGCGGCGTCGCCCCGAATGCTGGCCGTGGTGTACATGTTGTAGCGGTTAATCTCGTTGGCGCCCTGGCTCTTCTCGATGCGCATAAAAGCCGAGAACGGCACCATTTCGCCCTTGTCGTTTTTCACCCACATGTCCAGGATGTCCTTGGGCAGGCGGCGGTATTCAGGCGAAGCCTGCACGTACACCTTAAAGAAGCGCTGGTACTTGATGAAACCCAGCTCGTAGGTCGAGCCAATCATGATGGAAAGCGTGTTCATGGCGTTGCCGATGCTCACGCCCTTCTGCATGGCGAGGTCGTTGTCAATCTTCAGCTCGTACTGCGGGTAGTTGGCCGAGAAGAAGGTAAACAAGCCCGCCAGCTCCTTACGCTTCTTCAGGTTGTCCATAAATTCCTCGTTCACCTTCTCCAGCGCCTTGTAATCGCCGGAGTTGGTTTTATCAAGCAGCTGGAGCTGGAAGCCGCCCGCCGCACCGTAGCCCGGCACTGCCGGCGGCTCGAAGAATTCGATGGTCGCGCCCGGAATCTCGTGGGCCTTCTTTTCGAGCGACTCAATGATGTCGTGAATCGACTCCTTGCGCTCGCTCCAGGGCTTGAGGCTGATGAGGCAGGTGCCGGCGTTGGAGCCGCGGCCTTCGGTCAGTACTTCGTAGCCGGCCAGGGTCGAAATGCTTTCAATGCCCGGCACGTCCTTGGCCAGCTGCTGCAAGTGCTGCGAAATGTCGTTGGTGCGCTCCAGCGTCGAGCCGGGGGGCGTCTGAATGATGGCGTACAGCATACCCTGGTCTTCGGCCGGAATGAAGCCGGAGGGCAGCTTGGACGAGATGCCGAAGATGCCGAGCGCAAATACGATGAGCACGCCGAAGGTGAATACGCGGCGGTCTACCACCTTCTCCAGCAGGTTGGTGTAGCGGCCCGTCAGGCGCTCAAAGCCCCGGTTAAACCAGTCGATGAAGCGGTTGATGGGCGTGCGCTTGCGGGCGTGGCCGTGATTGTTCTTCAAAATCATGGCGCACAGCACCGGCGTGAGCGTGAGAGCCACAATACCCGAAATCACGATGGCCGTGGCCATGGTAATGGAGAACTGGCGGTAGAAAATGCCCACCGGGCCGCTCATGAAGGCCACCGGCACAAACACGGCCGTCATCAGGATGGTGATGGCGATAATGGCCCCGCTGATTTCGCCAATTACTTCGCGCACCGCGCCGTAGGGCGAGAGGTGCTTTTCCTCCATTTTGGCGTGCACGGCCTCCACCACCACAATGGCATCGTCGACCACGATACCAATGGCGAGCACCAGCGCAAAGAGCGTAATCATGTTGATGGTAAGCCCAAACGCCTGCATGGCCGTGAACGCCCCAATAAGCGACACCGGCACGGCGATAATCGGGATGAGCGTCGAGCGCCAGTCGCCCAGGAACAAGAACACCACGATGGCCACCAGAATAAAGGCGTCGCGCAGGGTGTGAATTACGTTCTCGGTCGAAGCGTCGAGGAAGTTCGACACATCGTAGCTAATCTTGTAGTCCATGCCGGGGGGCATGGTTTTCTTTAGCTCTTCGAGCTTGGCCTTCACGCTGGCGATTACGTCGCTGGCGTTGCTACCGTAGGTCTGCTTCAGCATGATAGCTGCCGAGGGGTAGCCATCGAGGTTGGAGTAAATGTCGTAGAATTCGGAGCCCAGCGACACGTCGGCCACGTCTTTGAGGCGCAGCATTTCGCCATTAGCGTTGGCCTTGAGAATAACGTTCTTGTACTGCTCGGCATCGTTGAAGCGCCCCTGGTAAGTCAGCACGTATTCCAGGGCTTCGGCGCGGCCGCCGTCCGAGCGCCCGATGCGGCCCGGCGAGCCAATGACGCTTTGCTCGTCGAGCGACTTCATCACGTCGTCGGCCGAGATGTTGTAGGCGCGCATGCGGTCGGGTTTCAGCCAGATGCGCATGGCATACTGCCGGCTACCCAAGATGCTGGCGCGGCCGATGCCATCGATGCGCTGAATCTCAGGTATCATGTTGACCCCTGCGTAGTTAAACAGGTACTTCATGTCCGTGCCCTTGTCCTTGCTGTACAAGTTCACGTACATTAGCATGTTGGGCACCACGCGGTTTACGATGAGGCCTTCGCGCTGCACCAGTACCGGCAAGCGGTTGACTACCTGGGCAATGCGGGTATTCACGTTTACTACCGCCTGCTCGGGGTCGGTGCCCAGGTTGAACACAATCTGGATGTTGGCCTCGCCGGCGCTCACGGCGTCGGAGGTCATATACTTCATGCCTGGCACGCCGTTCACGGCCTGCTCCAGCGGAATGAGTACCGACTCGGTGAGCACCTTAGCGCTGGCGCCGGGGTAGGCGCAGCTTACCATCACCATGGGCGGCGAAATCTCGGGAAACTGCGAAGTGGGCAGGGTTTTGATGGCCAGCACGCCCATGAACACGATTACCACCGAGATAACGATGGCAAACACTGGCCTCCTGATGAATTTACTGAACATAATAAGGATAAGAGATAAAGGCTTAGAGATAAAGGCTGAAGCGAAGAAGCTGGGGCACAAGCAAGCCGGAGAAGGCTACTAAGCCTTCGCGCTGCCTTGCCCGCTCTCTCATTTTCTGGCTCTTAGCTCTTATTCTGAGTACACCTTCAGCTTGGGTAGCACCTTTTCGGGGGCCTCGTAGGTGTAGCTGATTTTGTCGCCATCCTTCACCTTGCGGATGCCTTCGAGCAAAATCTTGTCGGTGGGCGCAATGCCGTCCTTAAGCACGTAGAGGTCCGGCATCTCGGAGGCCACGGTTACCTCCTTTTGGTGCACCACGTTGTTCTTATCGACCACGTACACAAACTTCTTTTCTAGTACCTCAAAAGTAGCCTTTTGGGGCACGAGCAGGGCATTCTTCAGGGGCACGGTCATGAGCACGCTGCCGGTTTCGCCATTGCGCAGCAGGCCCTTGGGGTTGGGGAAGGTAGCGCGGAAAGCGATGTTGCCGGTTTCGTTATTGAAGTCGGCCTCAATGGCTTGCACCTTGCCGGGGTAGGGGAATACCTCGTTGTTGGCCATCAGCAGGCGCACGCTCACCTCGCTGTCGCCGGCCTTGGCGTGCTCCTTGTAGGCGATGTACTCGGCCTCGGGCACGTTGTAGTACACCCACATCTTGCTGTTGTCGGAGAGGGTCGTCAGCAGGTCGCCCTCGTCTACGAGGCTGCCCAGCCGCCCCTGAAAGTGGTCCATAATGCCCGTAAACGGCGCTTTGATGGACGTAAACTGCAAGTGCGTCTTGGCCAGCGACACCTCGGCCTTGGCCTTGTCGTACTTGGCCTTGGCCAGCGCCAGCTCGTTTTTAGATACGATGTTGCTGTCGGCCAGGCTCTTGGTGTTCTTGTACTCGATGCCCACGTAGTTGGCCTCGGCCTGCGACTTCTGCACGTCGGCGTTGTACACGAGCGGCGTAATCTGGAACATCGGCTGGCCCTCGCGCACAAGCTGGCCTTCATCCACGAATATCTTTTGCAGGTAGCCCTTCTCCAACGCCCGCAGCTCGATGTGCTGGTAGGCGTGAATCTGGGCCACGTACTCCTTGGTGATGGTCGTGTCTTTCTGCAAGGGGCTGGTGACCAGCAGCTTTATTTGCTCTTCCTTTTCTTCTTTCTTCTCGCCACAGCTAGTAGCCAGCAGGCCGCCCGAGCTTAGGGCGAGCAGCAAAAATGTTCTCTTTATGAAAGCAGTAAGTACCATAGATAGGTGCTTGGTAATCCCGGAAAATAGTGTGTTAAGGGAAGGGTGCTGAGCGAGGCCAGCCAGCGGTGCCGGCCAGCGAAGTAAACTCGGCCCGTAATGATGATTAATCCGCTGGATACCCGGCGGCTTACTTATCAAATAAAGTTTTTTACATGCTTCGCGATTGGCTTTGCTAAGGCATAAGCCGGTGAATACCAGCTAGATGCCGGCCATACTTCAAATCTGAGAGAGCAAAACCGAGGGAATAGGTCGGCGCAGCGGTTAGCTGTACCGGGCTGGGTACTACAAAACTCAACCCTGCGGCATTAAGACGTTATGAAGAAATGGACTGTAAAAACACATAATCCCTTCATCTAAGCCAGATGAAGGGATTTATCGCGTTATACACCAATATATTAGCTAAAAATTCATGAATCGCGCCTCGCGCGAAGATGAATTTTTTTACGAATATTTCCAGAAAGCGTCTCCGGCCGGAGCCGGGTGAGCGGCTACCGGGCGCCGGGCAGGTCGGGGTAGTCAGTTATCAGGCCATCCACGCCCAGTGTCCGCAGCTGGCTTATCTCGGCGGCCGTGTTCACCGTCCACGGAATGACCTGCATCTGCCGCTGGTGGCAGGCTTGGGTCAGGTCTTTCGTGACCAGCTTATACTGCGGGCTGTAGATGCTGGGCCGGAAGCTCAGGCGCGCCAGGTTTTTGGTTAGCCCGTCGGGGTTATCGACCAGTAGCGCGGTGCGCAACTGCGGCTGCGTGCGATGCACCACTTCGAGCGTGCGCGGGTCGAAAGACTGAATAATCACCCGGTTTTGGACGCCTTTTTGGGCAATGACGGCCAGCAGCAGGCGCACAAATTCGTCGGGCGCGGGGTGGTTCACGCCGTCGCCCGCCAGGGTGGTTTTCGTCTCAATATTATAGTAGGGCGCGGGCCGGTGCGTGCGTTTGGCATAGGCCTCGGCCGAGTCGATAACCTCGGCCAGCAGCGGCTTGTAGGTGCGCAGCTTTTGCTGCTGCACAAACTTGGGGTTGCCGTGGCTGCCCACGTCGTAGCGCCGGATTTCGGCGTAGGGCAGGCTGTATAACCGTAGCGCCTTCCCTTCCTCTTTGGTCAATGGCTGGCCATCGGGACGGTATACAAACTCAGCATTCATATACGGGTCGTGCGAGAGCAGCACCTGCTTATCCTGGCTAATGGCGATGTCCATTTCCAGCGTCGTCACGCCCAGGGCCAGCGCCCGCCGCATGGCCGGGATAGTATTTTCAGGCATCAGCCCCCGCCCGCCCCGGTGGCCTTGCAGGTCGAATGGCGGGCGCGTTTGGGCGGCGGTGGGGAGCGTGAGGAGGGCGAGGGCAATGAGGTATTTCATGGAGAGCTTAAGAAGCAGCCTATCAAACTGTTTGTCATTGCGAGCGCAGCGAAGCAATCTTTCCTTCACGCTTGCCTGGCGTAAGCAAACGACAAGGAAAGATTGCTTCGCTGCGCTCGCAATGACAAGCGGTTATTATATTACACGGCTACCGTGTCGCGGTACACCTGGCCGAAGCGGTCGGTTACCTCAATGCGGATTTCCTTGGCCCCGGCCGAAGGCGTGGCGAAGAAGAGGTGGTCCGTCATGGTGGGGTCGACCCATTTGTGTTTGGCCGGGATTTGGTCGCCGGCTTGCAGCTGCACGGCCATTGGGTCGAGGCCGGTTTGCTGGCGCATGGGGCCTTGGCGCACGCCGTTTTCGTACCACTCCACTTTCCACTGCGGGTCCCAGTTCCAAACGTTGGCTACCACGTCGGCGGGGTGGGTAGGGGCGCTGCCCTTGGGGTAGCTGCGAAACTGGTGCTCGCGTGGGTGGCCCACTGACTTGTAGTACCACTTTACCTCCGAGCCGCTGACCTCGTACACGCCGTAGCCGCTGGGCGTGCCATCGGTGCAGATGGGGCTGGTCCACCACGCGCCGCATACCGCGCCGTGGGTGTGCTCGATGGTGTTTTCGTGGAAAATCTTCTCGCACACGTGCGTGTGGCCCGACATGATGTGCGCGATGTAGGGCTTCAAAATGCGGTACAGCTCGGCCCGGTTCGACACCACGCCGCCCAGCGATTCCTCTTTGAGGTTGTTGCGGCGCTGGTCGCCGCTGTTCACCGGAATGTGCAGCGCCACCACGACGGTGGTGCCGGGCTTCACGTAACTCAGGTCCTGCTCCAGCCACTGCAATTGCTGCTCGGGCAGGTAGCCGATGTACTTTTTGGGCGGCCCGATGAAGAAGACGTTATCGAGCACCACGTAGTGAATTTCACCCCGATTGAAGGAGTAGTACGTGGGCCCAAAATGGCTTTTAAACGTGCGCGCCGAGCCCTCATCGGCCCGCGCCGTGAGGTCAAGGTCGTGGTTGCCGATAACCTGAAAAAACGGGATTTTGCTGATTTCAACCGCCTTTTTGTAGTCCTCAAACAGCTCGTGCTTGTCCCACACCAGGTCGCCGCAGCCGATGGCAAACGTAGTATCAGCGTCGTACTGCGCGGCCAGCTTTTGCAGGTCGGGCGCCGAGCTGGTGAGCAGCTCGCGGCAGTCCTTTTTATTAATCATCTGCGGGTCGGCCCAGACAACGAAGGTGTGTTTGGTATCATCGCCGGCCAGCTTTTGCAGGGCAAAATCGGCCGTCATCTTGGTTGTGCCTGGCTGGATGGGCTGGTAGAACCGCGCCACCCCCTTTTCGTGCGGAAAAGCGTAGCCGCGCGGGATGGAGATGTGCACGTATTCGGCCGTGGCGGTGCTTTCGAGCGTGTATTTGCCGGCTTTGTCGGTCAGTACAATATTATAGCCATCGGTCACGGCCACGCCCGCGAGGCCAGTGCCGTTGTGGTGCACTTTACCCTTGATGGTGAGCGGCCCTAGGTTGAGCTTTTGGCCGGCGGGCGGCGTTTGGTCGGTGTCGGCGGCGAAGGCGGCGGGGGCTAGCGGCAGGCTGAGGCCAGCACCCACGAAACCCAGGCTTTGGAGGAATTTTCGGCGGAACATTGGTAGGTGTCTTGATAAAGGTCATGCAGAGCGCAGCGAAGCATCTCGCATGGCGCAGTAATCAAAGCGTAAGGGTTTACTGCACCACGCGAGATGCTTCGTTGCGCTCTGCATGACAAGGAGTTAATTCTCATAAATGGCAATGTCATCGAGCCCCAGGCGGCCGTTGAGCACGGTGGGCGGGTTGCTGGCGCCCAGGCCCAGCTTGTTGATGCGGAAGCGCACGGGGCCGCTGATATTCAAAAGGAAAGTGGCGGTGCGCTGCCAGTTGCCAGCGTCGGTGCTGGTGTTGCCCGCCTGCGTCCAGGTGGCGCCTTGGTCCTGCGAGTATTCGAGCTTCCAGGAGCTGGCAGCGTCAGTGTAGTAAGCGCCGTAGAGCAGCGTGACCTTGGTAGCGCCATTGGGCAGGTCGAATTTCATTTCGACTACGGCGGGCACCGTGAGGCCCTGCTGCATCCGGATGCCCTGAGTGCCGGTGTAGCGGTCGCGCCCCGAGGTATTACCCAGGATGGCCTGGTACAGCTTCCAGCGGCCGGTACCGAACTGCACGGTGTTGTCGGGCACGGCGGCGGTATTCATGTCGTAGCTGCCTTTCGTAGCCTGCGGCACGGCCTCAAAGCTCTCGGGGAAGCCTGGGTAAATGGGGCCGCTGGGGTCCACGGCATCGGCGGCGGTGCGCAGCCACAGCTGCGGGGCCGGGGCCTGCGCGGCATCGAGGGCGCCCACCGCAATGCCCACAAACGTGGCGCTGGCCGGGATGCGCCGGGCGGCAAAGGCGGCCGTGGCTTCAGTGTGCAGCGTAAGCTTATTATTGGCCCCGTCGGCCAGGGTTTTGTCTCCCGCGTAGGTATCGCCCGATACCGGCAGCGGCGTGATGCTGCTGCCCGTGAGGCGCACCAGCGTGCCATCGTAAGCATTCAGGTCGGCCAGCAGCGTGTTGATGGTAATGTCGCGGGGCACCACGGCATTGCCGCTGCTCACCTTGCGCACGCGGTCGGGCGTGATGCCTTCGAGGCGCAGCGCGCCAGCGCTCTTGGTTAGCGTCGCGCCTTTGATATCGACCACCACCGAGTCGCCCACGGCCAGGGTTGGCGCGGTGCCGCCCGTGAGGGGAATGATAATGCCGCGCACCACGCCGCGCCGCTTGTTTTGCACCACGAGGGTGCCGGGGCCGCCGGGCACGTTGGCGCCCGCCGCATCCGAAACGACGAGCCCCACCACCTGGTGCGCGCCCGACAGCTGGCTTGGCTCCAGCACCACGTTGCTGCCTTGGTAGAGGCGGCGCAGGTCGTCGAGCGCCACGTTGGGGCTGGGCGCGCCGGCCGCGTAGTCGGGGTTGTCCTGGAGGCAGCTGGTGGTGGCCAGCAGGAGTACTAAAGCGGAGAGGTGGGGGAGAAGGCGGAATTTCATAAGTGATAATTTTTAAAGCGTTTAGCTCGTCGGCTGTAGTACCCCACCCCCGACCCCTCCCCTCCGGGAGAGGGGAGCCGACCGCAGGCAGACGTAAGTGGGCTTATCCAGTCGTCAGGCTCCCCTCTCCCGGAGGGGAGGGGTCGGGGGTGGGGTTATTGCCACCACACCTTCGTATTGATATCATCGGCTCCCTGGTCGGCCACGGCGGCCTGGTAGTTCACCTGGTTGAGGCTTTGCACGTACACGGGGTAGTTGATGCGGGCGGGCATCTGGCGGTTGTTGCGCACGCCGGGGCCGATGGGCAGTACCGGGTGGCCGGTGCGGCGGTACTCAAACCACTGCTGAAAGTCGGTGAAAAACAGCGCGTAGTATTTCTGCACGTGGATTTGGTCGAGCTTGGTGGCGGGCAGGCTGGTGGCACTCCACTGCACGTCGGGGCTGGTGAGGAAGCCGGCGGGCACGGTGAGGCCCCAAAGCGTGATGCCGTTGGTGGCGCCGGTTTCGTAGTAGGCTTTGGCGTCGCCGCTTATCCAGCCGCGCAGGGCAGCCTCGGCCAGCAGCAGCTGCACTTCGGGGTAGTTGAGGATGTTGCCGAGCAGCGGCTCGGTCATGAGGGCAGTGGGGTAGGTCGATTGGGGGGCCGGAATCTGGCCCGGCACGTAGCCGCTCGGAATGCCCTTGTACACGCCGCCCGCCAGGGTGGCCCATTTGGCCAGGCGCGGGTCGTTCCAGCTCGCCAGGTTGTTGATAAAGAACTCGCTCATCGAGCTGAACGACGTGAAATCGGCGGTGCGATACGTCTGGAATGGCGATTGGTAGGGCGCGGTGCCGGTCCAGCGCAGGATGGCCGACTCCGCATTATTGGCGATGAGCGGGTAGTTGCCCGCGTTGGTGTTCACCAGGTCGTGCAGCTTGGCCTGCGGGCTGAGGCCGCCCGGCGCGATGGCGTCGGTGCGGTTGGACACGCGCATGAGCAGTCGCAGATATAGCGAGTTGCCGAACTTACGCCATTTCAGCGCATTACCCTGGAAAAGCGGGTCGAGCTGGGCCTGGTCGGCGCTCAGGTTCACGTTGGCTTTCAGCAGGTCGTTGGCCTCCTCAAGCTTCACAAACAGGTCGCGGTAGATGTCTTCCTGCCGGTCGAACTTGGGCTGCAAAATGCCCGCCCGGCCCTGAATGGCCTCCGAATAGGGCACATCGCCGAAGGTGTCGGTGAGCAGCGAAAACGTCCAGACCTCGCAAATGCGGGCAATGGCCATAAACGTGGGGCTTTTCACGGCCACCGCGCTGTTGTACATGTCCCGGAAGTCGGTGAGCTGCGTGTACCAGCCGTGCCACATGTAGTCGGCCTCGGCCGAGCGAATGATGTAGCGGTGAAACTCGTCGGTATCACTCCGCGACACGTGCACCTGCATCAGCTCGTTGGTGATGCGAAAGGCGCGGTCCATGTTGCGCTTTACCAGGTCGGTAAGGGCTGGGGCTAGTAGTGTTTCCGGAATGACGTTCGGGTTCTGATTGGGGTTGACGTTCAGTTCCTCAAAGCCCTTGGTGCAGCCCGAAAAGCTGCCTAGGGCGGCGGTGGCGAGGAGGGTGCAGGCGAGTAGTTTTTTCACTGAATAAATGCTTAATAAGTAAGTGCAAACGCGGGCGCCTCACCCCCCGGCCCCCTCTCCGAAAAGGAGAGGGGGAGACAACCGCAATCCAACGAAAGCGAACGCTAGCAGCCGCCTAGGCTCCCCCTCTCCTTTTCGGAGAGGGGGCCGGGGGGTGA
>Ga0182219_1000018_pt1 | contig 12190 bp, 4 predicted proteins | sample G6R1MG_20_FD_128405 | JGI IMG/M metagenome (GOLD analysis project Ga0182219, IMG submission 128405) | Miscanthus phyllosphere microbial communities from Michigan, USA - G6R2_MAIN_03OCT2016_LD1 MG | ecosystem: Host-associated > Plants > Phyllosphere > Phylloplane/Leaf | place: USA: Michigan...
CGGTCGTTCCCGACATGCGCGTCACCCTCAGAACCCCACGAACTGCCGAAAGCTCGCGATCGGGCGCTTGAGCGCCGCATAAGCGAGCGGCGCCCACGACCCGCGCACCCGCGCCGTCCCGCGCGAACCGATGCGCGGCGGCGTCCCGCCCGCGGGCGTCGCCTCCAGCGCGAAGGCGAGCGAACCGTCGGGCAGCGTGCGCGCCTGGTAGCTGGCGTCGGCGAGCGTCGCGCTCTCCGACCACAAGGGCTGGCTGTCGAGCCACACCGACACCGCGCTGCCGGGCGACAGCGACAGCTGCTCGCGCGCGGGCAGGTCGATGCGGTAGCGCACGTCGCGCGGGTCGGCGATCTCCATGATCGGCTGGCCGACCTCGACCGCGCGGCCCTCCCACTCGCGGCGATCGGTGTAGATCGCCAGCCCGGCCTTGGGCGCCCGCACCGTCGAGCGCGCGAGCATGTCGCGCGCGTACGAATGCTCGGCGGCGGCGAGCTGATACTCGGCCTGCGCGATCGAGATTCCGCGCGCCTGCGTCTGGTCGCCGAACGACGCCGAGGCGACCTCGTCGGTCTTGGCACGCGCGACCTGCAGCCGCTCGGCGGCGAGGCTCAGCTCGTTCCTGAGCTTGACGTCGTCGAAGCGGACCAGCGGCTGCCCCGCCGCGACCTGTGCCGACGGGGCGACGTCGACCGCGGTGATGACGCCCGCGATCGGCGCGGTGATGACCGCGGGATGCGCGGCGACGACCTCGACCGGCGCCAGCGCGGAGAGATGCACGGGGAACAGCGCGACGCCCGCGGCGGCGGCGGCGATCCACTTCTTCTGCTTGGGCGTCAGCCTGGGCAGCCGCCGCGCGGGCTTGCCGCCGGTCAGCGCCAGCCAGCCGTGCTGCGCGGTCTCGGCGACGCGCTGCGCGCGCCCCTCGTCGGCGTAGTCGTGCTCGCGCGCGAGCAGCAGCGCGGCGAATGGCGCGCCCGACCGGTCGACCAGCGGCTGCCAGAGCCACGCCCTGAACGGGTAGTCGTCGAGCGCCTCGTCGTTCGGCGCGTCGAGCGTCGTCGCCGAGCCGAGGTCGCGCACCGCCGCCTCGATCGCGCGGATCGCCGGCGCATTGCGGTCGACCTGCGCGAGCCCCGACGCGGCGGCGACGTGCCAGCCGTCGCCGACCAGCGGGCGCTTCACCACGAACAGCTGGTCGTAGCCGAGCAGCCCGCGCCCCTCGTTGGCGAGGTAGTAGGTGAGCTCGGGCACGCTCTCCTGCTCGCGCAGGCCCGCTTCCCAGGCGAGCAGCTGCGCCAGCCCGTCGGGCGCGCGCGGCGGACGCGTCGGGTCGGACAGCGCGGCCATCAGATCGCCGGCGCCTGCGCGAAGCTGGCGGTGCCGCTCATGCCGGGCAGGACGGTACCCGCAGCGACGATCCCGCCGGTGACGCGCATCGTCTTCGACACCGGGTCGACCGCCGCGCCCAGGCGCGAGACGGTGCCCGACACCGATCCGCCGGTCTCCTCGAGCTGGAAGGTGAACGGCGTGCCGGGCTTGAGCCAGGTCAGCCACTTCGACGGCACGATCAGCTCGACCTCGAGCGCGCCGGTGCCCTGGATCTTCATCAGCGGCTGGCCGGGGGCGGCGACGTCGTGGGGGTGGGCGATGCGCTCGACCACCGTGCCTGCGAAGGGGGCGACGATCGAGCATTGCCCGGTGCCGGCGCGGATCGCCTGCGCCTCGGCCGACGCCTTGCCCAGGTTCGCCTTCGATACCGCGACCTCGTTGGTGCCGATCGCCTTGTAGTGATCGAGCTCGACGTTGGTGTCGTAGGTCTTGCGATAGGCCGATGCCGCCGCCTCGGCCGCCGACAGCTGCGCGCGCATCTGCGAACAGTCGAAGCCGGCGAGCAGCTGCCCGCGGCGGAAACTCTGCCCCGCCTCCAGCGGCAGCGACGTGATGAGCGCGGTCATTCGGCTGGCGATCACCGCCTCCTCGCCCGACCGGACGACGCCGTGCGCGGTGACGGTGGGGCCGGCGGCATAGGCCATGCCGCCGATCGTGACCGCGTCGTTGGTCAGCTTGGCGGCGTCGACCGACAGCCGCGGCGGCACCAGCGTCGTCGTCGCGTGCGCGTCGGACCAGGTGACCTGGCCGGGGATGGCGAAGGTCGCGGCGACCGCGATCCCCGCCACCGCGCCCGCCGCGATCGCGATCTTGCCGCGCGCGCTCAGCGCCCGGAGCCGGTCGAGGGTCATCGTGCCCCCCCGAACGCGACTTCGCGGCGCTGCCAGCCGTCCTTCAGCCGTCCGGCGACCGCCGCGACGCTCTCGCCCTCGACGCCGCGCGGATCGACCGTGTCGATGCCCATCGACGCGTAGAGGTTGGCGTAGGCGTTCTGCGCGTCGGCGTAGGCGATGTCGTAGCGGACCTCGCTGACCAGCGTGTTCATCTGCTCGCGCAGCAGCGTCTGCTGGCTGATCGCGCCGGCTTTGAAGCCGCCGCCGATCTGGTTCATGATCTTGGCCTGGACCGCGTGGCTGTGCCGCGCAGTCGCGAGCTCGGACGAGTAGAGGCCGTAGCGCGCACGCGCGACGGTCACCTGCGTCATCACCGCCATCGCGGTGGCCAGCTCCTTGGCCTTGATCGCGTCGCCCTGCGCGCGGACCGACTTCTTGACCGCGCCCAGGCGGAAGACGTTGAGCAGGTTGAAGCTCGTCTTGGCGCCGTACTGGACCCAATTGTTGTTGAAGAGGAAGTCGTTGGTGTCGCCGTTGATCCCGACGAACCCCTTCAGGCTCGGGAACATGCCCAGGATCTGGGCATCGAGCTCGCGACGGTTGATCCGTTCCTGATAGCCGAACTGGCGCAGCTCGGGCCGGTTGCGCAGCGCGACGCCGATCTGCTCGTCGCCGCTGCCGGCGTTGGCGGGCAGCTCGTTCTCGCGCGGCGGCAGGACCAGTTCGTACGGCGTGCCGGGGTCGAGGTTCATCAGCGCGGCGAGCTGCGCCTTGGCGATCTGCAGTTCGCGGGACAGCGCCTTCACCTGCGCCTCGATGTCGATCAGCTCGCGCTGGTAGGTCAGCGCGATCAGCGGCGGCGACTTGCGGTTGCTCGCCAGCCGCTCGGAATTCTCCAGCGTCGACGAGATCGTGCCCTGTAGCTGCGTCAGCTTGACCAGCAGCCGCTGCGCCGAGACCGCGCGGTAATAGCTCGTCCGCACGTCCTCGACCACGCGGTTGGCGACCTTGCGGCGCTCCTCCGCGGCGATCAGCACCGCGTCGGCCTTCTGGTTGGCGCGGATGTAGCTGAGGCCGAAGTCGAGCACGTCCCAGCTGACCGACAGGTCGGCCGCGAAGACGTCGCGCTGGGTCGAGGTCGACGGCTCGAGCGACTGGCGCCGCGTCAGCAGCGACAGCGACGACGCACCCGCCTCGTTGGAGCGGCCGAAGTAACCGGCGTTGCCGACGATCTGCGGCAGCATGTCGAAGCTGGCGAGGCCCAGCTCGCGCTCCTTGACCGCCTGCTGCATCGCCTCGACCTTGTAGTCGAGGTTGTACTTCAGCGCGCGCGCCATCGCCTCGTAGAGGTCGATCGGCCCGGTCAGCGGCTCCTGGTCGGCGGTCGCGGCGACGCGGTTGTCGGTCGCGCGCTGGTCGAGTTCGCCCGCCGACATCGGGCGCGGCGTGACCGAGCAGGCGGAGAGGATCGCGGAGAGCGCGATCCCGGCGGCGAAACGGTTCGTGTTCATGGTGGCGGTCCTTATTCGAAGCTGGCGGCGAGGCGGGCGGCGGCGGCCGCGCGGTTCTCGGCAGGGGTCTGGATGGTGGCGTGGAGCGGCGCGTGGCTCCCCCTCCCGGGCGGGCGATCGAGCTCGACCTCGCCCGTCGCGCCCTGGACGACGATGCGGGTGGTGGTGGTACGCCCGTCCTCGCGGGTGACGCGGACGATCAGGTGGAGCTCGTCCATGTCCGCGCCCGCCTCGACGATCGCGAGACCGCGGTGGTCGACGCGCAGCCACTCGGGGCTCCGCTCGCCGGTCGCGGCGGTGACGTCGACGCTGCGGATCGCGGCGCGCCCGTCGGTCGCGATGTCGCGCACCTCCAGGTAGATCGCGCCGCCGCGCACCACCGATTCGACCATCACGCAGGCGTGGCCGTCGGCGGCGGCGGAGAAGCCGCTCATCCCCTTCACCAGGAAGTCGCCCCAGCGGGTGTCGAACAACCGGTCGCCCGCGTCGCGGAAGTCCGACTGCGCGGCCAGCCGGGCGACCTCGCCCGCGACGATCGCATCCTCGCGGATGCCGGTCGCGCGCAGGTCGCGGAAGCCCTCGACGGCGCCGAGGACGGCATGGTCGCCGATCGCGGTGCCGCGCAGGCTGCGGACCTGGTCGACCGCGAAGCCGACGGTGAGCGGATTGCGGCCGATGCCGTCGGGCGCCAGCGACACCAGCGCGCGCGGCGGGTTGGGGAAGCTGACGCGGCCGATGCGGAGCAGCTGCTCGACGTCGGCGCCGCGGCCATCGGCGACGCGCACCACGATCGTCGCGGTGGCGGTGCGGCCGTTGCCGTCGGACACGGTGTAGGTGATCGTCGTCGTGCCGACGAAGCTCAGCGGCGGCGCGTAGACCAGCCGCCCGTCGGGGCCGATCGCGACCGTCCCCTGGCCCGCGGTGGCATTGACGATCGTCAGCCGGTCGCCGTCGATGTCGCTCGCGCCGGCCAGGCCGTCGATGACCACCGGACGGCCGCCGATCGCCTCCACCGGCACACCCGGTGTCGGCGCGACGGGCGCGTCGTTGACCGGATCGACGGTGACGCGGACCACCGCCTCGGCGGTGCCGCCGCGACCGTCGGCGATCCGGTAGCGGATCGTGTCCTGCCCCGCGAAGTTCGCGCCCGGCCGATAGATCAGCGTGCCCGACGGCGTGATCTCCACCGTCCCCGATCCCGCGGTCGCGGCGGTGACGGTCAGCGTGTCGCCGTTGGCGTCGGTGTCGTTGCCGAGCACGTTGATGATGATGCCCGTATCCTCGCGGCCGACCGCGGCGTCGTCGACCGCGACCGGCGGCGTGTTGGCGACGGTGACGGTGAAGCGCGCGGTCGCGGCGGCGCCGCTCGCGTCGGTGGCGGTGACGATCACCGGATAGGTGCCGACGCCGGCCGCGTCGGGACTGCCGGTGATCGCGCCCGTCGCCGGATCGATCGACAGGCCCGCGGGCAGGCCGGTGGCGGCGTAGGTCAGGCGGTCGCCGTCGGGATCGGCGAACAGCGGCGCCGTGGCGATGGTCGCCGGCTGGCCGGCGGGCACGGTCTGCGGCGCCGGCGTGCCGACGGTCGCGGGCGGGCGGTTGGTGACGCGGATCTCGACGACCTGCGTGGCGGTGTTGCCCGCCGGGTCGGTCGCGGTGACCGTGCCGCGATAGACGCCGCCATTGGTGTCGCGCGCGCCCGCCGCGATCGTGCCGCCGATCGCGCCCGTCGCCGGGTCGATCGTCAGCCCTGGCGGCAGCCCGGTCGCGGTGTAGGTCAGGCGATCGCCGTCGGCGTCGGTGAAGGCGGGCGCGGGCAGGGTGACGACTTGGCCCTCGGTCACGTCGCGCGGGAGCGGGGCGTCGCCGACGGCCGTGGGCGCATCGGCGACCGGCACGACCGTGACCAGCACGCTCGCCGAGGCGGTCGCCCCGTCGGCGTCGCGGATCGTGTAGGCGATGACGTCCTGTCCGTTGTAGTCGGCGTCGGGGGTGTAGGTGAGCGTGCCGTCGGCGTTGATCGAGACGCGGCCGTGGCTCGCGCTCGCGGCGACGGGCACGATCGCGTCGCCGTCGGGGTCCGAGTCGTTGCCGAGCACCGCGATCGTGACCGCGCGGTCCTCGTCGGTGGTGACGCGGTCGTCCGCCGCGACCGGCGCGGGGTTGACGATCGTCCAGGCGAAACTGCTCGACAGGCTCGCGCCCGACGGGTCGGTGGCGGTGACGGTGACGCGGTACGGACCCTGTCCGCTCGCGCCCGCCGTCAGCGTGCCGCTGATTTGCCCGGTGGCGGGGTCGATGCTCAACCCCGGCGGCAGGCCCGTCGCGGCGTAGGAGAGGGGATCGCCCTCGGCGTCGGTGAAGAAGCCGCCCAGGTCGAGCGTCACGGCCTGCCCGTCCGCCACGTTGCCCGCCGCGATCGGGCGGACGAGCGCGGGCGCGTCGTTGACCGGCGTCACCACGATCGTGGCGCTCGCCGACGACCGGTTCCCGGCGGGGTCGGCGACGGTGTAGCTGACGATCGCGGTGCCGCTGAAGTCCCGGGCGGGGGTGAAGACCAGTCGCCCGCCGTCGATCACCACCGTGCCGCCGGTCGCGCCCGCCGCGACGATCGTCAGCGGGTCGGCATTGCCGTCGGTGTCGTTGGCGAGGACGGGGAGGCCGACGCTGGTGTCCTCGGGCGTCGTGTAGCTGTCGTCGCGCGCGACGGGGGCGACCTGCTCGACGGTCCAGGCGAAGGCGGATGCGCCGCTGGCGCCGGCGCCGTCGGTGGCGGTGACGACGACGGAGTAGCGACCGTCGCCTGCCGGGCCGCCGTAGGCGGCGCCGGGGCGGATGCTGCCCGAGATGACGCCGGTGACGGGGTCGATCGACAGGCCGGCGGGCAGCCCGCTCGCCGAATAGGTGAGGGTATCGCCCTCGCGGTCGCTGAACGCGCCCGCGGTCGGGACCGAGACGGTCGCCGAGTCGGCGTCGCTGCGCGCCGGCAACGGCCGCGCGTCGGGCGCGTCGTTCTGGGCCGAGACGGTGATCGCGATCGTCGCGGCGCTGGTGCCGCCCTCGCCGTCGGAGATCGTGTAGGCGATCGTGTCGGCGCCGTTGTAGTCGGCGTCGGGCGTGTAGGTGATCGTGCCGTCGCCGTTGATCGCGACGCGGCCGTGCTGCGCGGTCGCCCCGGTGATCCGGAGCGGATCGCCGTCGGCGTCGGTATCGTTGGCGAGGGGGCGGAGGATCGTCGCGGTGTCCTCGACCACCGTCGCGCGGTCGTCGACCGCGACCGGCGCGGTGTTGGCGACGGTGAACTGCAGCGTCCGCGTCGCGGTGGCGCCCGACGGATCGGTGGCGGTGACGACGACGGTGTAGCGGCCGCCGCCCGTCTGGCTCGCCGAGCGGTCGACGGTACCCGCGATCGCGCCGGTGTCGGGATCGATCGCCAGCCCGCGCGGCAGCCCGGTCGCGGTGTAGCGAAGCTGGTCGTTGTCGGCGTCGGTGAAGGGGCCGCCGGGGATCGCGTCGACGCGCGCGCCGTCGCTCAGCGCATAGTCGGTCGGGCCGGTGCCCGCCCGCGGCGCGTCGTTGACGGCCGCGACGGTGACGGTCAGCACCGCGTCGGCGGTCCCGCCCTCGCTGTCCGACACGGTGTAGCGGACCTGGTCGGTGCCGTTGAAATCGGCGTTCGGCGTGTAGGTCAGCCGGCCGTCGCTGCCGATCGTGACGGTGCCGTTGGCGGCGGTCGCGGCGGTGACGGTCAGCGGGTCGCCGTCCGGATCGCGGTCGTTGCCGCGCACCTCGACGGTGACGGGCGTGTCCTCGTTGGTCGTCGCCGCGTCGTCGCTCGCGGTCGGCGCGGGGTTGACGATCGTCAGCTGGAAGGTCTGCGTCGTGCTGGCGCGGCCGTCCGACGCGGTGACCACGATCGGATAGACGCCGCCGTTCGCCTGGCTCGCCGAGCGGCCCGGCGTGCCGCTGATCTCGCCGGTGGTGGCGTTGATCGTCAGGCCGGCGGGCAGCCCGGTCGCCGAGTAGCTCAGCGCGTCGCGGTCGACGTCGGTGAAGAAGGCGGCGGTCTGGTAGGTCGCGGCCTCGGCGTCGCGGCCGGTCAGTGCGGGCGGCGTACCGACGCGCGTGGGGGCGTCGTTGACCGCCGCCACCGTCACGGCGACGACCGCGCTCGACGTGCCGCCGCGCCCGTCGCTGATCGTGTAGCGGATCTGGTCGGGACCGTTGTAGTCGGCGGCGGGCGTGTAGGTCAGCCGCCCGTCCTGGCCGATCGCGACGCTGCCGTGGTCGGCGACCGCGCTCGTGATCGTCAGCGGGTCGCGGTCGGGATCGGTGTCGTTGGCGCGCGGGTCGAAGGTGACCGGCGTGTCCTCGGTCGCCGCCAGCGTGTCGTCGCGCGCGGTCGGCGCGTCCTGCACGTCGGTGACGGTGACGCTGATCGACCCCTGCGCGGTGCCGCCGTCGGCGTCGGTCAGCGTGTAGGTGATCGTGTCGCTACCGAAATAGTCGGTCGCTGGCGTGTAGGTGATCTTGCCGTCCGGCCCGACCGTCGCGGTGCCGTGCTGCGCGACCGGGCTGGACACGGTCAGCGGCGCGTCGTTGTCGGGATCGGTGTCGGTGGCGAGCACGTCGATCGTGACCGGCGTCTCCTCCGCGGTCGTCGCGCTGTGCGACGCGGGGGTCGGCGCCGGGTTGGTGATGGTGACGTCGAGGTTCTGCACCGCGCTGCCGCGGCCGTCGGTGGCGGTGATCCTGACCGCGTAGCGGCCGCCGTTCACCTGGCTCGCCGACTTGTCGACGATGCCCGAGATCACGCCGGTGGCGGTGTCGATCGTCAGCCCCGCGGGCAGGCCCGTCGCCGAGTAGGTCAGCGGGTCGCCGTCGGGATCGGTGAAGGCGTCCGCCGCCATCGCGTCGATCCGCGTGCCGTCGGGGATCGAGTAGACGGTGCGGATCGGCTTGGCGCGCGGCGCGTCGTCGACCGGCGTCACCGTCACGTCGACCGTCGCCGACGACGTGCCGCCCTCGCCGTCGGAGATCGTGTAGGTGATCCGGTCGGTGCCGTTCCAGTCGGCGGTGGGCGTGTAGGTGATCGTGCCGTCGCCGTTGACCCGGACGCTGCCGTTGGCGGCAGTCGCGCCGGTGACGGTCAGCGGATCGCCGTCGGGATCGCTGTCGTTGCCGAGCACGTTGATCGTGATCGCGGTGTCCTCGGGCGTCGTCTGCGTCGCATCGTCGACCGCGACCGGCGGCGGGTTGGTGACGGTGAGGCGGAAGCCTTGCGTCTGCGTGGCGCGGCCGTCCGAGGCGGTGACGACGACGTCGTAGCCACCGCCGTTCGCCTGGCTCGCCGAGCGGCCGAGCGTCCCCGTGATCTCGCCGGTGGTGCCGTTGATCGCGAGACCCGCGGGCAGCCCCGTCGCGGTGTAGGTCAGCGCGTCGCCCTCGGGATCGGTGAAGCTCTGCGCCGTCGGGATCGTCACGGTGCTGCCGTCGGCTGCGGTCTGCGGCGGCAGCGTGCCGTTGCGGACGGGCGCGTCGTTGACCGCGGTCACCGTCACGTCGACGATCGCGGTCGACGTCTGGCCGCTCGGGTCCGACACGGTGTAGCGGATGGTGTCGGTGCCGTTGAAATTCGGATTGGGCTTGTAGGTCAGCCGCCCGTCGGGCCCGAGCGTCACGGTGCCGTTGTCGGCGGCGAAGGCGGTGACGGACAGCGGATCGCCGTCGGGATCGGTGTCGTTGGTACGCGGGTCGAAGGTGACCGCGGTGTCCTCGTTCGTCGTCACCCGGTCGTCGACCGCGGTCGGCGCCTGGTTGACGCCGATCACGTCGATCCGGCTGACGCCGACGTTGCTGGTCAGCGCCTCGTTGCGGAACGCGACGTTGATGACGCGCTGCGTCGTGTCGGGGCGGGTGGAGGTGTTGCGGAAGCTGATCGCCTTGATCGCGTCGCTGTACTGCGCGGCGGTGCCGTTGCCGGTCAGCGTCACCGTGATCGTGCCCGCGCCGCCGGCGCCGATCGTCGCGGTGATGCCGGTCGGCAGCGTGCCGATGATGAAGGTGTCGTCGGCCTTGGCGTTGGTCAGCGTCACCGTCGCGCCGACGACGTCGCCCGCCGGGTTGCCGACCGACAGGTCGGTGTCGACGATCGGGATCGCCGCGCCGCCCTCGGTGAAGGTGAAGTGCGCGTCGGCGCCGGGCGCGGTGCTGTCGTTGGCGTCGAGGTCGAGCCGCGGGATGCTGACGTAGACCGGATCGGTGTAGCGGAAGTCGGCGTCGCCGTCGTGGAAGAACTGCGCCTGCGTCGAGCCTGCGCGGTTGAGATGATAGGTGATCTCGAACGACGAGACGTCGACCCAGTCGAACGTCGCGGCCGACTTGCCGACCGGCGGGCTCGCGGTCTCGTTGCGCGTGCCGGCCGCCTCGATCGTGTCGAGCGTCGGGTTGAAGACGATGTCGGTGACCCGCTCGCGCGTGTAGTAGCTCAGGCCGTCGGTATCGACGATCAGCGTCTCGCGGCTGCCCGGCCGGCCGGCGGTACCGTTCGCCCCGTCGACGCCGTCGATGTCGGCGATCGTGAAGCGCACGTCGGCGGGCAGCGGATCGCCGCTCATCTGGTCGATCAGCTGCCAGAGGATCTTGACCTCGGCATTGCCCGTGCCGGTCGATGACTGGAGCAGGAAGTTGGCGTCGTCGCCGGTGCTCGCCTGCGGGCGCAGGAAGCGAATGGTGTCGCCGTTCGAGACCGAGACGATCGTCGCCTTGAGGTCGACCGGTTTGCCGTCGAACGTCGCGGCGTTGGACCAGATCGCGTAGGCGTTGGTGCCGACGCCGGCGGACCGCTGCTGGCCGTTGATGTCGGAATAGCCGGTGTCTCCCGACGCGATCGGCGTGTTGTCGGCACGGTAGACCGTCAGGCTGTCCGGCTGGACCGAGATCATCACCGGCGCGAGCAGATGGTCCCAGCCGCCGCCGTCGAGCCCGGCGGCCTCGATCAGGCCTGCCCTCGCCTCCAGGTCCCAGTCGCCGCCGCGCGACGCGATGCCGGTCGCGTCGGTCGACGCGGCGACGTCGGCGCCGGTCGCGGCGGCGAAACGCTGCAGCGCATGCGCACCGTCGGTCCCCTCGGCGAAGTCGCAGCCGTAGAGCAGGATGTCGCCGTCGGCGGTCAGCGAGCGGCCGATCGCGCCCAGCGTCGAGGCCAGCCGGCCGTCGATCGCGGCGGCGTCGATCCGCGTCGTGCCCAGGTTGAGCACGCCCTCGCTGCCGTGGCTGACGATGTGGATCGCGGTGACGTCGCTGCGCCCGGCGAGCGCGGCGCGCACCTGGTCGAGCCCGTCGGCGTTGCGGTCGATCAGCACGATCTCGCCGCGGCCCTTCCACGCCTCGACCAGCTGGCGATAGTCGGCGACCGCGGTGTCGATGAAGACGATCTCGCGACCGCCCTCGGGCGGTGCCGCCTCGATCATGTCGGCCTGGCCGCGCTCCGGCACCGCCGCGTCGCGCGATTCGACCTGATGTGGTTCGGAATGGCTAGGTTCGGCGTCGTGGTGCGCGGGCTCGCCGCTCTCGGCCACGCGCGCCTCGGTCACCGCACCGGTCGTCGCGGCCATCGCGGCGTCGAACATCATCCGCGGCTCGAGCGCGAGCAGGTGCGACTTGCGCCCGCCGCCCGTCAGACCATGCTTGCTGTAGTGACCCACGCGGACCTCGCCCCATTCGATTGCAGGGCGGGATTGCGGCCGTCGTGGTAAAAGCGGAGTTAACGAACCGGATCGGGTGGCAACTTGGATTAGGCGGGAACGATTACCGCGATAACCGCGCCAGCGCCTCCGCGACGATCGCCTGGGCGATGTCGCGCGGCGGCCGCAGCGCATCGTGCGCGACCGTCGGCACGCGCATCCACCCGCCGAGCAGGTCCTCCGCCACCATGACCTCGTACCGCTCGCGGACCCGCACCTGCAGCGCGTCGTCGGCCTCGTAGGCGTCGAGCGCGTCGTCGGTGTAGCTGCGCTTGCGCTTGCGCAGGATCAGCCCGCGCGCGACGTCGGCGGGGGTGTCGAGATAGACGTTGAGGTCGGGGATCGGCAGCGCGAACTGGTCGCACTCGAGCCGCGCGATCCAGCGCATCAGCGTGTCGGCCTCGCCGGCGCCGACCTGCGCCGCCTGGTACGCCATGTTGGAGGCGATGTAGCGGTCGAACACCACCACCGCGTGGCTCGCCGCCGCCGCCGCGATCGCCCCCGCCGATTCCATCCGGTCGAGCGCGTAGAGCACCGCGGCGGCGCGCGGGGAGGCGGCGTGCGGCAGGCGGCCGCCGAGATATTCGCCCAGCACGTGGCCACCCAGCGTTTCGGCGTAGCGCGGGAAGGACAGCACCGTCGCGCTGGTGCCGCCCGCGACCAGTTGCGCGGCCACTTCGGCCGCCGCGGTCGCCTTTCCCGCGCCGTCGCC